>Ga0265298_10000125_pt1 | contig 114851 bp, 86 predicted proteins | sample AusTroGonzalo_MG_3_FD_193486 | JGI IMG/M metagenome (GOLD analysis project Ga0265298, IMG submission 193486) | Bovine rumen microbial communities from tropical cattle in Woodstock, Queensland, Australia - Gonzalo_01 | ecosystem: Host-associated > Mammals > Digestive system > Stomach > Rumen ...
TCCATGGGCTTACCCATAACGCTCTGGATATCCTCACGTGTTACGGACTTATCCAGATAACCTGCTTCGTGTATCTTCTCTGTCCAGGCCTTCGCAACATTTGCGGAAGAATCCCAGACTGTGCCGTCCATATCGAAAATAATGCCTTTTTTATCCTGCATATAAACTCCTGCTCATAAAACTAATGAGCCTATTATACGCTATTTATCTGTTAAACCATTGTTGACTTGCGGCAAGAATTAAGGAGATAATCTGAGTTAATAGGAAATTCGAAATGTAAGAAACTGAAAGACTTTGGGGGAGGCCTTATGTTTATTACTCTTTTATTTGCAGCTGCATTTATGCTGTTTATAGCTTCGCGGAAGATCCCGCGCATCCAGATCGAAGGCATATTTCTTATTTTCACCGGATGTCTGACTTTCTCATGGAGAACCGCGTTCTCCTATGCCATTATCAGGAAGGTTACGGGAAACACTGGCCCCGGTTTTGATAAGTTCAACCAACATGTTGTATGCATAATCTTCGCCTTAATTCTTACAGCTGTATTTACAGCCGTTTTATATGTCATCGCCAAGTTATGGAGCCGTGAGCTGTTTATAGCGTCCGAAGAAGGACCAAAGAATGAGAAAAGAGCTAAAGATCTCGTTATTACTGCTTCAATAATCACCTGCCTGACAGCGCTCTGGCTGGCATCAGTCAGTTTCATGAATTTCGATGGCAATACCACCTATATCCTGGAATTAATGAATCATGCCGGAAGAGATTTCCTGTTCACCAAGTCATATGGACATGTTGGTATGTCTGAACAAAACTACCAGATCCTCAGGATCTACAGTACGGTTTATGTCCTTCTGCCTTTCGCGCTGGCAATACTTAACATAATCCTGATCAACAGGAAAAACTTTAAATTCAAAGAATTGGCCGGCAAAAACGAAAGTGTCTCAAAGAACACATTTCTAAATATCAGCCAGATAACTTCTCTGACAGGAATTGCGCTTTTCATGACAGGTGCACAGACAGGATACCGGCAGGCACTTGAATCCAGACGTGCTTCTTATTCAGCACCTCACTATTTTTCCATGTACTTTGGCAGCTACTACAAACCTTCCGGGAAATTTGGCAATGACATACGTGTAGGCTTTTGGATGTTCACCGCTGCCCTCCTGGCTTTAGGCATAGTAATGCTGATAACAAGCCTGATAAAAATGGCAGCTCAGAAGAAAATCAAGCATTATCTTTTCAGCTTCATTTTCTCGGCTGCCATGATCATTTCATCCTGTATCTTTATCGTTCTGTTATATCAGGACTGGGTTATCTTTCACAACATCAAATAGTCTTGGTGACTGTGAAATCAACTGTGGAAGAAATACCGCAATCAGGAAGTGTGATCTTAACAGAACCCTTTCCTTCTTTGCCTGTGCTTCTTATGTAAACACCGCCCATACCGCCGTTGATGTCAGCGAGCGAAGGACCGAGGATCTCGATGTCGCCGGTTACTTCGATCAATGCCTGTCTGTTATAGAAAGACATAACGTTTCCGTTCTCATCAGTAACCTTGATGCGAATCGCTGCGACATCGTATGTGGCACCTTCATTAAGCACGGTTGAAGAAACCTTAAGATCAAGATTGAGCTTAGTCACGGCTGCCTTAACAACAGTCTTAACGACCTCGCCGTCCTTGATGCCTTCGAACTTGAACTCAGTTACCTTGCCGCCCCAGTTGCCGACATACTTTGCGAACAGCCTGTACGCATCGTCAAACTTCATCTTGTATCTGGTCATGGCTTCGCCCATGGTAAGCTTCATCTTGAGAGGCATATTCTCCATGCCATAGATTGCTGAGAAATTCAGAGCGTCCTTTACGATCTTGTTCTGTCTCTTTGCAAAGCCTTCATTCTTCTCGAGCTGATCTCCGATGTAATCGTTGATGAGCATCGGCGGAGCGATCATGTTCTTGTAGGAAGAATCTTTTCTCGTGTATTCCTTGATGAAGATATCGTCCTTATACATCTTTACGCTGTCGCAGTTTGAGAAGATAAATATCTCACCTCTGTTGCCTGCCGGATGCTCGCCGATATCCATCGAAGAACTGATCTCCAATACAGGCTCTATGTCTTTATTTTGGCTCGCATAAACATATGCAGCGAGTTTCGGATTTCTGAACATGTCGGTAACACCGTGATAGCACACTCTGTCACCTGAACCGAAATCCTTATGCGTGTTGTAATCGAACATGCACCAGCCGAACGAACCTGCGATGTCGTCATAAGCCATAACGCTGTCCAAAACATTGCAATGTCTCAATGCATGCTCCTGTCTGTGAAGTTCAGAATCAAAAGCCTTCGTCGGGAACATGTGTCCGTTATATTCACTGATGAAGTAAGGCTTACTCATATCTGAAGTTACATTCTTCTTCTGTTCGCAGCCGGCAGTCTTACCGTTGTGACTGAAATCGTTAAATGCATAAACGTCTTCGAGCAACGAACTGTTCTTCAGATATCTTACGCCTGAAGTCTGGCGGTAAGGATCAAGCTCATGCGCTTCCTTATTTGTTCTCTTGTAGAGTTCGTCGCAATCAAGCGACTCGTTGATACGTACACCCCACAGGATTATCGAAGGGTGATTGCGGTACTGTGTGACCATCTCGCGTGTATTAACGACTGCCTGTTCTTTCCATGCTTCATCGCCAATATTCTGCCATCCGGGGATCTCGGTAAATACGAGAAGACCTATCTCATCACATCTGTTTATGAAGTGATGAGACTGCGGATAGTGTGAGGTTCTGACTGCATTAAGTCCCAGTTCATTTTTGAGGATATCCGCATCCATCTTCTGCATTGATTCAGGCATTGCGTATCCGACATAAGGCCAGCACTGATGGCGGTTCAATCCTCTGAGCTTGATCTTCTTATTGTTCAGATAGAATCCGTCGACTCTGAATTCAGCTGTTCTGAATCCGAATCTGACTGTATAAGAATCTCCGTTTGAGAGTGTCATTGTGAGATCGTAAAGATCCGGGTTTTCGAGCGTCCATAACTCAGCATCACCGACAGAGAGATCAGCGTCCGTTCCGCACTTACCTTCGAAAACAACCTTGCCGCTCTTAGCTTCAGTTATCTTTGCAGCAAGTTCGCCCTCACCTTCAATTTCTGTTTTAACGTGCGCCACCTTATTCATGTCAGCGTATACGAAGACATCCCTGATGTAATTCTTCTCTCTTACATCGAGATGGACCTCTCTGTAAATGCCGCCGTATGTCATGTAGTCGATAACAAATCCGAAAGGAGGAACGTTCAGTGTCTCGTTACTGTCGCACTTAACAACAAGAACATTCTCCTCACCGATCTTAGTGTGGTCAGTGAGGTCAACCGTAAATGCAGTATAACCGCATGAATGCTTTGCAACCTTTTCACCATTGATGAATACTTCTGCTTCATGAGCAACGGCATCGAAAGTAACCGATATTTTCTTACCTGCCCATTCAGCAGGAGCATCGAAAGTCTTCCTGTAACAGGAGACCATCTGATAAACATGAGCACCGAAATAATTAAGAGGAGTAACCGTCACAGTATGGGGTATCCTCACATGCTCCATCTCATCTTCACCCTTGAAGACAGGCTTTATCATTTCATCTTTGAATTCAGGCGACCACAACCAGCCGTTATTGATGTCTATTTTCATGTTGCATTCTCCCTAAACAGTTTTTATCCGATCTTCTCTATTGTGTATATTCTCGAACCGTAGTCCGGATAATATCTCATGTTCTCGTTATATCCGCCTGATGCAAAAGCGCTCCTTAAATGAACTCCCGCATACATCATTGCATCACCGTACATGTTATGTTCTTCCTTCTCGGAATTCATCTTATAAAACTTCGCGATGGTCCTGTGCTGCAGGCTGTCCTGCTTAACATGGATTGGAGCAACGTAGTTTATGAGTCCTCCGAATTCACGTAAGTCAAACTTAAGAGTTCTGCCCTCGATGTGATACTTGAAATCCTCTTCAAGTCCGGCGGGTTTGAGAACACCCCACTGCGTATTCGGATGAGTGAACAGCTGCATCGTCATTGATACAGCATGTGTCTTATCAGGTGCTACCACAGTCCATGAGATGTCATTTCCCGGGAGCGAATCAAGAACACTGTATCCGCATGCACCTAACGAATCGCCGTCGCAGCTCCTCGAATCGTTCATCGATCTTGAACGGTAGAATCTTCCGAACTGCATTACTTCACGCCACTTCTTATACATTGCGATCTGCGCTTTGACTGCTGCAAAATCTTCAGGGCTCATGTCGTTCAGATTGCACTCGTATCCGAGCACTCCGAAAGAAGCCACGTTGAATCTTGTCTCTATCGGTGTTCTGCGGAGTGTCTGATGGTTGGGACAGTCAGATACGTGTGCCGTTACTGCCGACATCGGATAACCATATGAGTATCCGTTTTGTATCTCCGCCCTGCATACAGCATCCGTGTCATCACTCGCCCAGATCTGCGGGAAGAAACTCAATATGCCGAGGTCGAATCTGTTGCCGCCTGATGCGCATCCTTCGAACAGGATGTCAGGGAACTTTTTTGTAAGCTCACGCATTACACGGTAAAGGCCAAGGATATATCTGTGTGTTACTTCGCCCTGTCTGTCAGCGGGAAGTGCCTTCGAGAAAATATCCGAGAAGTTTCTGTTCATGTCCCACTTAACATATGAGATGTCAGCAGACGAGAAAAGCTTGCTCATAACGCGGATCAGGTGATCCTGAACTTCCGGATTGGCGAGATCCAATACCATCTGGTTTCTTCCTTCGGAATGTTTCTTACCGGGAATCTCCATTGCCCATTCAGGATGAGCGAGATAGAGGCCGCTCTCACGGTTTACCATCTCAGGTTCTACCCAGATACCGAAGTCCAGTCCCAGTGCACGGACCTTATCACAGATACCCTTTACGCCTCTCGGGAGTTTCTTCGTATCAGGGAACCAATCGCCTAACGAAGTAGTATCGTCATTACGTTCACCGAACCATCCGTCATCCATGACAAAGAGTTCAATGCCGGCTTCTTTTGCCTTTCGCGCGAGACGCAGGAGCTTGCTCTCACTTATCTTGAAGTAAGATGCTTCCCACGAGTTCAGGAGAACTGGCCGAAGTCTGTCTTTCCACGGACCGCGCAGGATATGCTTAGACACAAAGTCATGCATCTGCCCGCTCATTCCGTTATATCCCATTGAGGAATATGTCATGACCGCTTCCGGGGTCAGGAAAGACTCTCCTTTCGATAGTTTCCATTCGAATGAAGTCGGATTGATACCCGACAAAAATCTTACTTTGCCAAACGGACTCTTCTCGACGGACTCGTAATGATTGCCGCTGTATACGAGATTGAATCCGTATACTTCACCGTATTCTTCACATGCACCACGCTTCGATATCATTACGAAAGGATTGGCGCGGTTGGAAGTATTGCCCGTAAAAGAAGAATTAACGAGACGCGCAGATGATACGGACATATCAGTCTTCTTCATCTCTCTTGCCCACGCACCGGTAAATGTCGTGAACACATAATTATCGGGATCGAAATCGATCTGTGTGCTCATTATCTTTTTGATCCTGATGTCACCTTCGCCGTCGTTGATGAGACGCGTTGTTCTGGTGATGACATCAGTATCTGAATATACGCAGTAAATGAGTTCCAATCTTAAGTTGTTTTCCTTATCAGTCAGAGTAAGCGTAAGAACTTCTGCATCTTCACCGTATGAAGACGGAAGGCCCTCTGTGCCGCCATCTCTGCCTTTACTCTGTTCATAACCGGAATAAAGGAAATCAGATGTCATGCTGCCGTCAGAATTTACCAGTTCTATGAATGCTTCCCTGACATCGCCCTTACCATAAGAACTCATCTCAAGGCGCATGTCCTCAAGCGAGAAATTACCGGCTTCCTGCGAATAAACCACCGCAGTACCGGGAGCAAATTCATGCTGCTCTGTAAGTCCGTCTTCATTATCCAGATGAATCTTACGACCGTAATACAGATGCTCAACGTGTCCTGAATCCAATACCTTCATCGCATATGTCGTGCGGCCGGTATTGAGAATGAACAGAGGCGACTTATCTCCTTTTACAGTGATCATGATAATCAACTCCTTGACTTAAGTTCCTTATAGATCTCACCAAGCTTCTTATCTGTCAGAATATACTTTGCCTTGAATATAAGCAATGCAATGACAAGTACAAATATGGGTGCGAGCGTCATTACCATTCGGAGTCCGAATATGGCACTCGTGTCGATCGTCTCAACGACATTGTTCCTGATGGAATTTACCTTCTCAATGAGGACTGCCAGATTCATGTCAACATCGCTCTGCTCCGTAATGTTGAAGATCGTGAGCGTAACGGATGCAACGAGCGCAGCAACACCCGATGCGAGCTTAACTACGAATGTCTGCATTGAGAATATGACTGATTCATCTCTTCTGCCATTCTTGAGTTCACCGTAATCACATGTGTTCGCAAGGAAGATGGTGCAGATAACGTTCAGTATTCCTACTGCGCTCATGATGAAGAATCCGGGAATGAAGAACGCATATACATTCTTTGTTCCGATGAGGGACAATGCGAGCAGGATGATGTATCCGGCAATTGCAGAGAAAACTCCGATGTAGAAGATCTTCATTGTGTTAAATGCTTTCCTGAGGAGCGGGAAGAACAGCATCATCGCAAGGATCTGCATCGCACCTGCGAAAGTATTAAACAGTGTGTAATTACCCTGCCAGTTAGAACCTGCTATGTCGTACTTGAAGAAGTAGATCAGAAGGTTCGAAGTAATGTACGTTGCAGTATTGAACAGAACGATTGTAAGCACGACTGTCATAGCCTGGTCATTACCGAGAAGGGCCTTGAACATCTGCTTTACGGAAGGTGTCTGCATATCTACCGAAGACTTTTCCTTAATGCACAGACATGTGATTCCGATGAAGACAATGAACAGAACACCGATGATGATCGAGAAAGCCTTAAAGCCCAGTCTCTCAACTTCCAATGTTGAATTCATCGTGAGGTTTGCACTGATGGAATCGTTTGCGCTTATGGCTTCATATGCTTTGGCGTCAACATAGAAGACCAGACCGGCCTCACCTGCTGTCTCTGAATCCATTACGAATTCGACTTTGGATGATTCAGCCGTTACACCGTTTAAAGTGAACTCGTATGTCGTGTTGTCGTTATTGAAAACATAATTGTTTGCAAATGCCCTGTCAGAACCTGTAATGCTTACGGATACATCCGTCTTATCCTGACCGTATTCGATTACGTTAGAAGTCGCATTGCCATCCGCATCAAGTTCAATTACATATGTGCTGATCTTCGTGTCAGAAGAAGTAAACTGCTTTGTAATGTTGGTTGTACTCTTGGCAGCAAGACTTGATCCGATTCCTGCAACGGCCATTACCGTTACGATCGTGATGATAGCTGAACCGACACCTGCACATGAACGCGCGAGAGCTGATAATCCTTCTCTCTCCTTACCGCCCTTGGTGAATGCAGGGATCATTGACCAGTATGGAATATCCATCATGGTATATGTTACGCCCCAGAGGATATAGAAAACTGCCGCATAAGCAATGAGTCCGTTGGCATCGAGTGACGGCGGTGCGGAAAACATCAGGATAAGGATTACCGCATTCGTGATCGTACCGATCATGAGCCAGGGACGGAACTTACCCCATCTGGTCTTTGTTTTCGCAACGACAACTCCCATGATCGGATCGTTAAATGCATCAAAAACTCTCGCGACGAGCAGAATGATACCCATCGCAATGGCGCTGGTCTTCATGATATCCTGGAAATAATAGAGGATATAAGAAGCCGAGAGCATGTATACCATATCTTTACCTACGGCACCGATGCCGTAAGCAAATTTCTCTTTTCCTGTCAGACCTTTGTTAGTATCCATATAAATCTCTCTTTTCTTTTTACGCTTCGGCGATGCCTGTCAGCAGTATGTCAACCACTTCATTCAGATAATCGTTGTATTTCTTCTTGCTTCCCTTCATTACGTCTCTCTCGAAGATCCTCTCGAGTGATGCTTCCATCATGATCTTAAACACAGCGAGATCCGCATCCTGTCTGATAACACCTTCCTGCTTACCCTGCTCAAGAAGCTTAAATGCAGGCGCCCATCCGGTCTCAAGTCTCTTTTGAAGTTTCTTATAAACCTTTGGATATTTATCTTTAAGCGGATGGAGTTCCTGGAAATTGATGTTCCTGTAACTGTCAGGCATGGCCGCCAGGAAGAGCCTGATCTTCTCGATAGTCGTGTAATCCTTGGAATTAAGTATTTCCTTTTCCTTAACCTTTATATTGTCGAAAACATAATCCACCATTGTCTCGAATATCTCATCTTTACCGGAGAACTCTTTGTAGATCGTTTTCTTGGAGATCTTAAGTTCATCGGCAACATCATCCATGGTGAGCTTTAAGCCCTTCCTGTTGAAAACCTGGATGGTACCTTTAAGTATCTTCTCTCTGATTTCCGTCATCATAGCCTTGAGATCTCCCTCGGAAACTGAATATAGTTTTTGCGTTTCCACCATAATGATAGCAAGTTACTGCAAAAACGGCTCGTTCATTTTGGAAACTGATTTTACAAATTTAGTTTCCAAGTCTTGTGCAAAAAACGCATGTGACTGTTTTGGGAAGTCAATCTATAATCATGCTATAAGATCTCGAAGGAGGCTTCCCATGCTCGATCTGACAAAAATAGATTTTAAAGATATCTACTGTACTGACGAAGCATCTGCCAAGCAGAGCGTCAGATATGAAAATGCCATAAGAGAATTCAGCAAAGCATTTTCTTCTGTTCCCCAGGCCATATTCAGTGCGCCCGGCAGAACGGAGATTGGCGGTAATCACACAGATCACCAGCATGGCGAAGTGCTGGCAGCATCGATCAACAAAGATGCCATTGCCGTCGTCGCTGCCCGTGATGATAACAATGTAAACATCCTGGCCGAAGGCTTCGGCATGACAAATATCGATCTTTATAATCTCCATATCCGTGAAGATGAGAAAGGCACTACCGCTTCCCTGATACGCGGTGTGCTCGCAGGCCTTAAGAAAAACAATTATGTCGTAGGAGGATTTGATGCCTACATTACAAGTGATGTTCTTATCGGAGCGGGCCTGTCATCTTCCGCTGCTTTCGAGACGTTGATCGGAACAATAGTTTCAGGTCTTTATAACGATATGAATATAGATCCCGTTAACATAGCTAAGATCGGACAATATGCGGAGAATAAATATTTCGGCAAACCATGTGGTCTCATGGACCAGATGGCCTGCTCTGTGGGCAACCTCGTCCATATTGATTTTGAAGATCCTGAGAACCCGATTGTTGACAAAGTAGGCTTCGATTTTTCAGAGACAGATTACCTGCTATGCATTACAGATACCAAAGGTTCGCATGCTGATCTTACAGATGAGTATGCGGCAGTGCCTGCAGAAATGAAGAACATTGCGTCACTTCTCGGATACGATGTTCTCCGTCCCGTATCTTTCGAAGATATCCTCGATAACATCGGCACTCTCCGTGATAAGGCCGGTGACCGTGCGGTATTAAGGGCGATTCATTTCATTAATGAAACTGACCGTGCCGGTCTGGAAGCTGAAGCCCTTAACAGCAATGACATTGATGAATTCATCGGACTCGTAAAAGCATCAGGCGATTCATCTTTTAAGTATCTGCAGAACGTTTATACCAACAAGGACGTAACCGTTCAGAATGTCTCTCTGGCGCTTGCTATCAGCGATACGATCCTGGGACCTGATGAGGCATCAAGAGTTCACGGCGGCGGTTTCGCAGGAACCATCCAGGCATTCGTAAAGAAACAGAACGCAGCGAGATACAAGAAGTATATGGATAAGGTTTTCGGCGAAGGATCATGCGAGATCCTGGCCATCCGCAAGTACGGCGGAATGAGAATTATCTGATGGAGAATCACATGATAAACACCTATATCACAGAACTGGTTAATTATGGGATCGAGAGAGGTCTCATCGACGAACTCGACCGCATTTACACGACCAACAGATTACTTGAACTCATGAAGCTTGATGAGTATACAGCTCCCGATAGTATTCCTGATTCAAGAGACCTTCACCTCATTCTCGAGGACATGATCTCATGGGCACTTGAACATGGTGTTTTAACCAGCGATACAATCGCAAGCAAGGATATCTTCGATACAAAGATAATGGGCATTATCACGCCTCCACCTTCACTTGTAATCGCTGAGTTCAACATGCTCAATGATCGCTCTGCCAAAGAGGCAACAGACTGGTACTATGAGTTCTCCAAATCAACCAACTACATCCGCACTGACCGCATCGCCAAAGACATGAAATGGGTCGCTCCGACTGAATTTGGAGATATCGATATCACCATTAACTTAAGCAAACCGGAAAAAGACCCGAGAGATATCGCTGCAGCCGGAAAGGCTAAGAGCACATCTTATCCGAAGTGTCTCCTCTGTCCTGAGAATGAGGGCTATGCAGGAACTCTTACACATCCTGCCAGAAAGAATCACAGGATAATTCCTATCACGCTGGACGGCGAAGAATATTTCCTCCAGTATTCGCCTTATGTCTACTATAACGAGCACTGCATAATACTAAATAAGTATCACATTCCGATGGTGATCAACCGTTCAACATTCAAAAAGCTTTTGAGCTTTGTTGAGCTGTTCCCCCACTACACTGCAGGCTCAAACGCAGATATTCCGATCGTAGGCGGATCCATTTTGAGCCACGATCATTTCCAGGGCGGCCATTATACTTTCCCGATGGCACGCGCCGGTTATAAACTCACCTTCTCAATTCCTGAATATGAAGATCTTACTGCCGGCATCGTTAATTGGCCGATGTCGGTAGTAAGACTTCAGGGTGATGATATCGACCGCATTGCAGACTGCGCTGACATGATACTTAGCAAGTGGAAAAAATACACTGACGAAGCAGCATTTATCTTTGCTGAAACTGATGGTGTTCCCCACAATGCGATCACCCCCATCGCGCGCAAGAACAGCGAAGGCAGATTCGAACTCGATCTAGTATTGCGCAACAACATAACTACAGATGAACATCCCATGGGCGTTTACCATCCTCATGCCGAATATCACCACATCAAAAAGGAAAACATCGGTCTTATCGAAGTAATGGGCCTTGCTGTTCTTCCCGCAAGACTTAAGCGCGAGATGGAGCTCCTTGAAGATGCGATCCTTAACGGAGATGACATCCGTTCCATTGAAGATATTTCCAAACATGCTGATTGGGCCGATGAGTGGAGATCTGATTACGATCTATCCTCTTCCGATAACATCCGTGATGCCCTGCAAAAGGAAATCGGTAAGACATTTGCGAAGGTCCTCGAATGTGCAGGCGTCTATAAAGACGAAGAAGATTTTATGAGGTTCATCAATTCTTTGTAAGCCCCCTTAGTGATATCTTATGTGAATCCGTATCCATTACCTAAACTGCAGGATACGGAAGATCGGGGGATCTTATGAATGGAGATATGTCTGTTCCCTGCGAAGAGGGAATTCTTAACATCCGCGTCGGTGCGATCATCTTAAGAGACGGAAAACTCCTTATGGTCGGCAACAAAGCAAGACCGCAGTATCTATACTCTGTCGGCGGCAGGATCAAGTTCGGCGAGACGGCCGAAGAGGCTGTTGTAAGAGAGGTCTTGGAAGAGACCGGAATCCGTATGGAGATCGACCGTCTGGGCTTTGTCCATGAGAACTATTTCTACGGCGATGCAAAGACTAACCTCGGCAAACTCGTCTATGAGATCTCGTTCTTTTTCTACATGAAAGTTCCTGCTGATTTCGAACCTGAATGCGGCAGTTCAACAGAAGACGACAGCAAGGAATTCCTGCGCTGGATAGATGTTGATGATCCTATTAAATACTATCCGGAATTCTTCAGAACGGAATTAAAGTCTCCTTCAGAAAGCGTGAAACACTTCGTTACAGACGGAAGAAAACAAGATCGCTGAGACAGCTTACCGTTACTGTTTCCCGCTCTTCCAGACATATCCTGTCTTGATCACGGTCTCGATATGATATCCGGCTTTCCCGAGGGCTTTTCTGAGCTTCTTTATATGTGAGTCTACAGTTCTGTCATAGCCTTCAAAATCAGAGCACCAGGCAATATCAAGAATCTGATCGCGCGTAAGGACAATGTCTTTGTGATCGATAAACATCAGCAGCAGATCATATTCCTTGGGCGCCAGATTTATGTTCTTTCCGTTAACGCTTACGAGATGCCTTGCAGGGTCTATAGTGATCTCATCAATAACAAAACAGCCGTTCTTGGCAAGGAGCCCGTGGTATCTGCTGATAAGGGCATTAACCTTCATGAGCAGAACTTTCGTTGAAAAAGGTTTGGTAACATACTCATCCGCGCCGATCTCATAACCGGAGATGATATCGCATTCATCACCTAATGCCGTAAGGAAAATGATCGGCACGTCATATTTGGATCTGATATGACGGCACACTTCCTTGCCGTCCATACCGGGCATCATTATGTCCAGAATGACCACATCATACTTCTGTCTGTCCGCCAGGGAACAGGCATCGATTCCGTTATCTACCGCATCTATCTCAAATCCGTTTTTACGGAAGAAGACTTCAACAACTTCTCTTAATGTCACCTCATCTTCTGCAAGTAAAATCCGATACATATTTACATCCTGTTTTGTTTATCAGGCAGATTCGCGGGCAGAAAGCGTGAACTTAAACTCCGTTCCATTATCACCACTCGTGCAGCCGTACTCTGCCTTGTGAGCATCCAGGATACTCCTTACAACCGAGAGCCCGACTCCGCTGTTGCTCATCCTGTCGGTTCTTGCCTTGTCCGTTGTATAGAAGATATCCCAGACCTTGTCCAAATCTTCTTTTTCTATCTTATCACCATCATTGGTGATGCTGAACTCTATTTTTCTGCCGTCCCTGACGAGCCTGATCATAATGATGTGATCGCAGTATTTGACCGCATTCGACATAAAGTTGCCTATTACGATCCTGATCATATCAGGATCAGCATAAACCATATAAGGTTTGCCGTCATGATTAAATGTAACCGTTATATTCCTTTCGCGGATCAGTTCTTTACTGCTGTCGATAATATCACCGGCCAGAAGCCTCATATCAACGTCTTTGCAATTCGGTTTGCTGCTGCCTTCTTTGATCTTCGAGACTTCGATCAGTTTATCCACCATGTCAGACATGTGATCGACTTCCGTTTTGATCCTTTGAGAATAATCTTTACGGCGGTCTTCATCAAAATAATCCCAGTTCTCAACGGTTGCTTTTGTAACAGCCAGAGGTGTCTTAAGCTCATGCGCAATACCTCTTGTAAGCTTCTGGTTCCTTATCTCATAGTTCATCTGGTTGCGGTAGAGCACAACAAACGAGATAACCACTGCCGCTTCTACGAATAAAAAAACCGAAAGGATAACGATATACGTCATTACATTAGTCTTAAGCACATTTTTCAAAGGCTTTGCTACTACGCCGTAAGCAACATATATATTGCCGTTTCCGGAGGGGCTCAACACTCCGTATGTCGAGGTAAATACTCCAGATTTGTTATTGTAATATTTGTGGTTGATATAATACTGTTCAGCCTCATCGCAGATTTTACGCGCTTCATCACTGAGCTTTTCTGTCTCAGCATCTCCGGCATACTCAGCATAATCAAGGATAATCTCGCCGCTTCTGACATCCTTTACCCAGGAACAAAAGCCTGAGTACTCCGTCTTGTTCTTCTCGTAATAATCCCACGATTCAGCCACTGCCTTTTCCAAATGGCCATCAGTGTTTTCATCATGATAATCAATGTCTGTAGTTATGATTGCCAGCTTGAATTCGCTGTTAAATTCTTTGACCTTGTTGCCGGTGTAGATACCAAATACGATCAAGAATACCAGTAACACCAAAATGCAGAATACAGTTCCGTATCTTATATAATGCTTTTTCATTTTAATTCCTTTCCATGACCTTGTTTCTTATTCCTGCCGTAAGTCTATGAAAAAGATCTGTCATCATAGACATCCATCATGAACCAGAAATTCGTTCCTTTGTAGCCGCTGTAGCATCCGTACTTTGCATTGTGTGCATCAAGAATACTCTTAACGACAGAAAGGCCTACACCGCTGTTCTCATCCGTTTCTGATCTGCCTTTATCAGAGTTGTAAAGAACATCCCACACTTTATCAAGATCGGTCTTGTTGATCCCGGCACCGTCATTTGTGATGCTGAACTCTATTGAATTCCTGAACTTTTTCAGCCTGATCGTGATAGTGTGATCGCAATACTTGATGGCATTTGTCATGAAATTATTGATTACTATGTACATCATCTCGAGATCTGCATATACCGGATAAGCATCCTCGTCATTATCGTAACCGAATGTCACATCGATCTTCTTATCAAACATCGCTTTTCTGTTTCTTTTCATTATGCTCTGAGTGAGCTTGAGCAGGTCAACATCTTCCCTGTTGAGCTTAACGCTGCCGTCAGTTAATTTAGACAGTTCAAGAAGCCTCGTTACCAGAGAAGACATATGATCCACTTCAGATATTATCTTTTCCGAATATTCAGGACGCTTATCTTCATCCAGGCTTTCCCATTTTTCCAGGTAATCCCTGGTTACTGCCAGAGGCCCCTGAAGATCGTAAGCAATACCTTTCGTCAGCTTTTCACTCCTTAATTCGAAACGCTTCTGATTGCGATAGAGTTTTCTCACTGCGTATATGATGACCGCCTCGACCAGAACGAGCGCCAGGACGGATAAAATGTAGATCATCAGATTGTTTCTTAATACTATCTGAAGCGGATACATTACAAAATAATAAGTGACTAAATAATGCCCTTTGTCAAAAACAAAGATTTCTGAAACAGTTGAAGTGAAAACACCTCTCTTTACATTAACACCGTCAGATGCTTTGCCGTTCATGAACTGATCAACATATGCATCACTTAACTTATGTGCCTTTTTGTTTTTCCACGAATTCATGTCAAAAGAATAAAGCTCTATCTCATCGAGCCTGACGATCCACTCTTCATAAGGTACGCTGTCATCCTCATTGACTGAATCAGGCTTTGTGATATTAAATGTCTTTACTTCATTAGCATTAGTAGTAAAAGTCAGTGTGCCTCCGTATATGAATGTATCATCACATCTGGCTCCCGTTATCGTGACATTATTACCCGGAAAACGGAGATCTGTTAATTCGTCCTTTGTCAGAGACACCGGCTCTTCCAAAACCATAAAGCGGTAATCGCCGGGAGCCAGCTGAGTCGTCTTCTCTTCATATCTGTAGTCACTATTCTCAATAACCTCAGATTCAAACTCGCCATAATAACGGACTAAAAAATAATCCTTAGGTTCAATCAATACCCCGCCATTATTCGTTTCAACCACAGAAGAATAGACACCGATATCATCTAAACGAGAAAGGAATTCCCATGAATCTATCGTACTTCCGACCAGCGCCTCTTCGTCTGAATAATCTGCATAAGTCATACGGAATTCCGGCCAACGTGAAATGCTGCGCAAACTGTCATTTTGCTCATCGATCTTTTTCTTGGTATAAAACGAGACAGCTGCCAAAAAGATAAGCAGCACCAAAACACAATATACCAACCCGAATCCCAAATATTTCTTTTTCATCTTTTTATTCCTTTCCACGATATCCGTCTTCGTTCATCGTGAGTATAGAAAAAAGATGTGACCTCTTTATGACCATACAAAATCACAAAATGACCTAAATAAATTTTCCCGGCCGCGGCATTGATCAATGTTCCATTATGAACCAATAGTGATAAAATAATTATATCAAAAATATTGGAGGTTTTTACTTATGGATCTTGATGTAAATAAGGCTGTTGGCGCTGCACAGGATGCACTCGGCATGGTAGCCAAGGACGAGAATGCCAAGAAGATTGCTAACGATACAATCGACAAGGTTGAGAAGAAGGTTGGCGTTGATCTTCCCGATGTAGACACTCTTAACAATACATTCGGCAAGAAGTAATTCTCATTCCATAACAGAATAAACAGGGGCGTCTTGATCTCAAGGCGCCCTTTTTATTTCAGTTATAGTTACTGTCAAAATGCCAGACATCAGGATCGTTCCACCCCGCAGGCATCTCATTCCAAGCGATACCATTCCAATACTCATCAAGCAGATACCATTTGGCAGTCTGTGAATCGTATGTCAGCCAGCCGTATTCATCATACCAGTAGAGCCACATTGCAGGCCTTTGGTATGTATTGTAATAGAAGTACGTGTTAGTCTCCTCATCATAATAACTGCTAACATATTCTTTGTAGGGACAATATCTGCCGAGTGCAGGAACATAAATGGAATCCTGTCCGTGATATCTCCCTGCCGTGGGCTTATCCATGTGCCATAACTTGTCTGTATTGTAATAAGACGGGAGCTCCTCCCACTTGCCTTTCTCAGTCTCTATAAACCAGCATTCTTTGTCGTAATCATATTCCATCCATCCGTAATCACCATAATCGGAAGATATGCCCTCATACCAATACTGCCAGATAGGCGGAGTAACATCATTGTTGAGCCAGAAATAGCAGTCCGTCTCCTTATCATAGTAATTGTCACTCTTCGCATCGTATGCGCAGTCACGACGGATTTCCGGAACATAGATACTGTCGTGTTTTATTCCGTAACCGGGAGAGTATTTCTTGAAGCTTTTTCCCGGTTTTCTCGTGGTTTCCGTAGGATTGGTTCCACCTGAAGTTCCGGTATTATTTGTTGCTTCATATATGACTGCGGAATTTGAGTTTGAATTCTTATTCAGCTCGTCGTTTATATTAACGCCGAAGATTATCGCGACGAATAGTGCGGCTACTCCAATACCCCAAAAAATACCGCGTACAGGAGACCATAAATTACTGTGACTATGCCAGTCGGAATAATCATCACGATGGTGATAACTGTCATAATTACGTCCGCCGCCGGAAGAACCACCGGAATAACTCGAATGAGAACCGCCGGAGCTTGAACCTGAACTTGAACTGGAATGTGAACTTGAGCTGTGATCTGACGGCACGTCTGAAGTCTCCCCACCATTAACCCATCATTGCTGCCAACTACCGTATATGAATTATCATACACCATTCAGGCAACACAAAAACAGATGTTTAGGCGAAGTTATTTCTTAACAGGAGCCGCAGGCTTCTTGTGAACGGGAGCCTTCTTTTTCTTAATGTGATTTCCGACGATCTCTGAAACATCCGAAATGGTCATGAATGCGGATACATCCGCGTCATTGATTATCTTCTTGATCGCAGGGACCTCGACTCTCGTGATAACGCAATAGAGCACGGTCTTTTTGCCGTTGCTTACCATACCCTTACCTTCCATCTGCGTACATGTACGGCCAAGCTGCGAATAGATCTTATCGGCAATGTCCTTGCCGTGATCAGTGATGATCATTACGGACTTGCCCTGCTCCATTCCGTTCTCAACTATGTCTATTATCTTCGATGTGATGAAGTATGTGAGGAGCGAATAAAGCGCTCTGTCAGGTCCAAACAGGAAACCTGCAACACCGTAGATAATGATGTTGAAGAACAGCACGATCTGACCTACTGAGAACTCCGTATTCTTCGACAGGAACATCGCTACGATCTCTGTTCCGTCCAGGCATCCGCCGTGTCTTAAGATGAGTCCTACGCCGACACCAAGCAATACGCCTCCGAATACAACTACAAGTATCTCCTGCTCCGTTACAGCCTTCATGTCTTCAAAGATACCGAGGCATACGGAGAATACGACCATTGCGTAGATTGCCTTTACAAGGAATCTGATGCCGAGGCGCTTGAAACCCAAAATCATAAACGGAATGTTCAGCGCTATCGTGAGGATACCGAGAGGCAGTCCTGACAACTGGCTTATGATCATTGAGATACCTACAACACCGCCGTCCAGGATCGTGAACGGCACGAGGAATTCCTCCAATGCAAAAGCTGCTATAACCGCACCGACGGTTATAAAGAAAAGAGGTGCTACCCACTGTTTGAAGATGTTCTTAAATGTCATAAGGCCTGTCTTTCAAGAAGTAATAAGGGGCACTTTTTAAGTGCCCCCTTGAAGTTTCTTATTTCTGACGATTGAAATTGATGAGGCATCCGTCAAGGATTATCTGACGCTCACGGTCTGTGAGATCACCAAGAGTCAGTGTGAATTCCTTTGTCTCATTGCCCTTGATGGCGATTGCCTTAATAGTATCAGCCTTCTCCTCGACTGCCTTCCTGATTCCCGGGAAGAGAATGTAATCGAGGTTAGCAAACGGCAGGTCGCCCTTCTCGATAATGAACGGCAGCATACCCCAGTTGATGAGGTTGGATCTGTATCTCTTTGTTGCGTATTCATTAGCGATGTTAGCCCATCCGCCGAGTACCTTCTGGCATGAAGCAGCCTGCTCTCTTGCAGAACCGTCACCGGGCTTAACTGCGAAGATTACGGAACCGAATCCGATGATCTTTGTATCAGCCTTCTCGAAAGGTACGATGCTCTTTACTACCTGCATTACATCGTGGAGACCCTCAACAGCCTGGCAAGCGTGCTCACCGTTAACGAGTGCTGTCTCAGCCTTCTGGATGTTCTTTGCACGTCCTACATACTCAGGATCCTTACGAGAGAGTGTGAACTCTGCAAGACCGAGAGGATTGGATCTGTAAGAAGATGTCTCACCTGAAGGAATGAGCTCGTCTGTTGTCGTAACAGGATCGTGGATCTCTGATACAACCTGGAGAACGAGGTTCTCAGGGAGTGCCTCCATCTTCGGCCAGTCCTTGATGTTAGGTCCGAACTGGATCTCTGTATTGGGATCTGCAACGCCCTTTGAGTCGAAGACTCTGTTAGCGTAGATCTTGGAATCGAATGTGTAAGCGTAGTTATTGAGCTCACCCGTGAACTCTGTAGCAGGTGTGAGAACGCCCTTGTTTGCAGCTGTTGCAGCAATGGATCTTGCGTCCATGAGTGCAACGGAAGAAATCTGTCCGCTCTGAACCTTTGAACCTTCTCTGTTCGGGAAGTTTCTTGTGGAGTGACGGATGGAGAATGCATTGTTAGCAGGTGTATCGCCTGCACCGAAGCAAGGTCCGCAGAATGCTGTCTTGAGGATAGCGCCTGTCTCAAGGAGTGTAGCTGCAACGCCGTTTCTAACGAGTTCCATGTAAACAGGTGTTGATGCAGGATAGATTGACATTGTGAACTTATCAGCACCAATGTACTTGCCCTTCATGATGTCAGCTGCAGCGCAGATATTCTCGAATCCGCCGCCTGCGCATCCTGCGATGATACCCTGGTCTACCATGAGCTTGCCGCCCTGGATCTTGTCCTGGAGTGAATACTCGATCTTGTCGCCGAAAGAAACCTTAGCTCTCTCCTCTGTCTCCTTGATCATCTGCTCGAGATTTGCATTTACATACTCGATCTCGTATGCGATTGAAGGATGGAAAGGCATGGCGATCATAGGCTTGATCGTAGAGAGATCAACGATAACTGCACCGTCATAGTATGTAACGTCTGCAGGAGCGAGCTTCTTGTAATCAGCCTTTCTGCCGTGGATATCGAAGAACTGCTCTGTCTTCTCATCTGTCTGCCAGATTGAAGACAGGCATGTTGTCTCTGTTGTCATTACGTCGATGCCGATTCTGAAATCAGCTGAGAGGCTTGCAACACCGGGGCCTACGAACTCCATTACCTTGTTCTTTACATAGCCGGAGTTGAATACCTTACCAATGATTGCGAGGGCAACGTCCTGAGGACCTACGCCTTTCATCGGCTCGCCTGTGAGGTAAATGGCGATTACGTCAGGCATCTTGATGTCGTATGTCTGTGAGAGGAGCTGCTTAACGAGCTCAGGTCCGCCCTCACCCATTGCCATTGTACCGAGGGCACCATAACGTGTGTGTGAGTCAGAACCGAGGATCATGCCGCCGCATGTAGCGAGCATTTCTCTTGCATACTGGTGGATAACTGCCTGATGAGGAGGTACATAGATTCCGCCGTACTTCTTGGCAGCTGTAAGACCGAACATGTGGTCATCTTCGTTAATTGTTCCGCCAACTGCGCAAAGTGAGTTGTGGCAGTTTGTAAGAACGTAAGGGATCGGGAACTTCTCAAGTCCTGAAGCTCTTGCTGTCTGGATGATACCTACATAAGTAATATCGTGTGAAGTGAGCTTATCGAACTTGATCTTAAGCTGCTCCATATTACCTGATGTGTTGTGGTCTTTCAGGATTCCGTAAGCGATCGTGCCCTGCTTAGCAGCAACCTTGTCTGCTGACTTGCCAGACTTAGCTGCAACTGCTTCAGCTGCGTTACCGGAATCTTCAATCAGTTCAACGCCGTTTAATAACCAAGCGCCGTTTTCGAGAGTTGAAATCATAGTATCTACCTCTTTATTAATAAATTCGCGCAATATTATAACACGCAATCGAGCAACTTGCTTGCATGGCTGTTCAAACCAGATTCAACGCAAAAACGACCAGTGTTTAGTTTTCTTTCAGCGTATAAGGCGATACCAGCCCAAGTGATTTGCAAAAGTCTTCAACACAGTCGTTTTCCAGAGCGGAATCATAATAACTGCGTATCCAAATGATCGTATCATCCTTTAAATAAACGCCATACGCAATATCGCCCGTAATTTTGCCATCCGGATTCGGGCGGTCATCAGGTCCGAGATAGTTGATAGAATAAGTTACACCATCCTTCTCGCCGTTTTCCGGATCTTCATAACGTTTTATCAGTTGCTTATATGTTTTCTTTGCATTCTCACTGTCTTCGAAAGTAATAAAATAGACAAGAGTTAAGCAGGACTTGTGATCGTCGCTTTTACCTATGGTCTCAACGGCTTTTACCAAAACTTTCACTTCTGCCTCAGGAGCATAATCCCTAATCTCGATTTGCATCAGTCTTTGGTCGTTTTCAATGTAGTACACTGAATCACTCCCTTCCTGATCCCGCATGATCTCATTGAGTGTTCGATCACCATCAAGCTCTTTCATGCCATTCTTCTTTGCCGCATTTATAAAAGCATTCTTAGTGATATTGCCGGAACAACCGGTCAGACATACCAGACCCATAACAGCTGCCATTGCAACTGACAAAAACTTTGTTTTCATAGATACCCCCGAAATATATCGTGCTTCAATTACTTCAACGCTGTTGGTGATTCAAATCCCATCTCTTTGCAGAAAAAACTCAGGCATTTGTCTATTACTTCATAATCACCCATGCTTATCATCCTGATGACAACATTGTCCTTAACGAAAGTCCCTACTGCCACACAGTTCTTGGTGGATTCATAAAAACCGATCGTATATGTGTATCCGTTGGCTGTTCCAGAAGAATACGTATATGAATCTTTCTTTTGCGCGAAAGCATCAAACAATACCTGGGCTGATGCGTTATCGGCAACCGTGATCCTGTAGATTTCCGATGTTGTGGATTTACCTTTCGAGTCAGCTGATTTTTTATCAATGCATATTACCAGTTCATTGGCTTTAACATCAGGAAAACCACTCGAATCCTGAACGAACAATGAAGAATACATAGCTGCTGCTTCATTACTGTCCTTTGAAACAAAATAAACCGATGAAGAATCGAAGCCTCCCCACAAATTGAGTATTTCCTGCTGATCACTAACCTGTGTCATGCCGTAAGATCTAGCAACTTCCAGGATATCTTTTTCTACCTGAACCTCAGTCTCAACGGCAGAACTCTCTGTCTCAATAACAGAAGATTCTGTGGAGGTTGAACTTCCTGTAGCCGTACTCTCTATACCTGGATCAGATACTTCAGCAGGTGTATTGGAACATCCTGAAAGGTATATAGCCGTCATGCCGACTGCGAGTATCTTAATTAATAATCTGTTTTTCATAGTTTCTCTCTTCGTTTAAGTTTAACTCCGTGTATAAGGTGATACTAATCCGAGTGATTTGCAAAAGTTTTCAACGGTTTTGTTTTTAAGGGTGGAATAATAATCACTGCGGATCCAGAAGATCTGATTGTCCCTTAAATATACGCCGCATGCAAGCTCAACAGTTGAACCGTCATTCCGGGAGTCTTTGGGGCCCTGATAGCTGACAGTATAAATTACGCCATTCTTCACGCCTTCTTCCACTCCGGCTCTGAGCGGTTTAACAGCTGACTCATAGATCTCCTCTGCTGTTTCACTGTCTTTGACAGTCAGAAAATAGATTTGAGTTAAACATCTGCCGTGATCATCGGTTTTTCCTATGCTCTCGATGGCCATTGTGCATTCTTTCACATCTTTTACAGAAACATAATCCCTAAGCGGGCCACCCAAGAATTCAAACAATTTAATGTCCATATCGTAGTAGTACGCAATATGTTCACCCGGATCTGCCAGAATATTACTGAGGTCTGTGGTTTCCACAATCTCTTTCATACCACTGTTTTTTGCCGCGCTTATGAAAGAACTCTTAGAGAATTCACCGGAACAACCGGTGAGACATACCAAAACCATAACAACTGCCATTGCAACTGGCAAAAGTTTTCTTTTCATATATACCCCCTAATTATTTGCTTGCTCCAATCCGCCTGGAACACCTTATTCCTAAGCAATATTATTGAATTTATCAACAATTTTTGTCTATGAAAACATTGTATACAGAATAGACAAATCGGGATTTTCGCGCATAAAAACAGGGGCCTAACCCTAAGCCCCTGTCTGTTCAAAGTTCAAAGCAATTGCTTGCCTTTAATTATTTATTGAGTCTTGCCTCGAGAGCAGCCTTCTGGTCCTCATAACCGGGCTTGCCGAGAAGAGCAAACATGTTCTTCTTGTATGCCTCAACGCCGGGCTGGTTGAAAGGATTTACGGCGAGGAGATAGCCTGAAACGCCGCATGCCTTCTCGAAGAAGTAGATGAGCTCACCGAGAGAGTAGGCTGTCTGGTCAGGCATATGGATCTGGAGGTTCGGAACCTGACCGTCTACGTGAGCAAGGATAGTACCCTGCATTGCCTTTGCGTTAACTTCGTTCATGTCCATGCCGGAGAGGAAGTTAAGGCCGTCGAGGTTGTCCTTATCGTTAGGAATCTCGAAAGATCTTCTGGGCTTGTCGATCTGGACAACTGTCTCATACATGATTCTTGCGCCGTCCTGGATGTACTGACCCATGGAGTGGAGATCTGTTGTGTTATCAACGCCTGCCGGGAAGATACCTCTTCTGTCCTTACCCTCAGACTCACCGTAGAGCTGCTTCCACCATTCTGTCATGTAATGGAAAGAAGGCTCATAGTTAACCATAACTTCTGTTGAATAGCCGGATCTTAAGAGGCAGTTACGAACTGCTGCATACTGATAGCAGGGGTTCTCAGCGAAAGGAAGCTTCTTGTAAGCCTTGGAAGCGTCTCTAGCGCCCTTCATGAGCTCTCTGATGTCGATGCCTGCAACAGCGATAGGAAGAAGTCCTACAGCTGTAAGAACGGAGAATCTTCCGCCTACATCGTCAGGTACTACGAAGCTCTCGTAGCCCTCTTCGTCAGCAAGGCCCTTCAGAGCTCCTCTTGCCTTATCTGTTGTAGCATAGATTCTGTTCTTAGCTTCTTCCTTACCATACTTGTTCTCCATATATGTACGGAGGATTCTGAAAGCGATGGCAGGCTCTGTTGTTGTGCCTGACTTGGAGATGATGTTAAGGGAGATGTCCTTGCCTTCGATGATGTCCATCATGTCTGCAAGATATGTAGCGCTGATAGAGTTACCGCAGAAAAGGATGAGCGGGCTCTTTCTGATCTTCTTGGAAGCTGCATTAGCGAAAGAATGTCCGAGAAGCTCAATAACTGCTCTTGCGCCGAGATATGAACCGCCGATACCGATTACGATGAGAACATCAGAATCTCTTCTGATCTTCTGAGCTGCGCTGCGGATACGAGCAAATTCTTCTTTATCGTAGTTTGTGGGAAGGTCGAGCCATCCGAGGAAATCATTACCCGGGCCGTTCTTCTTGTGAAGCATGTCAGAAGCGGCTTTTACCTGGGGTTCCATTCTTGCGACTGCCTCTTCGCCGCCGATGAAGTCGAGGGCGTTCTGGTAATCAAATGTAATCATTTTTACAATTCTCCTTAAGGGTTTATTCAAAAATCATACAGAGTATACACCCGTAAAATCTTCTTTTCGAGTATAATTACACCTAGAATTATTACAAAAACCAAGGAATAAAAAATGTCTGATATTTCGATAGCAGAATCCAAGATCCAAATCCTTTATCTGGTAAACCGCGCACCGGGTGTCAGCTACAATCTGCTGATGGAAAAGTGCATGGAATCGCTCTATACGGACTTTTTCACGTTCTCTAGATCTTACGAGGAACTCATATCAGGCAATCTCATGGATAAGAGCAAATCCGAGGATTTTACGACCGAAGCCGTAGGTTCTACGGAAATACTCACCATAACAGACGGCGGAAAGGCCGTATTGAATGACATTTTGCCCTCCTTGAGTGCTTCCCTGATTCAGAATCTTGATGATGCTGCCGATGCGATCATCAGCGACATTGCCAAGAACTCCGGAACCACTGCATCCATGGAACTTACATCTGATAACAAATTCCGCGTAAATCTCGCATATTCAGGTGACGGCAGGCCTTTTACCGCTTCGGTTACTGTAGATGACGAAGCTACGGCATTGAAGCTCTGCAAAAAATGGAAAGACAGTTGTTCAAAAGCATCTGACGAGCTTATAAAACTAATTACCGGATCCTGATCTGTTACTGACCGCTTGTTTTTATCTCAACGATCGCGAATTCTCCGGGCTGGAGTATATGACGCATATGCTCATAGCTTAATGCCCTCTCTGTCAGCAGTGTACCTACGGCATCGTAACGTCTGACAACCGTATCAGTTCTGCCCAGCTTATTGTCATTGATAAGGAAACTCTGCTGCGAATCAGAAGAATTGGCAATGACAAGATAGGTATTATTGCCCTTACTGAAGCATGCAGTAGTAACACATGATGAGAACTGGTCAACACTGGAGATCACTGACTTATCGAGAGGCTCATTAATACTAAGGAACAGCTCGTCATAACCCATAAATCCGTTTATGAGACCTGATACCGTCATCATGTTGGTGAACTGTTCCTTACCGGTAAACATATCTTTTCCCGTGTATTTCGAAGGCACGAAATTGACCGAAGCATCGAAAAGGAACATCTCGGCAAAGTCTGATTCCGTGGTCATTACCGCGGATATTATCTTGCCGCAGTTGCTTCCGTCACACTCAAGCTTATTGATGTACTCACCGCCGTTGTTGCCTGAAACGATATGCGGGGTGTTGTATTGGGCAAGAACATAACTTGTATTGATATTGTTGTTGTAAGTTTCAGAATTGTCATTAGCGAGAAGTTTAACGTTCATCGTATGATTATCCGCATCTGACATCATGGTGCCGCCGTCATATTTCATGCCGTCAAGGAATACCGTCTTATCCTTGATGTCACCGAAATACTCAGACTGTGAGAACATCGAGATTACGTAATTAACATACGCCGCCTTCTGAACGTCGCTCTTAAACACCTTACCGCTGTCATTGACCTCAATATAGAATCTCGTGAACTGTCTGCTCCACGGGAGCGCCGTTCCGTTATCGATCCTTCGGCCGCCGTATTCAGAAGTCATGGAACCGCAAAGGTATTCCATAAGATTATCGATCTCATTCTGGCTTACATAAGGTCCGATAACAAGCCAGGGCGTTGAATTGCACTTCTTTACCAGTCTTAAGCTCTCTTCAAGCGACACGGTAACTGACTGGCTGGCAGTAAGTGAAGCCTCGTCAGATTTTTTGTCTCCGTAATCCGTTCTGGAATTTGTTCCGGTAATATAATCCGATACGGAATCCGTACTCATGAGATACATGGAAGTCTCAGCAAAACCCGAGCTTCCAATGTTGAGATTATTAAGTCTCATTGCGGACGGACTGCCTGAAGCAAGAGCGTCTGAATAGTATGTCGGAATTCCTGCAGAACCGTAACTGTCAGGACCAAGGTAAATATCATCACAGAGTATTGAACCCTTGCCCTCAAAAGCAATATTCAGTGTAACTGCCCCGCCTTCTGCCATGATATCCGTCACAGCGAAAACATAACTGTAAAGCTTATAATTTCCGCCGATCTGTGTAAGCTCGAGGCCCATTCTTCCGAATCCCTCACCTTCGAGCCAGCAGTATGCCTTCTCAGGAGCATCGTCTGACATAACATACAGGCTTAATCTGTAGAACGTACCAGGAATAAAGTTATCTTTCGCGCTGCCGGGCAGAGACTGAGTCATCGCGTGAACGCCTTCACCTCTTCCCGTGATCCTTGCACCATATCTTCCGCTGTAAGCTCTGTCCGTAGAGATGACATTGGTTCCGCCGCCGTATACATCCCATACGGAACATTCTGAGAAATCCCATGCGGTCTCATTGCCTTCTGCCGCGGTAACCGCGCCGCTTGCTGCTTTCTGCGCATGTCCCGTGATGAGAATATCGTCAGCGATGATGTCAACTCCGTCGAGATTGCCTTCCACTGACAGCTCAGACAAAATCTGAGCCCTGTAAAGATCCTTGCCTGAATCGTAATAAACCCTGTCTCCCGAAACGCCTGTGATCTGCTCTATCAGCGTATTTTCAGAAGTAAGGGGAATTGTCTTATCCGTAAGAAGGTTTAACGCAAAAGCCTTCTTATCTGATGAACATACTATGATGATTCCGGAATCAGTAAGTTCAATGGTCTTAACCTCTGATCCGACCGCCTTTGTAAGATCTCTGTTCTCGACTACAAATCCGTTATCTCCATTTCTTACGATAACAGCCGTCCCGTTGTTAACAACAAAGCAGAAAATTCCGTTTGCGGCGCATGTCAGAGGCTTATCTGCATTTTTAAGTATCTCGGAATGTGCTACGGGTTTAAATACCATTCCGTTGGTTGACGAATAAATATCACCCTGGCTGTCCAGCGCCAAAAAACTCTTTCCGTCAGATACAAACGCGGCTGCATTGGAATGAGGCAGATTGGATACAGCCGTTCTACCATTGGTAATGGTTACGACAGTTCCGTCACCATAGCAGACAGCAAATGTGGAATCGGCACTTCCGATACCGCAGATGGCATTGATTCCCCTGGATGAATCCGGCTCATATACCATACTGAAATTCTTACCGTCCTGCGAAGCGAAAACATTACCGCTGATACCTACTGCAACGACGCCTGTATCATTGGAATCGATGAGAATGATCCTCTCATCAAGATCGATTATTCCAGACAGCTGGCTGTTCGTAACATCAGAGATAAGTCTTCCGTTCTCAGTTATTCCGAGAGTCGTATTTCCGTAGAATGTCATCTGCCTGATACGGTCTTCATCCCAGAGGTTTTTCTCGTCTTTTATAAGCGTAACAACGCCTAATCTGGCAGGTTTGAATCCTGATATCTTACCGGTAAACTTCTCGCTCATCACACCTTCACTGTCAATGGATATGATGCGTGCCGTATCGCCTACGCAGTCAGCCGTATCAAATCCTGCAGAAGCAACTGCATCAGGTGTCAGATATACGCTTCCGTCAGAAGCGCCTGCAATGAGAATGCTCGAATAATCAGTCGTACTCTCAAAAGAAGCATCCCTGACAATGTTAATGTTAGGAATTACGTCGCAATTGATACCGACGCCGCCGAAAGTATCATCTACCCTGTCTGTAGTGATCGCGATTTCAAATAACTCTGATCTTAAACCGAAGATTCCAACATAACCCAATAAGATAAGCGCCATAACAAGAACAGATGCAACAACTACCAAAGCTGCTGCAAATCTCGTCTTCCTGGTTATGCCGAATATCGGACGGCCATGTCTTTTCATTCTTCAGCCTCTGTTACTTCACCTGATTCAGTAGACTCTTCAGCTTCGCTCTTTTCGGATTCATCTGCTTTATCATCTTCATCCGTTTCTTTCGCTTTTTCTTCCTCTCGTGAAGAAATGTAATCTGCAACTTTCTGTTTATCAGCTTCTTTTTTCTTCTTTGCGGCAGCAAGATAGATAAATGCAAAAACCGATATCGGCATAAATACAACCGTTACGATGTTAAGTGAAGAGAAAAACAATATATAGAAATCTGCCGGTACATTCAGCTGCTCAAGTCCAAGGACATTTTGAAGTCCTGAGCCGAAAATATTAAAGATCATGTGCAGGAAGACCGGTGCAACGATGCTTCCGGTCAGATGATATGCAGAGGCAATGATCACGCCGCAGGCAAATGCATATCCGATATGAAGTGAACGTCCGTGCATGATTCCGAAAATAACTGCACTGATGATCACGGAGAGCACAGGACCGAATCCCTTGCGGAGTTCACCGAAGATCACTCCTCTAAAAGCCATTTCCTCCGTTATCGGTACGAAAAAGCTGAGTGTAAATGCATACAGCAGGGAATCCCACAGCGGAACGATTATCTGGGGCGTATCAGAATATCTGTCAACATTCTCTCGATAAACTTCGACAGCCTCTTCTACCGGTTTAAAATGTTCCGCAATCGTATCAGCGATGCCGATATAAGTTGATACAAAACCCAGCATGCCGATGGCGATGACAAAGAGAGCGCCCATCTGATCCGGTCCCAGTTTGGTGACCCTGATCAAAGGTGCCTCGAGTTTGGAACTAATCTTATTCAGCAGGAACATCGCCACAAAAACGGATACTGCCACGGCGGTATTGAAAACACCCCTGTAAATATCCCTGTCCATTCCAGTCAGGTCAAAAAGATAGTAGATCGAATAATCGGCGCAGATAAATACTGCCAATCCGAAAAGGGCTTTCAGTAATGCGGGAATCTTTATTCGGAGGTGTTCGACAAAAGTCATTTTATTTCTGCTCTCCGGAGGCTACACCGTTCTTTAATCTCGTTTCAGCAGCCTGTGCGCCGTAATATCTTCTCATAAAGTACACGAAGGCTCTCTCAAGCTCTTCGCCGTCCTTTATCGAGTAATAGACTCTGTCCCCGTTCTCACCAATGGCCGTACGCATGATGACCAATTCAGGCTTGGAGTGGCTGCCGTCATCGGGAACATAATTATACATAACCACATATTCGGTCTTCATAAGCGTGAAAGCATCTATGCGCGACATATAGTAATCCTTCTTGCTGTAAGGATCGCGCAACACAATGAGCTCATCGCTCTTGCTTTCTTTAAGATGCTTGCCCGCGAGCTTGGCCTTACGGTCCTTCTCGAGGGCGATCTTCTTCTTAAGACCTGTTGGTTTATTATTCGTTTTCTGATTCTTCATCGTCGCCGTAGAGCTCTTCACAGAGCTTGTCATAGTAATCGTAGATGACATCGGCTTCATTGCCGACAAGATTCTCGAGAAGGACTTCTCCGCCCTTATCTACAAAGCGCATGATGTAGTAGTAGCCGTCTTCCTCATCATCTTCATCCTCAGAATCGATGATCAGAACGACATATGTGTTTCCATTGAACTGGAAAGTCTGGTCTACATAAGCCTTTCTCTTCTCGCCTGTCTCTTCGTCGGCGATCTCGATCATTCTGTCGTTCTCATCCTCTAACTGGGCAATAGCCTCGATGAGCTCATCTGTAGGGCCATTCTCATTATTGAGGTTCTCATTATTGATATTCTCGTCTGCCATGTTATTCTCCTTAATTCGTGTGGTCATTATCTAATAAAACCATAATTTATAATTATAACAAATAAGAGAGGGATTTGTTATCTTAGGTGAGCGAAGTGGACTTAGACAAAACATCCAGATAGTCCTGAAGAATTATTTCTGCAGCTACCTGGTCAATGACCTTCTTCTGCTTCTTGGACTTCATGTTACTCTCATGCAGGTATCTGGAAGCAAGGACGGTCGTATAGCGCTCATCCTTGAACACAGGCTCAATTCCGCATCTCCCGGCAAGAGAAGCACCAAAAGCCTCAGCCTTGTCCTGTGTCTCCGATCTGGTTCCGTCGGTTCTGGCAGGACGACCGATAACGATGGCATTAACCTCCATCTCCTTTATGATCTCGCATATCCTGTTCAAAGCCCACTCAGGATCCTCGCCGTTCCAGTTAACGGTCTCGATACCCCTCGCAATGACTCTCAATTCGTCAGATACGGCAACGCCAATATGTCTTGTACCAAAATCGATTCCCATTACTCTGCCGGCTGCTTTGCCCATTCCTGTAATCCTCCCGGAACTTTTTATGCAAAATAAAGGCGGCCTAGGCCGCCGCATTTACCATTATACTTGGATTTTCCAACACTTTACAGTCTGGAGCAGTAATCGTTGATGATTACTTCGAGGAGTTCATCTCTGTCGATACGCTTGATGAGTCCTCTGGCGCCCTTGTAGTTGGTGATGTAAGTAGGATCACCTGAGATAAAATATCCGACCAGCTGATTAATAGGGTTATAGCCCTTCTCCTTCAGCGCGCTGAGAACATAGGACATCAGTGCATGTACGTCCGCTGTTCTGTCGCCGGATAAATCAAATTTTGCCGTGTTGCTTTCCACAAAGAGCCTCCAAACGAAGTTTTCTTCGATGTTTTCATTCTAACACAGTAATTATTAAATGATAGGCAAAATGTTATTAAGATTTGATAAATATTTACTGAAACGGGTGTTACTTATTAAGATTCGTGAACCAAAGAGGCTGTTTTTTGCCTTTGGGTTCACTAAAACCGCCATTTTAGTGAACCTAAATCCCCTTTTTTCGAGTTTGGGTTCACTACCGCGAAAGCAGGAGTCCCCTCAGATCAGCTTCATCTGGCATGTTTCGTTGTCAGAACCGGTAATGACACCCTTAACGATACTGCCCTTCTCTATCTCATTGCCGTCAAATTCAGCAAAAGTCCTGATATAGTTGGCTGTGTAGCCCTCTGCAACAGTGTGTCCGTCCTTTTCCTCAATCTTCTCAACCAGAATGTCAGCATGCTTACCCTTCATGGCAGCAGCGAACTCATAAGACAGCCTGTCTGATACCTCTATCAGGCACTTTGCGCGGGCTTTCCTTACAGACATGTCTATCTGCGGCATATCCGCAGCCTTCGTGCCTTCTCTTACTGAATACGGGAAAACATGGATCTTCGCAAACTTGAGCTTCTCAGCGTACGCAATGGTCTCTGAAAACTCTTCCTCAGTCTCTTCCGGAAACCCGGTAATAATGTCCGTGGTAAGCGACATATCAGGGAATTCGGCTCTTAACGCATTAACGCGGTCTTCGTATTCAGCGGTGTTATATTTCCTGTTCATGCGCTTCAGCACGGTGTCAGAGCCGCTCTGGAGCGACAGATGGAAGTGCGGACAAAGATGCTTTAACTCTTTAAGTCCTGCGATGAATTCAGGTGTCATGGACTTCGGTTCAAGAGATCCGAGTCTCAGTCTCCCGATTCCGGGAACGGCATCGATCTTCTTAAGAAGATCCAGAAGCGCCGTTATGTCCTTACCCTGATCTTTACCATAAGAACAGAGATGAATTCCGGATACGATGATCTCCTTAAAACCGCTTTTTGCAAGGAATTCGGCCTCTTTGACGCATGCATCTTCAGGCCTGCTGACAACCCTTCCCCTTGCGTAAGGGATAACACAGTAAGTACAGAAATTGTTGCAGCCGTCTTCAACCTTGATGAACGCTCTGGTTCCTTCAGGTGATAAGACAGTTCCAAAATCGTGGTAATCGTCAGTCTTGCTGACTTCAGGCCTTGTGTGGCTTGTGATGTGTGAGAGCTCTTTGTTTTCGCGCGATGCAACGAACTCTTCAACACGCGCAACGACAGTATTCTTGTCCCTGGTTCCGATAACGATGTCGGCAGGGACTTCGCCTGTCTTAAGTTCGGACGAACATCCCATCGCAACGATGACTGCATCGGGATTATTCTTGGCCATCCTCCGAAGCATCTGGGATGACTTTCTGTCGGCTTCGCCCGTTACCGAACAGGTGTTTACGATGCAGACGTCAGCCTCTTCAGGAGAATCGACATTTATGTGTCCATTATCAAGAAACAGACGCCTTGCGGCATCTGTTTCATATTGATTAACTCTGCAACCTAATGTTAAGAAATAGACTTTCATTACTGTCTGATCTTGATATGTGTCTCTCTGAGCTGCTGCTCTGTAACTTCGCCAGGTGCGCCGCAGAGGAGATCCTGTGCATTTCCGTTCATAGGGAATGCGATGACTTCTCTGATGTTCTCCTCACCGCGAAGGATCATGATCATACGGTCAACGCCGGGAGCCATTCCTGCGTGCGGCGGAGCGCCGAACTGGAATGCGCTGTAGAGAGCGCCGAACTTTGTCTTGAGTTCTTCTTCGGAGTATCCTGCGATCTCGAATGCCTTCTTCATGATGTCCAAATCATGATTTCTTACGGCACCGGATGAGAGCTCGATACCGTTGCATACGATGTCGTACTGGTAAGCGAGAATCTCTTCAGGCTTCTTTGTATTGAGAGCTTCGAGGCCGCCCTGAGGCATTGAGAAAGGATTGTGAGTAAAGATATACTTCTTTGTCTCTGTATCCCATTCATACATCGGAAAGTCGTTGACGAAACAGAATCTGAATGCGTTCTTCTCGATGAGGTCGAGTCTTGCACCAAGCTCGTTTCTGATCTTGCCTGCGCACTCATTTGCACGAGCCTCGTTGTCAGCGATGAAGAAAATCGTATCGCCTGCCTGGAGGCCTGCGAGCTCCTTGAGTTCTGCCTTCATGTCATCAGGAATGAACTTGTCGATAGGTCCCTTGTAGCTCATGTCTTCGAGAACTTCAAGGTAGCCAAGGCCGCCCATTCCGAGGTCATCCTGAGCGAACTTGAGCATCTTCTCGTGCTGACCCTTGGAGAGCTTTGCATGAACGTTGATAGCACGTACTGTCTTTCCGTGGAAAGCCTTGAATGTGCATCTTGAGAAGAATTCTGTAACGTCCTTGATTCTCAAGGGGTTTCTGAGGTCAGGCTTGTCAGAACCGAATTCTTCCATAGCCTGCTTGTATGAGATTACCGGATAAGGTGCAGGTGTAACCTGAGCGCCTTCGGGTGCGAACTTCTCGAAAGTAGCCGTGAGGACTTCCTCGCCTGCTCTGAAAACGTCTTCCTGTGTGGCAAAAGACATCTCGAAGTCTAACTGGTAGAACTCTCCGGGGCTTCTATCTGCTCTTGCATCCTCGTCTCTGAAGCAAGGTGCGATCTGGAAGTACTTATCGAATCCTGAAACCATCAGGAGCTGCTTGAACTGCTGAGGAGCCTGAGGGAGAGCATAAAACTTGCCCTTCCACTTTCTGGAAGGAACGATATAGTCTCTTGCACCTTCAGGTGAAGATGAAGTAAGGATAGGTGTCTGGATTTCCAGGAAGCCCATCTCTGTCATCTTCTGTCTTAAGAATGCAATAACGTTTGATCTGAAGATGATGTTGTCCTTAACCTTCTGGTTTCTGAGGTCAAGATAACGGTACTTAAGTCTTACGTCCTCTCTGATCTCCTTTGATGTCATGATCTCAAAAGGAAGCTGGCTGTAAACCTTACCAAGAACATCAACTGAATGAGCCTCAAGCTCAATAGTACCTGTTGCGATCTTGGGGTTATATGTCTCTTCGTCTCTGTGCTCGATCTTACCTTCGATTGAGATGCACTCTTCCTTTACGAGTCCGTCAAGAAGAGTAGTGTCACGCATAACGACCTGAAGCGTTCCGTACATGTCTCTCAAGTCAATGAAAGAAACGCCGCCGTGGTCTCTGATGTTCTCGATCCATCCGCATACTCTGAGTTCCTGACCTACGTCCTTCTCAGACAAAGAGCTGATGATCCTGTCTCTGTACTGGTTTGCCATATTCCAATCCTTTCTTCGGGGAAACAAAAAACGCCCCGAACTTAAATCATCTTTAAGTTCAGGACGAACAAAACATGTCCGCGGTGCCACCTGATTTATCCCGCAAAATAAGCGCAGGATCGCTTTATACCGAATATGCTGTTAGAGTTGTTATTCGTCTGTGGCCTCTTTCCGCTCTGCCTTACAGCCCGGGGGCAAAGCTCTCTGAAGGCGACATACCACGACTACTGGGTCTCCGTCATCGCAATTAACGAGGCAATAGTACATCATTGGCAAGGTCATTGTCAACTTAACGGATGTCTATAAATGCACGAAAAATCGGGCCTGATCAGAATCTTTTCTTGCCGCCCTTTTTGCCAAACGGTGATCTTCCGCCATTAGGCTTGCCGGAGGACTTGGCCGAGGGCCGTCCTCCTGCCCTGCCCGTGAAACCTTTCGAGCCGCCTGATCTGCCTTTCCGTTCAGGCTTTTTGCCGCCTTTTCCGGCTTTTCGGACTTCTCTCCTGCCACCGCCCGGAACGCGTGTGTCACGCTCTTCTTCGAAGCCGTATTCAAATGAGAAATCGATCTTATTCTCTTCGGTATCAACCTTCTCGACCACTATGGTTACGGGCATGCCGATTGAGAGGATCTTGCCGCCGTGAGCACCAATGGCCCTATAGCTTCTCTCATCGAAGAAATAGTGGTCTCTTAAAGATCTGAAAGGAACGAATCCCTCAACGGTATTCTCAAGTCTTACAAAACAGCCCGCATCGATAATGGACGAGATGACACCGTCGTAGTGCTCGCCGATCTTGCCCGCCATATATTCGCAGATCTTGATGTCGTCGGATGCGCGTTCAGCATCGACGGAATTCCTCTCCATTTCAGATGAATGCTCGGCCGCATTATCAACGAGTCCGGCAAAATGACTCCTGGAATTCTCACCGTGCAGATAACTCTTGATTATTCTGTGGATATAAAGGTCAGGATAACGTCTGATCGGTGATGTGAAATGGCAATAGTATTTGGATGCCAGACCGAAATGACCCAGACAGTCGGAAGCATATCTGGCCTTTGCCATGGACCTCAGCAGTATCTCATCCAAAGCAGGAAGCGCAGTCTTGTCGCCGATGGTATCCATGAATCTCTGGACATCCAAAGGCTTGATCCTTCCCATGAGTCTTCCGGACGCACCGAAATACCTTGCGATATTAGAGAATCTCGCGATCTTGATCGGATCGGGATCTTCGTGGACACGGTAAACGAAAGGATATTTGAGATCGAAGAACTTCTTTGCAACGAACTCGTTCGCGCAGATCATGAAAGACTCGATGATGCCGTTCGTGAAATTGATCGGATATGCCATAATGTCCTTGACCGAACCATCGTCATTTAAGATGACCTTTGTCTCGGGCATCTCAAAACCAATCGCACCGCGTCTCTTACGCATGGACTCCAGGATCTCAGAGAGTTCCTTCATGTTCTTGAGCATCGGAATGATCTTGCCGTATTCTTCAGCATCTTCCGGCTGCGGATCCGTAAGGATCCTGTAGCACTCCTTATAGCTCATTCTTCTGTCTGACTTAATGACACTCTCATAGAGGTCGCCGCCGTAGATTCCGCCCTGGCGGTCAACGAGCATCTCAGCGGTCATGGAGAGTCTGTCAACATTGGGATTAAGGCTGCACAGGCCGTTTGAGAGCTTAGGCGGCAGCATCGGAATAACACGGTCGACGAGGTATACGGAAGTAGCTCTGTTGAATGCTTCGGCATCAAGTGCTGTACCTTCGCGGACATAATTGGATACGTCTGCGATATGGACATAGAGTCTAAAGTTACCGTTATTAAGTTTCTCGATCGAGATGGCATCATCTAAGTCTTTAGCATCTTCTCCGTCAATTGTGATGGTAAGAAGATCGCGAAGATCACGTCTGCCGCCCTGAATCTCTTTCTCGACTTCCAAAGGATCCGGATGAACCGGCAGCGGCTCGACTTCCTTCAATACTTTATCCGGGAAAGTCATCGACAGACCGAACTGTCTTAATACGGTCATCATCCTGACGTCATTATTTCCAATGTCACCCAAAACCTCAGTAATGGTTCCCCTGCAGTCACCCCTGTCACAATTGGGATTGAGGACTTCACAAACTACTGCCATGTCAAAAGGCGCACCGTTCAAATGATTCCTGTCGATCTCGATAGCACCGTAGTCAGTGCTTCTGAACGACGGGTCAGGAATAACGACACCTCCTGTCGGTGTCTTTCTTAAGATTCCTATTACCTGGTTCTTAACCTGCAAAGGACCTCTGGGTGCAAGATCGGCAAGTGTTTTGGGCAGTGCCGATTCAGCTTCCTTCGCCTTTATTACTCTATTTCTTCTTTTCTGGGCTGCGCTCATATTCTCTGCAAAGCCCGGTCTCTTACTTTTATAATCCATTTTTTATCCCTCTTTTATCTGTCCATCTTAGCAATGGTATGCATCACTATATGGAACACTCTTGCCAGGCCGCCCGAAAAATCGGCCTTCTCCACTGCTGCGCTTATCAGCATCGGGTTATCTGTTCCGATTACATCGACATCACAGCTTACCAGATACTGAACAGTATCATCACGGTCTACCGTCCAACAGAAGACCATTATTCCCTGATCGTGCATCTCCTTGACGAGTTCAGGCGTAACGTTTGTTTCTTCTATCGTAATATTATCAGTATACTCGATATCTCCAAGTTTTCCGTATGCGAAAAACATACAATACCCCTTGGTCACGGTCGGATCGAGTTCGTTGATCCTCACTAGCCTGCTGGCATCCTGCGCGATTATCATGACATCATCATGCATACCTGTCCGGTTTATGACGTCAAGAACATTTTCTTCGTAATTTACATCCCTGGGGTCACCTTTCAATTCGACCTGTACATGAAGATTGTTTTCCTTTGCAAACGTCAGTGCCTCTTCCAATGTCGGAACAACAACGTCTTCATAGTTTCCGGGCATCCATGAACCAAATTCATGACTTGCAAGTTCTTTATATGTGTTGTCATGAATAGTCAGCTTATGGCCTGTAGTTCTTGCAATGCTCGAATCGTGATTGCATACAATAACGCCGTCAGCAGTCTGCCAGACATCAAGCTCGATCCACTCCAGATTCTCGCTTGCAGCAAGCTCAAATGCCGGCATGGTATTCTCGGGTGCATTTACGTTATCCCCGCGGTGTGCACAGACATAAACGGGACCGACGTCTTCCATGAGGAAAGAATACTTAAAGCAAAGATATGTGATGCTTCCCGTAAACAGAACTGTCAAAATGATCAGGAGCACGATCTTGTTCTTAAGACTGACTTTTGTCTCTTCGAAGAAGTCTTTCGAGATCGTGGCAAGCATGCTACGGTCATCTATGTATTTGAAGAAAAGCACCGAGAGAGCGGCATTGTTAACAGCAGGAGCAAAATAAGACTTAAGAACCTGCCTGATGACATATATGTTCATTCCCAGGTTTTCCGACTTCGATACAATGCCGAAATCACCGTTTATCCACGTTATGGCCTCTTCTGTATTGACCATGATGATCGAAGCAGCCGAATTGATGACAAAATTCAGAAGTATCGTAAGAAGGACCATGGTGAGGAACGTCCTGACATAATTGCCTTTCGCAACCTGTCTGGACTGCTGGCAGCTCCTGATGAAATTCCTTCTCTGCAGGACAAAGGCATTGATCGAGAAGATATAAACCGTCAGAAAGCTTATGAGCAGAACATATCCGATCCTGTAAACGATCTTAAGACTGTTCGTATATTCTATCGTCTGATTCACAAAACCCGGGAAAACCAGTTTCAGAGTTGAACCTGACAAAGGCAGATATTTTGCCATGGGCAGCAATACGATAACAAACACGATCAGGAGCCAGTTCTTGGGATAAAGGCACTTTTGGCAGGTTCTGAAACCGCACATGAACATACTGATTACAGTGGTGTTCTTCTTTACCTGGCTCATTGCAAAGGCATGCATCAGCCCGGCAATCTCAAAGAAATTCATAAGCATGACAAGGATCGAGAAAAGGATGAGCACCAGTACCGATCCCGGATTAAGGAAAACCTCCTTAAGGTTTACCGGAACGATGTATGTCGTACCGCTCATCAGCATGAGAAGATCCAGAACGGCATTTCTCAATATGAGTGTGGAAATAACCGAGAAAGTGTTACAGATAAACAGGAATCCTATGACTTCCTTGGAATTATACTTAAAAAGAATAAAGAGATTCTTGATAAACTGCAGGAAATCAACAATGAAGGTACGGATCTGATGTCCTACCTGGTGAATTATCCCTTTGAAAGAAAAAGATTTATCCATTGCAACTACCTGCTAAACAAACCCGATAACACTGAAATCATTATGTCTCTGCTTATTATACAAGAAAAAAGCCGGCTCAATGTCGAGCCGGCCCGTAAAATCTTATATCAATCTATTACCAAGCCTTAGCGATGGAAAGATAGAGGACAACGGAAACGATTGCGAACAGAACACAGCAGATAACTGTCCATGTCTTGAGCTGTTCTTCCAATGTTCTGCCCTTTGACTTGCTGTAGTATGAATCGGAAGATCCGCCTGCTACTACACCAATACCCTTATCATTACCTTCCTGAACGAGGAAGAGAACAATAATTGCAATTGCCAAGATTATATCTACAACGCTAAGAACGATATTAACGATTGCCATCGGTCCTGTGCCTCCTATAAAACTCTTATAAAAAATCAGCCTATGAATAATACCACATGGGTTTTACTTATGCAAACCGCAGTTTTATGCCTTATCCTTACCTCCCTTTATCAGCTTGCTGATCTCGCTCAGGGCAAACGGGAGGAATGCCAGAGGCAGGATAACGAGCCAAGCCATCGGATTGAGTGCAACATTGTTGAATACTCCGTTGACACCAGGGATATAGATAACAGCTACGAGCATTGCAAGTGATACTGCTACGGCAATGTTCATCATCTTATTTGTGAAGATACCGAGCTTGAAGACTGAAATCTTCTCTGATCTTGCGGCAAATGCTCTGAACAGTTCAGCACAGATCAGTGTTGCAAAAGCTACCGTACGAGCAACATCAATGGGATGAACGCCCTTTGCTGCGGCATCAGCGAGAACGCCTGAATAGAAGAGTGTGTTTCCGCTATTCATGCTTATCAGTGCAAAAATGAATGCAGCTGCAACAGATACGAAAAGTCCGATCGACTGGAGGGCAATGTGACCCATCATGCTCTTGTTGATAATGGGCTCATGCTTTGAACGCGGCGGAACCTTCATGATGCCGGGCTCACCCTTCTCACGTCCCAGAGCAAGAGCCGGGAATGAGTCTGTAATGAGGTTAAGCCAGAGCAGCTGGATAGCCGTAAGAGGAGCAGCGATTCCGGGAACCAGAGTCTTAGGTACTAGTGAGAGCAGGAAGATTACGAGGATCTCACCTACGTTACATGACAGAAGGAATCCTACGAACTTTCTGATGTTTGCATAGATCGTTCTGCCCTGCTCAACTGCTTTTACGATGGTAGCGAAGTTATCGTCCATGAGGATCATGTCGGCAGAGTTCTTTGAAACATCCGTACCGGTGATACCCATTGCGACACCGATGTCAGCGGACTTCAGAGCCATGGCATCGTTAACGCCGTCACCTGTCATTGAAGCAATGTGGTCATTCTTCTTAAGTGCCGTAACGATACGGACCTTGTGCTCAGGTGATACACGCGCATATACGCTTGTTCTCTCAACGACTTCGAGGAGTTCTTCATCTGACATCTTGTCGAGTTCTTCGCCTGAATAAGCATCCATGTGCTTCTCGTCACGCATCTCGAGATTATCTGAGATGGCAACTGCTGAATCCTTGAAGTCACCTGTGATCATGACTGCGCGGATACCTGCCTCCTTACAGATAGCGATGGCATCCTTAGCCTCTGTACGTGCAGGGTCGATCATACCGATCAAACCGAGGAATGTCATGTTCTCTTCGTCAGCAAATGTTGCCTTGGATCCGTCACCATGTTCCTTAGTTGCGAAAGCAAGTACACGGATAGCCTGAATTGCGTAATTGTGGTTTACCTCACGGATCTCAGCAAGCTTTTCTGCCGTCATGGGCTGGACGCCGGTTGAAGTGAGAATCGATGAACAGCGTGAAAGAACGATATCCGGAGCACCCTTTGTGAAGCTGATCCACTTACCTTCGTCGATTCCGGAATGATATGTTGTCATCATCTTACGGTCAGAGTCAAAAGGAAGCTCTGTCTCTCTGGGATATGTGTGCATCGTCTCTTCACGGAGCATCTTTGCCTTCATGCCGAGAGTTGTGAGCGCGCCTTCCGTAGGGTCACCGATGCAGGAATAATCCTTGTCGCCTTCCTTAACGATGGAAGCGTCGTTACAGAGAACTGATGAGAGAACGAGTGTGTTAAGAACGCCTTCGATCTTAACCGGCTTGCCGCCTTCGTCAACGATGTTGCCGACGGGAGCATATCCACCGCCCTCAACGTTGTACTTCTTCTCACCGTCATAGAGGACCTTAACCGTCATCTGGTTCTGTGTAAGGGTACCTGTCTTGTCTGAGCAGATAACGTCTACGCATCCGAGTGTCTCAACAGCGAGAAGTCTCTTTACGATTGCGTTGCTCTCTGCCATCTTGGTCATACCGATCGAGAGCACGATGGTTACGACTGCTGCAAGACCTTCAGGGATAGCAGCTACAGCAAGTGATACTGCCGTCATGAGTGCTTCTTCCCAAGGCTGCTTCTGAACGAAGATATCTACGAGCAAAACGATTACGCAAACCAGGATGCATACAACGGCAAGGATCTTACCGAGCTTGTTAAGGCTTGTCTGCAGAGGTGTCTGCTCGTCTTCAATATTTGTGAGTTTATTTGCGATCTTACCGAGCTCTGTATCACGAGCCGTAGCAACAACAACGCCTCTGGCTCTTCCGTAAGTTACTGCAGTACCCATGTAGAGCATGTTCTTACGGTCACCAAGTGAGCAATCTTCAGGAAGAACGATGTCCGCATTCTTCTCAACTGCGACTGACTCACCTGTAAGTGATGCTTCCTCAGCCTTCAGTGAGCTTGATTCGATAAGTCTCATGTCAGCTGAGATGCTGTCACCTGCATCAATGGCGATGACGTCACCTACTACGATATTCTCTGAATCCACCATGACGATCTTACCGTCACGGATTACCTTTGTCTTGGGGGAGCTCATCTTCTTGAGAGCAGCCAGAGCCTGGTCAGCTTTACCTTCCTGATATACTCCGAGGCCGGCATTGAGGATTACGATGGCAAGGATGACGATTACATCGATCCACTCTTCAAATCCGCCGCCGCTCTTGTATGCCATGTAGCCGGAGAGTCCTGCAGCCGCAATAAGGATAATTACCATCGCATCAGCAAACTGTGCGAGGAATCTCTTCCAGAGCGGAACTCTCTTCTCTTCACCCAATGAGTTGGGACCATTCTTTGCAAAGCGCAAAGAAGCTTCCTGTGAAGTAAGACCCTTGATAAGGTCTGTATCAAGTTCTTGTGCGACCTGCTCTACTGAGGTCGAAAAAGGTTTTGTCATTTAAATCTATCCTCCTGGGTTTTACCCGAGAAAATATTATACTACATGTCTTATTTTTTTGATTTATCGCGCATATATAAGTTTGCACGAATTAGAGGCCCAGGTGAAAACTTTTTTATGATTTGAGAACAAAAACGCCAATTCACACTGTTTTCGCGGGTTATGCAACAGGACAGAACATTCCTGATCACTCTTCGTCGTGCGGTTCGTCTCCGGGCTGTGTTCCCCAGATATACTGCTCTAATTCCGTCACGCCGTTCTCTTCCATAAGAGCCTTGCTGAACTGGGTCTCATAGAGCTCACGGTATACGCCCTCTTTTAACAGAAGTTCCTTGTGTGTGCCGCGCTCAGCGATCATGCCGTCCTTAACGACGAGGATCTCATCTGCTGCGAGAATGGTTGACAGTCTGTGCGCGATAAGAATACTTGTCTTGCTCTTGATGATGGGGTCGATGGCATCCTGTATCTTCTTTTCGGAGATGGAATCCAGGGCCGATGTAGCCTCGTCAAATATGAAGATCGTCGGATCTTTGAGAATTATCCTCGCGATCGATATGCGCTGCTTCTCACCGCCTGACAGCTTCAGTCCGCGGTTACCAACTTCCGTATCGATTCCCTTCTCCTGCTTCTCTATGAAGTCGTAAATGTTAGCCTTTTTGAGAGCTTCGATCATCTCTTCTTCGGTAGCATCCGGTTTAGCGTACAGCAGATTATCCCTGATCGTTCCGTTGAACAGATAAGTCTCCTGTGACACCACGCCGACCTGGTTTCTTAAGAATCCGAGATCAAGATTTCTGACGTCCGTTCCGTCAAAAGTAACGCATCCGCTGTCTACGTCATAGAGTCTCGGAATGAGATTTACGATGGTACTTTTTCCTGAACCGGACGGTCCGACGATCGCGATGCTCTTACCGGCATTCAGAGTGAAATTGATATCCTTCAGGATCGTCTTAGGCTTCTCATAAGAGAACTCAACATGCTCGAAAACGACATCACCCACAACGTGTTCAGGAGTGATTGCATTATCCGCATTTTTGATCTCAACCGGGATATCGAAATAGTCGAAGATTCTGGTAAACAGAGCCATTGATCTGATCCAGTCAACCTGTATGTTCAGCAGGCTGTTTACCGGCATGTAGATCCTGCCCAGGAGCGCTACCAGAACGGTAATGTCACCGATTGAGAGATCCGGATCATACTTCATCATGATGATGCCGCCGGCGAGATAAATGAGCATAGGACCTACACTCGTAAATGTCGTCAGGATGACGATAAACCAGCGTCCTGCCATGCTCTCCTTTATGTTCAGATCGATCATCCTGTGATTGGCTTTCTCATATCTGTCGTACTCGTATTTCTCCTTGCCGAAGAGCTTAACGAGGAGCTGTCCGCTGACGGATAAAGTCTCATTCAGGATTCCGTTTACTTCGTCATTTACCTGCTGCGATTCGTTAGTAAGCGACCAGCGTTTCTTACCTGCACTCCGTGTCGGAATCGTAAAAAGAGGAACGATGACAATACCTACCAGAGCAAGTATCCAGTTCTTCTGAAACATTGCGATCAATGCAATGATCAGTGTTATCGAATTGGATAAGATGCTGCTGAAAGTACTGGTGATAACAGACTTAACGCCGTCAATGTCACTGGTCATTCTGGTGATGATATCGCCCTGGTTATTTGTTGTGAAAAACCTTTGTGACATCTTCTGCAGATGGCTGTACATCTGGTTGCGCATATCGAAAGTAATGTGCTGTGCTATCCAGGTGTTTATGTAATGCTCGGCAACTCCGATGAGACTTGCCAAAAGCGTAACAAGAAGCGATAAGGCAATATAAAAAACGAGTGCGTTGAGATCTCTTTTCATGAGACCTTCATCCATGATCTTACCGGTAATGATCGACGGCAGGATCGTGAAAAAAGATGAGATGATTATGCACACGATAACAAGCACAAACTGCTTTGTGTACGGCTTCAGATATGAGAATACGCGTTTCAGTAATTCAGGCGTTATCTTAGGCTGATTTGCCTTCTCTTCTTCTGTGAGGAATCTTCCTCCCATTGGACCGCCTGGTCCTCTGCCTCCGGGTGGCATACTGCTGTCTCCTTGCCTTTTGATTTACAAGATACTTTTACCATAGATAATTCAGATAAAAAAGTATCCAACTAAAATCAGGAAAGACATAAAAGCAAACGCGGCCTCTTTTGGAAGCCGCGTCGCCGAAACAAAAAACTAATTTAATGCAAATTTAGGATCATTCCTCACATCTTGCAATGTGCTTTTCACGGAATTTCTATCCTATATCCACAACAAGATTATAATCGAAGATTTGCAATATCAGTTGTGTCAAAATGCCCTTATATTTGGGGCAAACTCTAGGCGAAAATATGCAAATAAACAATTTGATTTGCCAAGTATTTTTAGCCCTGGAGCTTCATGTATCCTTCCTTGATCCATCCGAGTTTACGCATTATCTCACTGAAAATGAGTGAGAGAATTGCAGGTGTAATAACGCAGATGCAAGCCATTCCGATCCAGGCAAAAGGTGTAAGCGTTCCGGACTCGGACATAGCTGAAAAGCATCCGATAGGACCTACGAGACCGCATGTACCCATACCGGCAGCAACACCGTTGCACTCGAGCTTGAAGATCATTGTAGCCATGGGGCCTGTGATGGCAGAAGCAAGAGTCGCAGGAATCCAGATCTGAGGATGTGTCATGATGTTGGGCATCTGGAGCATGGATGTTCCGAGACCCTGTGAAACGATTCCGCCCCACTTATTCTCTCTGTAAGATGCAACGGCAAAGCCGACCATCTGAGCACAGCAGCCAGCAAGAGCAGCACCACCTGCGATGCCTGCGATACCGATCGAAGCGCAGATGGCTGCAGAAGAGATGGGAAGCGTAAGGATGATTCCGACGACAACGGAAATGATGATACCCATTGCGAACGGATGGAGCGTAGTAGCTGTGTTGATGAACTCACCGAGCCAGTTCATTGCGATGGCGATCGGCGGGCATGTAACATATGCAACGGCGAATCCGACACCGAGTGTAACGATAGGAGTAACGAGGATATCAACCTTTGTTTCCTTTGAAACCATCTTACCGAATTCAACGGCGAAGATAACTGCGATGAATACTCCCAAAGGACCTGCCGTATAAGCCTTGTCAAGATAGAACAGACCACACTGGCCTACTGAACCCGGATATGCATTTGCAAAATAACCGACAGCTGCTGAACATGCCATAACGAGCATCGGAGCCTTAAGTGCATAAGCAATTCCTACGCCTATTGCAGCACCTGTAACTGCTGAAGCAAGCGAACCTGCCTGACCGATCCAATGAGCAATTGTTACGAAGAAAGGAGTATCGATCATGCCGAGATACTTTGCGATGGTAGATAAGATCGTACCGATAAGAAGTGATGCAAATAATCCCTGAGCCATACCGCCCATGGCGTCAACAAAATAAGTCTTTGCCGAAACATTGATCTGCTTGTCCTTAAGGAACTCGTTCCATGTTCTCTTCTTCTTTGCCTTAGATGCAGGCTTAACATTTGTTGCAGTCTCTGTCTTAACAACAGGCTTTTGTTCGTTGCTCGATTTAGCCTTGTTAGACTTGGACTTTCCCTTGGATTTACCCATATTCATACCCCTCCAGGATTAAATTGCGGAAATCTTATCACAACGATATATTGCTAGCAATGTAAGACGCTACGTCAAAATCATAGATTTTCCGAAGCATTTCGGGCTTTGTTCCGTCATTTATGTCACCATCGAAAACGATTTCCCCGTTCTTGACCATAACCGCTCTGTTACAGCACCTTCTGGCCTGTTCGAGATCATGGAAAACACATACGAGTGAATTATCAATTCCGTTTGTTTTTCCCTGTGCCCAGACATTGAGTCTGTCACAGAGCTCAGCCTTATATTTGATGTCAAGATTATTGCCCGGTTCATCCAGGAACAGGAATGGTGCTCTCTGCGCGAAAGTTCTTGCCAGCAAAACTCTTTGCAGCTGGCCGCCAGACAGTTCATCAAGATGTCTGTCCTTATATTTCATGACATCGCAGTCTTCCATGCACTTAACCGCATACTGAACGTCCGTGGCCTTTATTCCTCCGAAAACACTTCCGGATGATGCATATGTTCCAAGGAGCACGGTCTCATATACCGTGTACGGGAAATAGAGCTCACTTGTCTGTGGCATCAGCGATATGATATTTGCCGCTTCCTTACGTTTCATTGAAGAGATCTCTTTGCCGTTTACGAGAACCTCACCCTTGTGCGGAATGATACCTGCCAGAACTCTCAGGAGCGTTGTCTTTCCTGATCCGTTAGGTCCTCCGATAAACACCTTTTCCCCTGACTTGATCTCTAAATCTATGTTATGCAGGATCTCGGTTTTGCCATAACATGCAGTCATGTTCTTTACGATAATGTCCATCAGCGTTTCCTCCTCGAAGCGAAGAAAACATATGCAAAGAACGGTGCTCCGATAAGAGCGGTTACCGCTCCTACAGGAATCTCCTGAGGTGACAGCAATGTTCTTGATATGAGATCACAAAGCGCCATGAATGCTCCACCGTAAACAAAAGACATCGGCAACACGATATTATGGGAAGATCCGAATATCCTTCTTACGACATGAGGTGCGGCGAGATCAACAAATCCGATTACGCCTGTAAAAGCTACAGATACACCTGTAAGAAGCGAACATACGATTATCGCAGCGATCTTGGTCTTTTTTGCATCGACGCCCATAGCCTGGGCCTGCAGGTCACCGAAGCTCATGATGTCCATCTTTCGGGACATGAACATAAGGATAACAAAGCAGATGACCAGTACCGGCAGTAGAATTGCAACATGCTTCCATCCTCTTGCGGAGAATGAACCCATCATCCACAGATGGAGCTGCTTTGCATGATCTGAGAAAAGCGTTGATAAAAGATTGAGTATGCCGTTTACAAAAAGCGACAGGATCACACCTATCAGAACAACGGTTGTGTTAGATATGCTCCTGTCGATTGCAGAGGCAAGCAGCAGAGCTGCGGTAACGGTCAGAAGACCGAATGTAAAGCCTGCGACCGGCAACATGAAATTCGCCAGAGCAGGAATGCTGATCTCAAGGACCAGTACAATCCCGGCACCCAGAGATGCGCCGGAAGACACGCCCAACGTATAAGAAGAAGCAAGCGGATTTTGCAGAAGTGCCTGCATACACGCACCGCTTAATGAGAGGGCGCCGCCAACGAGGAACGCCATGATCGCACGCGGCATTCTGATAGTCCAGAAGATGGAATCCATCATCGGATCGATGCCTGCCGGAGTTCCCTTTCCGGTGAGGTGTCCGCCTATTATTCCGAACACATCATTCAGTGAGATCTGAACGCTTCCTGCCCTGATGCAGAGGACAAGTATAAAAAGGCACAGGACTAAAGATATTGCTATCTTAAGCCCTGTGCCGCGTTTATTAATGATTGTGTTCGTATTATTCGTCATTAATAGTTTTTCGATTTGTGAGCGTTGCCGCTCATATGGATCTGCTTTACGCAACGATATCCTGGATCAGGTCGTTTGTGAAATCATCGATAGACTTTGAGAAGTCACCAAACTTATCAACATAGATAACCTTGCCCCACTCGATGACAGCTTCAGCAATGTGCTGGTTAGGACGTGAGCAGAGATCCTCATCGATTGCATAAACTGCACCGTTCTGGATTGCCGTAACGTTCTCCCAACCTTCGAGAGCCTTAACCTCGTCTGCTGCGTTAGGATCCCAGTTGCAGTCCATGAGGATGATGTCAGGATTTGCTGCGAGAACTTCCTCAACGGATACTGCGAGCCAACCTTCCTGATCAGCGAAAACATTTTTAGCGCCGACAGCCTCGATCATCTCGTTCATGTATGTGCCCTTACCGAAAGTATAAACCGTAGGATACTCAGCAGAAGGAACGTTCATCATTACGAGAACAGTCTTCTTCTCTTCGTCAGGAATTGTATTAGCCTGCTCCTTAACGCCGTCCATGAATAATCCGAGACCCTTTGCATATGCGGCAGCCTCAACACCCTTACCTACGCATGCTCCAATGAACTTAAGGTCTTCCTCAATGCCCTCGACAGAGCTGGGTGAAGGGATATCAGCAACGCAGATACCGCTGTCGATAAGTGACTGGAACGGAGATGTACCGCCAACTGAACTCATGCCTGATGTGAAAACGATATCAGGCTTCAATGCTGCGATTGCCTCGTTATCAGGATTCATCATGTCAAACTGTGCAACATTTGCAGGGAGCTTATCAAGATAAGTAGCAGAGTTTGTGTCGATGCCTACGATCTTGTCGCCTAAACCGAGATCGATAAGGAACTGTGTTGTGGAAGGCGCCATTGAAACGATGGTCTCAACCTTCGCGGGAACCTTGATGTCATTACCTGCACGGTCCTTTGTGGGAACAATGACATTAACATCGTCAACAATATCCTGAACCTCAGAAACCAGACTTGAGACCTCAGAGTTGTCAACGATCTCAGAAATCTCAGAGATGTCCGTAAGCTTTGCGCAACCTGTTGCAAGTGAGAAAACGGTTGCAGCTGCTACTATTGCAGCAACTAATCTCTTCATAATCAAAAACCTCCAATTATAAAAACTAAAGGACTAAATATTTGTAACCCTTTCGCTTTAACGAAAAATATTATAATCTAATACCCACTAATGATGTATCTTTAGAGTCATCTACGATTATCGAAAAACTATGTATGTAAAGGATGTTTTTTATGGAAATTAGCAAAATACTTGCAGATAAGACGCCTTCTGTATCATTTGAGGTTTTCCCGCCCAAGCAGGAGACCAATCTTGCAGAAGTTAAGGCAGCTGCCGGCGCTATCGCGGCTCTCAAGCCTTCATTCATGTCCGTAACATACGGCGCAGCAGGATCAACATCCAAGATGACCGTTGAGGTCGCAGCTGACATCAAGAACCTTCACGGAGTTTCCGTCCTGCCCCACCTCACCTGCGTAGCTTCATCCAAAGAGCACGTTGCCAACATGCTCAAGCAGATCCGCGAGAACAACATAGATAACATCATGGCATTAAGAGGCGACATGCCCAAGGACGGTATCGTCTGCCACGATTACGAACACGCTTCAGACCTCATCAGGGACATCAGAGCACAGGATCCCACGATCTGCATCGGCGGCGCGTGCTACCCCGAAGGACACATTGAGTGCGCCCATAAATCCGATGACATCCGTTTCCTTAAGGAGAAGGTCGATGCGGGATGCAACTTCCTTACGACACAGATGTTCTTCGACAACAATATCTTCTACAATTTCCTGTACAGAGTTAAGGATATCGGAATCAACGTTCCCGTCGTTCCCGGCATCATGCCTATCACAACGGCAAAGCAGCTCTCACGTTCAGTCCAGCTCTCCGGCACCAGCGTTCCCGAGAGATTCAAGGCTATCGTTGACCGCTTCGGCGACGACCCGGTATCAATGCGTCAGGCAGGAATCATCTATGCCAGCGAGCAGATCATCGATCTCATTGCCAACGGCGTAAACCACATTCACGTTTATTCGATGAACAAGCCTGATGTCGCTGCCGACATCCTAAATAACCTCAAGGGAATCATTAACTGATATGCCGCTCGGAGTAGAAATACCTTTCAAAGAAGTCACAAGGTACATGGGTTACCATGGTCCCTTTACCCTGACTCCCGAACTCGAGGAGCAGATCAACAAGGCAATTGACAATGTCAGCACGCAGTCCCATCCCCGCATCGTGATCAAGGAATACCCCATAAACATTGAAGGTAACACTGTTACAGTCCAGGCTGAGGGCGAGGATGTGGAACTTGAATCAGAATCTTTGTGCAGGAATCTTGAGGGCTGCTGCGGAGTAATGCTCCTTGCCGCAACGATCGGTCCAGCCAGCGACATGTTAGTCAGGAGGGCAAGCATCAAGTCTGCTGCCGAAGCATCCATTTACCAGGCTGCCGGTGCCGCCGCCATCGAAGCGTTCCTCGATGACATGAACGATAAACTTAAGTCCGAATATGAAGCGAAAGGAATGTTCTTAAGACCCCGCTTCTCACCCGGATACGGAGATCTCAAGCTTGACCACCAGAAAGACTGGTTCAGGCTTTTGGATATCTCAAAACAGATCGGCATAGAACTTACGGATTCACTCCTCATGGTTCCCACCAAATCCGTTACCGCCCTGATCGGCATAGGTTTCGATCCTTCCAAAATGCAGTGCCACGGATGCTCTGCATGCAACAACAGAGATACATGTGAATACTCAAAAGAAAGGGCTTGATTAAATGAGCTTACGTGAAAGACTTGGTAAAGAATGGTTATTCTGTGACGGAGGAACGGGTTCCATCCTGCAAAAATTAGGCCTTAAGGGAGGCGAGCTGCCTGAACTCTGGAACCTCAATAGACCGGAAGACATCAAGAATCTCAACAAGGGCTATTTCGAAGCCGGTTCAAATATCGTAAATACCAATACTTTCGGTGCAAACAGATTCAAGTTCGACAACGTACCTGAGATCGTTACTGCTGCAGTTAAACTCTGCCAGCAGGCACGTGCCGAGGCAGGACGCGAGAACGATGCTTACGTCGCAATAGACGTCGGTCCTACAGGCAAGCTCTTAGAGCCAATGGGTGATCTCGCTTTCAACGATGCAGTCGAAGTTTTCGCCGAGATAATCAAGGCAGGTGCCGAGGCAGGCGGAGACGTAGTAGTAATAGAGACGATGAGCGACTCTTACGAAGCAAAGGCGGCAGTAGTTGCAGCACATGAAGTATGCAACCTTCCCGTCATCGTTACGATGGTTTACGATGAAACAGGTAAGCTCTTGACCGGCGGCGGTGTCGAAGGCACTGTCGCAATGCTTGAAGGTCTCAAGGTAGATGCCATCGGTATCAACTGCGGATTTGGCCCCAAGCAGATGCTCCCAATCGCAGAGCGTCTCGTTAAGTGCTGCTCACTCCCTATCGTTGTTAACCCCAATGCAGGTCTTCCGAGAACAGAGAACGGACAGACCGTATACGATGTTGATCCAGCAGAGTTTGCAGAAATCATGGGCGAGATCGCCAGATTAGGCGTACACGTCATGGGCGGATGCTGCGGCACAACGCCTGATCATATCAGCGCAATGATCAAGACAGTCAAGGCACTCCCCTTCACTGCTCCCACGGTTAAGAACTTCACTTATGTTACGAGTTTTGCCGACTGCGTTGAGATCGGTCCCAGACCCGTTGTAATCGGTGAGAGAATCAATCCTACAGGTAAGAAAAAACTCCAGCAGGCACTCCGTGACAACAATATCGACTACCTGCTTACGGAAGCTCTGAACCAGGAAGCTGCAGGAGCAAACATTCTGGATGTTAATGTAGGTCTTCCTGAGATCGATGAACCCGTCATGATGGAGAGCGTCGTATTGAAGATCCAGTCGATCACAAACCTTCCTCTTCAGCTCGACACGACCGATATTGAAGCATTGGAACGCGGACTTAGGATCTACAATGGTAAGCCCATGGTCAACTCCGTCAACGGCAAGGTTGAGAACATCGAAGCAGTCATGCCGCTGGTCGCAAAATACGGCGGCGTTCTCGTAGGACTCCCTCTTGATGAGGACGGCATCCCTGAGACGGCAGAAGGAAGACTTGCAGTTGCCAGGAGAATTTACGAAGCAGCAGATAAATACGGAATCCCCCGCAAGGATATCGTTATCGATGGTCTGGCAATGACCATATCTTCAGATCCGAATTCCGCAATTGCCACGCTTGATACGGTTAAGGGCGTAAGAGACATTTATAACGGTCATTCGATCTTAGGTGTTTCCAACATTTCTTTCGGACTTCCTGCAAGAGAACTCATTAATTCATACTTCCTTGCAATGGCAATGCAGAACGGCCTGTCATGCGCCATCATCAACCCCTGTAACGGTCCCATGATGGCTTCCGTCCGTTCTTTCAACGCCCTCATGAATCTCGATCCCAAACTTGAGGAATTCATCGGCGCATACAGTGACTATGTACCCGGTTCCGGTGTTGCCGCTTCCAGTGGTGCCAAGAACTCGTCCGCATCTTCCAACGCCGTTCTCACACTCGCTGAAGCAATCGAGAGAGGTGTTACCGGACGTGCCGCAGAAGCCATGAAGGAACAGCTCGATTCAGGAAGAGAATCACTTGAGATAATCGATGCCGAACTCATCCCTGCTCTCGACCGCGTTGGTAAAGGTTACGAAGCGGGAACGGTCTTCCTTCCCCAGCTCTTAATGAGCGCAGATGCCGCGAAGGCTGCTTTCGCAGTGGTCAAGGAAGCCATGGCAGACAAGCCCCGCAATACAAAGGGACAGGTCATCCTGGCAACCGTCAAGGGTGACATCCATGACATCGGGAAGAATATCGTAAAGGTCATGCTCGAGAACTACGGTTACGACGTAATCGACCTTGGCAAGGACGTACCACCCGAAGTCATCGTTGACTGCGCGATCGAGAATAACATTGAGGTAGTAGGTCTCTCAGCTCTCATGACAACAACCGTTGCATCCATGGAAGAGACGATCAACCTGTTGCGCGAGAAGAAGCCCGGAACAAAGGTCGTTGTCGGCGGTGCGGTCATGACACAGGAATACGCAGACAAGATCGGTGCAGATGCATACGCAAAGGATGCAATGGGAACAGTCAGATACTGCGATTCGATTTTCGGAGAGTAAAAAAAGGTCCGGTCACCACCAAGGTGCCGGACCTGAATTTTTTAATCGTCAGGTGACAAGTACGCCAGATACCTTTTCTTCATGTCGATTCCCGTCGTTTTAAACTGTGCTATGTGCCCGTCATAGTAGAAACAGTTCTGCAGATCGATGTATGAGGTGTTGCCTATCTTGGTCAGGATATCCAGTTCACGCTCAACCTCAACTTCCATGAGGCGGCTGATCCTCTCCGGTTCTTCACCCTTCTGGATAGCCATCATGTTCTTAACGGCGATTTTATAGTAGGGGTTATCATCAGATTTAAGACAGTCCCACAAAGCACCGGAGAAATCCGCATCGGCTCTGATCGTATACAGTGTGCCGACAAAATCACTGTAGGTCTCGATTACATCCTCAAGACGCGTACCGGGAGTTTCTGTACTTCTCAGAAAAACACTTAAGCTCTTCAACGGCTCTTTCTGCCTGAGTCCGCCAAAAAGCGCAAGAGAATTGATCTGTTTTAATAGATCTGACATATACACAGCCCCCCGTTTGTCTTGTATCTATTTTACACTCGAAAATGAATATTTATACAATAACTTTTAATTTTCTTTTATATTCTCTTCAGGCAGCGTCTGTCCGGTCTGTAAAGTCCATGTTTTGCGGTACTCTCTGGGCGACTGCCCGAAAGTCTTTTTAAAAGTCTCAGACATATAACTTACGCCGTTGAAGCCCGTGAGCGCAGCGATCTCGGCCAGACTACCCTGCGAAGTTCTGAGGTATTCTGCCACCTTACGGCAGCGCAAATGAAGAATATAGTTTACCGGCGACTCACCTACATATTGGTTAAACAGTTTGTTGCACAAAGACTTGCTGATGTTACCGCTCTCAGCGATCCTGTCCAAAGTGATCGGTTCTTTGTAGTTCTGCTGTATGTAATACATCATCTGTTTAAACGCATGCTGATGTGTATCGGATAATACTTCAGTCTCAATGATTCCGTAAGTCCTGCTCTGTTCGAGGAGTATCTCCCAGATCTCAAAAAAAGTCTTTGTTATCTGGAAAGGATTATGTCTGATCGCAGGAAGTTTTAACATAAGATCATGTATGTTATCGGTGCGCTCGTTAAAATCCCTGAATCTGATGCAGCATATCTCGGGATTATTAAGGATTGGCATCAGAGCCTGCATCTCTACTGCGATCGATGAATTAAGAATAGCGGGATCTGCTATGAAGATAATGTATTTAGCAACCTTATTATCAAGACAGATGCTGTAATGGATACGGTTGGCATTTACAAAGATCGTATCACCCTCATGAAGCATTATCGTACGGCCGTCAACCGAATAAGCCATTTTGCCTTCTGTTACGGTTACTATCTCGACATCCGGATGATAATGGGGAACGTTCGCCCATGTGCATCTGGGGGCTACCCAGCCTTCATAAATATATGTAGGAAAAGACTCGTCATCGTAGTTTACGACCTCGGAACCGTCTTCACGTTTTACGATTAGACCCATGTGTTCTTTCTTCATAACAATCTTTCCTCGCTTCTGTAAAAACTATAACAATTTTCCATCTGCGTGGAATATTGTTATAAAAATAAGCCGTAAACATGGTTTATTTGCTCTTATACGAACAATATACTTGTGTCCATAAAGAAAATCAACCAGGAAATGAGGGGTGAAAACAAATGTCAGAAAATGCAATTGTATTAGAGAACCTTTGTAAGGATTTCAAAGTATTAAACCGCCACGAAGGTCTTAAGGGCAGCATCAGGGATCTGTTCTCAAGAGACTACAGGACCGTCTCAGCAGTCAAGGATGTTTCCGTCACTGTTAAGCAGGGTGAGATCGTCGGATACTTGGGACCTAACGGTGCGGGCAAGTCAACAACGATCAAGATGATGACCGGCGTTCTCGAGCCTACATCAGGAACGGTTTTGGTAAACGGTCTCGTCCCCTACAAGGACAGAACAAAGAACTGTGAGAACATCGGCGTTGTATTCGGACAGAGAAGCCAGCTGTGGTGGGCTCTCCCCCTGATCGAATCTTTCAAGCTGTTAAAAGACATCTATATGGTTCCTCAGAAAGAATACGATGAGATGATCGAGCTCTACAGATCACTCGTCGACATCGAGCCGATCCTCCACAAGACGGTACGTCAGATGTCACTGGGCCAGAGAACGCTCTCCGATATCCTCGCAGCATTCCTTCACAATCCGGGAATCGTTTTCCTCGATGAGCCGACCATCGGACTTGACGTATCGATGAAGTCGAAGATCCGTGACCTGATCCTCGGTCTTAATAAGGAAAAGAACACTACCGTCATCCTTACCACCCACGACATGGGCGACGTTGATGCCCTCTGCAAGAGAATCATCATCATCGACGAAGGCAAAAAGATCTACGACAACGACATAGAACATCTGAAGTCTTACTTCGGTTCTTACAGAACACTGCGCGTAAGACTCGACAACAAAGATACATGGGAAGAGACATTGATCGACGAGAAGAAAACAGACGTCATGACGGTCATCACCGAGTATCAGAAAGCACACAAGGTTAAGGACATTCAGCTGCAGGAAATCTCGACCGAAGAGGTCATCAAGAAGATCTACGAAGGAGGCTCCGTATGACACTTCGAAAGTACATAGCTCTGGTTCGCGCAGGGATCATGGAATCCCTGCACTTCAGGCTCGGAACCGCAGTCACGCTGTTTGCGAACCTGATATATCTCGTACTCGTATACTTCCTTTGGAAAGCAGTCTACGATTCATCCGGCGTCGATGTCGTTAACGGAATGACGTTTACGGATACCATGATCTACCTGATCCTAGCGACCGCACTTTTCAACTTCCTCGAGATGTTCATCGTGTGGGACATGAGCCGTTCGATCCAGTCCGGCGGAATAATCCTGGATCTGTTAAAACCGATGCAGTACAGATCCTATAAGTTCTGGAGCTACTCAGGCTCACATGTATCGCAGTTCGTTCTGGCATTCATCCCCACGTTCATCGTGGTCATGATAGTCACCAAGGGAGCGATCCCGATCGGACTCAACCTCGTAAGGTTCATGGTATCAGTCATCCTTGCGCTCGTTATCAACTTCTCAATAGAGATGCTCGTAGCGACACTATGTCTGTACACTGAATCCACATGGGGCATCAACATCGTAAAGGAAACGATCGTGCTCGTTTTATCAGGAGCTTCGATCCCTCTGGCTTTCTTCCCTGAGAGCATAAGAAACATCATCAGCTGGCTGCCGTTCCGCGCCATCTACGACATACCGCTCCAGGTGCTCCTTAACAAGGGCGGTTCCGATACACTCGAAGGTCTCGCAAAGATGTGGGGAATGCAGCTCGGCTGGTGTGTGATCCTTGGTTTGGCCGGAGTGCTGTTCTGGAATCATGCCGTTAAGAAGATAACGGTAAATGGAGGTTAAAGACATGTCTAAAAAAAGAGGTCTGAAATTTTATTTATCCATATACCGCAAGATCCTTACGCAGGATCTGAAGAGCAAGATGAGTTACCGTGCTGACTTCGTCATATCCACTTTCGGAATGATAATGACGAACCTCGCAGGATTCGTAACCTTCATCGTGCTGTTCCACAACTTCCCTACCATCAACGGCTGGGACATAAACCACATGCTGTTCTTATACGGGTTTTCCCTGTTAGCGTTGACTCCTGTGCAGTGCTTCTTCGACAACAACTGGAACCTCCGTGCAATGGTCTATTCAGGTGACTTCATCAAGTACTGCTTCAGGCCTGTCAACGTCTTCTTCTACTTCATGTCGGAAGTCTTCGACGTGAAAGGCTTGGGACAGCTGGCATTCGGTTTGGGAACACTCATTTATGCATGGAATAAGATCGGTATTCCGGTCACTTTCATCACGATAGCGCAGGCAGTTCTCTTCCTCCTTACTGCTTCGCTCTTCATGATCGCAATAATGAATGTCGCGGCAGCAACATGCTTCTGGATCCAGGGTTCGGGATATGTCATGGTCATCATGTTCAGGTTTAAGGATTTCGCGAAGTATCCTGCAAGCATCTTCAACGAGATCTTCAAGGCGATCTTCACATTCATCATTCCGATTGCCTTTGTCGCTTACTATCCTAGCCTCGTCCTGCTGCAACCGGATAACGTTCCGCTGCTGTCATGGTTGTCACCTCTGATAGGTTTGGTATTCTTTTTCTTAAGCTATGCATTCTGGATGCTTGGTGTCCGCAAATATGACTTTACGGGATCTTAATAATAGGAAAAGACTTAGGAGAAAAACTTATGAATGACTTATGCAAAGTTATAAGGGAAATGGTAATACCAAACTTCTTAAATATCAGAACGTCGATACAGACGTACGACCGCGATGCGGTTATCTGCGGTGCTCCCTGCTGGCGCTGGGTATCCCAGGCTGACAAGTATGTAGACGACGGAATTCTCTTCGGCAGATACCGCGCAGGAAGGGTAACAAAATGAGTGAGTTTCCCGACTTCATAAAAAGGCCTTCAAATCATATTGATAACAGCCAGCAGAATACGCCTGATATCGACGGATATTTCTATGAAGCATCCGACGGTAGCCAGGTGTGTCTCTGGACTTATTTCGAAGACAGGGATTCAAAAGAGAACGTCCACGAATTCGATGAGTATGTTATCTGCATGGATGGTGAATACGTTGAGATTTTTGACGGTAAAGAACATGTTCTGCACAAAGGGGATGAGCTGCTTATTCCCAAGGGTACTCCCCACCACGGCCGCGTAAGGAAAGGTACCAGAACGATCCACTTTTTCGGTGGCCGCAGAATAACCTGAGGCTGGTTTATAACACACAAACATACATCCTCCAAATGGTATAATGTCCATGTCTGAAGCTGATCCTTCGGGCATGGATATTATTTTGCACGCACACAGAAAACGAAATGAACCTGATCGAGATAACCGACATCAACGCACCTGAACTGGATATATTCGCGAGAGTCACCGAGCCGCAACTTCGCGGTTACTATGGTGATGAACCGGGCTTATTTCTCGCGGAGACCGGCAATGTCATTCTGCGCGCATTGGAGGCAGGATATGAACCTGTGTCTATGCTGGTTGAGAGAGCAAGACTCGATATAGAAGCCAGACCTGTTTTCGAGGCTATAGAGAAGCTTTGCGGAAAAGATAAGCTCAATTCCCTCCCCGTTTATGTTGCTGATCAGGAAGTCATCGAGAGCATGACGGGATACCATCTGGTCAGGGGTCTTTGGATGGCTCTTCGAAGAAAACAGGAGATTTCCGTTGAAGAATTCTGTCATGATAAAAGGCGTATCACTGTTTTATTCGATACTACAAATCCTGCTAACGTCGGAGCGATAATCAGATCTGCAGCAGCTCTCGGCATGGACGGTGCGCTGCTCACTCATGCATCCGTCGATCCTCTCACGAGGAGAGCCGCCAGAGTCAGCATGGGAACAGTTTTCCAGATTCCGTGGGCAAAGGCCACACGCGAAGAATCAGAGGGCATTAACCTCATCAGAACGCTTCAGTCCTATGGATTCAAAACAGTCGCCATGGCACTGACCGAAGATTCGACCAGTGTTGATAACGATGAGATACGTAAAAACGGGAAAATTGCAGTTCTTATGGGAACCGAAGGAACGGGCCTGCCCAAAGATGTTATCGCCGCATGTGATTACCGAGTAATGATACCGATGTATCACGGCGTCGATTCGTTAAACGTTGCCGCAGCGAGCGCGATCAGCTTTTGGGAACTGATGAAATAGATTTCTCATCCGGGAGGTATGGTGCGTTCTCAGGTTCATCCTCAGGCTCAATAACTATCTTCTTCCGTTTGTCGACAACCGATTTGCCGAACCATTTCTTCTTATACCAATAGTACATGACTATGAGTCCGCGGATACATTCATCCGTCGCCGTTCCGAGATAAATTCCTGCAACTCCAACGCTGCAGAGAACACCTACAAAATAACCCATCGTAAGGCCCAATCCCCAGTTGCACAGGATACCTGCTACAAGCGGGAAAACATATGCGCCAGCAGCCTTGAGACTGCTTACGAAAGTCATGTTAAGGCAGCGTCCTATCTCAACGAAGATGTCGGCGATCATGATCATCTGACCCAATGCGATTACATTAGGATTATCCGTGAATATGGTTAACGTAAATCTGCATATCAATGCATTCGTGGTCGCCAGTGTGATCGTGATAGGCATCGAGATCCTAAGTGTCTTGAATACCCGCTTATATGCCTGCTCTTCCTTACCTGCGCCGACTAAATGTCCCGTTATGATCTGCGTCGACATCGCGCACGCATTCGAGAATATCATCGCGAAAGATATCAGCATGTTACAGTAACCTCTCGCGATGACCGCATCGTTGCCCATCGTGTTTACGAAAGAGAGAAGAGTCGTCTGATAGAGGTTATATGTAAGATTCTCGCCTGCAGTAGGCAGACCGATCTTTATCATCTTGCCTAGAAGTTTCTTCGGGAATGGCTTTAAGTAATGCAGTGCAATCTTACCGATCTTCTTTTTCTTGAAGAATACGAATACCGCAACAATAGCCAGCGTTCTTGCCACAACAGTCGAGATCGCAACACCTGCAACACCCATGTTAAGCTCTCTAAGAGGTCCGTGCAGGAACAGATAGTTGCCTCCGATATTGACCACATTGATTGCCAATGTGATGTACATACCAATCTTCGGGAATCCGTTACATCTTAAGATCTGGAGCATTACGTTAAATACCGCCAAGAGGAATCCGCCGCCTCCAACGATATAGATATATATCATTGAATAGGGGCGCATCTCATCAGATATGTTAAGGAATCTCATGATGAGCGGATTTGCCGCGCAGAAAGTTGCACTGAGCACAACGCCGATAACAAAGTTTACGACAACGGCCAGCGTGTAGATCATGTTCATCTTGTCATAGCGCTTGGCTCCAAGGTACTGTGCAACGACAACGCTCGTCGAAGTCGCGATGACGTTAAACAGGATATTCATCATGAACATGATGTTGTTGGCATTACTTACGGCACCAACGGCATATTCGTCATAGTGGCTCAGCATCAGGGTATCGATGTTGTTGACCATTGTGTTCAGGAATAATTCCAGGAACATAGGACCCGCTAACAGAAGCAGCGGTGTCTTCTCATCTATGACAACAGTGTTTTTCTTGTTTAACGACTTCCCCATTGTTTCCCTTTCGAGAGGATTCATCCCTTTATTGATGCCCAATCATACTACTACCCCTAGCCATAATATATTAAATTAGTGCATTTTTCTTACAAAAACTCGCATTCTGCCCAAGCCTCGCAATAATATGTGCAGAGTGCAAACAAAGGAGCTCTGAAAAGGCTTATTTCATTAGTATTCTGACAATTAGCATAAGGGCAGTTATCCCGAATCAGATATATTTTTGATTTGGGATAAGCGCCTGGGGGCTTATGCCCCAAATGCTCGCAAGTCTCACTTCCGGGGCAAAATTTCCGCCTCTATTTGCCCCAAACATCTCCCCACAACAGTTTGGGGCACAACGACGACCGTTTTGTGCCATAAATTTCCGTCAAAATCGATCTGAAAAACCCGGGAATAAATAATCGAATCCCGGCCGAGCACTCCTACCCCGGCCGGGATTCTTAACGTGGAAGGAATCCGAAGATTCACTATGTTCTGCTTTTACAGATGATTACTTAGAAGACTTTTTTGAATTCTTTTTGGAAGAATTCTTTTTATCTTCCTTAACCTCTTCCTTTGCTTCTTCCACTTTAGCTTCTTCTGTTATTTCTGCCTTATCGTCATCCTTGCTCTTGGACAGTCCCATGTAAATGAGTGCTGCGAGCGCACCGCCTGCGAGAGGTGCAATAATGAATACGAAGAGTTCATTAAGAGCGCTGCCGCCTGCTAAGAGAGCGGGTCCGATTGAACGTGCAGGGTTAACTGATGTTCCTGTAAAACCGATTCCGAGAATGTGTACGAGAACCAGTGCCAGACCGATTACAACACCGCCGAATGAACCGTGCTTGAATTTACTGTCAGTAACACCAAGTATAGCAAGAACGAAGATAAATGTGAGTACCAATTCGATAATTACACCTGCGGCAACATTTCCGTTAACGCCGGCAAGACCATTTGCACCGAGTCCCCATGAAGCCATCTCACCTGCCTCTTCATCAAAGACGCCTGTCTTATCGATCTTGCCGCTAAGTGAGAACAGATACTGCAAAAGTCCGGCACCAGATACGGCACCAAGGATCTGGAATACGACATAACCCCAGAAATCACCGATGGAGAGCTTATTTGAAATAAGCATTGCAAGTGATACTGCTGGATTGATGTGGCAACCTGAGATGTTACCGATTGAATATGCCATTGCAACGATGACAAGTCCGAATGCAAAAGCCGTAAGAATGTATCCGCTTCCGTTAGCTGAATCGCATCCGACTGTCATTGCAGTACCGCATCCTACGAATACGAGTACGAAAGTTCCGATAAACTCAGCAGTATACTTCTTGACTGCAAAGAGTGTCGTGTCTTCTCTTGAAGAAGGAAGAACCATATAGAGAACCACGAGAACGATTGCAAGGATAGCGAGGTCGGCAAGCAGGAATGAACCATTGTAGACCATTGAGTAAATGAGTGCACTGTCGTAACCTGCTTCTGCAGCATAATCAGCGTAGAAGATGACACCTGAAGCAACTGAGCCAAGCCATCTAACGATATATGCGACTAGTGTGAAGGCCAGGATCTTGAGGACCGATGTTCCCCTGAATCTGCTGAGTGCGCCGTGCAGCTTTGCCCTGTCAGCAGTCTTCATTGCTGCAAAACCTGCAAATCCCAAAGCCGTATAACCGATCGTATAATCCAGCAACACCTGGAAAGGAGTTACGAGCCATCCTCCGATGAGCTGCAAAAGACTGAAGATGAATGCGATGATGAATCCCCATACAGGTCCGAAAGCAACTCCGTAAACGATGATCGGGAGCGTTGATGCAGGTGTGACCGATCCGCCCATCGGCATCTCAAAAAGCTTCAGCTGTGACAGTACGAATGCCAGCGCAAGGCATATACCACCCGTCGAAATCTTGAGGATGTTCTCGCGGTTGGATCTTGTAGTTTGTTTGGACATAAAAAACCCTCCGTCATTTGGTACATACAAGGAGTCTGCCTATACCTTCGGACTCATACCAATGACAAGAGGATCAGATATTAAAATTCCCTACGCCGGCATTATCCGTCAGGTTCAGCGGGTCGGACTGTTTAAATCCCTCTCAGCCGTCTTTAGGCTCCCCGTTTTCCATTTGTCGCGAAAACTATACTATACGGATTTTTGAAATACAAGTATTACGCCTTCTGATTTTAGACGTCTTTTCGGCTCAACTTTTTGGCAGGTCGCTTAATTAGCAGCAGGATAAATATAGCTACCGAATTAATACCAAGACTCAACGGATAAACGGCCATAATGCTCTTGAACGAATGGAAGTATTCAAACACAGTGTAGATCCAGATGATTCTTGAACCGCAGATGCAGATCATGGTAACGATCGCAGGAGACAGCGAAATGCCGTAACCTCTCATGTAACCGCTCATGACATCGTAGAACAGAGAGAACAGATGAGCTGTCGTGATGAACATTACTCTGATATATCCGATCTCAACAAGTTCCGGATTATCAGGTCTGAAAATTGCAATGAGATTCTTACCGAACAGCAGCAGGAAAAGAACCATCAGTCCTTCGATAACGATGCCTTCCATCAGGCAGAGTCTGAGAGTGCGGCGGCATCTGTCATACTTGCGTGCACCATAATTCTGACCGGTAACGGTCGTGCATGCCTGGCCGAAGCTGTTGAGCACATAATATGAAAAAATCTCAATATTAAAAGCCGCGGAGGAAGCTGCCGCTACCAATGTTCCAAGGCTGTTGATGGCAGACTGGATAATGATGTTCGCAGATGAGAAAACGATTGCCTGAAGTCCTGCAGGGATTCCGATTTTGAGGATCTTTTTGAGGATTGGCTTATCGATCCTGAGTTTTTTGAAATCAAATTTAGCAGCCGTTTTGGACTTGGACAGAAACACCAGCAGAATGCAGCTGCTAATAAAATTCGAGATTACCGTCGCAGCGGCAACACCATCTACCGTGCGGTGGAAATATACCACGAAGCAGATATTCAAAATGACGTTGATTCCGCCTGAGATAATGAGTGCAAGAAACGGGATCTTGGTATTGCCGATACCTCTGAAGATGGCCGCAACGAAATTATAGAGCAGGATAACCGGAAGGCCCGCCATATAGATCCTGAAATACAGGATCGCAAGGTCTACTGCCTCATCGGAAATGTTCTGTGCTCTTAATACGGGACCCGCGATGAGCTCTGCGATTATTGATACGATAATGCCGCTTATGATGGCAACGATAATGGATGTGTGGGCAGCCTTCTGGACGGTCTCATCATCCTTCTTGCCTACCGCGTTTGCGATAACGACGTTTGAGCCCAGTGAGATTCCCAGAAATGAGTTTACGACAAAAGAAATAAGCGGGGTATTTGCACCGACCGCAGCCATTGCAGTCTCGCCAATCTCGCCTGCATAGTTTCCTACTACGGCGATATCTGCCGCATTGAACAGCTGCTGAAGTATACCCGTCATTGCAAGCGGAAAAGCAAACCCGAGGATCTTATTCCACAGGCTTCCTTCAAGCATTGACTGTCTTCTGACCGTAATAGTACTCATGTTAACCCAATCCAAAACAGGACATAAAGTCCAAATGAACCGCGCAGATAATCCCGGAAAAGCATCACAAAATATTAGTGCGCATACAAACTAAAAGGTTATAACACCTTTTTTAAAATACTCATATTAGAAAAATAGCTAAAAGTGTTTTATAGACGACCAATCTTTACGAGTCGTACTACACAAGATTCAATGAACTTCTGCACTTCGCGCTCATACATGGCCTGCGATTTCTCATAGCATTCAAGATGCTTGGCATTATTGACGATCGCCATTCTCTTCCTGCAACGCAGTCCGTCATAAATGTCGCGCGAACCTGAAGGAACTGTAACATCATCTTCACCGCCCTGGAAGATCAGAACGGGAACCTTAATTGAACTCGCGTGATCGGTTACGTCACAGCGGTTGATATCGAATCCGAAATCACGCTGTGCAAGCTTTCTTACGCGTCCGATAATTGCATCCGGCGATATCTTCGTGCTCTTGGACAGTGAGTTCTTCAGGAATGAAGTAAGTGATGCCACCGGAGAATCAGCAATTATGCCTGCTACACAGGGATCAAAACCCTGCTGTTGTGCGGCCAGAAGACATGCTGTCGCACCGACTCCCCTGCCGACCAGATAGATCCTGCAGTTATTGCCGAGTCTTCTTTTGGTAAATTCAAACCAGGCATCAAGATCCACGCTCTCCATAAGTCCCCATGTGAAGTGTTTGCTTCCGCTCATGCCGTGGCCGCGCATGTGAGTAATGATGCAGTGGCACTGGACCTTGCGCATCATGAGCCTAGCATAGGCAGCCATCTCTGCGGGAGATTCATCATAGCCGTGCACGAGAATTACCATGTTACGGCATGTGGGGTCTGATGACGGTCTGTAATAGCCTGACAGTTTGCATCCGTCAAACGACGTCGTCCTTACGCCCAGCCACTCATTGTGAAATGTATAGAACCAGTTCTTGCCGCGTCCGATTATCGTACTACGGTCGATCTTGGTGGGCGACCTGTCTACCTGGGGCTGCGGCTTCGGTCTTCTGAAAACCTGCTTGAATACCTTGTCGGTGTAAGAAATGAACATCACAAAAACTCCTCCGGCAATGAGGACTATGATGAGCACTATCAGAACCGCGATGAGAATGGCGGTAACAGGCGATGAATTATCCGACAATTATACCCTCCGGGCTGTCCTTCCCGGAGCTCAGGAGCAGGCAGCCTTCTTCAGTTACCAGGCAGTCGTCCTCGATCCTGAATCCGATGTCCCATTCGGGGATATAAACACCGGGTTCAACAGCAAGGCAATTACCTGCTTCGAATTCCTTATCCCTCGGACCGACATCGTGAACATCCAACCCGAGGTAGTGAGAGGTGTTGTGCCAGTAGTATTGACGCACTTCCTCCACTGTAAAATTATCGGGTATAAGACCTTGTCCCGCAAGCCATTTGCCTGCAATGTCATACATTTGTGAATTAAGCCCGGCGAAAGTTTTTCCGGGTGCGATATAACCGAATGCTGCCTTGCGCAATGCCTGAATAAGCTCAAGCAGTTTCATCCTTCTGTCGTCGCCGTTCTCTGGCCTGCCGACAAAAAATACTCTTGAGATATCGGCACAGTATCCGTTTACGCGGGCGCCGAGATCAAGCTGGATCATTGATCCTTCCTGTGCAATTCCGTCACCTGTCTTCTCCGGTTCCGAATGGTGGAGATAAAAGGCATTCTTTCCGCATGATACGATGGTCTCGAAAGCAAAACTCATTGTGCTTCTTCTGGCCATCTCATATTCAAGTTTTGTATAAAGTTCATACTCGGATACGCCGGGACGGATAATCTTCTTCATCTCTTCGATCGCTTCTTCCGTGATCCTTGCAGCTTCCTTTATCGATTCGATCTCGTATGGCTGCTTAACGAGGCGCAGAGCGGTCGTTATCTCAGACAGATCAGATACCTTCCTGCTGTTTTTCTCAAGCTTTGCCTTAAGCTCACCGGGCTTGGCCATGACTGAAGATTTATCCAGCCAGATCTTTATGTCCTCATTCTTCATGAGTTCGAATTCTTTTTCTTCGTATTTCTCAAGATCCAGAACGTCTTCCACGGCAAGACCTGCGATATATGCAATATCAGCAAAATCCATGCGTTTGCCGTGCCAGCGTTCCTTCATGGAATCTCTTGCGGGAGCATACAGCTTCGTACTTACAATGCCGTCATTCTTCTCGATAAGAAGAACGTATTCCGGGTTCTCTAATCCCGTCAGGTAGAAAAAATTACGGTCAACAAAAAAGCGATAGTCCGTATCACCTGACATATGCTTTGATTCGCCTGAGAAAAACAACGCCGCGGTGCAATCAGGCAGCGCGGCGGCAAAACGCTCTCTGTTGTGTCTGTAGCTTGCGGCACTTACCACTGTCTGACTCCTTCTGAACGAACATTGTATTCGTCGAAAAGAATGGTGTTGTTAATGTAATTAAGCGTAGCACCGGGTGATCTTCTGATAAGACCCGGGTTACCGATTACGATGGAACCGTCAGGCACGTCAAAATTGACATAAGCGCCTGGAGCGATAAGTACGTTATTACCGATCCTGATATTACCAACGATAACGGCATTTGCACCGATCCAGACATAATTGCCGATATGAGGTGAACCCTTCCTCTTACCTCTGAACTGTGTACCGATGACAACGCCCGTAGATACGTTAACGTTGTGTCCGATAACACTCTTCGGATGGATGATTACACGACCGAAATGAGCAAGATAAAAACCTTTGCCGATCTCAGTATCGTATGGAATCTGGAAATGATATTTACGGCTTAAGCGGTCAAGTCTGAAATTACAAACCGAGAACTTAACCTGATAAAGCCATCTCTTGAATCCGTCATACTTCTTGATCTGGTCGTAATAATACCGCGTACGCCTCATGACGCTGATATAACTGAATTCGGGAGAAGACCTGCGCTCTTCGAGATAGCAGGTGTAAATGTTCTTAAACCGGCGTGCATTTCCAGTGTATCTGAACAAATCGGCATAAATTATGTCTTTAAGTTCATCATTCATGTATGCACTCTCCTCCCGATATTACTTCATTAAAAATGATATTACTTTTTAAATCTAAACTCAATAAGATTTTATGTTCAAAGCCCCTGTTTAACTACATTTGTAATATTCTCGCGAGGCCTGATTTTTCCGAGTTTTATCAAATGCTCTTTACACTTTCAGAAAAGAAATATACAATTTTTACAAGATATACGACAAATAGTTTTTTATTTGTCTAAAAGAGGTGTGAATATGAATGTCGAGAAAGAATTGGCCAAGCGTTTAATGGATGACGGTGAGTCCGGAATCCGCCAAATAGCTTACAACAACGAGATAAGTTTCTATGAGATCGTGGCAAGCGGAAACTACAGCAGACTTGAAGAAGCTCTTAAGAAGCTCCCTGAGAATCAGAATCTCGGTGTGTTAAGTCCCGACAAGGTCCGTAACGTTAAATATCATACGGTAATCCTCACTGCACTTGTAAGCCGCTTCTGCATCGAAGCAGGACTCGAGATTTCCGTCGCTTACACGCTGAGCGATATCTTCATCGGCATGATCGATGCGGCTAACACCGTTCAGGAAGTATACGACGTTCAGAACGAGCTTCTGCGTACATACTGCCGCAAGATGAGCGACCTGTCCAAGAACCGCGTCGTTTCCCGTCACATCGTGGTTGCCATTGACTACATCAGATCACACATCCAGGAAAACCTCACAGTAGAATCCATTGCTGATTCACTGTCACTTAATTCCAGCTATCTTTCCAAGTTATTCAAACAGGAAATGGGCATTACACTCAGCCGCTACATCAGGGATCAGAAGATAAACGTAGCATGCAACATGTTAAGACATTTGGACGAATCTTCCCTGACTATCGCAAACTATCTCGGCTTCTCTTCACAGTCACACTTCATTCAGGTATTCAAGAAGAGCACCGGCATGACACCTGAAGAGTACCGCCGCAAGAATTATCACCAGAGCTGGATGGCTGACACGGAATCGTAAGTATCTCCGGTCAACAGAAACTTCAACAAAGGGCATCCCAGACTATCCGGGGTGCCTCTTTTTTCAAAGAATTACTCGGCGCTCTTCAATGATTCCGCCATGTCGATCTTCTCGATCTTTGCACGCATTATGAGATTAACGGCTGTTGAGAACAGCAGTACCATTCCGAGTGAATATAAGTAGCTTATGTTTGCGATCCTGACATCGTATGTGACCATGTCCATGGCTATCTGGGACATAACAAACCTGTGCAGCAGGAATCCCAGCGGGATTCCGACAACATATCCCATGATGACGAGCATTACGTTCTCACGCGTAACATAGGCGCCAGTCTCATTCCGGTTAAATCCCATGACCTTCAGCGTAGCGATCTCCCTTATTCGCTCGGTAATGTTGATATTGTTTAGATTGAACAGCACGATAAATGCCAATGCCGCCGCACTTGCGATAACAAGAACGATTACGTAGTTCATTCTCTCCATCGTGTTAGAGAAACTGAGTCTCGAATCTGACGTAAGCGACCAGGTCTTGAGATCGTAATTATCAGACAGGTACGATGCAAATTTATAGTTGTCATCATGTGACTCGGTTTCAGTCGAAATGAGAAGTGTTTCAGGCGTATACGGCTTACCGAAAACCTGTCTGTAGGTCTCAGGTGTCATGAGTACATAATGGAAGGTGTAGTTCGTAAAGATCTTGCCTACGGTAACCTGCACTTCGTGATCATCATCACCATACATCAAGGTTAACGTGTCACCTACCTTGACTTTGTTGAGTTCAGCAAGCTTATGGGAGATTGCGACTTCTCCGTCAGCAGGCCATGTCATATCCGCGAAAGTCTTATAGTCCATTAAACCGAAGATATCATTGATCCTGGGATCATCTGAGATGTAGAGTCCTACGTCTCTTACATAGCCCGAGGTCGTGTTCTTTGCAGAGTCACTCTTTACGACCGCATAATTGTATCCGACACCGGCCTCCTTACCTGCCGCTACTGCAGCCTCCTCGATCTCATACTGTCTGTATTTGGAATCGAAGATTATCTCGACATCATACTTAAGGATCCTGTCGTACTGGAATTCAACAACGTTGCAGACAGAATCGTATAATCCGAATGCGGTAAGAAGAAGTGATGTGCATCCGGCGATGCCGACGATCATCATGAACATTCTCTTTTTGAAACGGAAAACATTACGCAAAGATACCTTGTGAAGGAACTTCATTCGTTTCCAGATGAAGCCGATATACTCCAGAAGAATACGCTTGCCCGGAAGAGGTGCCTTTGGTCTTATGAGTTCGGCCGGCATTCCCTTCAATGCCGATGTTGCAGTAACTACGCTGACGCCTACCGTGCAAAGAAGAGAAACGATGATTACCAGAATAAACAACGGTATGCTCGTCTGGAATGTCAGCGGCGCAAAACCGTACATCATCTTATAAACTTCCCATATTACATACGGGAAAAGTTTCGTGCCTCCCATGAATCCCAGTACACATCCGAGTATTGCTGCAGAACCTGCATATACTACATACTTCATCACGATCGAGAAATCAGAATATCCGAGCGCTCTCATCGTGCCGATGATTCCTCTCTCATCACTGACCATTCTGCTCATCGTTGTCGAGCACACGAGTGCCGCAATGGCGAAAAAGAAAATCGGGAAAACCGAAGATACTCCGTCAACGATCTGCGAATCGTTATCGAAACAGACATAACCGGCATTCTTGTCTCTGCCGAGAATGTATGTCTCAGGATCATCAACGCTCTCGATCAGTGTATAACCATATACAAGACTCGTATTGTATACAGTCTCTGCCGTATACGAATACTCCGAATATCCTTTCCAGAGTTCGCGTATACCTTCGTTGTATTTCTCCCATCCCTCATCAACTTCTTCCTGCGCATCTTCAAGCTGACGGTATCCATCCCAGTACTGGGCAAGACCGTCAGAATACTGCTTATATGCAGTATCGTACTGAGCCTTTGATGATTCATATGACTGGAGACTTACATCGTAAGACACTTTCTGAGTAAGGTAAGCAGTGTGTTTCTCGTTGTATGTGGCAATCAGATCCTCATACTTTTTCTGTTTAGCATCGATTGCATCCTGCTCTTCATCCAAACCAGCCAAGGTATCATTTAATTCGGCAAGTTCTTCCTCGGCATCTTCGAGCAGACCTTCATAGTATCCGCGTGATTCCATCTGGTAATCTATCTGCGCCTGAATGAGTTCACGCTCCCATTCATATGTTGCATCTTCAAGCCTTGCTTTATTGTTCTCAATGCCTGCATCCAATAAAGCTATCGTGGACTCATATCTGGAAATAATGTAGTTGACCGTTGTTATCCTGGATGTAGTTTCTACCCTTTCCGTACGCAGATCCGAACGTGCATCGGTCAACTCTTCGTAAAGTTCATCGATTTCTTCCTGAATACTCTCAAGTTCTGCTTTTTTCTTATCGATGTCAGCCCTGGATGCTTCCAGCAAAACCTTTGTGGATGTTAATTCTTTATTGTAATCATTCAGGGTCTTGGCTGATTCTTCAAGAGTCGCTTTACCTTCAGCGAGTTCTTCCCATCCCTTGTCGATCTCTGCCTGTGCATCTTCCAGTTTTTTCTTGGCATCATCCAATTCGGCACGGCCGTCGGTTATCTCAGACCATCCTTCGGAAATACCTTCATTGAATTCGTCGAAACCTTCGTAAAGCTTGTCATATTCTTCACGCAAGAGCGAATCAAATCTGTCCCTGATAACACCTTTTAAAGTAACCTTATATGACTTCTCTGCAGATGAAGCCCAATACTTATACTCATCGGAATAGATAAACAGTCCCGTGTCAGCATAAAGATATGCTTCCGTGTAATACTCTGAATCAAAAGCATCAGGAAGTGCACAAACATAGAAAGAAACGCTTCCGGATCCCTCGTTGGAAGTACCTCTCTGGAAATTAAGATACACAGGTGTTCTTGCGGTTCCGACAACGGTGTATTCACTGAATTTGAGCATGTCTTTTGAGCTCTGCGAAGTCTCTTCCGCAATAACAAGTTTTGTGCCCAATTCAATATCCGGATACCTGTATGCATCTATTACTATCTCATCATTTTTCTCAGGTAATCTTCCTGATTCCAGAGCGAGTTTATTTACGTTATTGGTGATCGATAAAAACTTGACGGTATCAGCACTGGCGCTGTCGCCAAGAAATGCCGAACAGTCAACTGAATACGCGCCTTCGACGACACAGTTTGTACGCTTGGAGAGTTCTTCGATATCCTCATCGGTAAAACCGATCGTCGACAACAGTTTGAAATCATATAAGGCATATTCCTTAACATACTTATCGCCTGTTAATACGAACGACGGAGTGGTCACTTTTAATCCGGCAAAAAAACCGACACCCAAAGCAATAATCGCGAAGATCGCGAGGAACCTCGGGAGAGTCATTTTGATCGATCTCAGGATTGTCTTTATATAAGGACTCATTACCACTCTAATGTATCTACGTTGACCGGATTCTGGTTAACGATATTGCTTAAGATCTTGCCGCTCTTTACTCTGATAACTCTGTCTGCCATGGCCGTCAGTGCAGAGTTATGTGTGATGATTACCACCGTCATTCCCTTCTCGGTACTAAGTGACTGAAGAAGCTTCAGGATGGATTTACCAGTCTGATAATCCAAAGCGCCCGTGGGCTCATCACATAACAGCAGCTTGGGATTCTTTGCAATCGCTCGTGCAATGGAAACACGCTGCTGCTCACCGCCCGAGAGCTGTGCCGGGAAGTTATTCTTTCGCTCTGAGAGACCAACTTCATTTATGAGCAGATCACAGTCGATCGGATCCTTAACGAGCTGCGCTGCCATCTCAACATTCTCATATGCCGTAAGATTCGGAATGAGATTATAAAACTGGAAAACGAATCCTACTTCCTGTCTTCTGAACAAAGCAAGTTCAGTGTTATTCAGTCTGGATATCTCTTTGCCGTCCAGGAAAACGCTTCCTGACGTGAGCTTATCCATGCCGCCAAGAATATTGAGAAGCGTTGTCTTACCCGCACCGGATTGTCCCAGGATGACACAGAGCTCACCCTTCTCAACATAGAAATCAGCACCATTTAAAGCGGCAACTTCCACGGAACCGGTCTTATATATTTTCTTAACATCACGGAATTCAATGTAGGACATGTTTTTCTCCTAACCAACGCTTACCTTACGGAAAGCGGATAATAGTTTACCTTGATTCGACATACATCGGTTTACAGGTATAATCGTCTGCGAAGGAATCAAGATCGGAAGGCAGACTGATATAAAGTCTCGGACAGAATTCAAATGCCCAAATGCCTATTTCCTCAACAGAATCAGGAACATACACATAACTCAGTTCATCACAGAAACAGAACGCCTTCTTACCTATCGTCTCAAGACCGTCAGGGAGGTATACGTATTCCAGATCTTCGCATGAATCAAAAGCCGCTTCTTCGAGCTCCGTAACGGAATCAGGGAGCCTTACGGTAGTGATCAGATCGCAGTCAGCAAAACAGTCTTCGCCTATAGTCGTAATTTCACAGTCGGGATCGAATACTATCTTGTTGAATCCATTGACACCTGCAGGCATCTTGATCGTTCCTTCACCTGAAATGTAGCAGACACCGTCTCTGGTGATCTCGTATTTTGCATTATCTCCGCAATATCCGGCACTGGGAATTCCGTGTCTGGTATCAGCATCAAGTATCCTGTGATCGTTCGAGAAAGCTTCAAGAGGCAGGAGATAATACATCGTGGAATAATCGTAATTCGTTACGCTTCCCTTTTCATCGACGAATCGAGCCATGTCGTATGTGGGATCGACAAAATGCCACTTGTTTCCGAGATATACTGCTGCCCATGCGTGGTCAGCCCAATCACCCGGCTGTGGATCGCTCTCAGTAAGTTCCTCATAATCGGCAAAGCCTATTCCGAACTCAACAACGGCGGGAATTCCCTGCGCCCTGCAGAGTGCAACAAAAGCATTCGAGAAACCTTCGCAGATGGATTTACCGTCTCTTAATACGGCAACAGCACCATCCTGATACGCACTTGTATCATCTGCCGCCTCAGCTTCATCGTAGGCCATCTCACCGGCTACGTACATGTATATGTCGAAAACCTTTTCCCAGTCATCTTTGGCACCGGCACAGATACGATTCGAGTATTCGATAAGAACCGGATCATCACACTCGATGTCATTCTGAGGCTCTAAACATTCCATCAGTGACTGGGTATCAGTCCACATCTCGGACGTTGTCTCGAGATTATACTCATAATTGATGTTTCTGAAGAAATAGAGGCTCTCGCCGCTCTCAAATATGATGTTGTCGCTTAATGTAAGAGTGAGCCCGTAAGCTTCATATGAAATGTCAACATAGTAAAGCTTGTCTTCCTTCATGACGCTCGCAACTTCAATGCTGAAAGAAGTACCGTCTGCCGAGAAGTTCCTTATGGTCCTGAGATCATTTACCTGCTGGAGACTGATATTGAATGCCCTGTCCTTACTGGATTCGAAAACAAGATTCTTGCCGACCAGAGTCATTCTGACGGTCTCACCGTCAGCAAGCGTCAGTTCATATCCGTCAAAAGAAGCAGGCCTGAAAGCGCCCTTTCTGTCCATAACAGTACTTAATCCGATGGGCAGGCTGCCCATGAACAAAGAAGTGCAAAGTATTATGGAAGCGGCTGCTTTCAAAAACACCTTCAGATCTCCTTGGCGAGCTTGATTGCTTCCTCACTTGTGATTTCAGAAGCGTCAGATCCTGATCTTCTCTTAACTTCTACGATACCTTCTGCAGCTCTTCTTCCGACTGTGATCCTGAGCGGGATGCCCAAAAGATCAGCATCCTTGAACTTAACGCCCGGACGCTCATTTCTGTCGTCGATAAGAACTTCAACGCCAGCTGTCATGAGATCATCGTAGATCTTGTTTGCAACATTCATTACTTCTTCATCGTTAACCTTTGTAGGAACAACGATTACCTTGTAAGGTGCAACGATTGAAGGCCAGATGATTCCGTCATCGTCGTGATACTGCTCAATGATCGCAGCAAGAACTCTGGAAACGCCGATACCGTAGCATCCCATTACCATGCTGTGTTCCTTACCGTTGTTATCGAGATATACGCAGCCCAATGCATCGGAATACTTTGTGCCGAGCTTGAAAATGTGACCAACCTCAACGCCTCTTGCCATTCCGAGCTTACCCTTGCCGCACTTCGGGCAGATATCGCCTGCCTTAGCGTTTGTGATGTCAGCTGTCTTGTCTGCTGTGAAATCTCTTCCGATGTTAACGTTCTTGAAGTGATAGTCAGATTCGCAAGCACCTACTACGAAGTTCTTCATTCCAGCAACTTCAGGATCAACTACGATCTCGATCTTCTGCTTGAGGTTTACAGGACCTGCGAATCCTACCTTCGCACCTGTGATCATCTCAACGTCAGCAAATGCTGCGAGCTCCATCTCTGTTGCATCGTAAAGGTTGCCGAGCTTTGTCTCGTTAACGTCACGGTCGCCTCTGCACATGGCAGCGACGAACTTACCATCGATATTGTAAATGATCGTCTTAACGAAAGCCTCAGGTCCGCAGTTGAGGAAACCGCAGAGCTCTTCGATCGTCTTAACGTCAGGTGTGTGGATCTTCTCGATGGGAAGCTCTTCTGCTGTCTCTGCAGCAGGTCTTGTCCAGCCTGCCTTCTCTTCATTTGCAGCATAACCGCACTCATCACAGAAGCAGATTGCGTCTTCTCCAACTTCGCTCTTTACCATAAACTCCTGTGAACCTGAACCGCCCATTGCGCCTGAATCAGCATCAACGATCGTGTAATCAAGTCCGAGTCTGTCGAAGATCGCACGGTAAGCGTCATACATCTTCTTGTATGAGATGTCGAGACCTGCTTCGTCAACGTCAAAAGAATAAGCATCCTTCATGACGAACTCTCTAGCTCTGATAACGCCGAATCTCGGACGCTTCTCGTCTCTGTACTTGTGCTGGATCTGATATAAAGTAACAGGGAGCTGCTTGTAAGATCTGATCGAATCTCTTACAGCCTCTGTGAAAGGTTCTTCGTGTGTAGGACCCAAGCAGAAAGATCTGCCGCCTCTGTCTGACAGTCTGAACATCTCAGGACCGAACTTCTCCCATCTGCCTGAACCCTGGTAAGCCTCAGCAGGAAGAAGTGCAGGCATGATGAGCTCCTGTGCTCCTGCCTTATCCATCTCTTCTCTGATGACTGCCTCAACCTTGCGGTATGTGCGGTAACCCATTGGCATGAAGGAATAAACACCTGATGCCATCTTGCGGATAAGACCCGCTCTGAGCATCAGTCTGTGTGACGGTATCTCTGCATCTGCAGGAATCTCTCTTTGTGTTGCTAAAAACAGTTCGGAAACTTTCATTTAACTTGCTCCCTATATTTATTAATAATATTACGGGTGTAAGTATATACGACAGGGGGATGTTTTGCAATTAAAAAAGCTGCCTTGACCAGGGGCAGCTTTCGAACACTTTTAGTGTTTCTAACTAAAGATTCCAATGAGGAAGATTGCGTCTAGGATTCCACATATTACGAGGATCAGGATGCATATGATCAGGACTCTGGTGCGCTTTCTCTCGACATCGCGTTCCGTTGTACCATACCGCGCTTTTCTGGCCGGTTTTCGGACACGTCCGTACGACATAAGCTCTCCCCCCTCGCTTAAAATCCCTCAACAGGTGTTTAGATTATAGACGCTCTGAATATGTCTTGCTTTGCAGAGTTGTGACAATCGTTTGACAAAAATCAAAAAGCACTTTACTCAAAACACATTTTGAGGTAAGGGACTTCAAAACCACAATATATAGTTTTTTGAATCAGAATCCTCACGAAAAGAAAATCATTTGGTCTTCCCGTAAATCCCTCACTCATTTCTCCCTCAAAATTGCCCTCAATATGCACAAAAATATATAAATAATCAGTTGTGGTATAATAACATTGAAAATATGCGCTCAAAAAGCCGAGCCACAAAGCAAGGAGAAATGAGTTTTTGAAACTTGTAGGAATTAAAGAGTTCTATAACATTACACGCGAGAAAATCATTTCCGCGCTTAATGCCGCTGTCATTGTAACGGTATGTGCTGCCGCTACATTTATCGTGGATGCGTCTCTGGATTCCACTGCCGTTCTGGCTAAACCTATTGAGACTTTCCCTGAATCATCTGAGACAGAACCAGTAGTGGTCACGGATGAGACAAGCGAGACAACGGATACTTCTGAATCAACGGATGAAACTAATGCTACAACCATAACGGTTACGGTCACGGTCGTTTCCACGCCTGCTCCCTCCGAATCTTCATCAGAGACATCACAGACTTCGGAAACAACAGCTGCCACAACAGAGACAACTGCCGCAACGACAGCATCAACCACTGCAGAAACAAAGGAAAAAGTTACTGAAAAAGAATTATATCTTGCCGTATATGCTACCACTACGATCAACGTAAGATCAGGTCCGGGTACGGATTATGATGTCGTAAAGAGCCTGCATGCAGGCGACAAGATCGATGTCATCGCCGTCACATCCAACGGCTGGTATAAGACTTACAACGGCAACTATGTAAAGAAGGATTACACTACTGAATCCAAGCCTACCAACACACCCACGCCCAAGCCGAAGCAGACTTCAGCAACTGCTGCAGAGACTGAGCGTGAGACGGAAGCACAGCACGACGAACCTTCCGGTGACGGCAACACATGCACCATCACATTCTATGGTCCGCAGCCTAACGGTGACGGCACATACAACAAGAGCACCGCAACGGGTTCAACATGTACCGAAGGCCGTACATGTGCTGCCGACTGGTCCATCTACCCTGCAGGAACGGTTATCTATATCGAGAACGATCCTTTGGGCGGTGACGGTTACTACACCGTAGAAGACAGAGGTCCCGGTGTTAAGGGTTACCACATCGACATCTACGCAGATGACGGAGAGTCAGGCAACTACTATACCTGCAAGCGTACTGTTTACGTAGCATAAAACAATTGATCATTCAGATACTTCTCCATTTCAATGGGAAGTATTTGTCATATATGAAGGAACAATTATGAGCAGTAATTCTAAAAGACACGGATACAACAATCCGAAGTATAAGAATCCGAATCCCGTAAAGATTATACCTTTGGGCGGTATCGGCGAGATCGGCAAGAACATGACGGCATTCGAATACGGCAATGATATCATCATCGTTGACTGCGGCATGAGTTTCCCCGAAGAGAACATGCCCGGCGTAGACTGCGTCATTCCTGATTTTACCTACCTCAGACGCAACCAGGAGAAGATCCGCGGCATCCTCATCACACACGGACACGAGGATCACATCGGTTCGCTTCCCTATTTCTTAAGAGAATTCAAGTGCCACGTATTCGGCGGCACCATGGCCATCGAGCTTATCAAGTTAAAGCTCCAGGACAAGAATGTGCCTCTTGAGGGAATCAAGCTTACCACCTGCAAGAACGGCGACATCATCAAGCTCGGAAATGCTTTCTCCGCTGAGTTCATCAGAGTTAATCACTCGATCGCGGATTCATATGCACTCTGCATCAATACTCCTGTCGGAAGGATCGTTCACTCGGGCGACTTCAAGATCGACTACACGCCGATCAACGGCAAGACCATTAATCTCCAGCGTCTGGGCGAACTTGGCAAAGATGGTGTCCTGATGTTCATGTGCGAAAGCACCAATGTCGAGATCGAAGGTTTCTCTCCTTCCGAGAAGCACGTCGGCGAAGCTTTTTCCCATTACTTTCGAAAGGCTGAAGGCCGCATAATCGTTGCAACCTTCTCATCGCATGTTCACCGCATGCAGCAGATCATCCAGGCAGCAGAGAAATACAACAGACACATCTGCCTGTCCGGCCGCTCCATGATACAGGTATTTAACATCGCAAACTCATTGGGTTACATTGACATCCAGCCAGATACCCTGATCGACATCGATTCAATCGACAACTATCCGGACAACAGGATAGTCATCCTTACGACCGGATCACAGGCTGAACCTATGAGCGCGCTTACGCGCATGGCATTCAACTCACACCGTTCCGTTGACATTCAGAAGGGCGACACGGTAATCATCTCTGCAGATCCGATCCCCGGAAACGAGAAACCCATCTACCGCGTAATCAACGAGCTCTACAAAAAGGGTGCGCACGTTATCTACCAGTCACTTGCTGACGTTCACGTATCAGGCCACGCTTACCGCGATGAGCTCATGATGCTCCACACACTTATCAAGCCTAAGTACTTCATCCCCGTTCACGGAGAATACAGAATGCTGTGTCTTCACAAGGAAATGGCTGAAAGCCTCGGCATGCCGGAAGAGAGCATCTACATCATCGAGAACGGTGACGTTTTATCACTCACAGAAGACGGAGCAAAAATTACTGATCATGTACCTGCATCCCCTGTCCTTATCGACGGTACGGCTACTGTTGATGCAGATGACAGGATCCTCACCGACAGAATTCATCTGAGCGAAGACGGATGTCTTGCAATTGCGATCACGGTTGATGAGAGAACGGGCGATCTCGCATGCTCACCCGCAGTTAATTCAATGGGATGCTTTGACAGTGACGATATGGATGTGCTCTATGAGCTTATCTCCAACAAGGTTGACGATCTCCTGAAGCAGGCCAGCAACAAGGCGGGCAGCATTGAAGCATTCCTGGAGAAGCGCAACTTCCGTGAGCAGATCAAGAATTTCGTCTCATCCAAATCAGGCAGAAGGCCGATGATAATCTTCAACATAAGTTATGTAAACGGTTATTCTGATGACGAATACTACGGAGATGTTTAAATAATCAAGGCCACCTTCAAGGTGGCCTTTTAATTAGTTTCTAATAACGTCTACGACATCCTTAACACGCAATATCCTGTCGCATGTCCTGTCGAGCTGCTCCTTGCCCGAGATGTTGACCGTAACGAATATCCTTGCCTCAGGTCCGTCAACGACCGTGTTGAGTTTAACAATGTTAATCTTCTCTTCATTGATCTTATCCAGGACATCGATGAGCAGTCCCTTGCGGTCCATCGCAACGACAACGAGCTGTACATCGTAGCTTGAGAACTTAGCCTTAGACAGCCAGCGGACGGATACGAGACGCTGATAACGCTCTTCGTCCTTAATGGAATTGCCGCGGTTCTTCATTATGTTCTGAATGTTCTTACAGTTGACCTTGTGGATGCCTACGCCCTTTTCCTGTGTGACATATCCGATGATCTCATCACCGAATACAGGGTGGCAGCACTTGGAAATGTGCGTTGAGAGATTCTCCAGATCATTTACGACGACTGCGTCATTGCTGTTAGCGCGTCTTGCAGCATCGCCTCTGGCACCGCGTGAAGGCTTCGCATTGGCTGCAGCCGTGATCGGATCAGAACCCTGTACACCGGTCTGGTGCGGATCCGTGTTGAGAGCATTGATCTTTGCAACATCGTAATCGACGACCTGCTTGGAGGTCTCGGGAGCCTTTACCTTGCTGCCTTTTACATTACGGTTCTGGTCAGCCTTACCGAGTTCGATAGGCAGTTCATTCGGGCTGTACGCAACGTTACCGTCAGCCGTAACACGGTAACCAAGTGCCTGACGCTCCTCTTCACTGATGTTTCTGATATAGTCGTCACGAAGACGTGAGAACACCTTGCTTACACTTATGCTTCCGTAACCCAATGCTGCGAACATGTCATCAAGACTGCTGAAATTATTGCGTCTCAGGATAGTCTCGATTGACTTGTGCATCAGGAGCTTGGAAGGATCGAATCCGTTACGCGTGATCTCGTTTGTAAGGAGTTCACGGCCGGTTGTGATATTCTCGCCTCTTGCTTCCTTCTTAAACCATGCGTTGATCTTCGAACGCGCATTTGCGGAACGCGCGATGGATGCCCAGTCACGCGAAGGTCCCTTAACGATCTTTGCGGAAGACTGGATCTCAACGATGTCACTGTTCTTGAGTTCATATGACAGAGGAACGATACGGCCGTTTACTTTCGCGCCATGCATGTGGTTACCGATACCCGAGTGGATCGCGTATGCAAAATCGATGGGGCATGAGCCCTTCGGAAGCTTGATGACTTCGTGCTTAGGCGTGTAAACGAAGATCTCGTCAGGAGCGATATTCATCTTGAAAGATTCGAGGAACTCGCCTGAGTCAGACAGCTCGTTCTGAGAATCGATGATCTGCCTCATCTCGTTGATCTTCGTATCGTATCTGTCAGCCTTGAATTCCTGGGAATTACCGGTTTCCTTATAATGCCAGTGTGCAGCGATACCGAACTCTGCGATCTGATGCATCGCGAAAGTTCTTATCTGCACTTCAAACGGTGTACCCGTATGGCTTACGACAGTCGTATGGATGGACTGGTATTTATTCTCCTTGGGCATCGCGATGTAGTCCTTGAATCTGCCGGGAACGTGCTGGTACATCTCGTGAATGATACCAAGTACCTGATAGCATTCAATGACTTCGTCAACGATGATGCGGCATGCGAACAGGTCGTAGATCTCGTCGATCGTCTTACCTTTCTCATGCATCTTCTTGTAAATGCTGTAAAAATGCTTCGGACGGCCTTCAATGTCGTAGTGAACAATACCGTTCTCCTCGAGCTTGCCGCGGATCTCGGAAACAACTTCTTCCATGAAGTTTTCTCTCTGGGCGCGGTTGCCGTTAACGAGCTTTACGAGCTCATAGTAATCATCCGGATGGAGATATCTTAAGCACAGATCTTCAAGTTCCCACTTGATCTTATATACACCGAACCGGCCTGCGAAAGGAACATAGATATCAAGTGTCTCCTGAGCCTTCTCTATCTGTTTCTCGGGGCTCATGGACTTTAATGTTCTCATGTTGTGCAGACGGTCTGCAAGCTTAATGAAAATAACTCTGATATCGTCAGACAGGGCAATGAACATCTTTCGAACGTTCGATGCCTGAATATCCTGCTTGGAGTTATAAACGACGTTATCGAGGCTTAAATTGAGCTTTGTAACGCCGTCAACGAGGCTGCATACAACAGGTCCGAATTTCTCAGTAACCATCGCATCGTCTACGATCGTATCCTCGATCGTATCGTGCAGAAGTGCCGCAATGATAGTGTTAACGTCGACCTTGAGGTCGGCCAGGATCATGGCTACGGAAACCGGATGGATAATGTAAGGCTGGCCCGTCTTACGCTTCTGGTGACGGTGTGCCTTATAGGCAAAGATAAATGCCTTCTCTAACTTCTCGTTATCACGCTCGATATCTTTATCTTCGAGATTAGCAGCACGCGCATAATCGTCGTAGAGCTTAAGAATCTCACTGAACCTGTCTAATATATCCTGGGGAATCTCAGGCTTAATGGAGTCATCCTGAAGATAAGCGCGTTCGACATCCTCCTGCACTACTTCTTCGGTTATGGCATCAAATGTCTTGTCATTCTTGCCGTTACTCACCTTGTATTCTCCTATATACCTCAGAATCACTGAGTTTTACTTTGTCACCCGTTGCCAGGATGCTGAAACATACGGTCATCGGTGTTATGGACCTTAGCCTTATGAGTTTGCAGTCAGCAAAAACCTCAAGGCATCTTTTTACCTGGAACGGTGTGCATGCTACATCATAATTGTTAGTTACCAATCTTGCAAGAAGATCGATGTCAACGGTGGACATCGCAGTTCCTCCGAAACGCTCGATCGCCTTATAGCAGGCGCCGTAAAGTTCGGGCGTGGGCTTCATTGAGGAAGCGATGTCTTCTCCCGGTGCCATTTTTGCAATCTGGTTCATGGCCAGACCGCTCAGATAGAGCTTCTCGGCAATATCAGCCTTCTGCCACATGAAACCCAAGTCGCACTCAGGCCTTATATCCTCCAGGTGCAGACTCAGCGTTGTCTCACCGCGGTAGCTGTATTCATTAAGAGTGTAAGCGATATCGATAACATCACCCGCTCTTAAGATATTGAAATAATCTCCCATTCCGAATCCGACGGCAGAATAAGAATCCCTGCCTTCAGGATCAGTCAGGTCAAGCCTTATGTGTGCTCCGTTACTCATCTGCGCAATACCGGAAATAATGAGTCCGTTCGTAATGAATACCGGCTTCGGATTTCCGATTCCAAAGGGTCTTAACTTGGAAACCTGATAGTACGAAGCGAAGTTCAGTCCTTCGGGCATGATCTCGCACTCGGCGTTGATCACATTGTCCTCATCAGGTTCGCCCGACTGTCCCTTCTCTTCGTAGATCTTCGCAGACTCCTTCTCGAGAGCCTCCATGAACGCACCCATCTCAGTCTTTCTAACGAGCATTCCGGCAGCCTTCTTATGACCTCCGAAATTAACAAGACAGTCCGAGATTCGTGTTAAGCATTCATATAGATCGAAATCACCATATGCTCTTCCCGAACCTTTGGCGCAGCCAGGTTCAGTAGCATCGTCGGTAAACACAAGAGCAGATCTTCCGTAATACTGAGACAGTTTGCCTGCAACGATTCCCAGAACGCCCTGATGCCAGTCCTTACCGTATACAACGATTGGACCGCATGTATTTGTCAGAGACCATTTCTCAGGTCTTGAAGGGTTCTCCAATTGTGCTCTCGCCTCATCGAAAACCTTTGCCTCGATCTCCTTACGCTCATCGTTCTCTCTGGTGAGATCCTGCGCAGCATTCTTGGCCTCCGTAGGATTATTCTCAAGGAAAAGCTTCAGCGCATCTGCTGAATCGTATAATCTTCCCGCAGCATTGATCCTCGGCACGAAATTAAATGAGATAAATGTCTCATCCAAAGATTTGCCGGGTGCCAGGAGCATGTCATTCATGACGCCTACGCCAACATTGGAAGGCTTGCTCATGCTCTTGAACGCACGCTTGATTATCGTTCTGTTCTCATTTGTAACGGATACGAGGTCAGCTATCGTTGCAATACCCGCAAGCTCAATAGCCTGTCTCCAGATATTGCCGGTAACCTTATGTCTTCCGTCCTTACCCAGAGCCTCGACGAGTTTCAGCGCAACACCCGCGCCGCAAAGATCGATAAAAGGATATGTGTTGTCAGGTCTCTTGGCACAGATGACGCAGTCAGCCGGCGGGAGGTCATCCTTGACATTGTGGTGGTCAGTTACGATAACCTTGATGCCGCGGTTCTTAAGTTCCTGAACCGTATCAACGTTCGTAACGCCGCAGTCAACGGTTATAACCAGATCAGGTCTCTTCTCGATGACCTTGTCCATGATCTTCTCGGTGAGTCCGTAACCATGTTCAGATCTGTGCGGCACAATGTACTGCACATTCGTCTGGTGGCTTCTGAAATACCTAACGAGGATCGATGTTGCCGTAACTCCGTCACAATCGTAGTCACCGTAAACGAGCACTTTGCCGCGTCTGTCGATCGTCTCATTGATGATGTCGACAGCCTTACGCATATCGTTATACAGGAACGGATCGTGCCATATTCCATCTTCTTCGGACAGGAATTGTTCCTCGTCCTGTCCCTCGGCGATTCCTCGATTCTCGAGCAAAACGCCAAGAAGCGCATCGGCATCCTCGACCTTGCGAGAAGCCGATAAGCGCCAGGTCTTACCAGTCAATAACATAAAACAAATCTCAACTTTATCTTTATTGAGAATATTATAACGGAACAGACAGGTATTTACAAAGGCAATAAAAAAGAGGTTACCCGAAGGTAACCTCTCATTAAAGCCTTTATCAATGCTTTCTCTTACGAGCTGCTTCTGACTTCTTCTTTCTCTTTACAGACGGCTTCTCGTAGTGCTCTCTCTTACGAACCTCTGCAAGAACACCAGACTTTGCGCAAGAACGCTTAAATCTGCGAAGTGCACTGTCAAGGGACTCGCCTTCCTTAACTTTAATCTCAGACATCTTTATCCCCCCTCTCGTGCGTGGATTTCAAACTCGCATATTATATAGGACGCAATCGTCAAAGTCAAACACTTATAGGCACTTCGCCCCAAGTATTGCCCTACTTATATTTTATATATATGGTAAAATCTCGTAGTGGAAAAAGGGACTGTTATCGGTCTTATGCTTTAGGAGAACTGCCCGGATGACTATTTGGAAGAGAAAATCGCTGTGGTTAAGTGTGCTTGTTTTGCTGGCACTCGGCGGTATCACGGCATATGTCGTCTGGAACGAACTCAGCAGTCAGGACATCGTCGGAACCCTTCAAAAAGCCAATATCTGGTGGGTTCTCGCTGCAGCACTCTGCACTCTCATCTATTTCGTCGCTGAGGCAATGAACATCCACCGTTGCTTAAGACTCGTCGGTTATAAGACTACTTTTGCACAAGTTCTTAAGTACGCTTTTGCAGGATTCTTCTTCAGTTCCATCACTCCATCATCAACAGGAGGCCAGCCCGGTCAGCTGTATTTCATGGCCAAAGACAAGATCAAGGTCTCAGCCGGTGCATTCTCACTTCTCTGTGCCCTCTTAAGTTTCCAGATAATTTCCGTACTCTGGGGAATAATCGGAGCGATCTTTGCTCCAGTCAATCTCTTTAACGTTGACGGCAGATTTGCTTATGTCTTCCCCGTCGGATTCGCACTTAACATCGGAATAATCATCATGCTGTTCTGCGTTCTTTTCTCACGCAAAATGACACGTCTTTTTGCCTGCATCGCACTGAAGCTTCCGGGCAGAAAACCCACCAAACCCGGCGATAAATATAAGTCTTTGAGATCTTTTGCAGGATACAGAAGAGCTGCCAAGCTCATGAAGCTCAATAAGATCGTTTTTATCAAGATGCTCATCAACTCGATCGTTCAGATCACCGTATTCTTCTCAATTCCTTTCCTCTGCGCGAAAGCATTGGGAGCTACCGACATTACATGGTTCCAGGGGATCACAACACAGGGTGCCCTGTTCCTGTCAGTATCTTCCCTTCCTCTTCCGGGCGCAGCAGGCGTAACAGAGTACGGATATGCACTGTTCTTCGAAGATTTACTGCCTGAAACAATACTGGGAAGCACACTGATACTTTCCAGATTCTGTAATTTCTTATTGCCTCTAGTAGAGAGCGGTGTGGGAATGACGGTACTTCAGTTGAAGTCGAAGACGCGTCGAACGATTGAATAACCGAAACGGTATAAAGGATAGATCGGCCACTTAGGCATGTAACGCAAAGCTCTGAGCGGATGTCTCTTCAGCGGGAAAGAAGTGATCAGGTCGAAATATGCAGGCTTTTTATCTTTGATCTCAGCCATGAAATCTTCCATCTTCTTCTCATTTTCCTTGCCGCCTGCCCTCAGATAGAAGGTTATGGTAGCCATCGTAACGATCTCAACATAGTAATTGATGTAATCGCGCTGCTTCTTGTTCTCAAGAGAATCAGTATCGAGTTCTGACAGGAGCAGACGGTTGACTCTTACCTGCTGGTCCATACGGCTGAGCATGACCTTCTCATTTACAGACTGGTCAGCACGTCCGATGAAGTATCTGTAGAGGTCTACGTCAATATAGTACATGGTCTGTACCCTCATCATGGGATGGCAGACATAGAGGTGATCTACATAGAATGTGTGCTTAGGAAGCACCATGTTGCACTCACGGACAAGCTCAGTACGGTATGTAGCGGAGTGCATCAGGATATATGAGCCGGTTGCCCACTTGCCTACTTCTTCCCAAGTGAACTTGCGGTCAATAGGAAGATTCTTGCGGTAATTTATCTGCTTTCTTCTTCCTTCATTTACTTTTTCATAAACATAATTGGTGATTACGAGGTCAACGGGGTCATTTTCTTTATCCATCTTGTCGATGACAGCGAGGACCTTATGCAAAGATTCCTCGTCGAGCCAGTCGTCTGAATCCAAAACCCTGAAATAAAGTCCGGTAGCTGCTGCAAGACCTGACATAACGGCATCACCGTGACCGCCGTTCTCCTTACGGACAACCTTGACGATTCCGGGATACTTGGCAGCATATTCATCTCCGATGGCAGCAGTGTCGTCTTTTGAACCATCGTCAACGACGATGATCTCAACACGGTCCTTACCGGGAAGGACACTCTCAATTGCCTTGCGAACATAGTCCTGCGAATTGTAGCAGGGAATCGCCACCGAAAGAAGTTTTTGCATTACCCGAACTTTACTCTCCTCACACCCAGCATAAAAAAATGCCGTAAACTAAAAAAGTTTACAGCATATTTCGTGAGTGTCAAGCAAAAGGTTCAGATATTACTGATTTTCATTCAATTAACATTTTTATTTTACTAATAGAGCAATAACATCCTTTGCCAGGAAAGCAACTATTACTCCAATTGAGATTGCAGGAGCAAGAGCGATCTTTCTCTTTTTTGACTTGCAAGCGGCAACGAAGATCAAACCGACAACAAGTCCAACAACTGCAGCTATGCATGCTCCCCTGATTCCCAGGAACAGCATCAGACACATTGCAAGCTTAGCCGGACCATAACCGAACTTCTTGCCCTTAACCTTACTTGCTATGGCAATAGCAATGATCATGATGAAACCGACGCATGCGGAAGCCAGAAGTCCTTCAATGGCATAACGCTGAATGTCATCTCTGAAACCGACCGTCATGATCCATACGACGAGGATCGCAGCCAAAAATCCGTTGGGAATAACTCCTGAATCCCAATCTGCCAGGGAAAGACCAAGTAAAATTACTTCCAAAGCCAACGAAGCAATGACTATTGCATCAGCCTGACCATGCAGAGCCAGTGTTCCGGCAAACAAAAATCCCATTATGATCTCGAAGATCAAGTCTCTCGGAGGAACCTTTGAACCGCAGTATCTGCACTTACCCTTAAGAGCCAGATACGAAAAGATCGGGAACAGATCAGCAGTCGACAATTCATGACCGCATGTATCACAGTGACTGTGACCTAACATCCAGTCCTCTCCTCTGACAACACGCCAAGCAGTACACGTAATGAAACTTGCCATTATCGCACCAAAAAGAAATGCAATAACGGTCAGATAAATGCCGATTGCAGGCATAACAAATAAAGGGTAAGAAAAATTCAAGGCCGTTATTCTCCTTAATAAAATATCTTATTTATGATTATACACTTCGAATATATTTGCAAAAAGACCATGCCGTAAATCAGGATATTTCATTCGGACATAAAAAAACCGGGGAGTAATCCCCGGTTTTTTTTATTAATTAATTATATTTAATTATGAAGCTTCAGTTGCTGTCCAGATTTCTGTTGCAGTAGGATCATAGGTATATGTATATCCGTCAATGTCTACTGAACCGCCTGTGACAATACCATCTACAACAGTAAACTCAATATTTTCTACCTTGCCGCTTGCATCACCGATCAGATCATTAACTGTTACACCGTTACCACAGCTAGAATCACCATCAATTGTATCTTGTCTATCAGCTTCCTTTAATGAAAACTGATATGTTGCTGCTGCCTGTGCTGCTGTCTGAACTGTAGCTGCCATCTGATAGTTCTTTTCCTGTCTAGCTCTCGCAATGTAACCTGTGAGTGCAGGAACGAGCATTGCTGCGAGAACTGCGAGGATAACAAGGACTACGATGAGCTCTACTAATGTGAAACCTCTCTTTGTTGACTTACCGTACTTTTTCATGGTCGTGACCTCCTTTATTTTTCACCCTTAAGTGATGAATTTGATTTGTCAAATAGGTTTGACTTGCTTGATGGTTTAACTATAAACCATCTCGAGAAGGACTTCAACACATTTATGCCACAATTCACTACTGGGTAACAATTTGTTTATCCGATATCGAAAATACTCCAGTTTGCAAACGGGTTGTTAACGGAAGGCCCTTTTACGAACGAATTGTTAATGGAAGCGCCTTATACCAAGGAATATGGATGAAAAACATCAAAAACACCATGTTTTGAATGTTCACAAATAAGAAAACAATATATGTTTTTCCAGCTGATACTCAATAATTCCTGGTATTACGAGAAGCAAAGAGCAACATCTCTTGTATAAGAAAAACCCTTTTCATCTGTTACAGTAACCTTGCAAGATACGCTGGCAGGTTTACCACTATCGTAGAATTCCATATTGTGGAAAAACAATTCTACGGTGCAGCCTAAATAGGTATTGTTTGTAAATGGATTCGTGAAATCGTAATAATCACCGGGATAAATATATGCATAACCCGAAACATCGCTTGTCTGACAGGTATAATAGCCATAATGAATCAGACCGGCAGCTTTATCCGAATCTGCTATATCATATACCGAACGGCTGGTAACACCTCCGCTAACACCTTCAGAGCCCTTGTAATCGTCTTCCGAATCATCATTTGTTAATACCGAATTGTACAACTCACTGGAAATCACATAATTGGACGCAATGGTTTCACAATAATTCTGATTTCTTCTGAAGATTAGCACCGAACCGCCTTCAGTACTTGGCTGAGCGGATTCCATTACTTTACCCTCGTATTGATCCCCGCTGGCAATCCAAGCATCACCATAATCAGATACAATTGCCTTTGAACACTCGGACCTGAGAGATTCTACAACCGCATCCGTAACAAGCTGGACTCTGTTTTGGTCAACTGCATTTGTATAAATCCTGGATACCGGCAATATTAACATGACACAGGCACCGGCAAACATCGCTGTTAGTGCCATCGCTGCTACCAATTCGACAAGAGTTAAACCCTTTTTTGTTCTATTATAATTCTTTCTCATAGCCTTACGTATTCGGTACATATACTACATAATAATATGTTGTACCATCCACCTCTATGTCTCGAACCTGTCTGTAAACAAGCACTTCACCTGAAACAGGAATCGGGTCAGCAGTTTCAGTTACCATATCTTTCTGAAGATCAAGCATAGCTTTATCACTTTCCTCACGGGTCTTGCTTGCTCTGACACTTGTATTTGTTGCATATGATATTCCCTGGGCAAACATAACCAGCATGATCGACAACACAGCAAAAGCTACAACAACTTCAACGATTGTCTCACCCTTGTTGTCTTCTATCAGATTCGCTGTCTTTCTAATAATATTCATATCAGCTGACCCTCATATAGTTCTTGTTAGAGCCGCAATAAGTAGCAGTATATACATATGTTTCATTTGAAGCTTTGGCAGTTACGGTTACGACAAATGTATCTGCACTGATTCGTCTAACTTTTGCCTCAACGTCAATGTTATAACCTGCCTTATCGTCATGAACCAGAACCACACCATTATCGATATCTTCATAGGACTCCAATGAAAGAGAATTTATAAGTGAATCAATGGATGAACCCATACTGCTGGCAGCCATATACGCCTGATCCTGAAAATATTGTCTGTCTGCCGACGCAGTCAAAGTATTAACACTGGTTGTCAGAATCACAATGCCGGTAACGATAATGATAGAAATAATAGTAACCAAAACAATACTGGCACCTTCATTATCTCGAAGAATACCTGCAATTCTGCGCCTTATTGCTTTCTTAAACATGCATTTCATATCAATCGCTTCCTTCTTCATGCCACTTTGCATACAGAGTAATATCTTCGTCAGGCATCAACAGATCAACACCATCAAAGACAGGATCATTAAGCTCTGAATCAGAATACCATCCGTCAAATACATGGCCTTCCCAAATCGGATCAGTGGGTTTAGCAATCACAGCCGAATAATCATAATTAACCGACGGAATCGTAGCTTCACAATTGGTTTCAAAGTTTACCGTATGGTTGTGAGGTGTCCATTTCGCATAGATACGATAATCCATCGTGACAGGTACATTGAAGCTTGTCCATTCGTTTGTAAAGGACTCATTAAACCAACCTACAAATTCATAACCTGTTCTTTCAGGAATTCCAGGATCCTGCATAATCTCACCGTCACGGTGATCTTGATACTCCTCCTTGCCTTCATACCATACGAAAGTAACAGTCCACTTTTTAGTCCACTTTGCATAGATCGTAATTTCTTTAGTAACCTTGGAATCAAAATCATACTTTGCTGAAGTAGAAGGATTGGGATTCCAGTACCAACCGTCGAAATAATAACCATCTCTGACAGGATCGTTCGGTTCATCAACAGTTCCGCCATCCACAATTTCTACCAGTGTGTTTCCGCTCTCTCCGTCAAGAGTACCGGAAGCAGGATCGAATGTGACGGTCCAAACAGGTTTGATAGTATACGTTGCCGTAACCGTGCCATAGCAGTTATTCTGACCGGTTATAGTGATTGTCTTCTCGCCTACGCTGATTGTATCAGAGCCGTAAGAAACACTGTAATTTGCACTATCAAGTGTCTCATCACCGTTGTACTTTACAGTAACACCCGGTTTTATTTCATTTCCTGAATAAGCAGCGCTGGCATATTCCAGTTCAACTGTAACATTATTGGTAATATTCCAACGATCGACAGTAAACGGAACTATAGCAGATACCGGATCATAATCATCATAAGTGCCTTCATTAGTAACTTCGGCATATAGATAATAGTTACCTGCATCAAGCACACTCATCGCAGACTGAAGATCAGTGTTAGCATAAGGTCCAAGCACATAATCAGTCTTGCAATCCGGATCCCTATATACTGAGTACTGAGCAACTCCGAACTCTGCTTTAAACTCATGCGTCAGAGGACTTGGTGTGGTATTCCAGATCCAACCGGAAATAGCAGGTTCAACCTCTATTCGGTTTGTAGCCTTAGTAATACGGAACTTTACGACTTTCTCATTATCGTACTGTACTGACTTCGGAGAAATAATAATCGAAGCTTCACCAGCATGAATATTGTCAGAATAAGAAACATTATAATCCGTAAGTGGATTCAATGTCTTACCATCAAGTCTTACAATTACTCCCGGTTTCTTTTCGGTTCCATCATAAACAAGTTCTTCTTCTGTCGCATTAAGGAGAGTAACTTCAGCATTGTCGAGATTTCGGCCGACAATATTAAATGAACCGGCAGCTCTATTACCCTTGTAATTACCCATACCGACAACAGTAACAGCTACAGGACCGATATTAATGTTATCAGGAGTATACTCCAAATAATAATCAATATTCTCAACAAGCTCATCATCTCCTACCTTAACGGAAACAGTAGGAACCTTCGGAGCTCCTGTATACTCGAAGCTTTCAGAACCAAGGGTGATTTCTACATTATCTGCAGTTTCCAAATCCACCTCAACAATTTTGAATATCAACGATATAGCACCTGTATAGTTATCGCCGATACCTGTTATTACAACAACAGCATCCTCTCTTGCCCTGTCAGTATTTAAGTATTCGAGGCTAAAATCTGTGCCGAATACAAGACCCGCTGCAGCTTCCTCAAGGATCAGATAATTCTCAAGGTGATAATTACTCTTGCTATAAGCAAAAGAATCCTGACTTAAGCTTATAAACTGCATCAGCGTAGCAATATCCGTCTTATCACTGTCTTCTACAATAGGCCAGTCACCCCAATGCTCATTTACATTATTGGATTTAACTGCACGATAAGCGAAGGTTGTACCCAACGATGTGTCAAACGGATGAGCCGTATGAGTGTTCGCGCCTCTGATAACACTAGCTGTTACAGATGAAATATGGGAAATATCTCCAGTAAATTCACCCACAAGGTTACAAGTATTAACCCCGAAAAGCGCATACGCACTACTGAAAGTCGTATCAGTAGTATAGCCTGCAAAAGCACCTGCAACAGTTGAAGCATCAGATGCTACTGTAACACGTCCGGTGCAGTAACAAGACGATATGCTGGAATTCTTACCACTGCTATAACCGATAAAACCGCCTGCATACGTGCCTGCTCCTAAAACAGAAGACGTTGAATAACAATCCGTGAAAGTTACACCACCATTTGTCTGGCCAACAAAACCACCGGTATAACCGCCGCCAATAATATTTCCTGATCCATATATATAATTTCCATTATATGTACGGCCGCTTGAATAGCAGTTTGAAATTGAGCCGCTACTTGCCGCGCCTATGAAACCTCCGACAGCAGCGCCGGTTCCGGCATCTACAGTAGCAGTAGTGTAGCAATTGGATAACTGAACGGCAGCCTCAATCGTTCCTGCATATCCGCCAACCAACGAAGCATCCTCGGCTACAATATGATAATCGCCTGGGTTATAAACGGCATTCTTTCCGAAATATGCATCACTCTTAAATCCGTCATTTCCATTAAGCCAAGCATCATCACCAAAATGGCAATCAAACATCTTATCAGTTGTTTTAATCTTGCCGACAACGCCTCCAACACCAATGACGCCCTGGGCCTTAGAATTAATAGTTGCAATTACGCTGGCATTCTTTAACACACCTGAATTAATGAGTCCTGCAATACCTCCGACATTTGTGGAAGCCGAAAAGATTGAAGCTTTTACACCATCTTCACTGATAACTCTGAAAGACATGTTGGTACCGGCAAGATTCAGATCATTAACTGTTCCGAACACACCACCTACTCCGTAATCGGCTGCATTTTTATCAGGTGCACCCATGGCAGCAATTCTGGAAGTGGAATCGATTACTACATATACAGGAACACTAAATGTATCGTACTTATTCTTTTCTTCTATATAACCTATAACACCGCCAGCCTCATAACAAACTGGTTTGTAATTCAGATTATTCGGATCTCCCGGATAAGAATTTCCTACAACGTCACCAATATTGGTATAGGAATTCAAGGTGATCTTAATACCGCCGCTTCTCAAATCCAATCTGCACGCTTCACCAAATACACCGCCGACTCTTGAACCGCCGATGATATTAGCATCTGTCAGATTAACGTTGATCTGAGCAAATGTACCGTGATCGTCATTTGAAATCTGATTATTATTTCTTCCGTCGATTCTTCCGCAGAATCCTCCAATTTCGCTTCCGCCCTTACCATTAGCATCAATACTGATTACGGCTTTAACATTGCTAACATTGTAAGTGACATTAGTGCCCTTCTTTTCATTTCCGATTCCGCCGTGAGCAGCATAACCACTGCCAATCCAGCCACCGATTCTGTCTTTACCGTTAAGTGATACGACACAAAGATCAGGACCATTAGCATCTACAGACAAATTGGAAAGACAAACATTCTGCTGATATCCTGACAAACCGATCTGGCCTATCATTCCGCCAATCGAACTTCCGCTTGCACCAATGAATACGGTGTTACCATAAGTACGAGCAGGGAAATATTCTTCACTGATATAATTTGCCGTGTTAACAACACCGCCTGTACCCTTCAGAACAACTTTACCTGTATTTGTTGGATTCGTACTGGATACACCAAGACGTCCGTCAACGAATATACCGACAATTCCGCCAAGACATGCTTCTGAACCATCACTGGTTCCAGCCTTTTCAGGATCAAACAGATAAGCAGAATTCAATGTAGCTTCAACATATACCAGACAAGCAGAATTGTAATTGGTACCATCAACCTTCGCACCAACCTGGCCTACGGCACCTCCCATTCTGGTCTTTCCGCTAAGAGCATAATCAGCAGAAATATTTATATATATATTAAGTATTCTTCCAAAACATTTATCATCATTCAATTTTAAAATATTACCACCGGTTTGACCTGTAGCAGATGATGCAAAACCGAGAGCACCACCTACACAGTTTTGTCCGTTAACTTTCGCATTACCGGATATTGCGGCTTTGATAGTTGAAATATTACCAATATTCTTTCCAATGGCGCCGCCTACAGAATCGTTACCGTTAACCGAACCGGAACCCTGAATTGAAGAATCGACATAAGTTAACAGATAGTTCTTATGAGTGGAATCATTTAATCCAATCGCACCGCCAACATAATCACCATCAGATTCAACGGTTCCATTAATTACTGCAATAGTTTTATTAATAGAAGCATAATTATATCCGATTGCACCTCCAACATTATCTCCGGTCCCGGTTACCTTACCATTGATAGTGGCATCAACCAGTTCAATATATCCATAGTCCTGTATCAAACTATTCTTGCCAATTACACCACCTACATTAGAAGTACCTGAAACTGATCCTTTAACATCTAAGTGAACGGTCAATTCAACCTGTTTCAATGAACACTCATTGTAACCTATGGCACCACCGACATTAGGACGGCTTCCGCTTATTTCTGAAGAACCCAATAAGGCATCTATCTCAAAAGAACTGCTGAGAGTGTTCGTATTCTTATACGAGTATAAATATCCTACAGCACCTCCGGCATTGGAATTCTGATCAGAATCTGTCACAGTTGAGATAACTTTCCATTTAGAACGCGTAAAATTAACAGTAATGCCTGAACTTGTATCAGCATAAGGCATAGCAGCCATCATCTTTCCAACTGCTCCGCCTACATTTTTACCACCCTGGATATAAGACTGGCCATCAGATGAACCATATATTGAGATAACATTGATTTTACCTGTGAACTTACTTGTGGAACCGGTGGTATGGATATAACCGATTGCACCACCAACATTCTCACCACTACCCTTAACATGCGACTGAGGATTAAGGTAAACTGTCAGCTCCAGATTTATATCGTAGGAGTTAGATGCTTCTGAAAAATCTGTTGGAGTAACAGATGTTGAATTTGAACAAGCATACTTTCCGAATACACCACCAACACTGTCCTGACCTTCAACATACAAAGCTAATTTATTAAGATCAGTTTGAGTCGGCAAAGTTATAGTAGCTGTATCCGCTGTTAATGATCTGAAAATACCGGCAACACCACCTGTACCGACAGAAGTGACATCCTCATCACCACTCTTAACAGTTAGAACAGGATTTGTACTGTCACCCTTAAGTTCAATTTCAGCATCGGTATAAGCGCCACTGATTAAAACATCACCACATACACCGCCAACATAGTAACCATCACCATGAACAGTAGAATCACTCTTAACTACTGTTCTGATCTCAGCGTTATCCTGAAGATACAGTAATCTTCCGGCAGCACCACCGACAAAGTGGATTCCATCGATTGTTGCGCCTTTTAATACGGCCTGAATTATTCCGGACTGACTTTTAGCATTGCGTCCTATAGCACCGCCTATAAAGGAGTTACCGGAAATAGTACAGGTATTATAGTTAACTGTATAGATGCTTCCGTAATTCTTCGAAGTAAAACCGATAGCACCGCCAACGTTATAATTTCCGAAAATACTACCTGAATTCTCAACGTATATCGTAGTACCTGCAGGAAGATATGCATTATCTCCGCTCAAACCACCGATAGCGCCACCGGTTCCAACCGCTTTAGCATTGGAAGAACCATATCCGTTTATATTGGAACCTTCTTCATTTACAACTCTGATCTTAAGTGGAACAACCAAATAATCGACAGTACCGCCGATTGCTCCACCGGAACCCAATCCATTGTCGCTGCCTCTCGAAGATATCGTACCCGCATTAACAACATTAACCGCAATTGTTCTGTCAGTATTAGTACTAAGGATTCTTCCGTACGCACCTCCTGCAGCTGTAGCACCTTTGGTTGTGGAAGTTCCTAACAATCCTATTAATGAGGTACTTGAGTTATTGCATTCCAGATAAATATTCTTAATAGCACAGTCTTTTTCTCTTCCGATCGCACCACCACAATATGCATCATTACCGCTCGTGGATATAACGCTTCCTGCTATCTGAGTATAAATATACAAATTATCACCATTGCTGGCATTAAGGAATCCGATAGCTCCACCGGCACAAGGATCCGAATTGCTGCTTGTATGAAGTATAAGTGAATTTTCCGGAAGAGTTACATAAATATGGAACTTATCTTTAGACACAGAAGAGAACTCTATTTCTCCAGTTGAAGAATCAACTTCAGAAATACTGTAACCTGTACCAACCGAACGTGTAAACTTATGAGTTTCTGCCGTCTGGCCGATAGCGCCGCCAGCTCTGTTATCAGAGATTACGGCACAGGAAGGCTGTGAGTTAGTGGCTGCCAATGTAGGAATTGTAAAGTCACTGCTTCCATAACCAGTTGCGTTTCCATCGACTTCAAGCCTTGCAGAAATATCTGAGCAGTTGTATCCGATAATGCCTCCGGCATTCTTAAAACCGAGTACAACAAATCTACCTGCTACCTTAATCAGACCATAAGTAGAGGACGTACCGCTATTTCCTGAATTCTTACCTATAATGCCACCTACATCAGAACAAGCGCTGTAGTATTTCCAATAAGAACCACCCATTACGATACTGTTGGAAACTCTGACTGTATTGACACTCTCAGAGAGCTCCGAGTTATCAGAGCCAATTAATCCGAAATTGTGTCCAACCAACGCTCCAATCGGATAGTTTTTAAATGATCCTGTTTCAGAACCTATAGTTACAGAACCACTCGGACAGAATGAGGAATCAGTTCCCGCATAATCTGAATAAGAACCATCCTCAACACTCGCAAGTGTCAAACTCAGATTGTTGATATAGACATTATAGATAGTTCCGTAATTCTGACAGAAAAGACCATATCCGCCATCTGTATTGTTTTTGAACGATCCAGCTCTTAACTGAATGCCATTAATGCTATATATAATCCTTTTATCTGAATTTGAAATAGATGTTAAAGTGGAGTTTCCGGTCAGCTTATTGAGTGCAGGGAACGCAACAACACAAAGATTTCCTAAATCATCTACCGGGCTCTTAAAGGCAGAGGTGTTATCCTTGAATACCTTTACCTCGCTCGAATATCTGTTACCGCCACGAACATACCAATTAATATCACTTACGATCCTGTAGCAGATCTTATCCGTATAATTCATCCAACGGATATTATAAAGATGTCTGCAATTAGTAAGCACAGCCGTCTTCTCGGAACCAGTCCAGTCTGTACCGCCGATATAATTAACGGTATCACCAGTCCCCATTACAGATGAGTAAACCTTATCGCCAAAATAAGTATTTACTACAGCCTGACCAGTAATAACATAATCATCATACGTTACTTCATCGTCTTCACCATCATATACTGCACTATGTTCACGTACTGAATACAGATAAGTTATCTTATCTGCACTTGAACTTGTTCCAATTAAATAAACAGGGTCATCAATGGATCTTGCAGCAAATGTACTAGATATCGATTTAGTCTTAGTTGTACCATTCTTATCCTTATAACTCCATGAAGTATCCGTATCACAAAGTGTAGCAGTAATATTTTTAGGAATCCTGGTCTTGAACAGTCTTCCAATTCCCAAATATTTAGTAGCATAAGAGTTGTCTGAATCCGCACCGCTGCCACGACTCATCATAGCATCCAAAGTTATACTATATTCGTAATAACCCTCTGTGATATCTGCAGGACATCCGGTTCTGGTATCACCTTTTACAAGAGTCTTGGCAAACGGGAATTTCATATCAACGGTATTAGTATCACCGTTTCTCCTTACCTTAACCGTAATAAAACCGTACCATGTAGTTCTCTCAATATTCTTACCTTCTACAGTTTCATATGTCTTATACGGATGATCACCATCAACAGCCTCTCTTGCTGTTTCAAAGTTAGTATTCGTGATATAAAGATGAGTCTTAATAGAATCATCATCTATATCTTCAAGAAGAATATGTAGTTTCTCAGCGTGATCATCGCGAGCCTCATAATAATAGTTATATCCCTGCTCGCCCTCACGTTCTTCATCTCTGTCCTCATCAAAAAATGCCCAGGATACATCGAGTGTCTCAGCATTACGTAAATTAAAGAGATATCCGGCGGCACGCTTACCGTCCGCTGTAGGTCCTATAACATGTCCTTCCAACTCATATGTGGGATCCCAGGGAATCATAACAGATGAAATGTTGCCGGGAGCCGACGAATTATCAGGACCACAATAATATCCGACTAAAGTTTCCTCACGATCCGTATCATTTCTGCTGGGAAGTACACCATCAGGAGAATTCTTTAATCGCGTGCTGTCCCATCCGCCCTGCGAATCATTCTCAGCGCTGTAGAAAACCGAAACAACGTTCGCCGTATAACTGAAAAAACCGTTGTCCTTGGTTTTGCAAATATCGAATTCAATCGTTATTGTGCTATTGAAGATTGACAGATCATAGAAGCTGGAGGATAGGAAATCATACAAATACTTATCTACTATACCATCTTGTGTATTGTGATTATATGTCAAAGCAACAATCTTATGGCAAGAATAGTTAGTAATCGTATCTCCTGACAAATTAAGATCTTCATCAGTCTCCACGTCAAGCCCCGGTATTTCCTTGATCCAGTCAGTCAGAGTACCATTAGCTGATTTCTTAGTCAGGGCAACTTGTGCAGTCTGATAGACAGTAATGGCATTCTGGTTATTCTTGTCGATTTTTGAACGTCTGATATACCAAACAGCTAACGCAACACCCGCAGTAGCAAGGATGGCAAGAATCACAAGGACTACGATCAACTCAACCAAAGTAAAGCCGTGATGCTTTTTATCACTGCTTCTGAATTTGATTTTGTCTGTTCCAATACGTCTTGTCATTGCTACTCCATAAAACAACGGATATGGTAATCCATCCTAAAGATTATTTTAGTTATCTTAATTATAGGTTCAGGGGCGCAATTATTCAAATTAATATAGTGTTAAAACTGTTTCCAGCTTGTAACAATACTTTTAAATGAAGTGTTTTTTATATTTTCTGTGCTAAAATTATTTTAACTTATCAGGAGGATTGCCCTGTGTCAGAAAACAATGCCAATCCAGTTCAAGTTGAAGGCACGCAATTTTACAGGCGAAGCAACTTAACAGAAATCTTGAGGATCGTTGCAATCACTTTGATTGTGTTTTGTATGGTGTCCTTTCTTTTCTTATGGTTTGTCGTTGATTCCGGCGCAAGACAGGCATATAAAGAGGCCCGCGATGTACGGAAAGCTCTTCGTGCTGCCGGTACCGAATACTGTGGCGAGATGAGATCTATTTATGATCCTAATAGCGCTAATGGAATGGTAGACGGTGCTGCTGAACTCGTTGCTTTCTACTCACAACGCCAAGGAACAGTTATTTTGTATGAATGGGATGACAAAGACAATGGACCTTTGAAATTTGAATACCGTAAGGGTATGTATTGTGTCGTATACACTGACACCGGAGTTGCAAACGGAGTAGGTTCAGGTGTTGAGGGGGATTTTAAAATCTTTTACTCCTTTGAACTTCTCAAATACGAAACCCAATAATTATCATAGCTTCATGGAAAGGACTCCAAGATATGCCGGAATATAAATATCAGGCTCAAGACAGCAAAGGCAAAATCGTTAAAGGCAAGGCTGATGCCTTTGACGAGACAGATCTGCAGAAGCGGTTCCATGATTCTGGTCTTTTACTTATAGAAGCCAAACCAGTCAAAAAACAGATGGCATTAAAGCCTCTCAAAAAGCTACGTTTAGCTGATTTTACACGACAGCTCGGTACACTTATTAAGTCAGGCGTAACACTTGTTAAGGCTATTGAAATCATTGCAAATGACGAATCAATATCAGATTATGAGAGACAACTCTATTTGAGAATTCGTGACCGAATCGTTCAGGGTGTTGCTCTTTCTACAGTTATGCAGGAATTGGAACCGGCTTTCCCTCCTCTTCTAATCTTCATGCTTAAAGCTGCAGAAACATCCGGTACACTTGATGTAACCTGTTTACGCCTTGCAGAACAGTATACAAGTGAGGCCCAGCTTGAACAAACTGCGAAAAATTCCCTTACTTACCCTAAAATTCTGAGCGCATTAATTGTTGGTGTTGTAGCAATATTATTTGGTTACGTATTACCACAGTTCGAAGATATCTTTTCAACTTTACCATCACTGCCGTTACCTACAAGAATTCTTATGGGAATATCAGATTTTGTAGCTAACAGATGGTATGTGCTTCTCGTCGGTGCTGTTGTAGTCATCATTCTCGGAAAAATAATCGTCAAAATACCTTCAGTCAGAATGACTATTGATCATATAAAAGTAATGGGCAAATGGGGAAAACTTACTAAGGTTATTTATTCTGCGAGATTTGCCCGTACGATGAGTTCTCTTTATTCTTCAGGTATTCCGATTCACAGCTGCATCGAGATATCGCGTGGCACCATTGGAAACAAATATATTGAAAAGCAATTTGATGAAGTTGAGAGAAAGGTTGCAGGCGGTATGCCTCTATCGGCTGCACTTCTTAATGTAAACGGGTTCGTATCTAAGCTTCCCGCAACTATCAAAGTCGGTGAAGAGACAGGTATGCTTGGTAATATGCTTGAGTCAGTAGCAGATGACCTGGATTTCTATTCCAAGCAGGCTTTGCTGAAGCTCACTTCATATATTGAACCTGTCATGATCGTTATCATGGCAGTTGCAGTCGGTTTTATCATGATATCAATCATTCAGCCTATATATCAGTCTTATCAGACGATCGGAGCAGGATCGTAAGATACAACCAATAAATGAAAGGAAATTAAGCAAATGTCTGAAGTAGTATTTCTGTCGAATACCAACATACAGATTGCATCAGGAGCTTCTGCCTCCGATGGCGTAAAAGTATCGAAGTTAATATCTTCGCCTCTTCCGGAAGGCGCTGTGCTAAACGGTGTCGTAATGGATCAGGAAAAACTGACTGAAGCCATCAAACTGGCCTGGCAGGCTAATAAGCTTCCTAAGTCTGAGGTTACGCTTATATTAAACAGCCCTCAGTTAAGAGCCAACAGAGTTGATGCTCCATTGCTCGCTGATAAGAAAACCAACGAATTCATTGAACGTGAGACCCATGATTCTGAATACGGCAGATTTCAGAATCCTATAACCGGATGGTATGTGGTAAGCAAAGATGCCAAAGCAAAAACACAACGAATAGTTTATGAGACAGCCGAAATTGAATTTGTAAAAAAATACACAGAAATCTTCGGCAATGCTAGTCTCAAATTAAAAACAATCCATAACGGTGTTCAGCTTGCTACAGAATACTTCACCAAACAGGCAACCGGCAAAACCGTTCTCTACATGATCCTCGACGGAAAATCGCTTGTTACGATCTTCTTCGCTGAAGGTAAGTACTATTATGATTCTACTTCCCGTGTGTTCACACAACCTGGAACACCTGAATTTGCCCGTGAAATCTATTCTTCGATTTCATCTATCAGACAGTTTATTTCAGCCCAGCACCTTAATGAAACCGTTAAGGATATTTTGTTCTCAGGATTAACTTATTCGCAGGTTAATCAGCTTGCAAACGACATATTAAATATTGACAGCGCGGCTGATATTTCACTTGCCCAGCCACCTCAGGGGACAACAATTGCCGGAGATCAGACTCTATTCCCTTTCTTTGTTTACCCTATCGCCGGACTTCGTAAGATCGACGAGAGAATGCCAATACTTAAGAGCTCCAAGCAAATCAAGAAAAAAGAAACAGAAGGCTCAGTTCTTAAAAAGCTGATTCTGCCATTTGCAGGTATTTTTTCTTTAGTTCTTATTGGATATGGCGTTTGCTTTTTTATTGATGCTCAAAAAACTTCAGAGTTAAAGGCTATCGAGAAATATATCAATAATCCAGATACAATTGCCAAGGTAGCCGAATATGATGCCATGTATAACAACATGGCTGAGATGGGTGAGATTCAAGGCGGTGTCGATAAGCTTAAAGACTATATTGACTCATATCCTATCCCTGATTCTTCGGTCAATAATCAGATACTCGCAGCTGCGAAAAATCATGATGTCACCGTTAAATTTAATTCATACAAGGCTTCTAACGGAGTCTTCAGTATCACAGCTTATTCACCTGAAGTTGAAGACATTAATCTTTTCATTGCTGATTTGATGGCTATGGATATTTTTGAGAATGTTAACTATACAGGATATGAATATGCTGCCGACGGAACTAATTGGCAGATAAACGTTGTGTGTTCACTTGCAGCCAGAGAGCCTGCTGAAAGCACCGTATCCGAAGAGGAGGTAAACTGATATGGCTATGCAAACTAACCTCGCTAAAAAGGATAAGATAACAATCGCCGTATTGCTTTTTGCAGCTTTGATATTTATGGTCGTATGGTTTTTAATCAAACCCACAGTATCATCGATCATTACAACCAGTGACAAAATCGAACAGGCTGAACTCAAGCAGACTGAATACAAGAATAAAATTATGTATCTTAGCAGTGCTGAGGCCATCTACGGAAAAGTAGTAGACGATTTAAACGTTTCAACCGAAATGTTTTACAACATCATGGACAGTGCTGAGATTGATCGTATGGTAACCTCTTATGTTCTTAAGTCAGGCCTTTTCGCTGAAAATCTTAAAATTGTTATGCCTATTGAGGCTGTTGATGAAAAACCATATGTTTATTCTGATCTGGCGGCTGAAGATTCAGGCAAATCAACATCCTCTTCAGATTCAAAAAAGGATAAAGACTCCGGCACAGCAGATACTCTTCTTACTCCCTACAATACTGCAAGAAACAAAAGCAAATCGACGGAGCCGTCCGGAGTTCAGTGCGTTGAATTGACTCTTGTAGTTACAGGAACAGAAAAAGCATGTCAGACATTTTTAGATGACATAAGCACAAAGCCTGCTGTTCGAATTACAGGATTCGAATGGGGTAAAGTGGCTCCTCTAGAAGTATATAATGAGGAAACCGGCAGAACTGAAGCGGTAGATTCCGGTAAAGTCAGACTTACCATCAGTTTTAATCTTTATATGGCAGATGTTGCTGATTATGATGTTGTATCAGAATAAGCAGCATAGGTGGAGGTTATAAATGGCAGATAATTCAAAGATTCGTATAGGCGACCTTCTTGTTTCAGCCGGATATATTACGGAAGACCAGTTAAAAGAAGCGCTCGGTATACAGAAACAGTCAGGCGGCAAAAGAATCGGTCAGGTTCTAATCGAAATGGGCTATGTTTCTGAAGAACAGATGCTGATGGCTCTTGCCAACAGACTTGATATGAACGTTATCGATCTCGGTTCTTATTCGATAGACGTTGATACGGTTAAGCTTATTCCAAAACAGATGGCAGAGCAGTATGTAATGCTCCCGATCGGACAGGAAAACGGTGAAGTAATCCTCGCTGTTAATGACCCGCTCAACCTATATGCTATTGAGGACATCAGGCAGACAATCGGTATGCCCATTAGACCTGTTATCGCTCAGGAACACGTTCTCAAAGCGGCAATCGATTATCAGTATGCAGGAATCAAGGCTCAGCTGGCAGCTGAAAATGCTAACGCAAATACTGCCGGCGTTAACCTCGATGAACTCGTCATCGATACCAGTGCTGGTGCCGACGATGCTCCTATCATCAACCTCGTTAACTCCCTGCTTGATAAGGCTTTCCAGGATAACGCTTCCGATATTCATATCGAACCTTTCGAGCAGCATGTAGTTGTCAGAATGCGTATCGACGGTACACTTATCGACTATATCCAGTTACAGAAGAACGTTCAGGATTCACTCGTCGCAAGAATCAAGATCATGGGCGAGATGGACATCGCTGAGAGGCGTATCCCTCAGGACGGACACTTCCGTGTAAGGATCCAGGGACAGATCGTTAACGTCCGTGTTAACGTAATCCCTACGGTATTTGGCGAAAAGGTCGTTATGAGACTTATCCTGTCAGCTGTACACATCGATAACAACAGTACATTTGGTATGACTCCCGATAACTATAAGAAGTTCCTGGGAATGCTCATGTCACCTAACGGTCTTATCTACATCACCGGTCCTACGGGTTCAGGTAAGTCAACGACGCTCTATATGGCTCTTGAATCACTTTCTCAAAAGCCGATCAACATCAGTACCATCGAAGACCCTGTCGAGAAGAACCTGCCGAGACTTAATCAGGTACAGGTCCACCCTACCGCAGGACTTACTTTCGAGATCGGATTAAGAGCTCTCATGCGTCAGGACCCTGACGTAATCATGGTCGGTGAGACTCGTGACGCAGAGACTGCATCCATCTCCATCAGAGCAGCTGTTACGGGACACCTCGTATTGTCAACGCTGCACACTAACGACGCAGCTTCGACCATCGTAAGACTCGTCGATATCGGAGCCGAGCCTTACATGCTCTCCTCTGCTCTGGTAGGCGTAGTCGCACAGAGACTCATGAGAAAGATCTGCCCTTACTGTGCACGTCTTTCTCCGCTGTCAGAGCGGCAGATAGAGTTTGTCGGCCACGACATTCCGAATGCCAAGAAAGGCGTAGGATGCAGTCAGTGTCATGGTTCAGGTTATCTCGGACGTACTGCCATCCATGAAGTTCTCGTTGTTGATAAGTCCATCCGTAAGATGATCACTGCCGGCGCAGAAGCTGAAGACATGAAGGCTTTCGCCGTAGAGCATCAGAACATGCAGACTCTGAAGCAGGCTGCCATCTCACTCGTTGAGCAGGGCATCACTTCTTTCGAAGAGCTTGAGCGTGTTGCCTACTATGACGACTGATACGCCTAAGGCTTCAAGCAACATAATAAAAGATCTTAAAAGCATTCCGTCGCCAGTGTTTTATATATTTGCGGCGGTTGCTGTTTTTGCCGGAATATATGTCTTAGGGTTTAATGCGATTGGATTAACGGCATGCATATACCTTTTGCTGCTCGTGGCTTGCGCAGCTGCTGATATCAAGGCAGGAATAGTACCTGACCTGATCGTAATATGGATTGCAGTTCTCGGGATCATTAAATTTTTTATTGTCGAATCATTCTCTGCTTCAGGTCTTGTTGATCACCTGATCGGTACTGTTTGCATTTCAGTACCGATGCTTATCATAACTCTTATACTCAAGAATGCATTTGGTGGCGGTGATATCAAACTTTCAGCAGCTGCAGGCTTATATCTGGGCTGGAAGTTTGCCATAGCAGGCATAGTAGTTGGCTTTTTAATAGCCGGTATCTATGCACTTTTTTTAATAATTTTGAAAAAGACAAAATTCAAATCGAAGATCAGGATAGCTCCCTGCCTGGCATTCGGATTTGGAATGGCAGCGTTATATGGTGATCTTATTGCCAGACTTCTTTTCTGGTGGTAATCAGACTCTCAAAATCATTGATTTCATATAAAACGGGCTCTGTAACAATGTTACAAAGCCCGTTTTTCAACGTGTTTAACTGTTTGGTATCAGATAGCGAAGGTTGCTGCCTTCTTGCCTGTCAGTTTCTCTGTGAGGCTGTCAGGCTGGCCGAAACCTACAAAGAAGTTAATCTTACCATCTGCCAATACCTTATCGCCCTTGTCGTTTACTACCTTGAAACGGTCTGCGGCTACAGGAATCTCAACGGAACCGTTCTTGCCTGCATCGAGAGTAATTCTTGCAAAACCTGCAAGTCTTGTGTTCTTTACTTCGTTTGCATCCTCAGCCTTCATATAGACCTGAACAACTTCCGTTGTAGCGATATCGCCAGTGTTTGCTACATCAACCTTTACGGTGATTCCACTGTTCTTAGCATCTTCACCTGTGTAGCTAACGTTAGTGATATCCAGCTTGCCGTATGTGAGACCGTAGCCGAAAGGATAGAGCGGTTCTGTCTCAAGATAACGGTATGTCCTTCCCTTCATTGAGTAATCCTCGAAGTCAGGCAGGTCGTTTGTATCCTTATAGAATGTAACCGGGAGCTTGCCTGAAGGATTTACCTTACCGAAAAGGATATCACCGATGGACTGGCCGCCTCTTGCGCCCGGATACCATGCCTGAAGGATTGCAGATGACTTCTGATTGAGCTCACTCAGATCCATGCAGGATCCTGCCATGACAACAGTGATGAAAGGCTTGCCCGAAGCGATTACCTTATCGATAAGTCTTAACTGCGTCTTGGGGAACTTGAGATCCGGCTTGTCGCCTGACTTGTACTGGTTACCCTGGTCACCTTCCTCACCTTCCAATGTCTCATTAAGACCGATAACGAGAACTACGAGATCTGCTCTCTTCATTACTGCTTCAGCCTCAGCGAGTCTGTGATATTCACGTGAGAGGAAATCCGGCTTCGGGATGCTCAGATCACATCCTTCTGCATAGAGGATTCTAGTATCGTCTCCTGCAGCGTTTCTGATGCCCTCCATGGCCGTTATGTACTCGGATGATGTTCCATAGTAGTTACCTACAAGGCACGCTCTGGAATCAGCGTTAGGGCCGATTACGGCGATAACCTTATTCTTGTTCTTATCGATGGGAAGAATTCCATCGTTCTTGAGGAGTACGATACTCTCATCAGATGCTCTCTTTGCAACTGCGAGGTTTTCTTTTGTCTCAACATCCAAATAGTTAAGGCCCTCAAATTCAGTTTCGTCGAACATGCCGAGGATGAATCTGGTTGTAAAAAGCCTTACTGCTGAGAGTCTGATCGTTTCCTCTTTTACGAGGCCCTTGTTGTAAGCCTTCATGAGGTCGATGTATGTGCATCCGCAGTTGAGATCGCAGCCCTTGTTAAGCGCGAGCGCAGCACTCTCTTCTGATGTCTTTGTTACCTTGTGATGCTCGTGGAAATCTCTGATTGCCCAGCAGTCTGAAACGATGTGGCCTTCGAATTCCCACTTGTCGCGGATGATGTCCTGCAAATATGAATGGCCGCAGCAAGGCTCACCGTTTGTTCTGTTATAAGCACCCATTACGGACTCAACCTTCGCATCTTTTACGCACGCTTCAAATGCAGGAAGATAAGTCTCATTAAGGTCCTTGTCAGAGCATGTGGCATTGAACTGATGTCTTAATGCTTCAGGTCCTGAATGAACTACAAAGTGCTTTGCACATGCTGCAGTCTTCATGTACTTACCATCACCCTGAAGTCCTTCAATAAAAGGAACTGCGAGATCAGAAATGAGCACCGGATCTTCTCCGTATGTCTCCTGTCCTCTGCCCCACCTGGGGTCTCTGAAAAGGTTTACATTAGGTGACCAGAATGTAAGTCCCTTATAGATGTCTCTGTCACCGTTATTCTTGTGTTCGTTGTACTTGGCACGGCCTTCGTTACCACATACGACACCTACTTCACCAAGAAGCTCTGTATCAAATGTAGCGCCTAAGCCGATAGCCTGGGGAAAGCTCGTAGCTGTACCTGCTCTGGCTACACCGTGAAGTGTCTCATTCCACCAGTTGTATTCAGGAATACCCAACCTTTCTATCGCGGGAGAATCGTATCTCAATTGCGAAGCTGCTTCTTCAATTGTCATTTTACTGACTAGTTCTTCTGCTCTTTTTACAGCTTGTTCTCTGTCCATATGACGAATGTCTCCTGTTGCAAATAATGGTTCTATTGTAATGGTTTTCGAGCGTGTAATATATCCTCTAGTTGTAAATTTATATTCCGTATTTTAGGTGATTTGAGCTTATCAAAGTTCCATACTTGAAAATGGTCACCCGAGCCTCTAAAATTGTTGTATTGATTTTATATGGGTGGATAGTACATGCAATTTAACGATAATTCAGTACCCGGCAAATATCAGCAGCCTATCGGAAGTTTTGCCGGTAGAATCGTAAGTAACGATGTCGAAGAAGTTGAGCTCATTCCGGGCTCCAATATGCGTATATGGTACAATAACCGTTCAGAGGACTACCCTGTCCACAGACACGGTTGTCTTGAGATCACGATACCTATCGAGAAATCTTATACTTACATCTTCGATGACCGTACTATCGTACTAAATGAGAAGGAAATACTTCTTGTACCTCCGGACATGCTCCACAAGATCTCAGGTACGAAGTCAGGAATCAGATTCATCTATCTGTTCAACATTGATTTTCTGAAGGTATTCTTCGACTACGAGGAATTCAAAAAGATCATATCAGAACCTCTTCTCATTACACCTGATACACATCCGGATGTATATAACCTCATCTTGGAGAGGTTCATGGAGATTAACGATCTGTACTTCTTCTACTCAACAACGGTAAAAGAAATATCTATCTTCAGCAAGCTCATGGATGTTTTCGGAATGCTCATGAAGAAGGATTATTCAGAAGGAATTACAGCTCCTCATAACGATAAGCAACGTGAGGTCTACATCAAGTTCAGATCTCTTGCAGAATGGCTCGCCATGCACAGTTCAGAGAACATATCCATGGACCAGGCAGCAAATCACGTAGGCTACTCCAAATTCCACTTTGCGAGACTGTTCAAGGAATACACTGGTATGACCTTTAACGACTATCAGACGACACTGAAGCTCAAGGAAGTAGAACGTCAGCTGAACGATACTGATCTACAGATCAGTGACATTGCAATGAGCTGCGGATTCAATAACCTCACTTCCCTGTCGCGAAGCTTTAAAAAGCAATACGGATGCTCTCCTTCGCAGTTCAGGAACAGGATCCGAAGAGCAAAAAAGAAAATGTAAAATGAAAAGGTTGACTCAATCGAGACAACCTTTTTTATTGACTGTATTTACCTACAAAAAACAACTGCGTCTCCGGGGAGGCAATTTCCGAAGACGCAGGTTAATGTTTTTAATTTGTTCCAGCTTATTGCCGGGATAGGATAAGTCTTAAGACTTGACACCACCCAATGCAACACCTTCTACGATGAACTTAGAAAGGAATGCATATACTACGATAAGCGGGAGGACTGTAATGAAGAGACCTACATAAACGGCACCGAACTCAGTTCTGTAACTGTCGTTTGTAAGCAAGGATACCATTACAGGAAGAGTTCTCTTATCCTTATCCGTTAAGAGGATCAAAGGCATGAAGAGGTTGTTCCAGCTTCCTACATAAGCAAAGATAGCCTGAGTTGCAATTGCCGGTTTCATAAGCGGAATAACGATCTGGTTAAAGATTCTGAATTCTCCTGCACCGTCGATTCTTGCAGACTGTACGATTTCCATTGAAAGCGACGCCTGTAAGTACTGTCGCATAAAGAATACCGTCATAGGAGCTGCAATCGAAGGGATAATAAGAATGGAGAGCTTATTAACCATACCGAGCTTATAAACCATCTGATAGAAACCGATTGTAGTTACTGTACCAGGGATCATCATGATAGCCATGATCATACCGTTGAATGCTTCTCTTAACTTCCACTCATATGCGGAAATAGCATAAGCTGTAAGAGATGAGAAGTAAACGTTGAGTAAAGTTGAACATGTAGCAACGATAAAGGAATTGACAAAACCGATCTGAGGCTTAAATTCCTTGCTCATGATAAATGTCCAGTTCTTCTGGAAATTTCCGATAGGATCGGCAGACCAGAAAGTAATAGCACTCTGCTGAACCTCGTCTGAGCTCTTAAAACAATTCGCAAGCATCATTACGAAAGGGAAAAGAGTCATGATCGAGAAAAAGATAGCTACGATGTAGATGACTACTTTAAGTCCAACATCATTTTTCTTAATAGAAGATTGTTTAATAGCATTATCACTCATATCTTCTCACCTCATAAACCTTTCCTTGCAGCTCTAAGTTCCTGCTTTCTGAGCTTCTTGAGCTTAGCTTCATCCTTATCTCTGAGGATGTAGAAGAGTACAGAAGACAGAACGACAATAACGATGAACAAGATAACACTTGCTGCAGCTGCTCTATTGTATAAGTAACTTCCTGAGAATGCCTGGTTACGGATATACATATTGGTTGTAAGTCCGGCATTGTTTGCATTTGTACCGATGTACAACTGCGGAACGTCGAACATGTTGAGACCACCGATGAGTGATGTTACAAGTACGAACAACATAATCTGACGGATACAAGGAATAGTGACTAAGAAGAAAGTCTGAACTCTGTTAGCACCGTCGATCTCAGCAGCTTCGAATACCTCAGGGCTAATACCGATAACACCGGCAATGAGGTTAACCATTGTGTGACCATACCACTGATAGAACTGGATAAAAGCAATGATTATCTTTACAGGCCACTCGTTGGCATTAAAGTTATAAGCTTTTCTCTCAACACCGAAGAACTTAGATACACCAATGAGAATATCATTGACAGGTCCCTTCGGATAACCAAACATGACGTTAAATAAGATAGCGAGCGTAGCTGCCGTGATAATGTTCGGCATATAGAATAAGATCTTGAAAATTCCCTGACCCTTAACCTTTGATCTTCTGTCTGTAAACCATGCAGTAAACAGAAGCGCAAATCCGATCTGAGGGATAAAGTTCATGATCCAGATGATTACTGTGTTTTTAAACGCTTTCTGGAATGATCCGGATGTAAGTACATCCTTAAAGTTCACAAAAAGATTTTTTCCTACCTGAGGCAGAAAATGCCATTCGGTGTTACCTGCACCTTTCAAATCAGTAAAACCGATTATAAACGTGTAGATAACCGGATAAAGTGTGAATACGCAAAAAGCAAGAATAAACGGAATTGAAAAGAGATATCCGAATTTTGCGTAATTGACTAGTTTTTTGTTTCTCATTAAAATTCAAGCCTCCTCTTAATTTTAAAAAGCGGCAGGGTAAATACCTGATCTACCCTGCCGCCACAGCATTAATTACTAGATGCTATTAGAAAGAGAGGTTATCTGAAACATTAGCCTTGAATGTTTCGAGTGCAGCATCTCTGTCGAGGTTGCCTTCAGCATACTGGTTAGCAGCATCAGTGAAGTAGTTGTTGATTGTAGCATCATACTGAGTCATACCCTTACCAGAAGCGTTGGAGTTACCAGCGATGAATGTAGGGAAGATGTTCTGACCACCGCAGAATTCGAGTGATCCGTCAGACTTAGCCATAACAACTGCAGAAGCAACTGTATCCTTAGCGTTGTTGCCCATCTTGTCGTTAGCCCAGAGATACTGGAGACCTGTCTCAGAAGTATCAAGTGTTACCCACTCAATGATCTTAGCTACGCCTTCAGCCTTTGTTGTGCCTTCTCTAGCCATAAGCCATGTGCCGCCCCAGAAGAAGCCAACCGGAGGAGTGCAGACTCTCCAGTCACCGAATGTACCTTCACCAGCAGCCTTCTGGCCGTCTCTTACCATAACGTAGTTGATGAGCCAAGCAGGTCCGAAGAAGCAGAATACGCCTCTGTCACCAACGCCCATCATGTCGTTGTACCAAGCTGTATCCCAACCAGGTGCATTGTTAGAAAGATCCTCATCCTTAAGCTTCTTAGCGATGTCAAGGAAAGCTTCTCTCTCAGGAGCGATTGTGAGATTACCGTCAACGATCCAAGGCTGACCAGCATTCTTGCAAACATTCCACATGTCGCCAGAACCAGAAACTACAGAATAGCCCTTCTCCTTAAGAGTTGCAGCTGCTTCCCAGAACTTGTCCCAGTTACCAGAACCAGCACCAACGATTGCTTCGATGTCAGCAGGCTCAGAAGAACCGAAAACTTCTTCTGCGATAGAAGCTCTGTAGATCATAGCACCACCTGTTGCCTGATAACCAAGAGCTACAACCTCACCATCACGTGATCCGATATCTACTGTGTACTGAGCGATCTCAGCAGCAGAAATCTTAGAATCAACGTCAATGCCAAGAGACTTGTATGTAGCAGCAAATCTTGACATATCGCCCTGTGTATACTTGAGGATGTAATCAGCCTCTGCGCAGTACAGGTCAGGTGCTGAATCACCACCAGCAACGAGAGCAGCGTCAACTGCAGGCTGATAGTTCTCTGCACCATTGATGTATGTGCACTTTACTGTGTACTTTGTACCAAAATCAGGGTCGATGTTATTAACATAGTACTGAACCATGCCCGGAACCTCTTCTGTGAATGTCCACAGATTGATAACCTCCGAACCTGTACCAATTGTTGTCTCAACAGCGCCTGAAGTTGCCTCTGTTGCCTCTGTCTCACCATCACCACCAGCTGTTGTCTCAACGACATCACTACCAGCAGCTGTTGTGCCATCCGGTGCATCTGTAGGTGTAGGTGTTGTACAACCTGCTGCGATTGCAGCAACCATTGCTACGGAAAGAGCACTGGCAATAACCTTTTTCATAAAGTTTCCTCCTTAATGATTTTGTTCGGGCCCTATCCGGACCTTCTTCACGATAAATATTAGTCAAAAACCTGATATGTTTCTCCACATTTATTGCTACAAATTGACCACAATTTTACATTTCTTGCGTTTATTGACTAAATTGTACAAAATTTGCTTTTGGAAAGGTAAATTTGCATAAAAAGTTGGTAATCTGTTGTCGCTTGCACAACACCCAACTACTTCGTTTGTATCATTCGCACAAACCACCCCTCTTATCTCGCCGCCGGAGCATATTATCCCGTTTGTGACTATCGCACAAAAGCTCTCAAATCTGTCAAAAATCACTCCCGTTTTTCACTTCAACTCGGGTTCAAGCACTTATGATATTTATATGATATTATTCGTATGTTTATTTTATATTTCAGGAGATAAATATGGCATCAAGTAATAAAGGAACTCCTTCGTTCTTTAATCCAAAGAGTGCCGGAACCAGGTTCCTTACAGCTTTGGCAAATCTGATTATAGTTAATTTCTTATTTATGATGACATGTCTGCCCGTAATAACCATCGGAGCTTCCATTACTTCTTTATATAGAATTACCATAGCTATACTTGCAGGTGATAATCCGTCTGTATGGAAAGATTATCTTACATGTTTCAAGAACAACTTCCTTAAGGCTACTGCTTTTCAGCTTATTTATATGGCGCTGACGGCATTCTTCCTTTTTGAGATCTTCATGGTAAACAATATGATGGATCCTCAGTATTACTGGGCAGCTTATCCTGCATATTTCTTCCTGCTGATGGTTTTTGCTTCATCAATATATGCTTTCCCTCTTCTGGCCTGGTTTGAAGAGTCTTTCATGCAGTACCTCAAAAATTCATTGCTTCTGGCTATTACGAATGTTCCGTTAACCATAATGATCACCGTTATCACCGGAGTTCTGGCATATGTAACATATCAGTTCACGGTAACTACACTCAGTGTTCTTATACTTATGGGTTTCTCATCAATCGCGATATTCTATTCCCTCTTCTTCAAGAGGATCTTCGAGAAACTTGGCGCAGTAATCTCTTTCGAAGAGCGTGAAGGAAAAGACTGATTTCCAGAAACAATACATAAATAATTAGCCGGCAGATGCCGGCTTTATTTTTTGAATGAATAAGGCCGCCTCGTGCGAAGCGGCCCAAAGTGATTTTTGAATAACTCTTTTTCAGAAGAATCAGAGTGCAGCTTTGATCTGATTGTAGATTCCCTCTGCGTCAAGCTGGAACTCCTTCATGAGTGCGCCAGCCGGGCCGCTCTTACCGAATCTGTCATAAACGCCGATTTTCTTAACCTTTACAGGATAGTTCTCAGACAATACATCGCATACTGCGCTTCCGAGACCGCCGATTACGGAGTGCTCTTCTACTGTGAATACTTTGTTTGTCTTCTTAGCGAACTCAAGGATCGTATCCTGGTCGATAGGCTTAACAGTATGAACGTTAACAACTGCAGCATTGATGCCGTCAGCAGCTAACTTCTCTGCTGCGCCGAGTGCTTCAGCTACGCAGACACCGTTAGCGAAGATAACCATGTCTGTGCCGTCCTTAACGACAACTGCCTTACCTACTTCGAACTTGTAGTCAGGTCTGTCGTTGATTACCGGAACTGCAGCTCTACCGAATCTCATGTAGAAGGGGCCCTCTGTCTCAGCAGCTGCCATAACTGCAGCCTTTGCTTCGATATCGTCTGAAGGAACGATAACTGTCATGCCGGGGATAGTTCTCATGAGAGCAACGTCCTCGAGGCACTGGTGTGAAGCACCGTCCTCACCTACTGTGATACCTGCGTGTGTTGCGCCGATCTTAACGTTGAGGTGAGGATAACCAATTGAGTTTCTAACCTGCTCGAAGTTTCTGCCTGCAGCGAACATAGCGAAAGAAGAAACGAACGGGATCTTGCCGCATGTCGAAAGACCAGCAGCAATACCTGTCATGTTTGCTTCTGCGATACCGCAGTCGATATGACGATCGGGGAATTCCTTCTTGAATGTGGAAGTCTTTGTTGCGCCTGCGAGGTCAGCATCAAGAACTACTACGTTGGGGTTCTTCTTACCGAGCTCAACAAGAGCGTTACCATAACTTTCGCGTGTAGCGATCTTCTTTACTTCACCGTCTGCCATACTCATGCCTCTCCTATCTTTGCAATCTGTTCGTCAAGCTCTTTGATAGCCTGCTCGTACTCTTCGTCGTTAGGAGCCTTGCCATGCCAGCCGGCCTGGTTTTCCATGTAGGAAACGCCCTTACCCTTAGTAGTCTTCATGATGATAGCTGTAGGCTGGCCCTTGCATTCCTTAGCCTTTGCGAATGCGTCTCTGATCTGGTCGAAATCGTGACCGTCGATGCAGATTACGTTGAAGTTGAATGCTTCGAGCTTCTTGTCAATCGGATAAGGTGAGCAAACGTCATCGATCTTACCGTCGATCTGGAGGCCATTATTGTCGATGATAACTGTGAGGTTATCGATCTTCTTTGCACCTGCGAACATGAATGCTTCCCAGATCTGGCCTTCCTGGATCTCACCGTCGCCTGTGAGAGTATAAACTCTGTAAGAATCGCCGTTGAGCTTTGCAGCGAGAGCCATACCAACTGCTGTTGAAACGCCCTGACCGAGTGAACCTGTGCTCATGTCAACACCGGGAGTCTCTGTCATGCAGGGGTGACCCTGGAGGTAAGAACCGAGCTTACGGAGAGTTGTGAGATCTTCAACGGGGAAATAACCTCTGTTAGCGAGTGTTGAATAAAGACCCGGAGCTGTGTGGCCCTTGGAGAGAACGAATCTGTCTCTATTGGGATCCTTAGGATTCTTAGGATCGATATTCATCTCTTCGAAATAAAGATATGTAAACATATCTGCTGCGGAGAGTGATCCGCCCGGATGACCGGACTTTGCACTGTGAACAGCTGTAACAATGCCCTTACGGACATTAGCTGCTGTGAGTTGAAGTTCTTTATTAGTCATTTAAGAAATACCCTTTTCTATAAATTTATTTTCATAGGTCAGCCTGACCTACGAGAGATCAGGCTGCCTTATTTCTAAACCAAACTGTATCAGTTGAACGGAGCGTTGAACGGATTTTCCTTCGGATATCTGTCACCCTCAGGTCTGTTGTATCCGATGTCGCACTGGCAAATGCCGAGGTATGTGAAGAGGTTGTAGAGAGCCTTTCCATAGTGACCGAATGCAACTGCGCCGTGATGAGGGAAGTTCTTCTCGATAAGGAAGTATCTGTAGAATCTGCCCATTTCCTTGATAGCAAATACACCAGTACCGCCGAAGGACTTAGTAGCAACAGGGAGAACCTCACCCTCTGCAACGTAAGCTCTGATCTGTCCGTCAGATGTAGACTGCAGTCTGTAGAATGTGATGTCGCCAGGAACGATGTCGCCCTCGAGTGTTCCGTTTGTAACCTCTACGGGGAGAGCACGAGCCATGATCATCTGGTTCTTCATCTCGCAGAAAGCAAGCTTCTTGGAGCATGTGTTACCACAGTGGAATCCCATGAATGTATCTGTGAACTTGTAGTCGAACTTGCCCTTGATGGACTCATCGTACATGTCGTGAGGTACGGAGTTGTTGATGTCGAGGAGAGTAACGATATCTTCAGAGATTACATATCCGAGGTACTCGGAGAGGCAGCCATAGATATCAACTTCGCAGGAAACCGGGATACCCATACCTGTGAGACGGCTGTTTACATAGCAAGGAACGAACTTGAACTGTGTCTGGAATGCAGGCCAGCACTTACCAGCGATTGCAACATACTTCTTTGAACCCTTGTGCTTCTCAACCCAGTCAAGGAGTGTGAGCTCATACTGAGCGAGCTTCTCGAGGATCTCAGGCTTCTTGTTGCCTGCGCCGAGCTCAGCTTCCATCTCTGCAACCTTAGCAGGGATTCTCTCGTCGCCTTCATGATTCTTGAAAGCTTCGAAAAGGTCGAGCTCAGAGTTCTCTTCGATCTCAACGCCCATTCTGTACAAAGGCTCGATGGGAGCGTTGCATGCGAAGAAGTTCTGCGGACGAGGTCCGAAAGAAATGATCTTGAGGTTCTTCATAGCGTCGAGAGC
>Ga0265298_10000126_pt1 | contig 114225 bp, 87 predicted proteins | sample AusTroGonzalo_MG_3_FD_193486 | JGI IMG/M metagenome (GOLD analysis project Ga0265298, IMG submission 193486) | Bovine rumen microbial communities from tropical cattle in Woodstock, Queensland, Australia - Gonzalo_01 | ecosystem: Host-associated > Mammals > Digestive system > Stomach > Rumen ...
CTGCTCCTCAATGCTGAGTTTGGTGTTACCCAGGTTGAATCCGCAGCATACACTCTTTTCACGCTGGTAGCGTGTTTTCTGCAGGTTGGTCACGGCGCTGAGCACGTTACGCGGCTCATCATAGATACCGCATCCGCGACCCAGCTCACAGGGATCATGATATGATACCTTGCGGTCATCGTGACGTACCTTGATACGACCCTGTTTGATTAGCATATCGATATACTCGGTATGGTGCATTACAGGGATCTTAAGGTCATACTCCTTGGTGAATGACTGATAGCAGATGGGGCATGATGTAACCAGCATCGTTGCACCGGATTTCTCTATCATGTCACTGTTCTTCTTTCTAAGGTCAGCGGCCTGGTTCACGAATCCCTGCTGCTGCAGAGGACGTCCGCAGCATATGGTGCTCAGCTTGTCCATGTACCAGTATTTCTGGTCGGCGGCAGTGAAAATCTTCTCCATAGACTCTGTTATGCCGGGAGTAAGATGTGACATGCAACCTCCAAAATATGCCACACGTCCTATGGCGTTGAACGGGATCTGTTTCTTGGCCAGGTAGGTGTAGTTGTCCGATGTATCAAGGGCACCCTTGTCTCGGCTCATGCGGCGAATGGCGCTCAGGTCTATGCCCACAGGGCAGTCAACCGTGCATCGGTCACACATAAGACAGTTATCGGCTATCATCCTTATGCGGCTGCCACGCTCCTGGTTACGGATGCTGCGGATAAGATATACAGACTGAATGTCATGGTTCTCAAGCACCTTATCCATGGGGCAGCCCGATATGCAGACACCGCAGCGTGAGCAGGCGTTCAGCTCAAAGTAAGTATAGCCTGTCTTGCCGGTCTCCTCCTTGACTCCAATCTTACGGAAGTATATGAGCAGGAGCTCGGTAAAGATATGCATGTAACGGGTGAACGGCATGGTAACAAAGAAGACACCCAGCATGAGTGAGTAGAACATCCAGAGTGATGTCTCCATGCCGCGAACAATCATGGGGTCAAACAGGTTACCCACCGCCTGCGTAAAGAATCCGCCGTTGCCGTGCAGACATGCGGTGACAGACTCGGCAAGCAGACGCAGCGGGAATATCATCCAGAGTGAGAACTTGGAGAACCTGTCCACGATGGTATGCTTGGTGGTACGGCGCATGCCCAGTACCTTTGACCAGAATATCTTTATGATAGCCATGGTAAGGCCCAGGAACACATAGAGCAGCAGTGCATCCATCAGGTTGGCATAAGCCTCATGCTGGCGGAATGATGCCGGTGCCTTATGTACAAAATAACGGTAGAATATACCTACGTAGAAGGGCCTGTGATAATGGATTCGGGCTATGCCGTCCTCTGTCTCAACGCGGTAACGGCGCTGGTTCAGATACTCGGGGTCCTTGTCCTCACCGGTGGTGTAGATATGCCAGCCCATCTGGCCGTCCAACTCATGGATAGTCTCGATAGACTGCTCATGCTGCATGGTGTAGAATGCGTCACGGCTCTCTATGGCACCCACAACTATAAGCAGGAACCAACCCAAAGCGTATGCCTGGTGCATAATACCCAGCAGCAGGTTCTTCTTGAGTATGCGTACATGGAGCAGACCCTCGCGTATCATCTCCCAGATAGCGGGTATTATCTTCCATGAGTACCAGTTCTTCCTGATTGTCTTGCGCTGCTCCGGGCTGAATTTCTTTATCCAGCGTACATACTTGTATATGATGATGGAGAACAGCAGTATGGTTCCTATCAGGAACGGAATCACAAAGTCATTATATGGATATGCGTGTATCTTCATCTCTCTTACTCTTTTTCGTCAAGTATCTGACGCATGTTGATAATGAGCGAGCGCAGATTCACGCCACGCGGACAAACCAGTGTGCACTTACCGCACAGCATACATTTCTTAAGAGCCTCATCCAGACCCTCATACTCACCACGTCGGAACGATGTGTGTATGCGGCGTATGCTGAAATCAGTGAACTGGCGTGCAGAGCATGTGGCACTGCAGCATCCGCACTGGAAACAGCGCTTGAAAGAGGGGACACGCTCCTGCAGCTTGTGGAAACGCTCAAGCGATACGCTGTCCATATTCTCCGAACGTGGAGTCTTTATGGCAAATCCGAACTTATTCATTGCGCGGTCCGTTTAGAATAGTGTCGTGGAAATCCATACCTCCCGTTACACGGAATATGTTGCGCAGCTCCTCCATAGTCTCAGGGTTTATGGTACGCAGTGCGCCGGCACCCTCACCGTGGTAATTTGCACCGAACCTTGGAGCTACGGCTTTGATGTTCTTTATGTACCACTCCCATACAGGACCCTGCTCAGGATGTTTCTCGGGATAAACCTTGTCAGGATGGACGCAATAGCCTATTTCAAGTATGTTATTGCCGATTCCAGCCATCAGATCCACCTGCTGGCGGCCCATGTGACTCTCCTTGTAATAGCCCATCTCCTGTGACACCTTGCGCAGTATGTTGATCACTGCACCCGGCACATTGCCGCGCGGGCAACGGGGCTTGCATGACATGCACTGTCCGCAATACCATATGGTATCTGATCGAAGCAGTTTCTCCACCTGCTCCTCATCACCACGCTGAACGGTATCGCATATGCGGCGGGGATCATAGTCATAGAACTCTGCAGCCGGGCATATGGCGGTACATATACCGCAGTTCATGCAGGCCTTGAGAGACTCCTCGTACCGTACATCGGACTTGATTATATCAATTAGATTTCCCATAAGCTATTTGGTTTGTGCCGTAGGGCACTTGTGTTTCAAAACTTCTTGCGGTTCATCTTCATGGCGCGGAACAGCAGCTTGGAGAGCGGCTTGCGGCGGTCGCGTTTAAGAAGACTTATGTACCAGCCCAGTTTCTTGGCTACTGATATGCGGTAAGTCTCAACAAACTCAATCAGTGTGCCGTCGGGGTCCTCAATGTAGGTAAAACGGCCCGATGCGTCACCCATGTTGAACACCTTGCCGTCGGGGCAGCTGTCAACGGTGAACGGATGACCGTTCTCTGCGCACCACTTGGCCAGATTATCCATACCTGTCACGTCAAAGCATATCTGGATGAAACCGGGATCACCCCAGTAACGGCCCTCGAATATCTTGCGGGGCTCACGGTCATTGCACTTTACCAGCTCAATGCATCCGCTGGGGAATATGGGTGAGAATGCGCCGCTGTTGGGCTTGGACCACTTGAGCAGTACTCTACGGAAACTGCCGTCACCACCTACCAGCGGGCTCAGGTCATCAAAGTTGCCGTTCTCATCATATACAACCTTGTCATAACCCAGTATGTCAGAGTATACCTTACGGGCTTTGTCTATATCGGTCACACCTATCATGCAGCCTATCATTCCGCCAAACTCCTTACCCTCATCCAGAAGCAGGTAATCATCCTGAACTGCCTGGAACCAGTTGCCTTCAGGGTCTGTGATGTAGAATGTCTTGCTGCCGTCGGGGGCGGTCACGATGGGGCTTACCTTGTCCCAGCGGGCCGATACATACTTGTGTGCACTCTCGGTATTACGGCATTTCACCTTGGCGCAGAATATGCCCAGGTCACCTACCTGTACCTGGAAATCCACCGGCTTGGGCTTACGCTCGGAGTACTGCCATATCTCAAATCCGCCGCCTCCCTGAAGGCTCACGGCAATGGCAGCGTGACGTTTCTGTGCCTGACCGCCGGTATACGGAAGCATACGTTCCGCTACGGTATCATCCTCAAGCACACGGATGTCCACACCGAACATCTCAATGAACCATTTCCATGAGTCATAAACCGATGTGGTTCCAACACCGACCTGCTGTATTCCGGTAATAAAAAAATCGCCTCTATCCATGTCTCTGATATTATTTTTAATAAGGTGCAATATTACTCATTTTCCGCGGTTTCTGCAATCTGCACCTACCCAAAAAGCCCCCTCTTATCAAAAAAAGAGCAGCGCACCCTAGCATATTGAGCAAATATGATTACTTTCGCGTATTACATGCATGTTACATTAAACCAAACGCAATGAAACTTTGTCCGCTTTTACTTGGAGGAATAGGTACCACCGAGGTCATTCTCATAGTATTTGTCATTCTGCTCCTGTTTGGAGCCAAGCGCATTCCGGATCTCATGAAAAGCATGGGTAAGGGCGTAAAGAGCTTCAAGGAGGGTATGAAGGATGTTGAGAAAGAGATCAACGCTCCTGCTGAGCCCCAGGAAGAGTCCTCTAAGGAATCCGAGTCCAAGTAATCCGTACCACCCCTCATGGCTTCTCCCGATGACAAGCCAATGACTTTCTGGGACCATCTGGAGGCTCTCAGAGGTGTCATTTTCCGTATCCTGGCCGTTGCCTTGGCGGGGTTCATCGTCGCATTCAGTCTCAAGGAGCCACTGTTCAGGCTTATACTTGCTCCCAGCAGTCCTGATTTTATCCTATACCGATGGATAGCCGCCCTCGCAGGCATGGCAGGTTTTGATGCCACCGCGCTGCAGGACTTTAACGTGGATATGTTCAGCACCACCCTTACGGCCCAGTTCATGATTCACATGAAAATGGCGTTCTACGTAAGCCTGATAGTGATTCTGCCCTATACGCTGTACCTGCTGTTCGGATTCGTAAAACCGGCTCTGCACCGGAATGAGCGTGAAGGCTCCACAAAAGTCATAGTCTGGTCATACATCCTTTTCATGACAGGTATTGTAATTGACTACCTCATAATATTCCCGCTGGCATTCCGGTTCCTGGGTACATACCAGGTGAGTGAACAGATTCCCAACGTCATCACCCTGGAATCCTATACCGACCTGCTCATAACACTGACACTGCTCATGGGTGTGCTCTTTGAGCTGCCCGTACTGGCCTGGTTCCTCAATAAACTGGGTATAATCAATGCCGGACTTATGAAAAAATACCGCCGCCATGCCATAGTAATAATTATGATCATAGCGGCAGTAATAACTCCTACGACCGATGTCTTTACACTGACGATCGTCACTCTGCCCATCTACCTCCTGTATGAGGTAAGCATCGGCATCATTTCATCTTCCACCAGTCAAAGGTAAACAGGTCCTTACCTACTCCGTTAAACACAAAGTACAGGTCATGGACGCCGCGCAGGCGTTTCTTAAATCTCTTGGTGAATGTACTGAATTCCTTCTTGCCACCGGTAGGTGTAACTGATATCACGCCAACTGCAGGTCCGTCAGGGCTATCCAGGTGAATCTCCATGCAACCCAAACCGTCCGATCCTATTGAGGCTATGATCTTCTTGGCTCCCTTACGGCCAAAATTAACGCCGCGAATCATCAGATACTCTCCGTCATCGATATCATGCACGTACATGTTTCGGGGCAGATAACCAACATTGTCGTCAAACTCATACTCTTCATCCACATATGATGTCTTGAGTCCGTAACCCCAGGCCATTGTCTCGGCCTCGACACGGTGGCTTGTCAGTTTGTCATCACGGCGGTACGGGTCAAAGGGCTTAACCTGCTTAAGCTCGTTATCCAGGAAATAGGGAACCTCCTGAATGGTGCCGTCGGCATTGTAATGCAACTCTGCCACTGATACGGAACGCTGCTCGGCATGGGCAAAGGTCTTAAGATGCATAATGTCATAGTTAAGACCGAACACATAACTTCTGCCCTTGAACTCAATTATTCCGGGATGGTTGCCGCGGGTACGAACCGTGTGGTCCATGATATGGCCCTTATACTCCCACGGACCCTCTGGGCCGTCACTCATCGCATAACCTATACCCTCGGGGCAGCAGGTTGATGCAAATGCCATGTAGTAATGACCGTTATGTTTCCAGAACCAAGGTCCCTCCTGATAATCCTGTATCTTGGGGTGTTTGACAATGGGACCTGCCAGAGAAACCATATCCCTGCCCAGCTTTACCGAGTAGAGGTTGGGGTTACCCCAGTACATATAGGCCTGACCGTCATCATCAACCCAGACAGTGGGGTCTATATCATCCCAGTTCTCTTTCTGCCATACCAGAGGCTCACCCAGCGGGTCTGTAAAAGGACCGTAAGGAGTACTGGACACAAGCACTCCTATACCGTGTCCGTGTATGGGGCAATACATATAGTACTGACCGTTCTCATACACCACCTGCTCAGCCCATGCGCCGTTCTTGCCGTCATAGTACCTGAAGTCATCAAGTGATGCCACGGGACCGTAATCCTGCCAGTTCACCATATCCTCCGATGTATAGAGCAGCCAGTCAAACATCTGGAATCCGCGGGCTCCGTCCTCATCATGAGTAGTATAGAGGTAGACCTTATCACCTACAACCAGAGGAGCGGGATCGGCAGTGAAACGGGTCTGGACGATAGGCATGTTTGCATAGGTGTTGAACTGCCACCAGTCAAACGTGAATGGATTGTCCATCTCACAACTGAACTTGATATATACGTCATGAATTCCCGTAACATTAGTATCGATAAGATATGTGAACGCAGCCGTGGGAAATCCTGCATTATCCCTGTTTACCGGAACCTTGCAGAACGGATCACCCTCCATATTATCGGCATAGAACTCTATCACGCCATTTCCTTTCTGCTCTCCTACTACAACCACTACGGCTTTCTGGCCCTTATTCTTAAAGTCAACTGAGCGTACGCGGATCCAGTCACCGTCACTGATATCGGTCACAAAATGGTCCTTGCCGGCACGGCGGTCCACCTTGACTCCGCGTGACTCGGCCTGGGTCTCAGCCTCAACACGCTTGTAGGGATCCAGATTCTTGACAGGCTCTATGACGCCCTCCTTTGTGAACGGTATGAACGGGAATGAGCCATCCTCATTGAATTTGAATTCCTCAACGCAGGCAGAGCGGTTGTAACCGCCACCGCCGGGCAGTCCGCCGTTATGGTAGAACATAAAGTCACGACCCTTGAATGTAATGTTGCCGCCGTGTATGGTAAAGCTGTTATCGGCCTCACCCATAATCTTGCCGCGGTATGTCCAGGGGCCGTTTATGGTAGGAGCGGTAGAGTATGCCATATGCTCAGGCACGCCGCCTGCAGGATATGACAGATAGTATGTGCCGTTACGTTTCATGAGCCACGGGCCCTCCTCATACTGGGTCATCATCTCGTTCTGGCCCTTGGCCCAGTTCATCTTGCTCTGCAGCTCACCAAAACACTCGGGATCATGATAACCGGGAACCTCCTGCCAGCCGTTCTTGAACGATACCATATCATCGTTCAACTCTCCGTACCAGAGGCCCTTGTTGCCCCAGAACAGATATGCGCGGCCGTCATCATCAACAAAAACGGTAGGATCTATGAATCCGAATCCTTCGGCCAGCGGGCCGCCTATACCATCGGTCCACGGTCCCTGGGGGTCGTCTGCTACGGCAACTGCCAGAGCATCACCGCCGGTGGCCTTGTTGCAGCATACGTACCAATACCACTTGCCGTTACGCTCCACGCCCTGGCTTGCCCACGCGCGCTGTCCCTGACGGGCCCACTTGAATACGGCCGTATTGACCTGGGTGCCCAGATAGGTCCAGTTTACCATATCGTCGGTACTGAACAGGGCCCAGTCCTTCATGTTGAAATCACGGTTACGTCCGTCCTCGTCATGGTCCACAAACAGATAGACCTTGTCACCGTATACGAACGGTGCGGGATCAGGGGTGTACATTGTACTGATAATGGGGTTCTGTGCATTGGCGCACAGCGCTGCACCCATTAAGGTTGCTGAAAGAATTACTTTTTTGATCATATTGGTTAGTTTGGATTATTGTCACTTAATGAATTCCATAAGTTCGCGGTAAAGCCGTTGGACAGGAAGCCCCACCACATTGAAGTAGCTGCCCTCAATAGCCTCAACGCCCACATAGCCTATCCACTCCTGGATTCCGTAGGCACCGGCCTTGTCCATAGGCAGGCCGCTCTCCACGTAGCTGTTTATCTCACTCTCTGTAAGGTTAGCAAACTTGACCCTGGTAGTGACGGCAAAACTGCGTTCACGATCCTGTTTCATAAGGGTGACACCTGTTATCACCTCATGCCATCGGCCCGATATGAGCTTGAGCATACGTACGGCATCGGCCTTGTCATGAGGTTTACCCAGAACATCTCCGTCCACATAGACTATGGTATCGGCAGTGATGACAAGCTCATCGGGAGCTATCATGCTCTTGTACGGGGCGGCTTTCTCACGCGATATATAGAGCGGTATATCCTCACCTTTCAGTTCATGGGGCCATGATTCATCGATCCCGCTTATCACCTTGACCGTGAAATCCAGTCCCAGACCACCCAGCAGTTCACGCCTGCGGGGAGAGTTTGATGCCAGTATTATCTTGTAGGGCAGCTCCATCTTACCAGCCGAATGCGTGTTCATCTTTCATCCACTTGCCCTGTACCTTGAGCACCTGCTCCAGCACGTCACGGGCGCAGCCCTCACCACCCTTGTAGGGTGAAACGTACTTGCACACCGACTGTATCTCCTGACATGCATCAGCGGGGCAGCAAGGCAGTCCGCACAGGCTCATGACCTGCCAGTCAGGTATGTCATCGCCCATATAGAGAATCTCCTCATGCTTGAGTCCATATTTCTCCACAAAGTGGTTAAAGTCATTTATCTTGACACTTGAGCAGATGTACACATCCTTTATGCCAAGCCCCTCATAGCGCTTGCGCACCTCCTCCACACGCGCACCGGTAATGATACACAGGTGCAGGCCCATCTTTACGGCCAGCTGCATGGCATAACCGTCCTTTACGTTCACAGTACGTACGGGATCACCTGTAGGTGACAGGGGCATTATTGGTTTGCTCAGCACACCGTCCACATCAAAAATCAGGGCACGGATAGAGTTTAGGTCGTAATTTATCATTTCAGGTTATGGTTTATGTCAATAGAAATAAGTCTGTATAGCTCTGCATACTCAGGCCAATCCTTAAGCAACTGCACGTGTTCATCTATCACCTTGCGGTCACCGCGAACGGCCGGCCCGGTCTGTGCATCCTCAGGGCTCATGCTCTCCACCTTACGGGCGGTCTCACGCACCAGCGGCAGCATCACGCTGAACGGCACACCCTCGGTTTTTAGGATCCGCTCACTTATGGCATACATGCGGTTGCTGAAATTGCTGGCAAAGACAGCCGCGATATGCAGTTTCTTACGTCCCTTTGAACTCAGGACCGATACGTTACCGGACAGTTCATGAGCCAGAGACATTATGATTTCCTGTTCAGCCGGAGAACTGCCCTCCACAAACACCGGCACCTGCGGCCAGTCTATGACTGCGCCCTTGGAGAATGTCTGAATGGCATACATCACTCCGTAACGCGCTGCTCCGGCCTCTCTCCATACATTGATTGATACGCTGCCTGCTGTATGCAGGAATAGAGCCGTCTCCCTACCCTTTACAATGGCGGGAGCAAGCTCCGCAAGAGCGTCATCAGTGAGCATAGTCAGGTATATATCGGCATCAGGCAACTGCTCCAGACTGTCTGTTGCAGGGGCGCCAAGCACCGTCGCAAGCTGCTGCGCATTCTGTAGGGTACGGCTATAGACACCTGCTATGATATGCCCGGCCTCCTTAAGGCGGGGTCCCATGCATGATGCCACACGGCCTGATCCTATCAGCGCTATCCTCATTTTTCAGAACTTGCCCTGATGAACCTTGGTCCACTCAATCTTGTCATCCTCATAAGGCTTGCGCTCCATATCCTTGTAGCCCACGCCTATGATGCAAACCGGCTCATACTGCTCAGGTACGCCCAGCAGCTCCATAAGGGTCTGCTTTGTTGTCTTGCCGTCGGCATCGGCACGGCCACGCATATGGCACCAGCAGCTGCCCAGTCCCAGGTCCTCGGCCTGCAACTGCATATCGATAGCGGCAATGGCGCAATCCTCTATCCAGCAGTCTGTCTTGGACGGATCACCCAGCACCACAACGGCAAATGCGGCATCGGCCAGGAATCCTGATCCCATGGCACGGCACTTGGAGAGAGCCTCCAGCATTGCAGGGTCCTCAACCGTCACGAACTCCCAGCCGCGGTTATTCTTGGCTGTAGGTGATATGAGCGCCGCACGCAGAATGGTGCGTTTCTGCTCCTCAGTAAGTTTCTGTGCGGTAAACTTGCGCATGCTGCGCCTGTTGGCAATAAGATCGCTGAATTTTTCCATGTTCAATCAAAAGAATACTTTAGTATTCCGCGAAATTAGGAATAATTCATCTTAGCACAAAGAGCCTGCCCCTAAGAGTTGGCTAATAGATTATTTTTCCTGAAGGATAGTCTTTGTTGACAATTGAGATATGTCCATCCGATATGGTTATATTGCCATCAGAGCCTTGAGAATCTCTCTTGATTGCGATTCTGTCATCAGTGATTTCTTTTATGTAATAGTCCTTGTTGAACACAAGCTTAACTTCATCATTACACATTACAAAAATTGTCAGCTTAGGTATTCCTGCAGCATATATTCCGCCCATGAATACTATTGCAGTACAATCCTCATCAACCTTGAATGATCTGAACATCAATACCTTGGAATCCTCAACGCCAATGTATGACCACCCTTCATCGTCAATAAATGTAGCAATAACCTTATTTCTTTTCTTGAATTCAATTTTTGCGAAAATATGGTTGGTCTCGGGGTCAAAATCCCACTCCTCAGTATCCACATACCAACTGACAGAATAATCGCCGGATTCAATAGCAGGAATGGTCTGGGTGTCGGCAATCCGGAATGAATGACGACCAAAAGAATAAAACGGATCTATCATTGAAGAATCAATCTCGTGAATGACATGAGTATCGGCCTCACCTGCTGCAGATGAAGGACCTTTGCAACTCAAGGTACATAAAGCTACCGCAAAAAGGACAACAACGTGTAGGACAACTCTCTTCATAATAATATTGGTTTTAAACTATCTATGGCAAATATACACAAAAGGGCATATCTGCATATAATTTTGGATGGTAATTTACGTTTAGACTATTGTATGGAATAAGCTTTCATTGATTTCAGAAATTGAATTGTCCTATTTTTCATAGCATCAGTTCTTGAGTTGGTAATTTTGGGAGAGAAACTATTTATTTCTTTCGCAAAATCTATTGCTTGTTTGTCATTTCTGGATTTGTGAATCAGGAACATAGAGAACAATGGTTCCAAGTAGCCTGGACACATGGCATGTGCCACCTCATAATGTTCCAAGGCATTCACCGTATCTCCTGTAATCTCATATGAATAGGCTAGATTCCTTTCAATTGTATAAGAGTTCCGGTATTTTTTGTATTGGATAATTGTAGGTATTACCTTCTCATAATCATTCAACAGCATTTGGTTATCCGCGTAAAAGAACAACAGGCTGGGTGAATGGTACAAAACACTGTTTACCGTATGATATGATTCCACTTCCTTATAATTCATATCAAACCTGCTGTATCTAATCAAATTACGGTCAATCTGTATCCTTGACACGCACATAATCAGTAATACGGACAGCAATGATATTTCCAGTCCCAACAATATCTTCCGACCTGTCTTTCCCTCCACTTTAAAAAATGATTTGTCTTTTCCGCTTAAACTTAACAAAGCAATAAAAGGACATGTAAAGCCCCATATCCGATGAGGGTAGGAAAACAGTGAGAAAACAAGGAAAGATAGTATTGGGAACAAAAATAGAGGATTCTTTTTATCAGATGCTTCTAGTATCCCCTTTATTGAAAGATATATTATAGAGCCCCATAGTAACAACCCTATTATACCTTGTTCATACAGGAGTTCTAAAGGCACATTGAACGCCGTCTTTACTTCATCGGCGTTGCGTCGCATCTCTTCATCTGCATTTGTCAGATAATCAGCCTGTTTTAGCATGTATGTACTCTGAAAACCACCGGTTCCATAACCAAGCAAAGGTTTCTGTCCTATGGATTGAACTGTTATCTTCCAAATCCCCAGACGTGCATTGGCCGATGATGGCCTATGAATATACAGCGCAAGCAATAGTCCGGAAAACAGGAGCAGCAGTGTTCCCATGTGTATCCATTTTATTCTTATTCGTGAACGGAATCTCAAGTATAGACATATCACAACCATTACAATAGCTGCAAGATATGCAGCACGAGAGTCTGACAGCATAAGACCATACAGCGATAGTAAGACTGCAATAATGGACATTATTTTTTGCGGTTTAGTGAAGGATCCGTAATTAAATATCACACAAGGCAATAAAGCCGCCAATGCAAAAGACAGATAGCATCCATACGGCCCTGGATTAGAAAACAGCCCAGTAGTCTTGAAGAAATAATTGTAAATTGACAGTAAGCCAAATGACTGCAGAACTGCAACAAAGGCGTGTACTTCGGCCGCAAGTACAACAACCTGTAACAAGTCCCTTTCAAAACGTGGGGAGTCTGATTCCTTAACAAAGAACCACACACCAGCCATAGATAAATACTTAACAGTCAGATCAACATTGAATTCCCTTTGATTTGCAAGACTATAAACAATCCCCATAAGAAACAGGATGTCTATGATCCTGAGGCGTTTTTCCGTATTAAAGCGTAGGACCAATCCCGCAAATGAAATCAGTCCGGTTACAAGTATAAAATGTTCATCCAAATCAAATATTGGTCTGCCTGCCAATGTCGCCGTGCAGACCAATATTAGGAACAAATTAAGAATAATCTTTTGTATCATGGAAGAATTATTGCCATTCCCTGATTTTCAAGAGATTACCATCTCTATAAAGTGTATACTTAGTTTTACCATTGAGCCCGGATCCATATTCTTCAAACTGTCCTGTGTTTTCGTTTAACCTTAATCCAGAAAGATCACTTACAAAATCCATTGAAAAAGAATCTGAATTTAAGGTGTATCCGTTTGGAGATATAGATGCGCCAACGCCAGCATATACAAGGGTTGCAACATTCTTGTTGACAACAACTATTATCATCTCACCTGGAACAGAGCTAGGATACCAATACCAGCCAGAAAAAATTAAAGCATAACTTGTAGAATCCAATGGTATTTGAATAAAAAAGTTATGATCATTGTTATTCCTACTCAACAATTTGGTTGTAGTCAATCTATCAATGCCATACCTTTTGAATATCACCTGGCTATTTGAATCGACTATTCTAAAGAGGGAATACTCTTCAAAATCAGGATCATATTCTTCATCGCGAATTTCAACACTACAATGGTAGTTATGGTCTTGAGAATATACAGTCACAGTATGATTGACATAAGTCGTAACACTTTCATCTGGTTGGGGATTAAATAACAGAAATTTATCTTTGGGGATGACACTCCCATTTGTTCCCCTTATGAACAAGTCCTCTGTTTGGGCCAAACATGCTGACACACACATTTGAGCCAATACTAGAATTACAAATAATAATTTTTTCATACCACTCATTTATAATAAAAAAATCTAATATCATCTTTATCCGCAGAACCTGCTGGACGGTTCAAAGCATCGGCATCATTTACCCAACTATTACTGAGACCTTTGTTGTCCCATCTTCTATTAATGCCACATTCAAGAACATTACCAGGCACATCCATATGCCATGATGTTGACCCGACTAGTTTACCTGGGAGTATTACCACCACATGCCCATGGGGTTCACTTCCAGAAAAATCTTGGGCTCCTGCAATAACCATATAACCATCATTGGCTTTCTTTTGGGCTTCAGATAACATTTCACTAAGAGTTCCTATAATTTCCGACCACTCATCTGATGAAGCAAGATTAGCAACCATAGTATTTGCATTAACATTCAAATAACTAGGCAATGTATCATACAAATACTCAAAACATTTTTGTACAGCTTGATTACATCTCATGCCCATTGAACCATTATCAGTATCTTTAATATATTTTAATGCTAAATGGCCCTTATTAGTGACATTTTCACTCGTTGTAGCATGAGAAGTAGGTGTGTTGGGGGTAGGGGCGTCACCTCCATAATAGTTGTTGCCACCGCCAGTGTTTCCACCACCTCCGCCACCTGTTGAGGGAGGAGTATATCCGCCGCCCCATTCCGGTGAATAATAAGGATGAGTATGATAGGGGCCCTTCGTACAAAGATCACAGTAAAAACACGCTTGACCACAACGTCCATTTATAATATCAGTATGACAATACTGACACAGAGGATAATCCTCTACAGTGACGCATGTGCAATCTTCATAAAACTTTCCGCACAATGAGCAGTGAGTCATGAGCCACTCCATATCATCATTTGACCCTTTTGTCATCCTGGCTCGTTTCAAAGGATTAACATTCAAGAAGATATGAAGACCATGGTGGTCATGTTTCAGGATTGTATCCGATTCTGCCACTGGCTTTGCCTTTGTTACTAATTCCTTTCTTTCACTTGGAGGCAAGGGATTCTGACGGAATCTGAACTTACACTCTCCATCTTCAAAGTATCTGCCAGACAGCATAGTTCCATCCAGAGTTGATGTAATATAGTAACCGCTGTAACCTGCAGATTCAAAGTCACGTCCCATCCGCTTTATATCATTTTCTTTCATATTGCCACCGTAAAGATAAGTAGCCATAACGGCTTCAAAACCTTTGCCATCTTTTCCGGATGCCATAATCAATGTACAATAAAACTGATGGCTGAATCCTTTCATGCGTCCGTCTTCTGTTTGAAGAGTAAAGATCTGATTCTTTTTTTTGTTCAGTTTTATGGGAACATAAACTACATCAACCGTCCCTTCGGTCTTAACGCGATAATCGCTCCATTCAATGGAGAAATCTCTTTTAGAATTAGCCTTGCTGTTTTTTGAAGTTTCACTCATATAAGCTCTCTCCAAATCCAATAGGGACACTTTTATCTTACCGCTCTCTATTAACTGATTTGCTTGCATTATGACTGATGGTGTATACTCATCAAATTCATAAAAACCGTCAAAATCGTCTGTACAACCAACCAATAAGGAACCAAGCAAAACAATTGCAAATAACGGATATTTTTTCATATTCATAAAACTTTTATCCGTTATTAATTAAATGACTTATAATTAAACTCACTAAAGTGTAATCTCTCATAATTATCAGAAAACGTGGATTGAGAACAATCCATTAACATTAAGATGATTAACTCTTCCCCGCTTTGCCTGGAGTAAACTCAACAAGCCGGTAAATCAAGAGTATGACAATGCAGGGATAAAGCTATGTCATACCGTAAATAAGCACTATCTTTGCGACATTCAGTATTTTAAGTTAACGACTTGAGACTGGATAGAAGGGAGGCGTTCAGTATCACTTGCGAGGTGGAGTTGGACCGTCCCCTTCTTGTTTCCAGATAATCATCAGATCACTTATTCTTTTCTATCATTTACCACCATTCAATTGCACCATTCTCCCTTATTATGAAGGGGCGCTCATTGTTGCCACGGGTATAGTCACGCATCCACAGCAGGGTATTGAGCGGAATTTCATCATAGTGCAATGAATTGCCTTTTCCCACCTGATAACCATACGAGTTCCAGTCTTCACCGTCAAAGAACAGAAGTTCGTATTCATCACCAGGGCATATATCATTGTCATCACTACGTGGTGATACGCTTGCATAAGTAACATTTATTGGTTTGCCCATATCCATGCCCACCCAGTTGCCGTCAGGCTGATTAATCTCAAAGTTTGAAAGCAGGTTGCCGTCATAGGCGCGGTCAATGGCATCCTGCCCGGCTTCGGGGTTGGCGATTCCTATGCCGAACAATTTATTGCCATCAGCATCATGGAATGACAGTTCCGATATGCTGCCCCACGAATCGTTTGGAGCTAAGTAACGCCAGTAACGGTATGACCTTTCGGCATTCAACTCTATAAGATAAGGTATCTCAGTGGTTTCAATTGTGTAGAGGGTAACCGCATCCTTAAAGTCAGGGCTATCCGAACACTGTAACTTGCCACCCAGAATCCTGCGACGCATATCCACCACATTATATGACTCATAGTACTTACGGCGCAAGTCACAACTTACAGTCTGCTGTGTATCCTCATCACCTACATATTCAATCTTTCCATCCTTATGCAGAATAAAAGGATGGCTTATGGGTATAAGGTCTTCACCGTCAAATCCAAGTACTATGTACAGCATGTTCCGCCCCATGTTATTAAAACATGCCTTTCCTTTTTTGAGCTTGCCATAATCAAGCACAAACCATTCCGGGCCGAATGAATTGACCGCCATTGCTATGTAGACATACTTTTTATCTACAAGACATTTTACAGTTTCCGGTTTCGTTTCAATCTCCAGGTCCGATGTCAAATTATAACGGTCCGTGACATCCACACGGCAAAGATCAAATGGATATACATACTTAGCACGATTACGATACTCATACAAATCACGGTTAATGGTATATGAACTGCGCCATACCTTGGGTATACGCTCGTATGGATAGAACTGCTGACCAGCCGGCATTATCAGGGAATTGATAGTAACTTGCTCACGACCACGGTCATCCAGAAAAGTGTACCAGCAGTGTCCGGCGCTGTTCCTTCCCCAAATTGGAACCATATCAATGGCTGCAGGCATTGCAAGACTGCGGAATACGGCAGTTCCCATAATTACATACTCCATGCAACTGCCATATGTCATGCGTTTCCAGGTATCGGCACTACGTAATGGAATTATGTCGCTGGGATCCCATATCACACGGTGTCCTATGGAGTACTGATTGGACTGTATCTCATTACGGGCTATCTCAATTGCGCCGTATATGGTGTTACGTTCATAATCAGTAGGCTGAACTTTACTCAGGCTGTCACTATAATATGAAGACAGGATATCACGCCATAAATCGAAACTCTGCAGTTCAGTTACCTTATAGGGCAGAATCCAATCGCGGAATTCTTCAAAACTAAGGTGTTGTGCCCACGGTATGGTACGCCACTGATTAAATGCGTGGTCTATGTTGTATATCAGGTAATCAGCTTTAATTATTTTTACATCTGAAATTGTATCTTCGGAAAGTCCCTCATAATAATAGCCGCTTATTTGGTTTAAGGTATCCCGCTGCCAGTCAGGGCTGGGACCGGTGCCAAGTATCTCAAGTGCCTTACCATAGTAACTGTTGATGGCTGCAGTGTCACGATATGAATAGTGAGCCGGCATATTAGCGATAAGATACTTTGCGGCACGGAGTTTTTCCTTGTCAGGATCTTCGGTGCGGTAGTGTCTGAGTACAGCCTTGAGTTCGGTCTTATTATCTCCGGCTGCTTTAAGGGCGTAATGAAGGTATATGTCTTCCTTGCTACAGCCAGTTATCACCATGAGTGATAATATGCCAAACAATACTATTGTATGTTTTTTGTGTCTGTTTTTCATAAGGCGTTGTTTTTCCATCTGTCAAGGCTGGATGAATTGATACTGTCTGCATTCACGTATTCTATGCTTTCATCCTTATGGAGGATAAATGGGGCTGTTATTTGTATGAGTCCGGTGCCGTCATAGCCCATGACTGTATAGAGTACTTCTCGGCCCATGTCATGGAAACGGGCTTTGCCATGGCTGAGTGTTCCAAAATCTACTATCTGCCAGGGGGTGTCTTTACTGCGTACGGCGGAGGCTATGTAGAGGTATTTGTCTTTGAGTTTCTTTACGGTGGTTTTGTCTATGGGGATTTTTAGGTTACTGGTTAGGAAGTACTGTGAGGTGACGTCTTTCTTTTCAAGTTCAAATGGATACTGGTACTTGGCTTTCCGTCTGTACTGTTCACGCTCTTTGTTGATGGCGTATGTGTTACGGTATACTTTGGGACCTCGTTCATATGGGAAGAAGCTGCCGCCTATCGTGGTGGCCAGGTCCCACTCGGAGGTGAGTTGCTCGCCACGGTCTGAGATTATTACGTACCATTTGGTGGCGGCGGTGCCACGGGAGCCTACGGGGGTCTCATCCAGTACTGCGGGGATACCGGCGCTGCGCATGGCTAGAACGGCGGTGAGTGCGTAGTCTGGTATGTCTCCGTAGGTTTGGTGTGCCTGCAGGTGGGCGGAGAGTAGCGGGAGTCCGGCACGGGTGTAGAGTCCGTAGCGATGTAGTCCGTTATATGTATCATTGCGTATCATATCGGCAACGCCCATGGTGGTGTTGTATTCTACATCATTCTTTATGGGGTTGTCCAGGCCTTTACCGAAATGGTTTATCAGGGTGTCGCGCCAATAATCAAGTTCCTGCAGTTCGACGGCTTTGTAGGGTAGCATCCACTCCAGATACTGTTCATAGGTTACCTGGCTGGCCCATGGGCAGGTGGTCCACTGGGTGTAGGACTTGTCTATGTCATAGATAAGGTAATCGGCTTTGATGATCTGTGCGTCAGGTATGGTATGATTGGGTAGGTCACGATACTTGATGTCGGTTATGGCTAGCAGGCTGTCACGCTGCTGTTCTGGAGTCAGTGCTTGGTCTGATAGTATACGGGATGCGTATTCGTAGTATTGGTATATTTCTTTGCCTGCGTATGAATAATGGGCTGGCATGTTCTCTATTAGGAACTCTGCTGCTTGGAGTTTCTGGAGATTGGGGTCTATAGTTTGGTAGTGAGCCAGGACGGATTCAAGTTCCGCTCTGTTGGCACCGGCGGATTCTAATGCACGCTCCAAGGCTGAGCCGGATGTGCAGGAACAGACTAAAGAGAGTACAGCCACATGTATGGCTGGCAATGACAATTTCATTAATTGGTTTATTAGGGCTATCGTAAATTATCAGTACGCTCAATTCCGTTACAAACAAGTTTAAGCTGATCACTTAACAAACAAGTAACGGCATGTTGTTTTACTGATTTTTGGCAAATGTAAACAATTAATATTTCACCCCCCCCCATTCTATTAACATCATTTAACTATTGTATTCAAAATGGCATATTCTTCCCATAAGCACATACGTAAACACTTGAATTAACGTTATTATCACGCATGCTCCTATAATAAGAACCATTGACAAAGCATTGGATTATACTCACAGTCTTTCTATTGTGCCTAACAATCTCCGTGCAGGCACGGCGCGTGTATGTGCACGGACGGGTGTATGATGAGGGAGGCGATCCGGTGGAGCTGGCTACGGTGAATGAGGAGCATACTCTGCACTCCGCCATTACGAACCTAAAGGGTGAGTACTCATTGACTGTCAATCCTACGTCCGATACACTCACGCTGGTATTCCGCATGATTGGGCATGAGACCAGGCGCCGCACGCTTATCGGCCCACAGGATACCGTACGTCTGGATATGCTGCTGCCCACCACGAACTATACGCTTGACAACGTGGATGTGACCGCAACCCGCCGACGCAGCGACGGAATGCAGGACATAAGCGCCCAGGGCTTACGTTTTACGGCCGATGCCAGCGGAGGCTCCGTAGAGTCCATCATATCCACACAGGCGGGTGTGAGCACACACAATGAGCTGAGCAGCCAGTACAATGTCCGCGGCGGAAACTTTGATGAAAACAGCGTCTATGTGAACGGCACCGAGATACTGCGTCCGCTACTGGTACGTGCCGGACAGCAGGAGGGCCTGAGCTTTATCAACCCCGATATGGTGGAAAGCATCAGTTTCTCAACCGGCGGATTCAGCGTGGCTTACGGCGACAAGATGTCATCGGTCCTGGATATCACCTACCGCAAGCCGCGCAAACTGGAGGCTGTGCTCACCGCAAGCCTGCTTGGAGGCAGCGCATACGTAGGCATGGGTAATGACAAGATAAGTTTGTCGGCCAGTGCCAGATACAAGACCACCCGTTACCTGCTGGGCACCATGCAGACAAAAGGTGAGTATGACCCGGCATTCACCGATTACCAGACCTATCTTTGCTGGACTCCGACCACCAAATGGGAGATTGGCCTGATAGGCAACGCAGCGGTAAACAACTACAAATTCCGCCCCTCTGACCGTAACACGTCATTCGGAACCATGGAGAACCCGCTGAGTTTCAAGGTCTACTATGAGGGCTGGGAGAAAGACCGTTTCAACACCCTGTTTGGTGCTCTTGACATAAAACGCATTGAGGAGAACTCCATATACCGTTTCAACCTGTCGGCATTCAACAGCCGCGAGACCGAGACGTTTGACATACTGAGCCAGTACTGGCTTGATGAGAGCGGTAACGGCAACAGCCTGGCGGTAGGCTCATTCATGCAGCATGCCCGCAACCGCCTTAAATCAAACGTCTATACCGCATCATTCAAGGCCACCCACGTCACAGAGCACGCAGGCAGCATTAACTGGGGCCTTGAGTTCAGGCATGAGACTGTAAGCGACCATATGCGCGAGTGGGAGATGCGTGACTCTGCCGGTTACACCCTGCCCTACACCCAGACCGGTCCCATGGAGATGATATACTCACTCAAGTCCGATCATGGCGTATCAAACAACAAGGCATCGGCCTATATCCAGGATACCTACCGGTTTACCACCGGAGCGGGACTCTTTACACTTAATGCCGGGGTACGTGCGTCATGGTGGAGCTGGAACAAGCAGTTTACCGTGAGCCCGCGTATCATGGTAGGTTTCACGCCAGCATTCAATGATGACCTGACATTCCGTTTCCAGGCCGGTGTCTACTACCAGACACCTTTCTATAAGGAGATAAAGGACACGGTAAACACCGGCGGAATATATCAGGTACAGCTTAACAAGGATATACGCTCACAGCGTTCCATACAGTTTGTGCTGGGCGGAGATTATGATTTCCGTGTCTATGGCCGTCCGTTCAAGTTCACCACTGAGATTTACTACAAGAAACTGGATGACCTGATTCCGTACAACCTGGATAATGTAAGGATAGTTTACTACGGTCAAAACTGCGCCTACGGATATGCCGCAGGTATTGACATGAAACTGTACGGCGAGTTTGTACCCGGCAGTGCATCATGGCTCACGTTCTCCCTCATGAGCACCCGTGAGAACATAGGCGGCAAGTGGCTGCCCCGCCCCACCGACCAGCTCTATAACCTGTCACTTTACTTTACAGACTATTTCCCGCACCGCGAGAACTGGAAAATGTCACTGCGCTGCTCCATGGCCGACGGCCTGCCGTTCGGACCCACCCACAGCGGCCGCGAGAGCCGGGTGTTCCGCGCCCCGGCATACAAGCGCGTGGATATAGGCCTTTCATACAAGATCTTTAATTACAGCAAGCACCCACACGTATATGGAAAGTCAGGAATTTTCAAGGATATCTGGCTTGGCGCGGACTGTCTTAATCTGCTGGGCATAAACAACGTGAACTCCTATTACTGGATCACCGACATCCAGAACAACCAGTACGCCGTTCCCAACTACCTGACCGGCCGCATGCTCAATCTGCGCATCATCGCCTCACATTGACGGATTGGGGTCAGACTCAGGCACCTCAGATGACCAAAAAACATTACCTTTGCAAAAGTCCTTTTACAATTAATATGAAAAAGCTTTTCTGTATACCCGCAGTACTTTGTTGCATTGGTTGTTCATCGGCATACATGGCCACACTCTCAACAGCCTTACAGGAGATGAACAAACAGCTTGATGCGACCTATTCGACAGCAGCGTCGGCCGCGCAGATCAATGCCCAGGCCAGCAGTACCCCACATATTTATGAGACGCCCCAGTCACCCGACCCGGGTGTATCAATAGCATCGGTTTCAAGCAGTGCAGGCAAGTTCAAGGGAACGCCTTACACTGTTCTGCCGGCCGGTACAGACGGCACTGCCGGAAAGCAGGCCACCTATGTGGCGTTCGGAGACTGGCCGCAGACCATCAAGGCGGAGTCTGTTACGGTGGATGAGTCACAATCCGTCAAGGTGGGTGCCCACACATATTTCAAGGGAAGCGACGGAGCATGGTATATGAAGCGCACGTCAGTATTTGCAACCGGTGCCGAGGGTCCTGAGGGCTACCGATACTCGGACGGCACCCGTGTACGCGGCACAAAGACCCTCTATTTCAAGGTTGAGCCCATAAAATGGCGTGTGGTTACAAACAACTATAACGGCAGCGGCAAGAAGCTGTTGCTGTCCGAGTACATCCTTACCAATATCGCTTACTATGACTGTGACAAGGATGCGACAAGATTTGATAACGTTGACGGCACACAGGTATATTTCAAGCTGGACAAGAACATACGTCGCAATGATGACGGCTCTTACATTCAGCATAACAACTATGAGCACAGCCGTCTGCGCGCTTACCTGAACGGCCTCTCTTACCTGCAGGGCGATAATGACGGAAACCAGGCCATAGACAATGAGTTTGTGGGAGCGGGATTCCTTCAGACGGCATTTACGTCCGATATGCAGGCGGGCATAGCCGTGACCACCGTTGACAACAGCATCAAGAGTACGGCCGATATCCTGGAGGAGTTGTCGGCCAAGGAGCAGAGATTCTACCAAGGCACCATGTATTATGAGACCGGCGCGGAACACAAGCGCGTCTACTACCCATCGTACCTGTCCAACAACACAAAGGACAAGGTGTTCATACTGAGCCGCGCTGATGTCTTAAAGAGTAACTACGGATTCACCCCGATAGCACCCAAGGTTACCGATGACAATTTCATGGATTACATCAAACGCGGCGAGGCTTACTCAGGGGCCGACATAATCACCACATATAAGGGTCTGGCCCGACGCGTGACCGATTTCTGCAAGGCGAACGGAGTGAATCATCCTGTGATATCAGAGAACTCCGGATGGTATCTGCGCACTCCCCTTATGCCGCCTTTCTTTCGCGGTGAACCTAAGATTGCGCAGTTCGTGGCAGGTGTAAACCCGGACGCCGGCCTGGAAGAATGCGGCGTTGCGTACGATTCGAACGGTGTGGTTCCTGCTATTTGTGTAAACTATTAAACCTCTGATATGAAACATTTTCTGCGTATCAATATAGCAGTCCTGACTTTGCTGACTGCAAGCGTGGGGGCATCGGCCCAGACAAAATCGTTTTTTGTTCCCAAGGAGGAGCGCACGTATGCCCAGAAACTGGGCGGTTACGCTGAGCCGGACTATGATTTTGTGCCGCTGAGCATAGACTATAGCAAGAAGAGCAACCGGTATCTGATTGAGGCTCAGAAGCTTGGCAGTTACGATGAGGCTTTTGAGAAACTACCCGATTTCCCTGATCCGTCGGATGTTGACACCAGGGAGAAGATGACTGATTTCCTGAACCGTATGGAAGCTATTGCGATGGCTGTGGAGCTGCATGAGCCGCACGATAAGGTGGATGCCGCAAAGGATTCATTGGGCAAGGCGCAGATGGACAATGCAAAGAGGGCAGCCAAGGGACTCCCGTATGACTCGGTCCTGCACTTTGACCCCAAGGCCCAGCAGTATCAGGACCTGATTTATAAGAGGATGAACGCAGTCCAGGAACCAGTGGCCAAACTGGCCAGCGATATAGTGAATGTCTATTCCCAGACCTCCGACCCGGGTTATGTTGATTTCATCCTGGAGAACAGTCAGGCTGCCGAGAGGCATTTCTTTGAAAAGATGGCTCCGCTGCGCAAGCAGTTATGCCAGGAGTGGTTTGCATCGGACCAGTGCCAGGAGATTGACCGTATGGATGCTCCGCTGGTGGAGCGTGCTCTGGCCGAGAGACCGCGCAAGGCTCCGTCCTGGTTCATTGAGGGACGCAAGGCTGAGCTTGAATACGTGCAGAGTTATAACCGCTACATCACTGAGCGCTGGATTGCCAAGGTCAGGCCCTATTACGAGAAGGACAAGGCGGTTCTTGCCAAGTTGCTGCCCTATATCAAGGAGCTTGAGGCGCTTCACGGCGACGACCCCATAACCATAGAGTACGTTGGCGCCAGGATTTACGCCCGCCAGTGGATTGAGAGCATGCTTTGCCGATGCTACGAATGGGTAATGCTTATTAACTACGCTCCCCTGATCCAGACTCCTCCCACCTATGAGAGCGTAAAGAAATTCAACAAGGTCAAGCTGAAGTGAAATGACCCAATAGGGACAGTCCCCCTGTGTCATCTTGCATGTCACAGGGGGTCTGTCCCTAATGGGTCATTGGGCTAGCCAGACGAGTTTGTTGAAAGAAGACTCCACGCGGGATTCAACATCATCGGACAGGGCCGGAAAGAAATCCAGCCCTGTTCTGGATTCTACCTCATCGACTGTTACTGCATAGGTTGAGAGGGGCTTGTGACCTGCTTTGTTGTCCATAATGAAGCCGATGGACTCATATCCGTTGGGGGTCAGCACAAGCATCACTTTGTAGAAAGCATCGGGTACAACGACCTTATTGGGACCGATGCTCCCGTACTTGTTGTCCGTAATAATCGGGCCGCAGGTTACATAGATGCTGCCATACTTGTTTGCGTATTCGCGAACTAGTTCCTCGAGTTCTTTCCAGTCACCGCTGTTCAGGTTGTGGTTCTGGGGGCAGATATTGGTGAAGTAGAAACTCTCGCGCATCATCTGTTCTGTCAGTTTCATATCGGCAGCAGGTGCCATGTGCCCGCGGTCCCAACCGGAGTTGCGGTAGTCGTTGTCATCGGCCTGAAGACCGTTGAAATTGGGGTCGGTGCGGAAATGGTTTGAACGCGGATTAGTGCCCGATACCTCCTCATCGGTCAACTCGTAAGCCACCCACTCCGGGATGCGGTAATTCTCATTCAAGACCACCTCATATCCTTCATAGACCAGATGCTTTTTGTAAGTTGCCTCGGTATAGGCCGGAATTTCAAGTTTGTCAATACTTTGTCTGCCGGTCTGCAACGGCGTTCTGCACCACCACAACACCAGGCAAAGCACAACAAAAATCAGCAGCTTTAACAGTCCTTTTTTCATATCACAAAGATAATGAAATATAATCACTACATTTGTCAAAATGACACTGTAACTATGTCCTTTTTCAAATGCAAAAGCAATGACCGCTTTCCGGCAATGGTTGAAAGACAGAACTGGAAGGGGATTCTGAACGCGCTGGGTGAGCGTATGGGAAATGCACACGGTGTGGGTAATGACGCTGTTATCACTCAAGTCAAGGAGTTTGATGCCCTAATGGTTGAGGCCGAATTCCACAGCAGCGTGATTTCATATGACAACCATAAGGAGAACGGTCAGCGCCTGACTGCCAATAATGATTATCAGACCTTTAGCGATATCCCCGATCATGAGGTTCTGCGCAACATCCAGATCATACTTGGCGGTACGCTTGCAACCCATACATGCATCCATTGTGGAGGTTCCGGAAATATGACGTGCCCCATGTGCAACGGCCGCGGTCACAGTATGAAGGACGGACATATCAACCACTGTTCCAGATGCGGAGGTTCAGGCCACGTATCGTGCAACCACTGCGGCGGAACAGGCAGATACCAGACTTTCAAGACAGTCACGGTATCTGACAAGACGGATTTTTATTCTTTCTGTCCTACCGATGCACTGTCCGTAATGATCAGGAAACAGAACATTAAGACCGATGTACTGCATGACGGCACAGTTCAGAATGAAGAGCTTTACTCCACGATAGGCGAAAGGCTGGGGCCGGAAGTAAAGGAAAACTTCCGGGAGGATTTTGAAAAGATGCATGATGCCGTAAAAGAGAGGCCAGACAATCGTCTTGAAGATATAACCGCACGTGCCGAGTGCTCACCCCTTATTGAGATTCAATACAAATACCGGGACAAAGACTATACGCTGTTCATATCAAGACAATCCCCCACCGTATACTGCTACAAAAGGTTCCCAGGCAGATTCCTGCAGAGAATCCGCGAGTTGTTCAGTTCTGACAAGAGTAGGGATAGCTACGGCAGCAAGTATCAGAAATAACCTATTGAAGATAGTTCCCCGGTGACATTAGGCGTCAAATATTTCAACAAGTTTATATCCCATTAGGATCATTTGTTCAAATCGCAAAAACTCTTTATATTTGCAACATCGTTGCGGATTTTTCAAGAATATCCGCAACGCAACTGAGGATAATCAATTAAAAAATGTACAACAGGATATTTGACATTGAGAATAGGCTTGATGAGGGCATGTTTCTTTTTGGAGGACGTCAGGTCGGTAAATCAACCCTACTTAAACAACGTTTCCCCAATGCCGTATATATAGACCTTCTTGATGTAGATTTAAGGAGACGTTTCATACGTCATCCGGAAGAGTTCAAGGAGATGCTCATCAAGTATCCACCTAAGACACTGATTATTATTGATGAAATACAGAAAGCGCCTGAGTTACTCGATATCGTACATAAACTGATGGCCGACTATGGTCTGTATTTCATATTAAGCGGATCGAGTGCAAGAAAGATAAAGCGTAGCGGCGCTAACCAACTGGGTGGGCGTGCTAGCGAGGAGATCCTGTATCCGCTTGTGTATGCTGAAATACCAGATTACGATTTTAATCGTGCCATACAAAACGGACTAATTCCACGTCATTATGGCGTAGCCGATGCACGGAACCGCCTAAAATCATATATCAACCTGTATTTAAAAGAAGAGATTGAGGAAGAGGCTTTGGTGCAGAACATAGAGACATTTGAAAGATTCCTGGAAGTTGCCGCCATAACCGACACCGAGATGATCAACTATGAAAACATAGCCTCAGATTGTGAGATATCGGCAAATACAGTAAAGGCTTATTTCAAGATACTATATGACACGCTACTTGGCTTTGAGGTCAAGGCATACCGCAAAGTCGTGAAGCGCAAGCTGAATCAAGCTTCCAAGTTCTATTTCTTTGATGTAGGAATACCCAATCACTTACTCAAGCGATATCACCTTATGCCGGAGACCCCGGAATATGGACATGCTTTTGAGCACATTGTGATGCAGGAAATACGCGCATATCTGGGTTACAGCAATAGCGAAGAGGAGCTAACCTACTGGCATACCTACTCAAACGATGAAGTTGATGCCGTAATTGGCGATGCTCGCATAGCCATTGAAATAAAGTCTACAGACCACATAGAGAACAAACACAAGAAAGGGTTGGCAAAATTTGCCGAGGAACATCCGAACACAAAACAGATTATAGTATCAAGAGACAGAATCACACGCAGGTCCGGAGATATCGACCTCTACTATGTGATCGATTTCTATAAAGCTCTTTGGGCTGGTCAGATTATCTAGAAAGCCAAATGGAGCCAAAGGGGACGGTTCTGTTTGGCCCCCTTTGGTCCCCTTTCAGCTCACATTTAAGATTGTTTTCGTTTTTATTATAAGGTATAATTTGTATTTTTGTGCCCTATTAACAGACAGTGACAAAGGCAAGCAATCATCAGATAAGTACTAACTATAATTACTAGAGAGTTATGAAACCATCACACATTGAGCATCTGGGTATAGCGGTGACCTCACTTGAGGCTACTATGCCGTTTTTTGAATTTCTGACAGGCAGCAAGTGTTACAACATTGAAGTGGTTGCCGACCAGAAAGTTAAGACCGCGTTCTTTAAGGTTGGAGAGGTTAAGATTGAGCTTCTGGAGCCCACCTGCCCTGAATCAACCATTGCCAAGTTCATTGAGAAGAACGGCGGCAGAGGCGGTATACACCATGTTGCTTTCAATGTTGAGAATGTGGCCGATGCCCTTAAGGAGGCTCAGGAGGCAGGTCTGCAGCTTATTGACCTGCAGCCGCGTAAGGGCGCCGAGAACCTGATGATAGCATTCCTGCACCCCAAATCAACATGCGGAGTGCTGACTGAGATTTGTGAACAACCCAAATAAACACAATATAAAGAAATGGAAAACAGCAAACTTCAGAAGCTGGTAGACAAACGCGCGCAGGCAATGGCCGGCGGCGGCGAGGCTGCTATTGAGAAGCATCACGCCAAAGGTAGTTTCACTGCCCGTGAGCGTATAAACATGCTTCTTGACGAGGGATCATTTGAGGAGGTCGACATGTTCCTGACACACCGTTGCACAGACTTCGGTATGGAGAAGAAGGTCTTCCTGGGCGACGGCGTTGCCGTAGGTTCAGGTACCATTGACGGCCGATTGGTATTTGTTTTTGCACAGGATGCAACCGTAATTGGCGGTTCACTGTCAGAGACCATGTCACAGAAGATATGCAAGGTAATGGATCTTGCCATGAAGATGGGCGCTCCTGTAATCGGCATGAACGATTCAGGTGGTGCACGTATTCAGGAGGGTGCATGCGCACTGGCCGGTTACGGTGAGATTTTTGAGCGCAACATCCTGGCATCGGGCGTTATTCCCCAGATATCAATCATATTCGGCCCCTGCGCCGGCGGTGCAGTATACAGCCCTGCCCTGACAGACTTTGTCATGATGACCGAGCAGAACTCATACATGTTCATTACCGGTCCTAAGGTAGTAAAGAGCGTTACCGGTGAGGACGTAACAGTTGAGGAGCTGGGCGGTGCCCGCGTTCATGCAACCAAGTCCGGTGTAACACACTTTGTTGCCGCAACAGAGGAGGAGGCCGTTAAGGAGGTTCGCCGTCTGGTAAGCTTCATTCCGCAGAACAACATGGAGGAGGCTCCTGTTGTTGAGTGCAAGGATGATCCCGCACGCTTGGAGGACGCCCTGAACGATATGGTTCCGGCCGATCCCAACAAACCTTACGATATGAAGAACATCATCTACTCAATCGTGGATAACGGTGACTTCATGGAGGTTCAGAAAGATTTCGCCAAGAACGTAATCTGCGGTTTTGCCCGTTTCAACGGCCGCTCAACCGGTATCATTGCCAACCAGCCCAACTGGCTTGCAGGTGTGCTTGACTGCGACGCTTCACGTAAGGCCGCAAGGTTTGTACGTTTCTGCGATGCATTCAATATCCAGATCCTTACCCTGGTCGATGTTCCCGGATTCCTTTGCGGAACAGGTCAGGAGTACGCCGGTATCATAGATCACGGTGCTAAACTGATGTTCGCTTACGGTGAGGCTACCGTTCCTAAGGTAACCGTTACAATACGTAAGTCTTACGGTGGTTCACACATCGTAATGAGCTGCAAGCAGCTGCGCGGTGACCTCTGCTACGCTTGGCCTAACGCCGAGATTGCAGTTATGGGTGCCAGCGGTGCAGTTGGCGTACTTGAGGCCAAGGCTCTCAAGGCCATCGAGGATCCTGAGGAGAAGAAGAAATACATTGCCGAGAAGGAGGCTGCTTACAAGGAGAAGTTCGCATCTCCCTACCAGGCTGCCAACCGCGGTTATATTGACGATGTAATTGAGCCCAGGTTTACACGTGCACGCGTTGTCCGCGCATTTGAGATGCTGCAGACCAAGCGTCTGACCAACCCGCTCAAGAAACACAGCAACATTCCACTCTAAAAGCCGGAAATTATGATACTTGCAATAAACTGGCCTCACGTGTGGATGGTTACAGGAGTAGGTTTCTGCATGGTCATTGCACTTCTGGTGGTTCTTATCTTCATCCTGAAACTGCTTGGATCAGTTATCAGCGGTGCAGTTAAGGCTCCTAAGGCCGATGCCCCCAAGGCAGCAGCTCCTGCAGCAGCACCCGCAGCTACAGTTGTCTCATCGGCCGATGATGACCTGGCAGCTATAGCAATGGCACTGCATCTGTACTTTAACGGAGTACATGACGTAGAGCCCACCGAGATTCATATCAAGAGAGTAGAGCGCTCAGGATGGAACTCCAAGCTCTACGGAATGAACAACTTGCATCGTTAATACAAAAAGAAGTATGAAGGAATTCAAATTCACAATAGACGGTAAGCAGTACAACGCTGCCGTCAATGAACTTGAGGACAACTTTGCCGAGGTTACACTGAACGGCAAGACCTACAAGGTTGAGATTGAGAAGGAGCAGGCTCCCGCTGTAGCAGCCCGCCCCGCCGCTGCATCAGCAGCACCCGCTGCAGCACGTCCCGCCGGCGTAATGACCGTAAAGTCACCGCTGCCCGGATCTATAGTAAAGGTTCTGGTAAAGGCCGGACAGGCTGTAAAGAAGGGCGACGTACTCCTCACCATGGAGTCAATGAAGATGGAGAACAACGTTTGCGCCGATGCCGACGGAACCGTAAAGAACATCTATGTAGAGCCCGGTAAGACCGTAATGCAGGATGACAAGCTGCTTGAGCTTGAGACTGAGGCTGTAGCCGCAGCTCCCGCCGCAGAGCCCGCACCTGCAGCAGCTCCCGCACCCAAGGCCGCTCCTGCTCCCAAGGCCGCAGCCCCCAAGGCAGCCGAGGCACCCGCAGCCGGTTACAAGGTAACCAGCCCCCTGCCCGGTTCAATCATCAAGGTGCTCGTATCTGAGGGCCAGGATGTAAAGAAGGGTGACACCCTGCTTACACTTGAAAGCATGAAGATGGAGAATGCCGTTATGGCTGACCGCGACGGTAAGGTAACCAAGATTGCCGTAACCGCCGGACAGAACGTAATGCAGGATGATCTGCTCATTGTTCTGGGTTAATCAACATTTCCAATTTGAATAGTAAAAGAAATGGCTGATATTCTTGAATTCTTTGGTAAGATGGGCTTCATGAATATGACCTGGCAGCAGGGACTGATGCTTCTTATCAGTTTCTTCCTGCTCTACCTGGCCATCAAGAAGCAGTATGAGCCGCTGTTGCTGCTCCCCATCGCATTCGGTATGCTGCTAACCAACCTGCCCGGTGCAGAGATGTACCATTCAGAGCTTTGGACAGCATTCCTGGACGAAAGCAGTCCCTACTATCACAGCTATGGCGCTATCATGAGCCACGGCGGTCTGCTTGATATTCTTTACATCGGCGTAAAGGCCGGCGTATATCCCTGCCTCATCTTCATGGGCGTAGGTGCCATGACAGATTTCGGACCTCTGATTGCCAACCCCAAGAGCCTGCTCCTGGGTGCTGCCGCTCAGCTGGGTATCTTCCTTACATTCCTTGCCGCCAACGCCATGGGCTTTACCGAGGCTGAGGCCGGTTCAATAGGTATTATAGGTGGTGCCGATGGTCCTACATCAATATTCCTGACATCAAAGCTTGCTCCCCAGTTGCTTGGTCCTATCGCCATCGCAGCATACTCTTACATGGCTCTTGTTCCGGTTATCCAGCCGCCTATCATGCGTGCCCTGACAACCAAGAAGGAGCGTGCCATCAAGATGAGCCAGCTGCGTCCGGTTAGCAAGACTGAGAAGATAATCTTCCCCATAGCCATCACCACTATCGTGGCTCTTATCCTGCCCGATGCAGCCCCGCTTATCGGCTGCCTCATGCTGGGTAACCTGGCTAAGGAGTGCGGTGTTGTAGACCGTCTGAGCAAGACCATGCAGAATGAGCTGATGAACATCGTTGTGATATTCCTTGGTCTTACCGTAGGTGCTACCGCAACTGCAAGTTCATTCCTCAACATCCGCACAATCATGATCCTGTCTATGGGTATCGTAGCATTCGGTTGCGGTACTGCAGGTGGTATCCTGCTTGCCAAGCTGATGAACGTATTCTCAAAGGAGAAGATCAATCCGCTTATCGGATCCGCCGGTGTATCAGCCGTACCTATGGCTGCCCGCGTATCACAGCAGGTTGGTCAGGAGGAGAACCCCAGCAACTTCCTGCTCATGCACGCCATGGGCCCCAACGTTGCCGGCGTAATCGGCTCCGCCGTTGCCGCAGGAATCCTCCTCACCATGCTTGGATAAACAATACATACGCACCTGCGTTTCCCCGTGCGTGACCCAAGTCCGCACTCGGTTTCCAGCAAGGTATACCTAGGTGCACAAAGGTTTCCAGCTGCACCCAGTAAAACTAAGGCCTCGCGAGCAAAGCTAGCGAGGTCTTAGTTTTACCCGGCCTGGAAGGCCGGCAGAGTGGAATGGAACGAAGTGGAATGAAACGGATTTGGGGCGTCGCCGCCCCAAATTAAAAAAAGGTTGTTTCTAATACGCAGATAACTTTCCAGCTAGCGACTTTTTAGGCCCAAAGGGCCATAAAAGTCAAAAACGCCCGAGCGCCAAAGGCGCGAGCAATCCGCCGGATGGTAAATATTACGGAATAACCACCGTAGGTTTAAAGGTTTTTGCCTCCTCCGGGGTCACCTGAGCGTAAGCAATAATAATAACCGTATCCCCAATAGACACAAGTCGAGCCGCCGCCCCATTCAAACAGATACACTTAGATCCCCGTTCCCCACGGATAACATAAGTAACAAGACGGGCTCCGTTGGTGACATCCACCACATGAACCTGCTCGCCGTCAATAATGCCGGCTGCATCCATCCAGTTGCCGTCTATAGTTATGCTGCCAATATAGTTGATATTGGCATCGGTCACCTTTACGCGGTGCAGTTTGGATTTAAGAACAGTCAGTAACATTACTCCTTATACTTGATGTTATCAATAAGTCTAACCTTACCGCAGTGTACGGTTACACAACCTACAATATAGTCCGATGCATCCCAGTTGGCAACAGGCTGCAGGGTACGGCCGTCAACGATCTCATAGTACTCAACCTCAAGTCCGTCATGAGAGTTGATGGTGTCAATCACATACTGGCGTGTTGCAGCCAGAGTGTTGTGACGGGCGTAGTAACGGCTCTCAAAGAGAGCGCGTGATATGTTGGCTGCAAGCTTACGCTCGGCCTTGCTCAGGAGCATGTTACGTGAGCTCAGAGCCATGCCGTCCTCCTCACGGACGATAGGACAGCCTACAATCTCTATCTTGATACCCAGCTGACGAACCATCTCACGGATAATAGCCAGCTGCTGGAAATCCTTCTCGCCAAAGTAGGCGCGGTCAGGCTCAACGGCATAGAACAGTTTGCTTACAATCTGTGCGACACCGTTAAAATGGCCGGGACGGTTAGGACCCTCCATAACCTTATCAAGAGGTGTGAAATCAAATGTGCGGGTATCGGGTTCCGGATACATCTCCTCTACCGATGGAGCGAACACGAACTGCGCGCCCACCTTATCCAGAAGCTGGCAATCGGCCTCCAATGTACGGGGATAGTTCTGCAGGTCATTCTTGTCATTGAACTGCGTGGGATTTACAAAATCACTTACAACGGTTATGTCATTCTCAGCTACCGAGCGACGCACCAGTGATGCGTGGCCCTCATGCAGTGCACCCATGGTAGGAACCAGTCCTATTGACTTTCCGGCCTCGCGGCATGAACCTAAAGCCTCTTTGAGTTCCTTTACTGTTGTTATTACCTTAATCATGATTGAGTTGAAAAAGTCCGCAAAATAAGTTATAATTTGTGGGATATCAAAAGTTTCGGGCAATCTGCTTGCCAAAATCATGCTTTTTTTTATTATCTTCGCATACTGTTTTGAAACTAAACTCTATGAGCGAAAAGAAAATCCTTATCATTGCTGATCAGATTTCACCCTTTGTGGGTCAGTCTCCAATGGCGGATTACTGCAGGCAACTGCCTCAGGGCATCCAGGAATTGGGCAACGATATCCGTACCTTTATGCCCAAGTGGGGCAACATCAACGAGCGCCGCAACCAGTTGCATGAGGTAATACGTCTTTCAGGTATGAACCTGATTATAGATGACACGGACCATCCGCTCATAATAAAGGTGGCTTCACTGCAGTCTGCCCGCATTCAGGTCTATTTCATTGACAATGAGGATTTCTTCCAGAACCGCCTTCAGGTAACTGACAAGGATGGTGTGGAGTATGAGGATAATGATGAGCGTACCATCTTCTTTGCCCGCGGCGTACTTGAAACCGTAAAGAAACTGCGCTGGAATCCCGATATCATACACTGCCACGGATGGCTCTCCGCACTGATTCCGCTCTATGTAAAGACCGCCTATCGCGAAGAACCTGCGTTCCGTGACTCAAAGATTGTATATTCGTTGTATGACCAGGCTTTCAAGAACAATTTCCATGACAAATACCCGGACATCATACCTACCAAGGATATGACCCCCGGCGATGTGGGCACATTCCAGACTCCCATAGATTTCAATGCTGTCATGAAAAAGGCAATCGAGTTCTCTGACGGTGTAATATGCAACCATCCCGATGTTGACGCATCCCTGCCCGCATATGCCAAGCAGATTGGCAAGCCCGTACTTGAGGGCAATACCGATGCCGATGCAGTAAACGCATTCTACGACAAAATCTGATAAACACGCTTGTTTATGAATATCAAGACTACGGTCTTAGGCATACTTGCCGTCCTGTTTCTGATATCTTGTGATGAAGATACCTCCGGTCTGGGCGGATCTCTCACCCCACCCGATGATGTGATAAACGTAAAGGCAGACTCATGCTTTGCTACGTCTCGCACCATAAAGTCAGCAGATTCACTTACCATAATCTCCTCGCATTGCAATCTGGGCCGTTTTACCGAGCAGGAGAGCGGAGCCTGTTTAGAGGCTGCATACATAACTCAGCTGGCATGCATGGAGAACTATCAACTGGCCGACTCCGTATATGGAATAGGTGACCATAAGTTCCCGCAGTGGTTCATAGACACTCTGGGTGACCAGAAACCCTATTACGCAAACATCAAGATATACTATTCAAAATATCTGGGTGATCCCGCCAACCCCATCAGGATTGAGATTTTCCAGCTGGACAGTCTGCTTGACACGGATATCCAATACTATCCCAATACGGACTTGACCCAGTTCTGCGACATGAGCAAGCCTCTGGTCACATACACCGCATCCGGATGGAACCTGCAGGACAATGACTCCGTTCGTTACCAGAGCAATTACTACCCCAAGATAGTCATCCCCCTGCCCGACTCTATAGCCAAGTTCATACTTGAGTCCTATTATGATCCGGCCCGCAGGCACTACTTTGCTGACTCCGAGTCATTCATGAAAAACATCATGAAGGGCCTCTATGTACGCTGCTCACAGGGTGACGGCACCATGCTTTACGTAGACCGCACCATCCTTGAGGTCAATTTCAAGTATATCGGCCTCAATGACGATGATGAGCCTGCCCTGGTATCGGCCATGGCCGAGTTCCCCGGCAACAAGGAGGTGATGCAGCTCAACTCATTCAAATGGACCGGGCTGGACGCCGAGCTTGCCGACATCAGCTGCACCTGGATTCGCGGCCCGTTCGGATTGCTCACAGAGATAACACTACCCATTGACAGCATGAAGGTTGACGGTTACGTGCTCAACGCCGCTCAGTTACGCCTTTCAACAGCAGTGACACCGTCAAACAAATATAAACCTGCACTGCCCAATTACCTGCTGCTTATCCGTAAGGAGAAGGCTCAGGAGTTCTTCTCCAGGAACAGCACCATAGACGGCATGGAATCAATGGCAGCTGTCTACTCAACCAAATACGGCACATACTCATATGACAACATCGCCGCAATGGTAGAGACCATATACAGCGAGCGTGAGGAGTGGATGATTAAGAACAGTGCCGATGCCGCCGCGTTTGAGGCTGCCAATCCGGACTGGAACAAGGTCCTGCTGGTTCCCGTAAAACCCACCCTTGACTCAAAGAATGCCGTAATAAGCTACAGTATTGACACCGATATGCGTCAGGCCAAACTGATTGGAGGCAGCACCCCGATAAAGATTAAGACCATCAGATCCAAATTCTGATAAACAAAAAAAATCCTTGCGGAATCCGCAAGGATTTTTTTTTGATTAATTGCCCTATGCTTTCTTGGGTTTGTCCGATGCAGCCTTAAGGCGGGCAACCTGTTTCTCCAAAGCCTGTATCTTCTTATCCTGGTTACTGATTGTGGTCTGGAAAGCATTGAGTTCCTCAGTATCAATATCCAGAGGCATTGCCCAGTTCACTCTCTGCAGGAAATCACCCAGTATGTTCATGTAGTTGGTGAATGCGTCATACGGTGACTCATATATACCGCGGTCCATTGACACAGAGTTGTTTTTAGTGGTCATGAAACGGAAGTTATTGCTGGCCTGCAGATAATCCCAGTCCTGCAACAGATGCTTGTCCTTACTCAGGATCACGCGCTCACCTATTGAATAGAGCTTGTTGAAAGCCTCACGCTGCATCACATTACCCAGCCAGCAGCTTATGTCACGCTCCTCATCATTCCATGACATGGGGTACGGAACATCAATGACCGATACGGACTTGTGCGTCTTAATAACCTCCGACGGGGTCTGGAAACCTATACCACGCTCCTTGGCAGCATTCGGCAGATTCTTCATGAACTCAAGGATATTTGAACTGAGCGGCTGATATATACCCAGTGCGCACAACTCCATGAATATGTTGAATACGCCATCATCCTCAGGACTCTGGGCAATCCAGTCCATATATTTGTCAGCCATGAGAGGATAAGCCTCCCATGATGAGTTTGAGAATCTTAGACTTATGTCATCAGAGAGTTTGTAGTCACGAGTAAGCACCTTAAGGTTGGGGTCGAGCGCGCAGTGATAGAGATAATGCGGGCTCTTCCAACCCAGGATATGCTTGGCACCCTCTGTAAGGATACCCTTGAATCCCATATCGGACACCATACCACCTATCTCATCGTCATAGATAAGGCTTGAGTTACGGAACACCTTGGGTTTTTGGCCGAACAGCTGGTTGATCTTGTCAACCTGACGCTTAACCTCCTCACGGAATGATTGTTCTCCGTTGGGGGCAAGCGAAGCCAAACCGTGCGAGTAAGGCTCTGCTATGAATTCGCAGCATCCGGTCTCAGAGAGTTCCTGCAACAGGTCAATCACCTGCGGGGCGTAACGCTCCAACTGCTCCAGACCTACTCCTGACAGCGAAAGAGCCACCTTAAAGGCACCTTCACTGTTACGGGCCATTTCTATAAGAGTCTTTAGCGCAGGTATATACGAATTCTCAGCAATGTTTGAAATGCTTGCATCATTCGCATAATCATCATAATAGTAGTGATCCGTACCGATATCAAAGAAGCGGAACCTCTTGAGATGGATTATCTGATGAATCTCAAAATACAGACAGATTGTTTTCATATCCTGATTATTTTATTCTTCTTGATTATTTAATGCCCAGCAGTTTCTTATAGCGTGCTAGGATTCTCTCGCCCACCTTATCCCAGGTGATGGCATCGACCTCCTTCTTGCCCTCAACCTTGAGGTACTCGTAGAGTGCCGGATAGTTACAGATTGAGTAAATGGCATCGGCCATAGCATGAATATCCCAATAGTCAACCTTAATGCACTTGTCCAGGATCTCAGCGCAGCCTGACTGCTTGGAGATGATGGTAGGAACCTCACACTGCATAGCCTCCAGGGGTGATATTCCGAACGGTTCCGAAACCGAAGGCATGACATAGACGTCACTCGACTTGAGGCATTCGTAAACCTGGCGTCCCTTCATGAACCCCGGGAAATGGAAACGGTCCGCAATGCCACGTTCAGCAGCCATGGTAATCATGGCATTCATCATGTCACCGCTTCCGGCCATGCAGAAACGTATGTCATGGGTACGCTTAAGAACCAATGCGGCAGCCTCGACAAAATACTCGGGACCTTTCTGCATGGTGATACGACCTAGGAACGTAACCACTTTCTCATGCGGTTTACGCATAGGCTTGATATCCTGAATCTCCTGAGGCAGAGGCTCAACCGCATTGTGCATAGTCGATACCTTACGGGGATCCTGGTGGTACTTGTTTATGACGGTCTGGCGTGTCAGTTCACTTACGCACATTATGTGGTCGGCATAGTCCATACCGTTTTTCTCGATGGCATAGACGGTAGGATTCACATTACCGCGGCTACGGTCAAAATCAGTGGCGTGTACATGGATTACCAGAGGTTTGCCGCTCACCTGCTTGGCATGGATACCTGCAGGATATGTAAGCCAGTCATGTGAATGGATTATGTCAAACTGCTCGGTACGTGCCACAACACCGGCCACAATCGAGTAGTTGTTTATCTCTTCATGCAGGTTATCCGGGTATCGTCCGGAGAACTCTATGCAACCCAGGTCATTGGTATACAGATTGTTGAAATCCGCATAGATGTGGTCACGGAACCTGTAGTAGTCCTCGCTGTCCATCCACGGATAACGCTCCTTAAGCACACTGTTGTCAGGGTTGCGCCACACCACAGGAACAGTATTCATGCCAACAATCTTCATAAAGCTCTGGTCCTCATCACCCCATGGCTTAGGCAGGCAGAACGTGATATCCACGTTCCCCTGGTTGGCTAGTCCTCTTGTCAATCCGAAGCTGGCGGTACCCAAACCTCCCAGGATATGGGGCGGGAACTCCCAGCCGAACATCAGTACACGCATATCTAATTATTGAAATTCATTTATCATCTTAATTGTTCTCAGTATCTCGGCCACATTCATGGCAAAAGATACGGCGCCACGGCCCTTGAACGGCGGGTTGCCGTCAAACAGCTCAGGCAGGGAGCCCACACAGTGAGATGTCATCTCATCCTCATAACCTATCATCTGGCGCTCCACGAATGACAGACCGCTCATCTTGAACACCTTGAGGTAAGCCTCAAAATAGAATCCGGCAAGCCAAGGCCATGCGGTACCCTGATGGTACGCATAGTCACGTTCACGTTGCGGACCCACATAATTTGGGTTGTAGCCCATGCTCTTGGGGCTCAGTGAACGCAAACCCTTGGGAGTAAGCAACTCCTTGGTAACTATATCAACCACAGCTTTCTGCTGCTTGAGGTCAAGAGGAGAGTAATCCAGGGCCACTGCGAATATCTGGTTTGGACGTACGCTCCAATCGGGGGCATCCTTATCCACATAATCATACAGGTAACCGTACTGGTTGAGGAATGTCTTTACGAATGCCTTGCCTGTGTTGGCGGCCAGAGTCTCAAGTCGCTTGGAGTAATCAGCCTTACCGAATTCACGTGTAAGGTCGGCCACGAACATCAGGGCGTTGTACCACAAAGCGTTTATCTCAACCACATATCCTGTACGCGGTATTACCGGAACACCGTTTGCGGTAGAGTTCATCCAGGTGGCGGCTTTCTCCTTGCCGTTTACATGAACCAGTCCGTTGCTGTGCAGGAAGAAGTTGTAGTGACGGTTGTGGCGCAAGAAATCCATCATCTCAGTGAGAATCTTGCCGTATTTGTTCCAGGCCTGCTCACGCGATGTTGCCTTGGCATACTGCTGGATGGCCCAGACAGCCCACAGCATTACATCGGGCTGCTCTATCTCATATATCTGGAGCTTGCTGGGGACGCCTTTTATAAAGTCACGCAGAGCCTCCTGGGCGGTGAACATGACGCTCTCAAACTCACTTATCTCCTTGATTGAAAGGGTAAGACCGGGCAGTGACACGAACAGGTCACGGGCGCGGCACTTGAACCACGGGTATCCGGCCAGTATGTAATGGTGACCGTCAACCTTGTTATGGAACTGATGGGCTGCGTTCTTAAGGCAGTGGTAGAAATTGTCACGCGGGGTACGTTCATTGGCCTCAACGGTGAATGTACGCTTAAGACCCTTGGTCTTGACCTCGGACAATCCGGCCGAGAATACTATGCTCTCACCTTTTTTAATAGGCATCTCAAAATAACCCGGGACATAGAGGTCCTCATTAAAGTCATATCCGCGCTCAAGTTCCTTTGAGTACTCGAACTTGCGGTACCAGTCAGGACGGAACACAAACTCATTCTCCTTGCTGAACTGCATGTAGAGATCCGGATAACCGGGATACATGGATGTCTTTATACCGTTCTCCACCATCTGGTACTCACGGCTGGCGTTGCTGTTCTCATGCGTAAACTGGCGCACGCTGCGGAATGCCAGGAAAGGCTGGAAACGCAGGGTTGTATCAGAATGCGCATCGAGCAGTGTATAACGTATAAGTATGCGGTTCTCATTGTGCTCAAACAGTTTCTCCTTCTTGAGCAGCACGCCGCCTACACGGTATATGGTGGTAGGAACCTTGTCACAGTTGAACTCACGAATGTATTTATGTCCCTTGGGGCTGAAATTGTACCCCCAGTACTGATGCAGGCCAAGATTGAACTCTGCTCCGTGCTGTATGACCGTCTCGTCAAGCGATGATATGAGCACATGGTTCTCATTATCCAGCTCAGGCAGCGGTACAACCAGCAGACCATGGTATTTACGGGTGTTGCAGTCCACAATGGTTGTGCAATGGTAAGCGCCTGATCGGTTTGTACGCAGGATCTCCCTGGGGAGAGTCTCCTCCAGATTGGTCATCAAAGTCTTGTCAAAACGCAGATAGCTCATGTGTTTCTGTATAAATACTAATTAGTTATCCTATTATTCTGCAAATAAATGCAAAATATCAGTCCTTTGTTAAAAAATAGATTACACAAATATAATTACAAAAAACTTTAATTTGATAACTTTGCGCGACAAAAAATCAGAATGCAGAGAAAATAGACAAAATATGAACAGGATTGTATCCAAACAACAGTTTTCAGAGAACGTTTTCAAGTTTGAAGTAGAGGCACCGCTTATTGCAAGGTCACGCCGTGCCGGTCACTTTGTAATCATCCGTATAGGAGAGAAAGGTGAGCGTGTTCCGCTTACCATCGCTGATTCCGATGTAAAGCGCGGCACCATCACACTGGTAGTACAGCGCATCGGTCTTTCAACAAACAAGCTCTGCCTGCTCAATGAGGGTGACTACATCACCGACGTTGTAGGACCTCTGGGCCAGGCTACCCACATTGAAAAGTTCGGCACTGTACTCTGCGCCGGCGGCGGTGTAGGTACAGCTCCCATGCTCCCCATCATCAAGGCTCTTAAGGAGGCCGGCAACAAGGTAATAGCCGTGCTTGCAGGTCGTACCAAGGAGCTCATCATTCTTGAGGATGAGGTACGCAAGTATGCCGATGAGACCATCATCATGACCGATGACGGTTCATACGGTAACAAGGGTGTCGTAACTGTTGGTATGGAACAGGTAATCCAGAGAGAGAAGGTTGACAAGTGCTTTGCCATCGGCCCTGCCATCATGATGAAGTTCTGCTGCCTGCTCACACAGAAATATAACATCTCTACAGACGTATCACTCAATACCATCATGGTTGACGGTACCGGTATGTGCGGTGCCTGCCGTGTAAGCGTAGGCGGCAAGACCAAGTTCGTATGCGTGGACGGTCCTGAGTTTGACGGTCATGAAGTTGACTGGGACGGTATGATGAAGCGTATGGGCGCATTCAAGGAGGTTGAGCGCGAGGAGATGAAGAAACTTGAGGATTATGCAGCCCAGAGCGCTGCTCCTGCTGCCGATAAGGCCGGTTGCTGCTGCAGTGGCTCCAAGGCTAAGGCTGAGGTTGAGCCCATCGAGGTTCTGACTGACCGCAACGCACAGTGGAGAGCTGACCTGCGTGCCACAATGAAACCCAAGGACCGCACCGCAATTGAGCGCTGCGTGATGAACGAGCTGGCACCTGACTACCGTCGTCACAGCCGCAAGGAGGAGGTTAACCAGGGTCTTACCGAGGAGCAGGCTCTGCTTGAGGCAAAGCGCTGCCTTGACTGCGCCAACCCCTCTTGCATGGAGGGCTGCCCCGTAAACATTGAGATTCCTTCATTCATCAAGAATATTGAGCGCGGCAACTATCTGGCTGCTGCCAAGGTGCTCAAGCACACCAGCGCCCTGCCCGCTGTCTGCGGCCGTGTATGCCCGCAGGAGAAGCAGTGCGAGAGCAAGTGTATCCACCTCAAGATGGGTAAGAAGCCGGTTGCCATCGGTTATCTGGAGCGTTTCGCTGCCGATTACGAGCGCGAGAGCGGCAACATATCAGTACCTGAGGTTGCAGCATCAAACGGCAAGAAGATCGCAGTCATCGGTTCAGGTCCTTCAGGCCTCTCATTCGCCGGTGATATGGCCAAGCTTGGTTATGACGTAACAGTATTTGAGGCTCTGCACGAGATCGGCGGTGTGCTCAAGTACGGTATTCCTGAGTTCCGTCTGCCCAACAAGATCGTAGACGTTGAGATTGAGAACCTTGAGAAGATGGGTGTAAAGTTCGTTAAGGACTGCATCGTAGGTAAGACCATCACCGTAAAGGAGCTTGAGACTGAGGGTTACAAGGGCATATTCGTAGGCTCAGGTGCCGGTCTGCCCAACTTCATGAGCATTGAGGGTGAGAACCTTATCAATATAATGTCATCAAACGAGTACCTGACCCGTGTAAACCTGATGGATGCATCCAGCAAGGAGGCCGATACTCCTATCATATTCGGTAAGAACGTAATGATTGTAGGTGGCGGTAACACCGCTATGGACTCTGTCCGTACAGCCCTGCGTCTGGGTGCCGACCGCGCCATGATCGTTTACCGCCGCAGTGAGGAGGAGATGCCCGCCCGTCTTGAGGAGGTTAAGCACGCTAAGGAGGAGGGTGTAGAGTTCATGACTCTGCACAACCCCATCCGCTACATCGGCGATGAGAACGGTCGCGTAAAGCAGGCTGTACTTGAGAAGATGGAGCTCGGTGAGCCCGATGCAAGCGGCCGCCGCAGCCCGGTTCCCACAGGTGAGACCATCACAGTTGATGTAGATATGGTTATCGTAGCTGTAGGTGTATCACCCAACCCCATAGTACCCAAGTCAATCGAGGGTCTGGAGCTGGGCCGCAAGAACACCATCGCCGTAAACGAGAGCATGCAGTCATCAATACCCACAATCTTTGCCGGTGGTGATATTGTCCGCGGCGGTGCTACCGTAATCCTGGCTATGGGTGACGGCCGTAAGGCGGCCGCCTCCATGCACGAATCCCTTTCAAAATAAGGTTACACAGGTAGGAAAATAAAAGGTTGAGAGCCCGTTGTTGTGTTTGTACAACAGCGGGCTCTCGCTGCTTCGCAGCTCGGGATTTTTTGACTTTTATGGCCCTTTCAGGGCCTAAAAAGTCGCTAGCTGGAAACTTATCTGCGTATTAGAAACAACCTTTTTTTAGTTTGGGGCGGCGACGCCCCAAACCCGCTACATTCCATTTCATTCCATTCCGCTCTGCCGGCCTTCCAGGCCGGGTAAAACTAAGACCTCGCTAGCTTTGCTCGCGAGGCCTTAGTTTTACTGGGTGCAACTGGAAACCTTGCTATTTTAGGAATGCAAAAAATACAGCTATTACCAGGAAAATGAAGGAAACCAAATGGTTCCAGTGAAGCTGCTGAGTCTTAAAGCAGAACGCCAGAATAAGTGAGAACACAATCAAAGATATGCACTCCTGGATAACCTTAAGCTGAACCAGGTTGAACGGGCCGCCGTTGATATCGGACCCGATGCGGTTGGCCGGAATCATGACGCAGTACTCAAAGAACGCCAATCCCCATGATGCCAGGATAACCAGGATAAGAGGCCAGTCCGTACTTATTTTCATCTCCTGGAGCTTGAGGTTTCCGTACCATGCAAAAGTCATAAGAATGTTTGACACTACCAGAAGCAAAATGGTCACAATTCCTTTCATAAGACTCTATGTTTTGTAATTCGGGCGCAAAAGTAGCAAATAGAATTAATTTGCAGTATCTTTGACCCTATGAAACACATCAGACTCACCATATTATTGCTGTCTGTATGCCTGGGACTATCGGCCCAGACACTGCAACAGGGACGCAACTATTTCCTGCAGGGCGACTATGAGAAAGCCAAGCCAATAATGCTCAAATACCTCAAGCAGAAACCCGATGCCGCCGACCGCAACTACTGGTACGGAATCTGCTGTATGGAGACGGGCGAGAAAGACAAGGCCGTCCCCTACCTTGAGAAGGCAGCAGCCAAGAAGATATTCAAAGCCTACCGCGCTCTTGGTGACTACTATCTGGGCAAGGAGGATTATCAGCCCGCCATAAACAATTATGAGGCATTCGTAAAGGGCATATCCACCGATAAAGAGCTCCATAACGCTGCTCTAGAGGACAGTCTGACCCGTGCCACCGACAGCCTTAAGGTGCTGTTCCGCATGCTCCGCAACACCAGCCGCGTATGTTTCATAGACAGTTTCCAGGTAAGCAAGGAGCAGTTGTTTGAGAACTACATACTGGGAGAGTCAACCGGATCGTTCTACCCTGCCGGCTCATTCTTTGACGATGACAGCGAGGGCGAGGTATTCCTGCCCGAGATGGAGCAGAGCATACTCTACAGCCGCCCTGACGATTACGGTCAGTTCCGTCTCTTCTCCAAGTTCAAGAGTTTTGACCGCTGGACCGATGAGACTCCCATCCAGGGACTCGATACCGATGGTGACCTGCGCTACCCGTTCCTGCTCAATGACGGTGTGACAATCTACTACGCCGCTACAGGCAGCGAGTCACTGGGAGGTCTGGACATATTCGTATCACGTTACAACACCGCCACCGGACGTTACCTCAAGCCTGAGAACATAGGCATGCCGTTCAACTCCGAGGCCAATGACTACCTCTACGTGGTTGATGAGGCCAATGACCTGGGATGGTTCGCCACTGACCGCCGTCAGCCTCAGGATACCGTATGCATATACGTATTCATCCCCTCAGAGAGGTTCTCCAAGTTCAACTATGAGGAGGGCGACACTCTGGCTATCCACAGGGCCGCCCGCATCACATCCATAGCCGATACGCAGTCAGACCTGGTTGCAGTACGTGCCGCACGCCAGCGCCTCACACTTCTGCGTTATGAGCTCACAGAGAAAGCACAGAAAGGATCGTTCACATATATCATAGATGACCTTACCACCTATAATGAACTGAGTGACTTTAAGAGCAAGGAGGCTGCCGATTTGTTCCGGCGCTGGACAGAACTCAAGGACCAGTATGAGACAGACCTGGCCAAGCTGGAGAGACAGCGTGACGATTTCGCTAACGCATCGCGCCAGGAGAAAGAGCGTATGCGCAGCCAGTTGCTGGAGCTTGAGGACAAGGTTCTCACTCTGGAGCAGCAGGTCACCGTTATGGAAAACCAAATCCGCACCACTGAGATCAACCACCTAAACCGATAAGCCTATGAGTACCTACTATGCACCATCAGAACTTATAATAAATGAAGACGGTTCATGTTTCCACCTGCATCTCAAGCCTGAGCAGCTGGCCGATAAGGTGATTCTGGTAGGAGACCCCGGCCGCGTGGATATAATTGCCGCTATGCTGGATAGTGTGGAGTGCACGGTGAGCAACCGCGAGTTCCGCACCGCAACCGGTCTCTACAAAGGCAAGCGCATAACCATACAGGCCACCGGAATAGGTTGTGACAACATAGACATCGTGATGAATGAGCTGGATACCCTGGCCAACATCGATTACAATACCCGCACAGAGAAACCCGATCACCGCACCCTTGACATAGTACGCATAGGAACCTGCGGAGGACTGCAGCCCTACACCCCGCTGGGCACATGGCTCTGCTCAGTCAAGAGCATCGGTTTTGACGGCCTGCTCAACTACTATGCCGGCCGCGACAACGTCTGCGACCTGGATCTGGAACGTGCATTCGTAGCCCACATGGAGTGGTCACTCAAGAAAGGCGCTCCTTACGTAGCCAACGCAAATCCTGATTTGCTGAAACGTATTATGGCCGATGACAAACGCATGGTACCCGGCGTGACCATTGCCTGCGGCGGATTCTACGGCCCGCAAGGACGTGTACTTCGTGCCCAGCTGGCAGACCCCAACCAGAATGCCAAGATAGAGAGTTTTGAGTATCAGGGCATGCGTATAACCAACTTTGAGATGGAGAGCTCGGCCGTAGCCGGACTGGCCGCACTGTTAGGACACCGTGCCATGACCGTCTGCATGGTAATAGCCAACCGCTATGCCAAGGAGATGAACACGGATTACAAACCCCTCATGAACGATCTCATAACCAGCGTACTGGACCGCATCTAACAGAACCGTGACAGAAATCAATGACACAATCTGCGCAGTAGCCACCCGTCAGGGAGGTGCGCTTGGGGTAGTCCGTGTAAGCGGGCCCGATGCCATTCGCATCACTGACAGCATATTCAACTCTGCGTCACATCATCCGCTTGCCAGCGCAAGACCCTACACGCTCAGTTACGGACAGATAATTGACAAGGACGGCACCCCCGTAGATGACGTGCTGGTAAGTGTGTTCCGCGCCCCCCACTCCTTTACCGGGCAGGACAGCACAGAGATATCATGCCACGGATCGGCATATATCCTGCAACGCGTATGCCGCCTGCTGATTGATGCCGGATGCCGCCAGGCAGAGCCGGGAGAATACACCCAGCGTGCATTCCTGAACGGCAAGATGGACCTGAGCCAGGCCGAGGCTGTGGCAGACCTTATTGCATCCACATCGGCCGCATCACACCGTCTGGCCATAAACCAGATGAAGGGAGGATTCAGCCGTGAGCTGCGCGCCCTGCGTGACCAGTTGCTGCAGTTTACATCACTTATAGAGTTGGAACTTGATTTCAGTGAGGAGGATGTGGAATTTGCCGACCGCTCTCAGCTGGAGCGGCTGGCTACAAATATAGATGAACTGATTACACGCCTGGCTGATTCTTTCAGCACAGGTAATGCCATACGCAATGGAGTTCCGGTTGCAATAATAGGCCAGACCAACACAGGCAAGAGCACCCTTCTGAACCAGCTGCTGCATGATGACCGCGCACTGGTAAGTGACATCCAGGGCACCACCCGTGACAGCATTGAGGATACCACCACCATAGGCGGCGTGCTGTTCCGCTTTATAGATACTGCCGGAATCCGCCAGACCACCGACACTGTTGAGTCAATGGGAATTGAGCGTTCCTACCGCAAGGCCCGTGAGGCCAGCATCATTCTCTGGATGACCGATGAGAAACATCCCTCAGATCCGGAAACTGAAAGCAAGATACTTGAACTCTCCGCAGGCAAGCACCTCATTCGCGTCCACAACAAGTGTGATGATGCCAAGTCTCTACCCCGGCCCACAGATACCGACGTCTGGATTTCGGCCAAATACGGATATGGACTGCAGGGGCTTAACGACCTTCTGGTCAAGGCCGCAGCCATCCCGGAGATAGGAGAGCAGGATGTGATCGTGACCAATATGCGTCACTATGAGTCTCTCATCAAGGCACAGGAGTGCATCCGCCGTGTCAGCCAGGGTCTGACCGACCGCATATCGGGAGAGTTCCTGAGCCAGGACATCCGCCAGTGCATCCATCACCTGTCAACCATCACCGGTGACATCACCACCGATGAGATCCTAGGCAACATCTTCCAGCATTTCTGCATCGGGAAATAGCTCAAACTAGTTACGTTCCCGTCACGCTCCTCACAAAAAGAACCCGGCAATCCATAAAGGACTGTCGGGGCCTATTCATTTCGATAAACAGGGAATTTATAAGGCATGACCCCCTGAGACCTTTATGACCTGTCCCGTAAGCATTCCTGCCTGTTCGCTCGCCAGAAACAGAATCGTATCGGCAATATCCTCCGGTTGAATCAGTTTGCCCATCGAAATAACAGTTTTAAGTTTATGTTGGAAATGTGTTTCACCCTTCAAGATTTTCCTTAGCCTGCGGATTGTGCTGCCAAATGGCACCGACCTTGGAGCAAGTTTCCTTCTCCGGGCAATCACCGCAAGTCTCGAATCCTTTACTTATCGCACATTGACGTATCTGGCACAGACGGTCGCAAAATACGGTTTTCCGACCGTTCATCCTGCAGCCATCACAGTTAATGTGTTCCGGGAGAATGGGCGCATTATTCAATTCGGACCATAGTTTCGCCGTCTTTTCCCGCAGTGCCTGGTCATCATTTTTTGTGGCAATATAAGCGTCACACTTCTCGCAGTCGAGCCCGCAGATGGCAATCAGTCTCTTCATACCGGCGCGCCTCGTTATCCTGAAAGTACAACGATCGCCTCCTCTGAGAATCGTATTCTCAATCCGGACTTCAAACTGGCTGTCAGGTTCAAGCTGCGACAAAATATATAAAATGCTTTGTCTGGAGCACTCGCATTGTTCCGGATTACTCCGGAGTCCACATTTTACCTTGGGGCACGAACATTCCAAATAACTCAATTCATACTCGTTTCCAGACTCAATAACCCTGCCCTGATATGACTTGCTATTGTACCCTTCCGAGTAGATCCTGTCGAAATCCCCACCATACTTGGCATAGATTTGCTTATGTAAAAGTAGGACATGATCCTTAACGCATTCTATAGCTTCTTCTCTATAACCCATATCATTAGAATGATGCTTAATTCAAAAATTCCGATTTGTCGAATACAAATCTACGAAATTATGATTCTGAGGCAAATTAGTACCGGGTCAAAAAACTTATAACCGTCTTTCGAAGCTCTTCAATCACACTCTTTCCAAGGCTGGGAGAATGGCTGAAAAACGGTTTTGCCACTGCTAATGCATAGCTTTAAATCACTGATATATAATAGCCAAAGGGGCCACGTAACTCGCTGTAAATCAGACTTGGTTAAAAACCCCACCCTCACATTTGGGAAGTAGGATACTTGCTGCATCGGCAAATGACAAGAAAATCGCTAACTTTGTCACATCAAACTGCTGCATTATGAAACAATTCGGACTGATTCGTGTGGCGGCTGCAATGCCGCGTGTTCACGTTGCTGACCCAGAGTCCAACGCCCGCCTTATACTGGAACTCCTTAAGGAGATGGCGCCTGAGCGCCCATCGATCGTGGTGTTCCCCGAGCTTAGCGTGACCGGTTACACCTGCGCTGACCTGTTTGGGCAGAACCATCTGCTGGATGATGCTGAGAAGGCTGTAGAGACCATTCTTGTATCCACTGCGAATCTGGAGCCTATGATAGTTATAGGAGTCCCCGTTCGCCACTCAGGCAGGCTTTTCAACTGTGCAGTAGCCATACGTCACGGCCGGATTCTGGGAATAGTACCCAAGACATACCTGGCCGGCAACAATGAATTCTATGAGCCCCGTTGGTTTGAATCGGCCCGTGTACTGCCGTCAGCCGGTGTACGTATCCGTTATGCAGGACAGGATGATATCCTTATGGGTACCTGCCAGCTGTTCCGCGTAGGCAACGCACTTGCAGCCATAGAGCTGTGCCAGGACCTCTGGGTTCCTGTACCGCCCTGCACACAGGCAGCCCTGTCAGGAGCACAGATCATACTCAACCTGTCGGCCAGCAATGATTATCTTTTCAAGCATGAGTACCGAAGGGAGCTGGTTAGCGCCACCTCTTCACGTCTGTATGCAGCATATATCTATTCATCATGCGCCGAGGGTGAATCCACTCAGGACCTTGTATGGTCAGGAGCATCACTCATTTGCGAGTCAGGCACAATGCTTGCAGAGGCCGAGCGCTTTAAGCGCGGAAGCCGTTACATATCGGCCGATGTAGATGTGGAGCGTCTTGAGACCCTGCGTGCCAAGGAGCATACCTTCAGAGTTGAAGGCCCCCTGCCCGCCTACACCATACAGGAGACAGGAGATACCGCACAGACTGATTTCCAGGCCAGTCTGAAGCGTTTCGTGGAGCCCTACCCGTTCGTTCCGCAGGGTGATCCTGAGGCACTTGGCCTGCGCTGCCGTGAGATACTCTCCGCCCAGGTAGCCGGACTGGTAACCCGCCTGGAGCATATAGGCTGCAAGACTGCCGTGATAGGCGTATCGGGCGGACTTGACTCCACCCTGGCGCTGCTGGTTACAGTACTTGCATTTGATACTCTGGGCCTGCCGCGTAAGGGAATAATAGGTATCACCATGCCGGGATTCGGCACCACACATCGCACCCATGACAATTCCGTAAACCTGATGCGTGAGCTGGGCATAACATCACGTGAGATATCAATCCTGCCGGCCGTACGCCAGCACTTTACCGATATAGGACAGGACGAGACAGTCCATGACCTCACCTATGAGAACAGCCAGGCACGTGAGCGCACCCAGCTGCTTATGGATATAGCCTGCAAGGAGGGCGGTATCGTAATAGGTACTGGTGACCTCTCTGAACTTGCCCTTGGCTGGTGCACCTACAACGGTGACCACATGTCAATGTATGGCGTGAACGTGAGCGTTCCCAAGACTCTGGTACGCACGCTGGTAAGCTGGGCTGCCGGCAATAAATTCGGCAGTGAGAACACAATCCACAATATCCTGCTTGACATAGTTGACACCCCCATAAGCCCCGAGCTGCTTCCAGCCGATAAGGACGGCAACATAGCCCAGAAGACCGAGGATACCGTAGGTCCCTATGAGCTGCATGATTTCTTCCTCTATCATTTCTTCCGTTTTGGAGCAGGACCTGACAAGCTGCGGTTCCTGGCTGGCAAGGCATTTGCCGGCAAGTTTGATGACGCCACCATCAGCAAGTGGCTGGAGGTATTCATGAAACGCTTTTTCAGGCAGCAGTTCAAACGCTCATGTCTGCCCGACGGCCCCAAGGTAGGTAGCGTATCACTCTCACCCAGAGGTGACTGGCGCATGCCGTCAGATCTGGAGACCTTCTTTAAGCTTTAGGATTACTCTGCAACCGGATAATTTGCGGTTGAGTGTACGAACCTGAACTGGGTTACGCCTATTTTGCGTCCCCACACCGTACATCGGAGTTACTTTAGATACCCCAAGAATGCAAAGAAGATATTATCTGGATAATTTAAAGTTGTTTCTTACGCTGCTGGTTGTTTTTCACCACGCGGCGCAACCTCATCTGGCAGGGAGTTACTGGCCATACCATTTTGCCCAGGAATCCATGATTATACCGGGAATCTGGCGGTTCACATCAACCAATGCCTCATTCTTTATGGGCTTATTCTTCCTGATTGCAGGTTATTTTGTACCAAGAAGTTACGACAAGCAGAAAGCAAAGACGTTTGTATTGAAGAAGATAATTCACCTGGGAGTTCCGTGCACAATAATGACGACCTTGATATCTTGCCTGATGGTTCATCATTTTGAGATTGCGCACATGTGGTTCCTTGAGAATCTACTGTTCTTCTCACTGCTATATGCGCTGTATAGACTGATTGGAAAGCCGCTTTCCAATGTAAGACAGCGCGGAGCAAGCATCTGGCAGATGCTTTGCGTGGAGTTGCTAATGGGGGTGGTTGTTCATACTGTGCGCCAGTTCTATGCACAGGATGAATGGATAGGTCTTGGAGGGATCCTGTTTTTTGAACCGGCCAGATATGGCCAATACATCATTATGTTCATAGTCGGTATTATTTCATACCGATTTGATACTTTAGAGAGAATGAGCAGAATCACAGGACTCGCTTGCCTTATAACAGGTATTATGCTAATAGTCCTGAATTGTACCAGATTCGGCATTACGGCTCATCTTATCAATAGATACTATGGATTTATGGAATCACTGATGAGCATAACTATAAGCTTTGGCTTGATCTGGCTATTCAGAGAGTATTTCAACCGGACAAACCGACTGGTTTCCTGGTGCTGCTCACAGACACTCTGGGTATATGTGGTTCACCTCCCCCTTATGGTATGTATTCAGTTTGCCTTTGATGGAATGTCAATGCCACCGGTTCCAAGACTCTTATTCATTGGAGTAGTCAGTACTATCATCTCATTTTTCACCGCCGGTTTGATTTCGTGGACAATTGAGCACATCAGGAACAGTTCCTAATGTGTTACAATTACGGACGGATTGAGGGGAATCCTGCAGTGAAGTGAACAAAAGTAAAGCGGGTTACGTTGGGGTTAGACTGATACCAGCTCTCAAGCGAGGCGTTAAGAGCGCCCGTAAACTCCTCCTGCTGCATCTGATAGAGGGATGACGGTGCAGGACAGTCCACAAGACCGCTACCCGTAGCGGCTATGCTGTAAGGGTCACCTCCATCCACCTGACCGGCCTGATAACAGCCTATTATACTGCCTGTATTGTCGGTAACCAGACCCGCCGGGCCGTGGGTATCGCCTATATGGCTGCAGGCATAGATCACGCCGCTGTTGGTTCCTGCAATGGCTCCGCCGCTCACGGTAACGTCATCGACTATACGGCATCCGCCTATCATACCGGCATTGGTTTCTGCAAGCGCTCCGCCGCCGGTTATGGTGCCGATGGTGGTTATCTGAACCTGTTTCACGTAAGCGTCCTCTCCCAGTTTGGCAAACAGAGGCTTGCCGCACAGACGGTTCACAAAACGGTTTCCGCCCAGATAGGTTCCCTGGAACGGATGGGTGTCATCACCGATTCCTATCCAGTTTACGGGGCTCACATTTGATTCCGCATCCTCAACACTTGTCTTGTTTATACCGGACTGCATGGTGATATCGGCATCCTGCTTTACAAATCTGCCTACAAAACTGAATCCTGCAGCCACCTCCTTGGCAAAAGAGAGCATCTGCAAAGACGATGCTATACGGTACGGATGTTCAATGCTGCCGTCATTCCCGTAGATATCAAGGATCCTGTCACCGTCACGGTAGAGCCAAGTGGCGTCATCGGCCGTAGCGGCAGCCATGTCATGGGTGGTCACGGGACTTGTTATGTCCATAAAGGTGGATTTCTTACGCAGCTCACCCAGGTCAGGTGTGGAGACATAGTTCCAGTCATTGTACTCCACTCCCATGAACATCTGCTCGTCTTTATGGTTAAGTGATATGTTCAGGGTGGTACACATACCGGACTGGAAGTTCACGGTCTTGGTAAAAGTACCGGAATAGGTCTTGACCAGCGGCGTGCCGGTAGGATCCATCGGGTCCGGATAGGTTACGGTAAATGAGAATCCCAGAGGCTCGTCATTGCCGTTTATTGAATGGAAAAGCTCATCCTGAGGTGTGGTAAGGGCATAAAAGGAAAAGGTCTTGCTCTGTGCCGTACCCTCACCCTGGGGTTTGGGGCACCACATCAGGATATCCTTCTTTATCTGCTGCTCATTATCCAGGTCCAGCACCTTGAGTTTACGGCTGTCACCGCCCCATGTAAACAGGGCCGGCTGTGCCTTAAGTACCATGTCCGATACGCTCACCTTGGTATCCACTGCACTTGAGCTGGCCGCAAAGTTCTTTATGTTTACCACCACGCACACATTGCTCAGGGCATGATTGAAAGTGACCTTGGTTGAAAGGCCTCCGGTCTCGGCAACCGTAGCGGTATTATAGTTAAGCAGCAGGTCCTGGGGCTTGATTGCCTCATTACCCGCAGTAAAATCCAACTCCTGTACACCATAGCCAAGCTCTCCAGCGTATGTGCCGTCCATGTTGTCTGTCCAGTGGTAATCACTTGACGGCAGGCTGTAACCTATGAATGTGTGGGGTGATACGCCATCGGTCCAATATATTTTCTCGGGCAGATTGCCATCGGTACGCTCCCAGCTCTTACCCTCATAATAATAGTAGCGGATATTGCCGTAGGTAAAGGCCTCCAGGGGCTTGGAGGTACGTTTTATTGTGGTGAACACTATCTTGTCATCGGCTGCGAATAGGGAACGTCCTACCTGTATTGCGCTCTCGTTAGCAGCACGGGTAACGCCACTGTTCACGTCAATCACGGCGTCTATTCCCTTTATCTCAAAATCATCGGCAGTAAAGAGTTTCTCCCTGCTGCAAGCGGTAAGCAGCACGGTTACGCCAAGTATATAGAGTATCTTATATGCTTTCATATCTTATCATTTCACCTGCATTTCAATACGATACAGCTTACCCTGCTCAAACAGCGTCTGGCTGAGCTGCATGCTGTAACGCATCTCTCCGTCACGGATCCAGAACGTGGCATTCGCATCAAGACTGCAGGGCGGCACGATGAGACGGTAGGTCTTATGGCCTGCATTGTAAGCCGTATAGGTTGCCGTCCGGGCAATCTCACCCAGGGGCTTGGTCTTACTCTTGCGCAGCGCGTCATTCACCACTGCAACGCCAATCACACGGCCGTTCTGCTCCTTTGTGCAGGTATGCTTGTTTTTGTATCCGTAGGTGTTTGAGTTCACCTTGCTGCGGTCAGCGTAATAGTCACCCACAATCACCTCACACTGGTCAATATCGGGCATACCCTCAAGCGTGAGCACCGCATCGTCCGATATGCCTATGCCGTTCACGTCATCCACCGTAACAAACAGGGCCGACATCACGTGATTGAAGTTCAGGTGCACATTATATGATCCTGTCTGCTGGATTGTCTGGGCCCACAGCAGGTCCGATGCCTTATAATCGGCCTCCTTGATCTGGTTGGCATGGAACACGTTACTGTACTGCTCCACGCGAGTTCCGCCGCCCGCAATGAATATCTGCTCCTCACTCCAGGTCTGCGCGGTATAGACGTAAGGGGTCTGCTGGGCCTCAAAGCGGTCATAAATATTTGGTGATGCCGACGGACTGTAATCACCGTTTATGTCATAACCGTCGGCCGATGTAAGGGTTGCCCATTCGCCTCCCTTCCATTTAAGCAGCCAGAACCCGTCAAAACTGTTTCCGTAGGTAGTTTCGCCGAACTCAGTATGTGATGAGAACGGGCATATGATCTTAAGTTTCATCTTGTCGCCATCCTCAAAGGCGTTTCCCTCAAAGCTGGCACGTGTGGTCATCTGCCCCTCAAAATCCTCTACCGATGTAGTGAATGAGAGGGTACCCGCCTCACGGGGAGCCTCATCCTTTGAGCAGCTCACCGCCAACGCGGCTATAACCAGTAGAAATATCCTAAAAATCTTCATAGTGTCTCATTAATTGTTCTGCAGGAGCGGGTTGCTGCTGTCATCCGTCACGGGAGCGCCTGTAACCAGCTCCGGGTAGAGATGCGTGTAACCTACGTCCGATGTCCGGTAATGCATGTTACATGGGTATTTGGCACCTGCGGCACTGCTGTTGTAACGTGATATGGCATAGTTCATGACCTTCCACGCAGCCAGTCCGTAAATCTCCTTCTTCATGTTTGCGCTCAGCGAGTTATAATCCACGTTTGAACCCAGCAGATAGTCATTCTTGGCCTTGAGGATATGTGACTTGCTGCCGCGTATATACTGCTGCGGAGCGTAATCATCCTTTGTGCTGCCCACGGCATTCGCACCGGGTGATTTCTCGGCATCGTAATAGTTGCACATGAATGTACCCCACTCTATCCTGTTCTTGGACTGAGGTGCAAAGAACTCTGACTTGGCACCTGCGCCATAAGCTCCAAGCAGTGCTCCGCTGCCGGACGGAATGCCTGCTGCAGCCTGCATGCAACCCAGCATGGTCAGGTTATCGGCCTCACCTACCAGCGCGCCGCCGGCATTGCCTACATGTATGCATCCCACCACATAGCTGGTACCGGTAAGTGAGCGGGCTATTGAGTTGCCGGTGCTGTTGCACATCATTGAGATGCCAGCTATGTAACAGCCCCAGCCCACAGTTCCGCTTGACTTGGCCGTATTGAGCAGGCTTACGTTGTGTGTGCTCTCTATACGCAGGTTGGTTATGGCTCCGTCCATTACATTCTCAAACAGGTAACCGTTTATCATGTTCAGGTTGGTAAGCATGTGGCCGCAACCCTTAAAGTTTCCGCGGAACGGTTTGGTGCTCACCTCTCCTATCCCGTGCAGCTGCCAGTCATAGAGATCCAGGTCACAGGTAAGGCTTACCTCATAGCGGTTACCAAAGTCAGTATCATAAAAGTCCATGGGGCCGGTCACGTAATCCTCTATCACATGAGCGGCCTGGGTTGATACGGTTGGGTAGAAATGGGGATAGAATACATATCCCATCGCCACGGCCTCCTCCATGGTAATCCGGAGGGGATCGCCGTTGGCATCGGTCTCACCGTCCAGTATCCACCAGTAGGTCTCAAAACCGTCCTGATCCTTGATATCATTACCGCCGTCATCCTTACGCACCTCACCGCGGGTAAGACCGCTCATACGTGTGGCTGCCGTACCGTTTACCAGATTTATGAACGTGATGAACTGACGCAGGTCAGATATGCTGAACGTAGGCAGGAAATCCTTATTCTCAAACAGAGCCTTACGGGCAGCCTCACGGTAGGCGCCTGTCCACCATGAGAAATCCAGGTTCTCACGGGTATGGGCCTCATCCACGGCATCGGCCGCTCCAAGATCCTGCTCGGTCCATGAGAAATCATCCGATGCGGTGATGGTAAGCTTGTCATAATGGTAGCCCACGCTGAACAGATAGCTGTAACCTGCCTTAAGCGCAAGCCCGTCAGGGAACGCCGGGTCACCGTTCTGCTTCTTTATGTCACTCAGGGCAAAGATATGCCATGAGCCCTCGGTTCCCGGTGTGCCGGCCTTGTCACCGCCGTTCACGTCATAGAGCCACACCCTGAACCGGGTACATGCGGGCAGCACCAGTTCACGTCCGGCATTCGCGCTGCTCATGTCAAACGGTATGGACATCATGTACAGGCGGCCGTCATTGCTGTTAAAGAGGGGGCGCTGCACATTCTCGGCTATCTGGGCATCGGTCAGGGTACCTATCTTGACGATTCCGTCACTTACATCGTACTTTTCAAGGTTCTTGAAATCAGTCTCCGAGCCATTGTACATGGCCTTTGTCATAGCCGTAAGCTGGAATGTGGCATCATCCACTCCGGCCGGCATGCACATCTTCTCATAGACTGCCATCACCTGACGCAGCTCGTCCTGGGCCTCCTCATCGCTCTTAAGTGTCTCCTCGCCGTCATGGGCCCATGTATCGGCATTATCCTTGCGTTTGTAGTCATGCCAGTCAGTGCATATCACGGCACTGCCGAACTCATTGCCGGCCTTGCATACAAGACCTATACGGCATGCGATATGACGCATCGTGAGCGGGATATTATATGTAGGACCCGATACCGTAACCCAGTCCGATACCGTAAAGTCAGGATAGAAACTCTCCTTGGTTCCGGCATCCAACCGGCCGGCCAGGTTGCTGCGTCCCCAGGCGCGGAAACGTACGGTCTTTCCGTTCTCCCAGGTGAGTGAATCGGCCGCAGTCTGGACCTGCGGGGTGGATCCGGGATCATCGGACTTGAGCTTGCCGGGCATGGGCAGCCAGTCAGAGTTGAGTGACACCTGCGTTCCGGCTGCATAATCCATCTTGAGATAGTATGTACGGAATGCCTCGGCACTGGCATCAAAAGTGCTGTTCAAGGCATACTGGCGGAATATGCGCATCTGGTCACCTTCATTGAACGAGCCGTCATGACGGTAAGTGGCGCGGGTTGTGAAAAGATCGGCCATTGAGGCGTTGAAATTGACCCTTTGCCCTATCAGGTATGAGCTGTCCCCTCCCGGACGGTCAAGTTCATAGCCTGAGCAGGCGGTCAGCACTGCAGCTATAAACAGATATATGATTGTTCTGGTCTTCATCTCTCTAACCTTTAATACTCAGGAATGGACGGTTTTGAGTCCTGGATGCGGACCGTACCGTTCCAGCAGTTACTTACATTACCTGTAATCACGGCCCCATCCTTGTAAAGCGATCCTCCTATTACCTTTACGTTCACGGTCTCGGCACGCCAGCCCTTGGTGGGCACCCATATGTTGTTCTCCTTGTGGACATTTGCCTCCCACTGGGCGGTCATATCACTCTCCTGAACCGTGTCATACTCTCCGTCCAGTCCGGCAAAGAGCCAGTCACGCTGCGCGGTCACACCGGTAAGGGTGATTGTATGGTCCAGCGCATCCAGATGGCCCGTAAAGACAAAATCATCATCAAACTGAGTCACATCAATGGTGATGTCATCCTTAAGGATAAAGTAGTCACCATGATGGGCACCCCCTGTGGTTGCCTCATTAAGCATGGCTATGAACTTGTCATCACTCACATACTGGGCCTCAGTATCCTCGGTATCGGCATCATAGTAGTGACCATCAGTAACACCTGTATTCAGTGTACCGTTGGTATAGGCACGCTGCCAGCTGCCACCGGCAACGGAGAGCCTGTGACCATTCTCATTATTCACGCCGTAATAGGCGTCATTATATGAGCTTTCAGTCCACAAGCGTGAGCCTGCGCTCTTGTAGTCAACCCTCTCAGGAGTTACACGCAGGTAAACCACCGTCTCGTCATTGGCGTCAAGGTCAAAACTGAACTGTTTCTCATACTCCAGGTCATTGTCCAGGGTAAGTTCAAAATCAATCCTGTTATCCTGTGTATGGGTTACGACCGTCTCGTCATACATGGCATAATCGGCCACGGTATATGTGGGGCGCACAATGATGTCATAGCAGGGAACCTTGCCGTAATCAGTGCATGTATAGCTGCTGGCAGAGCCCTTGGCTGTATAATCGGCGTCAGCCGCCTGCCAGTCAGCATCCGTGGGGAATATCAGCTTGCCGCTTGACTTGCTCTTGTAGAGTTTCACTGTCTCCTCACCCAGAAAATGGGGCACTGCCTTACGTTCCTCCTTCCAGACGGGCTCTCCGCCGGCCGATACATGATCCAGCGTCTTTACATTACAGAATCGCAGCATGGTAGCATCGGCATCATAGTTCTGCGCATCATAGCCCTTAAGTTTGGCACCCATACTCTGGTCTATCAGCACATAGGCAACCACACGGGCCAGACGGTGCTGGAGCGGAATGGTGATAAGACCTACGGTTGCCTGGATATCGGCCTTGGGGGGTATGGCGGTATAGTGCAGCAGGTCAGTGTACTCCTGATGAGCCTTGTGCTCCCTGAGTCCGTCAGGGATGTAGACGCCCTGGAACCTGTGGGCACCGTTACCCAGCCATTTGGCGGGCACAGCGGTCAGGTTGTCATCAGAGTCATATGCCTTAAGGCTGTAGACCGTAACTCCACCGGCCGATGTCACCACATTGTCATCACCGTCTACCTCCAGTTTGAGACGGGCCTTGCGGCTCTCTGTCTTGGTGCTGTAGCTTATGTCCATTCCCTGGGCCAGACCCTCCTTGAGCCACGGCAAAGTCTCGGCCGCTTGGGCCCCGGACTCTGCAGATGCCTTGGTTGTCATAACCCCGGTGCTCACGCTACCCACACGGATTATATCGGCATCATCCGTAACCGGATCCATTCCGTCAACAGAACGGCATGCGGCCAGCAGCATGATGCAGCCTATGGTAACGATATATCTTTCAATCATCTTCATCATCAGAATGTCTTTTCTGTAGGTGTAATGGCATTGCGTTTACCTATGGTAGATTCAACGGTACCGATGAACTTACCCACGCCGTTGCAGTCACTCGGCCACCAGTTACCCTGACAATCCTTGGTCGCGGACTCACTTGTGCCAAGCAGTGCATTACCCAGAATTCCGCCATGATAGCTGTCCTTGGCAAGAGTCACAAAACTGGTGCAGTCTGTTATGGTAAGTTCAGGTACATCATTCGATCCGTCTTTCTTCTCAATACCGCCCACTATACCGCCGTAATAGATAATGGTTGATTCCGTTCCGGTAAGCGTGCTCTCTATCGAGTGGAATATGCACTGGGTGACGGTTGCCCTGGATACCGTAGATACAATACCTCCGGCAAACTTACGTCCCTGGGTGATACCGCTATCCACATATGAGCGGATATCGGCCTTGGCCTCACAACCTGAAACCTTGGCTCCGCCCCACGCCCAGACTACCACACCTGCAGGGTTGGCAGCCTGGATATACTTGCCGCTTGCTGTACGTACACGGATGTTACGCAGCTCTGCCTGATCGCCATGCACCTCAAATGCCAGCGGCGCCATGGCATCGGTGGCAGCCTCAAGAGGTGTGGCAATAAGGTTGTCGGTAACATTCACAGTCAGGTCATGAATCAGACCTGTCACTGCATCGAATATCATTGCCGTAGTTGAAATCTCACGGTCATTGCCGTCCAGTTCATAGTTCACATTACCTACCGTTGAAGACACCGTTATATCCTGTGCCAGACGGTAACGGTAACCCTCAATGTTATATGTAATGCCGGTTGATGCCTGCAGTTCTTCACCGCTGTCAATGATACCGGAGTATAGTTCCTCCGGGGCTGTTGAATTGGTAATATCAGGGTTCTCATCTACGGTAGGCCATGAATTGTTCTCAGCCTTGAAATCATGACTATCACTCCTTACACCAACGATATTGCGGTGTGTGGACTTATTCTGCAGCAGGGTAATACCGTACTGGAATGTGTTGTTGGTCACGCATCCGTTGGCCAGGCCGGCTATACCGCCGCCCCAACTGCCGCCGCTCACACGGTTGGTAACGGTACACGCATCAATCACGGCTGTCTTAGTGGCACTTGAAACCGATGTAGCCGCGATACCACCCACATAATCCACGTCACCACCCTCAACCCTCAATGTCGATTGGCAGCCTGCTATGGTTCCGCGGTTGTCAACCACAGCTCCCGCGACAGTGGCCTTGGCTGCCGTATTTGACTTGGACGTAACACGTACGCCCTCAATGGTTCCGTTGTTCTCAAGGGCTATGGCCGCATCTACGGTTCCGCCTATCTGGATTGTTCCGTTCTGCAGGCTGGCCGCATCCTCAAGACCTTTCAGGAACCTGTAGTTGCTCAGCAGCGTGCAGCCGCCCAGATTCAGCGTACAATGCAGGTCATAACCTGAATTCCAGTCCGTGAGGTCTATGTCATTGGTCACAAGCGCCACATTTCCGGCCTTGTTCTTGGATTCACTGCTCAGGAAATCTATCAGTTCCGTGCGGCTCTTTATGCGTATAGGTTCACCGGCATTGCCGTAGTCGTCACAGATGGTGGTGGTCACATCCTCGGTCCAGTCCTCAATATAGGCCGACATGAGTATCTTACGGCTGTCACGGCTCAACGTGATGACCACGGTAAGGTGTTTGCCTGCATCCAGCCTGTAACTATCCTTGTTGTTGCCTGCCTCATCGTCAAACCTGAAATCACTGGCCGCATAGAATGAGTAATGCTGGCCCGATAGGGTTATCCTGGCCAGCAGATCCTGCTGGGCTGCGGCAGAATAGTCATAAGGCTCCACTATGGCATCAAAACGGGTGGTGCTTACATGATCCTGGGCGGCTCCGTTCTTATCGGCCTCATAATCTATGAACTCCTCACTTACCAGAGGCATGATCTCAAGGGGTGTCTTTACTGACTGACCGTCTACTGTATATGAGCAGATTTTTACGTTCAGGTCATTATCGGCCACATCATAGGCCAGAGACTTGCGGCTCACGCCCTCGCCTGCCTTGAGTATTACGGTTATAAGCGCACGCTTGTGCTGTACGTAGAGCGGCACCTTCTTATAATCAGCATCATTCACGGCCAGCCCTGTCTCCATATTAAGGCTCCTCCACTGCTTTGCGGTACGGTAATTAAGGTCATCCAGGTTGTCTATGGGAGCACCCGTTTCATCATCGCCATCCCATTTGCGGATATAGCCGTAGCCCTCCAGACGGTCCTGCAACAGCCATTTGGCCTGTGTGGTCTGGTCCTGCTCAAGCACATCCGTTCCGGCTGTTGCCATAAATCCGTAAGGCACGGTGGTGCTTGGCCAGTACAGAGGAGTCTCACCGCTCTTGCATACCAGCGTTCCGGACTCATCACCGGCCACCGGATGATAGAGACTCTCTCCTATCAGACTGCCGGCCTGATACATGCCTACAGTGAATTCATAAGCCTCACTGACAGCCTTGTATGCTCCCATCTGGGTCTGATAGTCATCCTTGGCCGACCGTGTTGTCATCTGTCCCGGCAGGGATGTGGTAAACAGCACTCTCTGATCATCATCGGCCACCACCATATCGTCATTGCAACCTGTAAGCTGCAAAGAGAGAGTTGCTGCAAACAGCAGTCGTGACAATCTGTATATGTAGCTCTTACTCATCATTAGAATCAGTCTTGTATTGTGCCATCGGCCTGGTAATCGGTCTTGTCAACCTCCCAGGGAGCAATCTGGGCCGTTACCTGTGCTATCAGACTGCGGCGCAGCTCCATGTTATAGATATATTTCTTGCCGCTCTCCAGGTTCTTGTGCGCTGCATCAAGTCCCTTGAATGTAGCCACGTGCCTTACGGCATCTTCGCTTGCAGATTCCCTCCATGTTATGCGGATGGCCTGAAGGGTTCCGAATGCAATCCCCTCAAAAGATTTGAGATAACCCGTAGCAGGCGTGCTGCGTACAAAAAGGTTGAACGATGAACCGTAAGGATTATCCTTCCTGGTAGCCGCATACTTGGGGTTGTCAATGTTTATAGGCTCACTTGTAGTGGCCGGAACCGTACCGTCAGGTTCAATGCAATATGCCACGTAACCGGTCTCGGCCACGCCCAGCAGCTCAACCTTCTCAATCAGGGACTCATCGATGGTTACGGATGCATCCTGTGAGTTCTTGAGGTTTACCTGTATCTGTGAGAACTGATGCTTAAAGAACAGCTTCACGCGGTTGGACTCAGGGGTATAGCCCGATGGGTGCGCAACCTGAACCGCCTGTATGGGATCCGGCTGCTTGTCCATGCCTGTAAGCTCCCCGCGTGTCAGGTCATAAGCCATCATATAGCTGTTATTGTAGCGGGTGGTCACATCCGGGTAGAGTTTAAGTGAGCCCGTATAGCCGTCATCCTGACTCAGTCTGTTGTTATCGGCCAAAGCCAGGAACACATGGTTCAGACGGTTCTGCCAGTAGAAACATCTGGCCTGCTCATCAAAACCGTAGATATCCTTATCCTGAGCCGGCTCAAACCTTTTGTTCCAATAGACTGCATTACCCACGGTGTTGCTTATTCGCAGCCAGGCCGTGGACATGTTCACATCCTGCGTCAGCACCCTGCCCTTACGGTAGAACAGCGAGTCATTGGTATCCTTGGCGCCGGCATGGAAGAACATGGAGCATACAAACCGGCTGTCAAGAGGCATATATGATGCCTGGCCCGATGCACGTGTCACCATTGCCTCGGTGTTGCCGACAGAGAATAGCACGGGCATGCGCTCGATCTGTTCCATTGGGGCATCAAACATCTCCTGTCCCGAACAAGCGCCCAGTACAGTGACAATGCACAGATATATCAGATCTCTTACTCTCATTTTCAATCCCAATCAAGCATCGCGTTACCGCTTCCGGTATTCTCTGTCCAATCCTGTACCAGAACGCGGAACCCTATCTGCTCTTTCTTAAGAGAAATTGTATAGGTGTAACGGTTGCCGCTCTCCCATCCGGCAACAGTGGTGTCAGTGCCATCCGTGCACTGATTAAGCCGGAGCGAATAGGTTGTGCCGTCAGCAAGTTTTACAATCATTCTCGATTCATTAGCAATCTGTTGCGGAATCATGAACAGTTTGCTGAAAGTTGTACTCTCATCTACAGCCTTGGCAGCCTTGTCACCTTTTGAGGTTACAGTTCCTGTTGCAATATCAACAGTTCCCTCAGTATAGAGACTGGTCAGTGTAACCTTGGCTCCGTCCAGATCAACAGCACTTGCGTCACTGCTGGTCTCCAGATTTACGGATACATAACTCATGGCATGGCTAAACTCCAACGGAACATAACCGGTACGGGGATTGATGGCGGCACCAACAGCATAATCATGAGTGGTCACTCCGTCAGACTCGGTACCTGTATGGGCCGATGTCGTACCCCAAATCAGGTCGGTTCCCTGGCTCACGGCAGTTGATGTTACGGCATCAAGTGTCTTGACGTCAGTATTTTGTGCCAGAGCACGGAAATAGTAGCTGTCCGTTCCGTTAGGCCAGTAGATAGCGGGGGTATTAACGAATCCTGATCCGTCAAACGCCGCTGTGGTTGCTATGGTTCCAACGTTATCAAGATCCTGTGTCATCCACAATGAGAATGAACTGCCATTTGTGATACCTGCATCATTGCTCTTGTCAATGGTCTTGACATCGGCCGTAAAGTTAATCTCACCTATTCCAGATGCACTCACATCGGTCCAATCGGCAAGTGTTGCCACAATATTGACAGCCTGCTTGCTGAGCGTTACGGTAAGCTTGTAGTTGTAACCGCTCTTACTCTTGCCGTCATCATCTATGCCGGCAGCCCACCCAGCGATCATATCGTCACTAAGCACCACACGGTAATCATTACCCTCCACATCCTTTACGGTTGCCAGGAGATTTCCGCTGGCCAGCGCCACCTTGGGCACCGATACAGCCTCATAGGCACGGCTGGGATTTCCGGCAGATACAGATGGCTCACCGGCATACATCTTGACCGTTGTAGTACCATTGACATCGACTGTTGCATCCGGAGCTGTGAATATTCCGTTAACGTTCATTCCGCTCAGTGTAACCGATGTGTTATCCAGCGCACCGGCACTGAATCCCTCATCGGCCACCAGGACTATGGTGAACTTGCTCATGGCATGGGTAAAGGGCACGGCAAGTGTACCGTGGTCATCCCTAGCATGATTATACTCAACCATCGTCTGGCTGGCAGACCACAGCAGGTCACACTTTTTCATGACACCCTGAGCGCTCTGGTCCGCCTGGGTATTCCATCCCAGCACGCCTAAAGCTTCTGTGAGTGGCATATCAGGGGTACCGCCGTTGTAGCAGTAACCGTAAAATGTGTGGAGCCCGTGACCAGCAGTACGCAGGTCTGTCCCTTCATTTGCAGAGTTGCTGAAATCATCCCAATAGATAGGCTCCGTAGTCACCCCGTCAATTAGAGTGACCAGTTTTGCATTTATATTGGCATATTCCGCGCTGTTGGAATCAACGTGACGTACGTAACACAACAGTTCGTCGGTCGCCTCAAACTGACTGCCCGTAGCCTTGGTAACAGGAACGTTGCCTGACAATGAGGGTTCCAGCCTTAACGGCAGACTGCCAAGCTCCGGCTCCAAGCCGTTGCCGTCATTTGAGCAGCCCGCCATGATCATGGCAGAAAGAGTAAGTATTATATACTTCCTGAATGTCATCTTATCATTTTATTTATCAGAACCATACATCCTCACTTGCCTCAACCGTCTTCCAGTCTGTAAGTGATGCGGTGGCCTTAATCTCTGTCTTGGTAATCTTAAGATTATACACATAATGTACTCCTGACTCCCATGCATCAACCGGGGCCGATACGGACGCCCCCGATGCCTTCACCTTTATTGGAGCGACATCGGCATAATAGACATCGTAGTCAGTAATGATTCCATTAAACACGGTTATCTTGAAGCGAACCTTGTTGCTGCTGTCCGTATTGACCAGAGTCTGCGGCACTATGATGTCATCATAATGTACCTTGCTGCTGCTGACACCGTGCAGTGCATAAGTCTGGGCATCCGTTGTCACCTGTGCCGAACGGTCACTGAGCAATACGTTACCATCTGTACCAGCGTTAACCAGCTCCACCTTGCAGTCAGAAAGGTCCACATAATCCTTTGCACCCACAGCACTTGATGACAGGTTCACCTCCACACGGCTCATCATATACCTGAAATTCAGGTTTATGGCCGATGTACGGGCGCAGATACCTGCAGTGCGCATATCCACATGTTCATGATCCTCATTGTCACACATGTAGTCATCACCGCTGAACTCCGGCATTCCCATCACAAAGTTGCTTGGGAACGTAGCGGCATCATACGGACCGTTGGCAACCTCAACCACCTGACGGCCACCACTGGTCTTGACAACTGTGCCCACCGGAAATATTCCGCGGAAATGATAGTGCTGGTTATGATGTGTCCAGTACAGGGTTGTGGTGCTGCTCCAGTCAGTAGAACCGTCAGTACCTACAACGGGGGTAGCCTCATGCTGGTAATCCTTATCTATGCTCTCACTGCGCCAGAATGCGAACCTGTTGAAATCCGATGACGGTTTGTCACCGCTTTCATCGCCCACATGAGCATCAACATTGATAACCGGGTGAACCTCGTCCGAGTCTACATCGGTCCACTTGGTTACAGTGGTAGTAAGACGTATTCCCGTCTTGTTGACCGTGATGTTGATGATGTAGTTGTAACCGGCCAGGGTCTTGTAATCAGTGTGTCCGCCCTTAGCATCTATAGCGTCATGAATCTCCTTGGCACGGATATAATAGATGTTGTCATCGGCATTCACAACGGCAATCACATCATCATCATCAGCGCCCAACTGTGTTCCGGGATATACCACAGCCTGCTTAATGACCGTAACCGTGGCATCGGCAGTACTTGTGGTTCCGGCTATCAGGGTTGCGGTGGTTCCGTCACTCTGGGCTGAGGCGTTACTGATGCTTACAGTACCCTTAGTCAGAGCATAGTCATTGCTGTGGTCTGCGATAGCGGCCAGAGTGGTGGCGTTTGTAAGCGTCACGGTGGGGTCATTCTCAAACTTGAATGTGGTGGCACCTACCGTACCACGGGTAAAGCCCTCACCTGCCTTAAGGTTTACGGTAATCTTGCTCAAGGGATGGACAAAGACCATTTTCTTGGCTTCATCATCATTCCTGTCCGCAAAACGGTAAGCCTTAAGGTTGTTTGAGACAATGATATCTCCGCTCATAACATCCGTTCCGTCCGTAACTACACTCCAGGCAAGGCTCTCCCACTCTTCATCTGTTGCAATGACGGGAGCTGCATCCTTGCCGTCAACGGCTACGCCCAATATGCTCAGGCCGGCATCGCGGCTTTCTGCATTATCCGGATCACCTGTTCCGTAGTCATCCCAGTAGAGCATCTCGCTATCCAGGAATGACAAGCCGTTTACATTTGATCCCGATTGGGCGGCTAAGGTTTTGCATGTGGTCTTCTGGCTGACAGGCTCTGTGGCGGACTTTCTTTTCCAGATACCGTCCACACGGAGCCTTACCTGCGTACCTGCCTGCATGGCATAGTACGTATCAGGGGCCCCGGCACGTGTGACGGTTCTCTGGGCCGGAGAGCTCTCAACCCCGACATTGAAGCCGATAGCTCCGCCGGTCTCACTGCCCGACGCATCCCACAATTCATCACTTGCACAGGAGCACACTCCTGCCACAAGCAACATCATGAGATAAAATATTCTTCTGTTTCCTGTCATAACAGACTGTTAATCTTCCAGTGAAATGTTCTGATTATCTGCTGTTACGGTTACCCAGTCGCTGACGGTGCAGGTAACATCATCAATTCCGGCCTTGGTCAGAGTAAAGGTATAGGTGTAGCTGTGGTTGGGATACCAGAAATCAATCTTTGAATCTGTTACCTGGTTCTGGCTTCCACCGTTTGCAGTAGCTTTTATCTCACTCAGCTTCTTGACTACGTAATACTGGTTGTTGTCCGGAGTCTTGATGGTGATACCCACGTAGAGTTCTGAACCAGAATTACGAACCAGTGTCTGCGGAACAGCTGCAAAGGTGAATGCACCTATCTTCTTGTATGTGGCATCTGTTGCATCTATTCCGGCGGCAGGCTTGGTAAATGCAGCTGCATCAGTCAGATCACCCGTAGTGCTTACAAGACCGTTACCTATCTTTACCTGTCCGTTGGCATAGAAATGTGTCAGAGAAACCTCACACTGGTCAGTATTAACCTCTAGTTCAACTGCATTTGATGTCTTGGTGGTGCGCAGTACCACGTTGATGTTACTCATCATGTGCAGTTCAGTAAGGTTGATTGTAGAGTTGGTTGCGCCGATGGCAGGGCTCAGGAAGTCTGTATAACCATTTGCCTTGTCATACTGTATGGGACTGGTTGTTGTTTTGATGAACGGAGCACCCCAGTGATAGTCATGGCCATCCTGTGCACCTGATGTAATCTCAAAGTAATCATCCACACTTGAGTCTGAACCTTTGATTTCCGTATCCTTATTGACAATACGGAAATGATAGAATGACTTGTTGTTCTCAAAGAACCATGATGTCTCCCACTTGCCGCTGCCGGCATCATTGAGAGTAGCCTTTTCTGTATAGTTTCCAGCCCAGTTCTTATCAGTACTTGCTCCGGTATTAATCTGTGCAGACTGATCATTCAGTCTGTAGAGATCAAAATTACTGCTGGCTGTACCATTGCTTTCAAACAGATCCAGTGTAATGTGAGAGTTATCCATTGTCTGGTCGGCAGCGGTAACATCAATCCAAGGCTCAAGGGTGGCTGTAACGTTGATGATCTTGCTCTTTCCTACAGTGATGTTGAATACGTAGTTGTGTCCATTCTCCAAAGCAAGCTTTCCGGTTACGGAGCCACTGGCAAGAGAGTTGTACATCATGTCATGTGTTACAAAATACTTGTTGTCATCAATTATGAATTCAAGTATGTTGTCATCTTTGCCTTGATATATTGTAAATACGGGCAGGATCTGTGCCACCAGTGTACAAGCCGCATTATCAGTGGTCTCGGTAGTGTACATCTTGGTTACTCCTGATCTGGTAGGATTATCCCATGTTCCGGTTTCAATGTTGAACTCACCTGATACAGGTGCTTCCAGGATCTTTACGTTCGTACCTGCAGCGAACTTGAATGATCCGTCACCGTAACCGGTTCCCTTTATAAGATTGACCGTGATACGGCAAAGCGCATGGTCAAACTTAAGGTTACCCTGGTCAAACTTACCGGGACCGTCCTGCATGGAGTCGTCCTTAAGACGGAACAGGAGCTGTCCGTCCCTGATATCGGAATAGGTGTTTGATGTATAATCATAAGCCTTGGCACCACCTACTCCATTTACCTTGATATTGTTACTGTAGACAAGGTCCTCATCAGGAATGGTGGTTGCTGCACTCTGGTCCTGAGAGAGTTTCCAATCAATTATCTCTGACAGTGCGCCGGCATTCCAACTGCTGCCTCCTGTCATATGGTCTATCAGGGTTTTTCCGTCATTTGAGACATCAGACTTACCCGGAACAGCAATGGCAAATACAGAGAGTTTGGCATTGCGGCCGTATGCATCATCCCAGTAACGGATATTATCACCGCTGGGAACTGTTATGCTTGAGAATGAGGTAGCGTCCTGTGTCGCATCCTTCTGGGCAGTAACATATGTACGTGTCTCACGTATGTTGCTGTTATCCTTGGTACTGCGGATATGCATTGCAATCTGAGTCTGCTCGGCAAATCCGGCACGGGTAATGCGTGCTGAATTGTCCTGGCCAACGAATGTGATGGCTGTTTTGGATGAAGGATCTATAAACTCAACCTCATCCTTAATGGTTTCTGAACATGCTGAGGCTACCAACAGGGTGGCTGCCAGCATGGAGTGGAAAAGAACTTTAGTTTTCATATCTGTTTATTTATTTTTCAAGATTGGTATCTATTGATCCGTATACATCAATCCAGGGGGTGAGCTCTGCGCTGAAGTCTATTGTGAGCGGATAGAACTCAGTCACCTTAAGGAGATAGGTGTATATCTTGTTTGATTCCCAGTCAAAGGATTCCGTGTTGTCATCCTTGACTGCTATATCAGTATAGTGGATGGTTTTGGTCTGTCTGTCATAGACTATACTGCCGTCACTGCTTGTAAAATCCGTTTTGTAATCAAGTCCGTAGACATCAAATGATATTGACAGCTTTACGCCCTGCTGCGGAATCTGCAGCATACCATCCCTGCACTCGCAGAAATAGGCATGATCCTTGTCAATGGCAGCGTTAAGGTCACCTTTCTTGGTGTCATCGGTCTGCAACAGGGTCTTTGCAGACTCTGTAGTAGCCTTGACGGTTTGCAGGAACGTGCCGTGAAGCATATCACTCTGCTCCAGGTTGGCGGTATAGCCCCTACCCTCTGTGATGAAATCATCTGACACCACACGTACCTTTATATTATATATAAGGAACTCTCCGGGAGTCTCTTTACGGTATGTGTTGTAGATTCCAAAACGCACCTTTGACGTAAAGTGATGGAACGGCAGGGCCACGTAACGGTCATAGGTTGTGGTGGCACCGTTCTCAGTACGGTCCTTACCGATGAATGCGTTTCCGTTAAGCAGGTCAATATCCTTGTTGTTTGAGCCGTCCCTGCACTCCACCTGAGCCGGCATATAGGGTTCAGCACCGGCTGTAACCACTCCGTTACTGCTTGTCTGGTAGATGAATGATACCGACTGGGGTATGGTGAGATTATGGGCTGTAAGCTTGAATTGAGGCAGGTCTGCATGCGGCGGACATGGAGTGATGGCATAGAAACGGTATGGGAATGACTTGGCATCCCAATAACGTTCCACCTGGTTCTGGTAATAGCCGTTGGCCGTAGAGCCTACATAGTCCCACTTGGAGAGATTCAGCCAGGGATCCGACTGATATTTGACCTCATAACGGTCCATTATCAGAAACTCTCGTCCCGTGGAGAATCCCTTCCAGCCGTTTACCAGGAATCCCTGGCTAAGGAAAGAGGCATTTGATGCACGCGTCTGAGGCGCGCTCATCATTGCCTGATTGAACTGCAAGGGAGAATCTACGTCATATACATCCTGCTCAAAGAGAGTAGAGTCATTGAAACAGGAGGCCATACCGATACACAAAAGTGTACCGATAAACCCACACGCTACTGTATGTCTGTCAACAGTCCAGGCCATTATTTGTAATCCTCAACAGTAGCACCATCAAACACAATGGGATACAGATTGGAGTTTGCAGGTACTGAAGGACTGTTTACATCAGGATATGCAGGATCGGTAGAACCGGTTGTATTCCTTGTAATCAGGAATGTATAGGTATATTTCGTATTAGGCTGCCATGCAGCGATGAACTGATCTCCATCCTTTGCAGGCACATATACACGGGCATCATTTACGATAATCTCCTCACCGTTATCCTGGGCAATAAGCTTGAATGATACGTGGAATGTGAAACCGGTCTGGCTGTCAGCGGGCTGTGCTACCGGATAGTATACAGTGGGTGACGTGGCATAGGTCTGTGTTGTCTCGTTATCAATATCCTCAGGGATAACGTTGTATACAGTTCCGGTAACAGGAGCGGTGAAAGATGAGAGACCGTTTTCTGTTCCTGCAGGAATGGCAAACTTAAGGTTTTGATCTGTTGTTGAGGCACCTGTATGGTTAACGGTGGCAACCGGGCTGTTTATGTTTGACGAATAGTCAATTGTAGCACCGCACTCTGTGTAATAGGTTGACTTTGCATATGTGTCACCGGATTTTGTAGCAGGTGTAGCCTGCATTCCGCTTCCGTTGTCTGTCACGTCAATGATCTGAACCCTGTATCCGGGTACATTCTCATAGAAACGCAGGTTAACCTGTGCACCCAGGTGCTTGAAATTGATTGTAACATCCTTAAGGTCTGCATTGGTAGCCTCAGCGCCGGCATATATGAACTCCAGCAGTGATGCATCATCATAACCGGCTACCTGGGCAGCCTTGTCTACGGTAAGTATCGTTGAATGGTAATCAAAAGATACACCTGTTGCCCGGTAAGGCGCATAAGCAAAGAACTCGGTAGTGGTATATGCCAGGTCCCAGTAACGCAGATACTGGTTCTGGTTGGCCGACATATAGGGGTTGTTTGTCTTAACATATCCCTTTGCGGCATCCTCATTCAGATACTCATTCTTACCCAGATTCTCATAGAACCAGGGTGAAGTGTGGTCTGTATCCAGGCCGGCAGTGCTTTTCCAGGTTGAGGCACCGGAGTTGTCATAACCCTTACCGTTTCCGTCAGAGTAACCTACCAGATAGTTGTTCATGACATTCTGTGTACCCGGGGTTCCCTTCTTGTAGGCCCATACGCCAAAATTGTAGTGGCCCAGCTCCTCAAGATTGGTGGCACGAGTAATGTTTTTCTTCTCAACGCTGAATGCGATAGGAGCATCAGCTGAATCAGGACTGTTGATCAGCTCGTCGCTGCTGCAGCTGGCAAGGACTAAGGCTGCAGCTGCCAGAATCATTGTTTTTTTCATCTTTAAATGCATTTATATTTTTATAATTTTAAATCTCTATCTCCCAAACCACCTCATCATAATCCTCTACAGTGGGTATGAACAGGCTGCCTGCACTGGACGGACCGGGATCAGGCGGGGTAAGCTGTGAGCAGTCAATCCATACGGTGAGAATGCCGCCATGTGCCTGTGACCGGCACTGGTCTGTCACATCAAACTCATAGGTCTTGACTCCGCCGTTATTCCATATCAGGTCAAAATAGAGGTAGTTGTTAAGTGTAGTGCGTTTACCGCCGTAAATGGCACTGGCACGTGTATAAGGCTCGTTGTCACAGAGTCCGAATGTGGTGAGCTTGCCGCCTATCACATCACTCTTGCGCTCCTTTACCATCAGATTCTTTTTCATTCTGGTATTGAAGTACACCACGGCCGGTCTGTTACCGGTATGTCCGGTATTCACGTTGGTTGAGCTGGCCATGGATGAGAGGGCCGCATTACCGTTCACGCCCTTTATCTTACCCTCATCATTGTTGTAGAGAATGAACTGTACCAGGTAGATATATACCAGCGGACGCAGTTTGGTCTCAATATGCTTGATGTAGATATCCTCTTCCGGGTCATACTCATAATCGTTAAGGTCATGAGATATGTAGATGTTCTCAGGGTAAGCTCCGTAGAATATCTCGGGCTGGTTAAGAAGGCCGATGGCACCGGGTGTATTCTCGTCTCCCGCACGGGTGGCATCCAGTATGCTTCTGGATATACCGCGGGTTCCGGTAGTGGTGGCTGTGACGGAATCAAGGGTCTCATGCATTACCACAACCTGTGTACCGTCCTTGGAGTCTATATCACTGTAGAACAGCATGTCATAGTATCCGAACTGGAAGTATCGGCGGAACCTGTTGGTACGTATGCTGAACGCATCCACATTTGTATGCCATGCCAGAGGGTCATTACCCTTATAGTAACGGTGCACCTCATAGCTTGTGGGAATAGAATAGCCTATGTCCCCCCAGATGGAGTCATCGGTCTCATCCCAACCGTAGTACCAGTCCTTATCCAGCGATGCCTCAAAATCCCATACCACACTGAGCTGGGTCTCAACCTTGGGCATGAGCATCTGCAGTTCCTGACCGGGCAGGTGCAAAGGAGGCTCAATGCATGAGGCTGTGACACAAAGGACTGCAGCCAATGAGCAGAGGAGCTTACATATGTCAGTCATTCTCAATACTTTCATTGTAATACCTCCTTTCTTTTTCTGTAAATGATATCATAGGTAAGATGGATACCCAGATTGGTGGGACCAAACCATATGAAACGGTGGTTACGCTCCTGGAACTCACTTGCACTGCCGTGATAATCATAGTAATACAGGCCGTCCTCTACTCCGTTCAATGGATTGCCGTACACATACGGGTCATAGCGGGTTATGAACAGGCCTGCACTCAGGCTCAGTTCCAGACGCAGGTTTCCCTTCCTGTTCAGGGGGCACACATAGCCCAATCCCAGGCCGGCGCCACCGCCTTCACCTTCGGCTCCTTTTTTCTTGTTCAATCCAATGCCGTATACGGTTCCCTGTGCATAAGCACTCAGGTATGTACCCGTAAAATCACCGCCGCCCTTGAAATAACGGCGCAGTTCCAGCTGGCCGTCACGTACCTGGAAGAATTTCTGGTAATCCCAGAACCTGTGGTTGGCATACGTAAAGCCTGCATTGAATGTGTAATGGCCGGAGAGCGGATAATACTCCAACTGGACATTCAGGCTGGGGGTAAATCCTATCTCAGGCATAAGCAGCAGGTCATGGATAAGATTGGTCCTGACGGCTACCACATGGCGGCGCGAGTAGTGCTTGGGTGAGCGCGGCAGCTCCACGTTCATATCAGGCATTGTATCTATATCCAGATCCTCGGGCATCTGCTTGAGTCCCTGCATGTCAAGCAGCGGATGCGGTGCATACCACATAACCACGCGGCTCTGACGCAAAGTGGGGAAATATACCTTGAGCAGGCGGTTCCATGTACGGCCGCCGTTCAGGGCTCTCAAACGCTGCTTGCACAGACGCTCATCACCGTTGCACTGGTTCCAGATAGCCTCCACCTGGGCTGCCTCGGGGTCATCGGCACGTTTCATGAGCGTAACCAGATAGCCGTAATCCTCTGTGATGAACTGTGAGTTTGAGTTATTCTGGAAAAGCGGCAGGTCTGAGTCTCCCCTAAGAAACTCCATGAGACGCTGGGTACGTTCACGGCTCAGACGCACGTTGTTGTCATAGGGGCCCTCGGGCGATGCGGCACCCTTAACGATAACGCCGCACAGCACCAGGTTCATCCTGCTCAGCAACGGAACCAGGGTATCATTGTAATAGGCCACGAAAGGGTCATCGGCCATAAGTTCAGTGCGGTTCACCTTAAAGCGCAGACCGCGGGCTACATGGTCAAATAATGAGTCTGAAATCTCTGGAGGAACCGTAGTGAATGACTCAGCTACGTAGACGAAGGGGCACTCTGGCAATTGGTGGTATTCGATCCCGTTATCAGACTGCGCTGATACAGGTAAAGACCCCCAAAATATCAAAGTCACGGTACAAACAGCCAGTATTAGTTCGTCAATAAAATTGCGCACTTCAACTCAAGGTTTATAATCAACTTCCTCTGTATCGGAAAAGGTGCACAAAAGTAGTCAAAAACCCCTATTGGCTATACTACAGACGTGATAAGCAAATCAAATATTAGCTAAGAACCTTTAAAAATCATAGTTAAAAAAAATAATTTGACGCAGAACGGAAAGCCGCCCTGCGTCATATTAATTATAAATCCGGATTAAAGGGTTATATCAATGCTCTTAAGATCCTTGTCAAGTGACGATCCGCCGTAGAGTATACGGTAACGGCCAGACTTGAATTTGAGTCCGTCTGTTGCCTCATCATAGAAGCTGAACGCATCCTTGTTAAGCTCAATCTTAACAGTCTTGGTCTTGCCGGCAGGGATATTTACGCGTGCAAATCCTGCAAGAGACTTGATGGGCGCAGCTGCATCGTCAAGAGACTTGACATAGACCTGGATAACCTCATCACCGTCCAGCTTACCGGTATTGGTAACAGGAACGGTAACGGTCATATTCTGAGCCTTGCCCGATGTCTTGGCATTACCGTAGCTGAATGTGGTGTAGCTGAGTCCGTAGCCGAATGCATACAGAGGCTCGCCCTTGAAATAACGGTAGGTACGGTTATTCATAGTGTAATCCTGGAAATCAGGAAGCTGCTCTGTTGATGCGTAGAAGGTAACCGGCAGACGTCCGGCAGGGTTGTAGTTACCAAAGAGTACATCGGCAACAGCCTCACCGGTAGCCTGACCGCCGTACCATGCCTGGATAAGGGCGTCATACTTGCTCTCTACATTGCCGAATCCCATGGCACTGCCTGATACATTGACCAGGATGACGGGCTTGCCGGTAGCATCAAGTTCCGCAAGCAGCTGCTGCTGGATCTCGGGGAGCTCAATCTCTGAACGGTCATGTCCCTCACCCTCTATGTCCGATGAGATACCGCTTACCATTACTATTACATCGGCCGGAGCGATCTTCTTGATTACGCTTGCAAAATCAACCGGACCGCGGCTGTAGATATCAAATGAGAATGATGCGGAACGTGCCTCGGGCTGAGAGAGGTCAATAGATATCTCATATCTCTTGCCTGCCTCAACCTGGAATGTGGTCTGAGAGGCACCGCCACGACCGCCAAAGCCGCCAAAGCCACCGCCGAATCCGCCACGGCCACCGCCCTGACCGGCGTTCTTGGCTATGGTATCACCGTTCAGGATGAAGTTGTAGCGTGAGCTGCCACGTACATTGTAAATCATCTCACCGGTGTAATCGGCTACGAAGCTGCCGGTATACTTGGCTGAGAAACCGGTCATGTTGACACCTGTCTCCCAGGGGCAGTCCTCATGTGCCAGAGCAGGTGATGTAGTGTTCAGGCTCAGAGGCTCGTCATAATCGGCAGTGGCGACAACGGCACCGCTCCAGTCAAGGGTGTTGTAATACTCACCGTGCAGACCCTTGCCGCCGTTGATCTCTGATACGTAGTGCTTGGTTATGTAGGGGACATTCAGGTCACAACCCTTCTCATAGATGATCTCGGCACCGGGAACAGCCTCACGTATTCCATCCAGGATGGTCTTGGTGTTGGCTGCAGAGGGATAACCGTTGTAGTTACCCAGGATAACGCGTGCGTCATCAGCGTTGGGGCCTACAACTGCAATCTTTATGTTTTTCTTAAGAGGCAGCAGGTTATTGCTGTTCTTGAGCAGTACGATAGCCTCATGTGCAGCCTTGCTGGCAAGAGCTGTGTGGGCAGCGCTGCTCAGGTCATCAAGTCCCAGCTTAGCCCAGGGCAGATCCTCGGCAGGATCAAACATACCCAGCTCAAAGCGGGCCTTGAGGATACGGCGTACGCTTACGTCAATATCGGCCTCTGTAATAAGACCCTGCTCTATGGCCTGGGTGAGTGAACGGTAGCTGGTACCGCACTCAATATCGGCACCTGAGAGAACTGCATCGGCCGATGCGCTTGCGGCATCCTTGTGAGTGCCGTGCTGGCGGGCGTTGAAGAAGTCACCGATGGCACCGCAGTCTGTTACTACAAGGCCCTCAAAGCCCCATTTGTTACGAAGGATATCCTGCAGCAGACGGTCACTGGCGCAGCAGGGATCACCGTCATAACGGTGGTATGCGCACATAACCTCCTGCACGTTACCCTCCTGAACCAGGCTCTTGAAAGCCGGCAGGTAGGTCTCCCACAGGTCACGTCCTGATACAGATACGTCAAACTGATGACGCAGAGGCTCGGGACCGCTGTGTACTGCATAGTGCTTGGCGCATGAGTGCAGCTTAAGATATTTCTTGTCATTACCCTGCATGCCCTTTACGGTCATTGTACCCATTACGGCATTCAAGTAGGGATCCTCACCGGGAGTCTCCTGACCGCGTCCCCAACGGGGATCACGGAAAATGTTCACATTGGGGCACCAGAATGAGAGTCCGTTATGCCAAATGCTGCCGTTAGGCTGGTTAACGCCAAGCTGATGATGGTCAGTGGTGTTCCATACGGCACGAGCCTCATCGGAGACAGCGCTGTATATCTCAAACTGCTGGGGAGCATCAAATGTGGCACCCAGTGCAATCACCTGCGGGAATACGGTCACATCATCATAGCAGATACCGTGACAGGCCTCATTCCACCAGTTGTAGGCGGGAATGTCCAGACGGTCAATCGATATGGATCCGTTCATCATGAGACCTATCTTCTCCTCAGGGGTAAGGAGTGAAAGCAGGTTGTCAGTTCTCTTGTCAAAAGAGAGCTTGGGATTCTGGAACGGATAGTCATAATCCTTTGCGCCGGCCGGCATCATAGCCAGGGCCATCAGGCATGAAAGAAAGAATGATTTTTTCATATAGGGTTAGTTATTGGTTTGGCACTTAAAATTTTGCGTCAGCGAAGTTAGTGAAAAATATTGTTTGCAGCAATCCATGGCCTGTTTTGCAGGAATAATACCAAAAAAAATACAAATCATGATAGCCAACTCATTAAAAATTAGTACCTTTGCACACGATTTTAGGACCAAACCTTAATGGATATTATAAAAAGGTTACAGATGATTATGAAAAGATTCTCCTTACTATTGCTCAGCGCAGTGGTTTTTGCCGGTTGTGACAAGACCACCATCAAAGAAGACTACAATCAGGACAAGCCCAATCTCTTTGTCCCCAGCACAGAGGTTTTTGTTCAGGGACAGCAGCTTGTTGCAGACCTTTCTACCAAAGCTTATTACAAGTGGCCCGAGGCCCATCTGAATGAGGGCTGGGAGGCAGCCAGATTCACCATCCGTGCCGACGGTAAGGTTCAGGACTTTACAAACAAGAACGCCGGCGACTATTACGGACGCTCCGGTAACGTAGATAAATCCAACAACCGCGGTAAGGTGCTATGCTCTTTCCCCTACGGCCATTATAACGACCGTGACCTGGACTACTACAAGCGTGACCAGAAGACCGGTGAGAACATAGGTTGGTTCCGTTATGCATATGATCCCAAAGGACTCAAGACACAGCTTGCCATACTTGAGGCACCCAGCGTTGTAGAAATACTTGGTGACTTAGTAACTGACCTCACCGCAGATATTGAGAAAAACCGTAACGTATCGGCCAACCAGAAGAAACTGGACAAGATAAACGCCATACTTGAAAAGGGTGCAGAATATCTGGATTCACACATTGCTTGGTACGTAGTAAAGGAGGTTGGATTCCGCTACGGTTGGCATGTAAACGGTGTTTTGACCGATACCGTTGTTGCCGATTACAAGATTGACCCCAACTCAAAGATACCTGACAATGTTGAGATAGACATACACCAGCAGGAGCACTATGACTGGGATGAGATCAAGACATCCATTCATATCCGTAACGCCTGTGACTCATTGACAATCAACCTGCCCTTAAGCTATGACAACATCATTGAGCAGGATGACTTTGACATAAGGATATTTGACTACTATTACACTGAGGATACCGTAATCACCCATAAGGTAATCCATGATGAGAACGGTATTACTATCAAGATCAACAACATACCCGCATCACTGATTGCCAAGCTCAAGAGCCTCTACGGCGACGGCCTGACTGTTGAGATCCACAGCTATTGCAAGAACTCAGACTACTGGGAAGAGCTTAAGAACAGCTGTGTAATAAAGACCGGAAAGCCCTGCCAGATAAACGGCCAGATTACAAGTGCTTTCAGACCCGGTGAGAAGGTTGAGATTTCAATAAAGGATCCGACCAACCACTCCAAGATCTAGTCACAGCTGACAGACATATCAGAAAAGGTTCCCTTACCATGGGGAACCTTTTCTTTATTTCTCTGCATCCGTATAATAACCTTTCTGCATTTCCATACCGTCCAAGGGCGTCTTTTGTTGGATTGCCTGTTCATGCCACAGCTGCTCATAGTCACGGATATAATCTGCACGGGGCACCACGTTGGTATCAAACTCCAGCTCTATGCAGGTGGTATCCTGGAAATTACCGTAACAATAGATAAAGTGCTCCACATATCCGGTATTCTTGATAGTGTTGAACGTGACGTTCACAAACCCCACCTTATGCGGCAGCACCACCAGAGGCAGCTCGGCACGCGGCACTATGCAGCCGCATGTGGTCTGTATCTCATGAATGAACAGAGGGTTGGATGAGGTGTTCTCCAGCTTATATGATATCTCCATCATATCACCCTGAATGACCGGATAGTAATGGCGTACCGGATCCACCACCAGTATCGTGGCCGGCTTAAGATGCTTGTTGCATGAGCAGACCGTGAACAGTGCCACAGCCGCAATCAGAACAACCTTTATTTTAGTTACGGTTTTCATCCGCGTAATTTTTTATCTGAATCCTTCAATCTCATCAAGTGCCATAGTGCGCTCATCCTTGTTGCGTACCACGGTCAGTATCAGACTGCCCTTGCTACCCGACGGTATCCCGAACTCCACCATAGCGCGCTGGTTGTTGCCGCTCATGGGTTTGGGCACCTGTCTGGAGACCTCCTGTCCGTCAACACTCAGTGAAACGCTAAGAGGCAGTGCAATATGATAAATCGCGTTACGGGTCATATAGACACGCAGGCGCTTTATGCCCTTTACATTGGGAATGGCCAGTTTGAGAGCCGGATCGGCCGATGACAACATCTGGCCGCAATGGTATGATGAAGGCAGTCCCAGCATTCCGTCTGTGAGTATGGATATATCCTGATAATCCTCATCAAGTGCGGTAAGGGGTTCTATGTGTACGCCCCTGAGCAGATTACGACGGCCGGTCTCATCCAGGTGCCTGAGCATGTAACGGTACTCGCTTATATAGCTCTCGGTGCTGCCGCCGGCCTCACTGTATGTGTTCACACCCTGCCTTACCAGACGGTCCAGGCCTGCAAGCATACGACGGGCGCCCAGGGTATCGGCACTTATACGCATAAGCTCCAGGTGGGTAAGCATGAGTGCGCGGCTCATCTGCTGGATCTCAGTAAACTCAGGATCCTTTATATGCGGCAGTATGTTTATCACCTCACTGTGAAAATCCACAAAATCCTTGATGGGCAGATAGGTGGCCGTCTCCCTTACTATGCCCTCATAGAGCGGAAGCGGCTTGCCGTTATCCCTTATCATATCCTCCTGGCGTATCATGAAACGGCTTATCATATCGCCGGTCACGGGATACATCCTGGAACACAGGTCCTTGAGCATGGGGCGCCAGTCAAGAGCCGGATCATCCATCAGGGCCGCAATGATATGTGTCTTTATCCTGGACATGGTGCTGTAATCAGGACCGCTGCCGTTAAAAAAGACACCGGTCACGCCGTTATCGGCATAAATCTGAAGACGGCGCTGAACCACATCAAATACCGGGAACGGAGTGAAATAGTCATCAAAGTTGTTTATGTAATCCCATACATAAATATGTTTGGTAAGCCCAGACCACTGTGAAAGCAGACGCTTGAAATCATTCTCCTGAGGCGTAGCAGCGGTACAGAGCGGATAATCTATGGCACTTATAAGCACACCTGCGTTATCCGGCAGCGGACGGCGAGGCAATCCTTTTGCGGTACGGTAATAGGATGTAAAGAACTGGTGTTTGGGATACTCACTGGTGAGCCTCTCCAGCAGATAGTAGACCGCCCCTGATGCATCACCCTTGCTGTTGCCGTGCTCCGTGCATTCGGCGCATTGGCAAACCACCGGGTTATCATTGGGCAGGACGGCAAACCTCATGGGAATGTCACTCCCGTAATTGTTGTCAATATAATCCTTGATGTAATCAAACAGGATATCCGACGAGAAACAGAACTGCTCCTTGTTTATGCTGTTACCGTTCTTGGCATATACGCTGGGCGACGGATTCTTGGGCAGTACCACAGAGAGATTATGTCCCCAGATGCCCCAATCACGGTCCACGCTGTTAAGGTTTAACTTACGGGCCTCATCGGACGGCAGCTGGGGCAGATAAACCTCACGGTACTCAAAGACCGATGAGTCCTGCTGCTGCGAATTGCCGCAATGGCTCCATGAGAGCACGACGAGCAGTAATCCTAGTGATAATCTTTTCATGTAGACGGCTATTATTGGTTAAAAGGCTATATGCGCCTGGAATGCGATAGAGAATATGTTACGGTAGGAGTCCGTCAGCTGACCGCTTGTCAGTCTGATAGGATTGTAACAGGTGTTCCAGCTGCCGGTAACGCCCAGGCAGAGCTGGTTAGTCAAGAGATACTGGATGTCAAAGCCCACCATCGCATTGGTGTGCGATACATCCTTGAGTGCAGTCTGCTCAAAGAATGACAGTTCCGGAAATGAACCGAATCCGGTTATTACCGATACAGATGACGTGTTGTCATCATTTATCAGGAACTTGCCCTTAAGACCCACGTTGTAGTAGAGGTCATTTGACAGGAGCGTGAAGTCCGTGTTCGCGGTAAGGCTGATACGTTCCCATGCCTTGCCAAGTGAAGGTGAGAATATGTAGATATTGAACTCACCTTCGGCCTTCTGCCCTGCGCCTGCACCACCCAGGAATATGTAGGTGGACGGAGTGTGGCGGTAACCCAGACGCAGAGCCGGAGTCCAGCCCTCAAGCGTGGTGTATGAAAGCGATGCGTTTGCTCCCAACTTGTTGAAGAAACGGGTTGACAGGCTCAGGTTGGCCATACCGCTCAGGCGGGAGTTGAACTCATGCTCCAGCTGCCCCATGAACTCCAGGCCGAATCCGCCGGGCTCATCGGTCTCACTGTTATGTACGCCGTCTATGCCCTTGTAGCTTATCTGGCCGGTAAATGCATTGCGCTTGCCTATGTGGCTGTAGCTGATGGATGCAATTGAGTATAGATGTCCAATTGATACCAGCGCACCGTCACGGCTGTCATAGAAGGCATGTGTGTTGGAGACCTCAATCCTGTTGCGGTATCCCTTATAAGCCAGATAACGCATATGCTCCACAAACTCCTCCTGCTCTGCGTTGCTGGGGTTGTAATTGCGCATCTGGAACTCCCTGGCATTGGTATAATCCTTGAGTGACTCATATGCCAGACCCTTGGTATACATAAGCTCACGGTTATCCGAATCATATACCAGAGCCGTATCCAGTACCTCCAGTGCTATATCTGGCATACGGTCCTTAATAAGCTCCGTGGCCCACTCCTGGCTTATGCCTGAGTGCGCTGCGGTGAGCTGCGGGTTGATATACTCGTCACCCTTACGTGCAGGACGCAGCAGAGCCAGTGAACTGGCCTCCCTACCCTGCATCTGCAGTGACAAAGCCTGCTTTACTATGAAATAAGGCACATCGGGATATGTCTCATAACCCATCCGGGCATACTCTATGAACTCTTCATCCTTCTTGAGCGTCTGGCTCATGTTGATGGCGCAACGCAGTCCGGCCTCGCTCTCCGGTATCACCTCAAGCAGGTCACGTGCCTCATCAAGGGCAGCCGGATAGCGCTCCTCCTCAACCAGGTACTTTAAACGTACGCCTGCCACCTCCTCATAGGCCGATGCAAAACGCTCACGCTGGTCAGGATTGAACTCCGATGACTCCAGGTACAATCCGCGGGCCTCACTGAAACGGTTAAGATGTCCCAGCACGGTTATCTGCATGGTAACTACCGATGGCCAGATCTCGGCCGTATCAGTCAGTACCAGGATGGCACGGTCCAGATGCTGGCGGGCATCATTCCACTGCTGCACGCCCATATCCTTACGGGCCAGTTCAACCATCAGGTTACCGTAAGTCTCGGCCAGCTCGTCATCAGGGTTCATCTCATAGAGCTCGGCCAGCAACCTAAGGCTGCGCTTGTCATTGCCGGTCATCTTCTCTACCGTATAGAGTTTGATGAGCAGCGATATGGTACGTCCGTCCAGACGTATAGCCTCCTCAATGTAATACCGGGCATCCTCATAGTAACCTCTGGCCATGGAGGTGTTGATTAGATAGTTCAACGCGTCACGGTCACCGGTAGAGAGGTAAAGACGTCCATTCACCTCATATGCATCATGGATGCGGGCGTCATTCGATGCCTCATAAAGCAGGTTGTTATAGATGGCGGAACCCTCCAGGTTCTTGCCCTTGACAAGTGTCAGGGCCTGTGAGAAAAGACCCATTTCCGACATGATGCCAGCCACCTTGTTTATCATCTCCTGGTCATTTGGAAAATACTGCAGACCACGGTTTCCTGCACCGATAGCCTTCTCATACTCACCCATCTTGGAGTAGGTTGATATAAGCTCAATGTAGTACTCCCTCATGCGGGGATCCTTGTCTATCCACATCTCCAGGTTATCGGCCGCCTCATAGAGAGAGCTCTTTCTGAGCACCTCATCCCAATTCTCACGGTTACGGCGGCGTACGTCATTCACTACCAGCGTGTCATTGGGATAGATATGTGACAGGCGCTCCAGGGCGGCATCGGCCTCAATATCATTACCCATACGGCGGTAGAACGCAATCTTACGGCGCCATAGGTCACGGTCATACGGCTGGAACTCAAGAAGCTCATTTATGTAGCAGATGGCACTTGAGTAATGTCCCAGTTTCTCCTCTATATCCACAAGGAACCTCTTGGCCTTGAAGAGCTGGTCATTGGCCTGCACGGCACGTACCATGTTGTATCGGGCCTCATTGATGTCGTCAATAGTATAGTAGTAGCGGCCGTTAAGGAATCTGAGTTCCGGATCATCCGAGAAGAGCTCCAGACCGGCGTCAATCTCACGCTTTGCGCTGTTCCAGGCTCCGGAATTGATATATCCCTCGGCACGATTCACATAATAGCGCGGCGAGTACTTTATATCCTGCGCCACGGACGGCACGGATAAAAGCAACACAATGGCTATTATAATATTCTTGGGTCTCATACTTATTTCTTTTTAACGCCTGTACGCTGGATAGGCGTCCATACGGCAGCCTTGTTACGGATATATCGCCAGTAACCCACCAGTGAACAGTATGTGACAATAGGGTGGTACATGAACGGTTCTATGAACGATGCAAATACCAGTTTCAGGTAACTCACCCTCTTGTATTTCCAGTCAACCGCCTTGGTCTTGACATCAGACAGGATCACGAATGACGTCATGAACAGCGAGAAAGAGTATATCATTCCGAATACTATGGTCGATGTATTCCAGTTCACTCCGCCCTTAACGGTGAAATAGATAAGGAATATCATACCTATCAGCTCAAGTATCGGGGCAATGAACTCAAAGATGAAAATGTACGGCAGCATGATACCGCCTATGACACCGTATGATGGGTTGAAGAAGAGCCTGCTGTGGTTGACCACGATCTCAAACAGTCCGCGGGCCCAACGGGTACGCTGACGTGTCAGTGACTTGAGGTTACCGGGACCCTCGGTCCAGCAGCATACCTTAGGCACCTGTGCCAGCTGATACTCAAAGCCGTTGTTGTTCATGTATGTGACCATTCGCAGCATGAGGTCCACATCCTCGGCCATACTGGTGGTATCATAACCGCCGGACTTGACTGCGATATCAGTATCAAACAGACCGAATCCTCCCGATATGTTAGGCAGGGCATTTATTCGTGACCAACCCAGCTTACCGATAAAGAATGAGCGCAGGTACTCCAGCTGCTGGAACATGGGGAACACGGCATTGGGCACGTGAGCCTCGGTCACACGTCCGTCCTCAACGATACAGCCGTTACTCATAAGCATGGTGGCACCCACGCCTATCACCGGCTTGTGGCTGTTTATCACCAGCCACATCATGCGGTACAGGGCCATCGGCTCAATGATACAGTCCACATCAGTACATACAAAGTACTTGTTACTGCATACGTTGATGCCTGCGTTTGAACCGTCGGCCTTACGTCCTCCATGCTCCTTATCCACCACGATGATCTTGCTGTAACGCTCATCGGTAGATTTCAGCACCCTCTTGATAGGCTTGGAGGGTACCCTCATGGCAATATCATACGGCACCTCAACCAGGCTGTACTCATTTATGAGCAACTCCATGGTGCGGTCAGTACTGGCATCGTTCACAATAACTATCTCGTAGTCAGGATAATCTATCTTGAGCAGCGAGTTCACGTTATCGATGATGGTTACCTCCTCATTGAACGCGGGAGCTATGATTGAAACGGCGGGAGTAAGGGGTGAGCCCTGCATCATGTACTTGATGGTCTCGTCATCGGGCACGTTTATATCAAGCTGGTTCTGGGCCTGACGGCTCATGAGAACCAGAAGCGCATAACTGGCCATCAGCAGAATCGAGTAGCTGAAAACCAAGTAGCAGAATATCTGATAAAACAACACCCACATAACTGTTCCTCTCCCTGTTGTTATCCGTTAAACACTGTCTCCACAGACGGATGATAAGCCTGTTCCTTGTCAAGGCGGATCTTCTCAAGCGTGATGGGGTTATTAAAGAATGCAAAGTATTTCTGGTCGGCCTCGGTGGCCTCCTTCTCCAGCTTATAGAACATGGCACGTCCCATCTTACCGTAGTTGTAGATGCAACGGATGGCCTCATAGCGTACATGAGGATTGGTGGTATTATGGAATCCGTCAAGCAGGGCGTTCATGCTCTTGCCTGTACCCAGACGGGTCATGGCGTGCATTATGGCCACCTTGGTGTCATCGGGCTGGGACATGAGCGTATCAATAAGCATCGGCTCACAGTCCACGTAGTGCAGATAACCCCAGGTTCTGGATATCTCCTCAATAAGCTTTTTCTTCTTGCTCTCCTTGAACAGGTCCTTGAGCTCACCGCAGTACTCAACCAGGTTGAAACGGCGCATAAGACGCACAAACATGCACTGGGTACGCTCATTCATCTGGATATGCGCCCATCGGGCCAGATTGGGCAGCTTGAGGCCCTCACGGCGGCGGCGCTGCAGTGAGTACGCCAGCTCTATCTCATCCCTGATGCAGCAGTGCTTGTCAAAGAAGTCAGTCTCAAAATAGTCAAGTGCGCTGTCCGAGCTGGACATGATGGTGGTATACATGGCCAGACGCTGCACATGCAGGTTCTTGGCCTTGAGCAGTTTGTTCACCACCCACGGGCTTACCTGCAGCTTGAACGCACGCAGTTTATGGAGCGCGTCCGATATGCGGCGCATGTTACCCAGGCTCACCTCCCTCTCCAGGAACTCCGAAATGCCGAACATCGAGAGCATATGGTGGATATTCTCTATCTTGGAGAGCTCTGATTTCTCAGTGATGTAGTCCATGTAGAAGACATCGGCAAACATCTTCTTCTCAACATCCTTCTTTAGGATCTGCTTGCCCAGATAGTTATGGTCCAGGCCGAAAGCCTCAAGTATGGTCTCACTGGATGCAATGTAGTCGGCATCATCGGACAGAATCCAGGCCATGCCCATGCCGTACTTGTACTCGATATGGTTACGCAGACGCGTTTTCCTGTTTCTCTTTACGGACGAAAAGAAGAGGCCTATCTGCATGATGATGATGAGAATGGTACTGAACGACGTGATGATGATAGCCACTTTGGTCTCAAAGGGATACTCATCATAGCGACTGAAAGCATACGTCAAAATGTATTTGAAGTATGCCAGTATAACCAGAAGGTAATATCTGATATATGATATAGTAGTCACTTCCGCAACGTCAATCCAGGTTCAGTAATCAGGTCGCTACACGCTCTGTATAGCTTATAACATACGCAAATATATATATTGGGAGGGAAAAATCAAAAAATGTGAAAATATTTTCACGGTTCTGAATACAAACAAGGCCGATTTAAAAAAAAACGGGGCGGTTTTGAGCCGTCCCGTCCTGTATTACTCCCACTCGATTGTGGCTGGCGGTTTTGACGAAATATCGTAACAAACGCGGTTCACGCCCTTGACTTTGTTGATTATCTCGTTGCTTATGTCGTGCATGAACTTGTAGGGCAGCTCAAACCAGTCGGCTGTCATGGCATCCACGCTGGTAACGGCACGCAGTGCAACGGCGTTGTCAAATGTACGCTCATCGCCCATAACGCCCACCGTGCGGTCAGAGAGCAGGATTGCGCCGGCCTGCCAGATCTTGTCATACAGGCCCCACTCGCGCAGGCCGTTGATGAATATGGCATCGGCCTCCTGGAGTACTGAAACCTTCTCAGGTGTGATATCACCTATGATGCGCACTGCCAGACCCGGTCCCGGGAAAGGATGACGGCCGATCAGATGCTCAGGTATGCCCAGACGGCGGCCTATGGCGCGAACCTCATCCTTGAAGAGCCACTTGAGCGGCTCGCAGAGCTTAAGACCCATCTTGGCAGGCAGACCGCCTACGTTGTGATGGCTCTTGATGGTCTTTCCGGTTATGTTGAGGCTCTCAATGCGGTCAGGATAGATAGTACCCTGAGCCAGCCACTTGGCATCGGTTATCTTGCCGGCTTCGGCATCAAACACCTCGATGAAGTCGCGGCCAATTATCTTACGTTTCTGTTCCGGCTCGGTTACGCCCTGCAGGTCTGCAAAGAACTTCTCTGACGCATCCACGCCCTTAACGTTCAGGCCCAGGCATACATAGTCATTAAGTACGTCAGTGAACTCATTCTTACGCAGCAGACCGTGATTTACGAATATGCAGGTCAGGTTCTTGCCGATAGCCCTGTTGAGCAGTACGGCAGCGACCGATGAATCCACACCGCCGCTCAGTCCCAGAACCACCTTGTCATTACCAAGCTCAGCCTTGAGCTCACTCACAGTCTTCTCAATGAATGAGTCCGATGTCCACTCCTTGCGGCTGCCGCAGATACCCATAACGAAGTTCTCAAGCAGCAGGCGGCCCTGCAGCGAATGCTCCACCTCGGGATGGAACTGCACGCCCCATACGCGCTTGTCCAGGTTCTGGAATGCAGCGAACTTTACGCTGTCTGTAGATGCTGTAACCTTGTAACCCTCAGGGATTGCGGTGATTGAGTCACCGTGACTCATCCAGACCTGAGAGCCCTTGTCAAATCCCTTGAACAGGGGGCAGTCATCGGATATGAATCCCAGATTGGCACGACCGTACTCACGTGTGCCGGCCTGCTCAACCTTACCTCCGTAAGTGAAACTGAGCAGCTGAGCTCCGTAGCAGATACCCAGAACCGGATACTTGCCGATTATGACCGACAGGTCGGGACGGAATGCGTCATCGGCATAAACACTAAGCGGTGATCCGCTCAGAATCACGCCAATAACATCGGGATCATTCTCAGGGAACTTGTTGTAAGGCAGGATCTCACAGAATGTATCCATCTCTCTCACTCTGCGGCCTATCAGCTGAGTTGTCTGAGAACCGAAATCAAGTATTATTATCTTTTGCATACCTGTATTTTTGCGTCTGCAAAATTAAACAAAAGGAGCCAAAGGGGACGGTTCTGTCAGGCTCCATTTTTCAACATTTAGTTTTTTTTGAGAAAAGGGAGCCAAAGAGGCCAAATAGAACCGTTGCCTTTGGCTCCTTTGGCTGCTTTTGATTACCTTTGCGTCCGGATGACAAAAAGTACCGACAACACTGTACCCAAGCTGATGCTGCAAAAGCGGTTCCTGCTGCAGGCCGTTCTCTTTGTGGCATTGTTTTCCATGCTGTTTATGGCCCTCTACCAGCCGTTCTCAAACACCACATGGTTCGGGTTCAACACATGGAAGCAGAGCGGTGTAACCATACTGTTCTATTTCGTAGCGGTGCCCACACTCATAATGAGCAAGCTGCTGCTGTCCGGAATGAGCAAGCTCTACCCCATATCGATACGCAGATTCCTGTGGTGGCACATTGCCGAGTTCATCGTCATTGCCACCGAGTACTACCTGTTCACGGTATCATTCAAACTGGGACTTTCACGCGAGTTGCCGCAGTTGCTCATACGCATACCGTCATGCGTGGCGCTTATCCTGGCCATCCCCTACACCATCGTCTGGTTCTACGCGCAGTATAAAGCCAAGAAAGAGGAACTGGAACTTTTCAAGGTAACCCACAACCGTGAGACCATGGAATCCGGCCACCGTCTCATCCAGTTCCGCGACAGCCAGGGCAAGCACAAGATGTCACTCAGCGAGGACTCCATATTCTACATAGAGTCACAGGATAATTACGTACAGATTTTCTATAATCTGGAAGGTAAGCTCTCAAGCTATCTGCTGCGTTGCAGCACCCAGAAGATTGAGGAGGACCTGGACGGGACATCTATAATCCGATGCCGCCGGTCATTCCTGGTCAACACCGCCAAGATAGCCCGTTACGGCAAGGAACACGGACATTTGACCATCACCCTGGACCACCCGTCGGGCAAGACCATAACGGTCACCCCCGCCTATTACCGCGCCATCCTTACACAGCTTGACAACCGCGTGGCACAGCAGCCCGGCGTTTAAGAATTTTCCTTACTTCCGGATTCCTTGAAGAAGATGCTGAACAGCACGGTTACCACAACCATGTAACCGGCAAAAATAAACCATGCCTTACTCCAGTCCGGAGCCACGGCCTTGAACACGAACTTGTCCATCACCGCACCCGCACAGATCAGTCCCAGCGTAGCGCCGATACCGTTTGACATCATCATGAACAGTCCCTGTGCGCTGGCACGCATGCTCTTGTCCACATTCTGCTCCACATATATGGAACCGGCAATATTGTAGAAATCAAATGCCACACCGTACAGGATGCAGCTGAGCACGAACAGCAGCACGCCGGGCATATCGGGAGTACCCAGTCCGAACAGCCCGAACCTGAGCACCCACGCCGTCATGGACATGAGCAGGACCTTCTTTATGCCCAGCCTCTTCATGCACAGCGGCACCAGCAGGAAACAGAGAGTCTCAAATATCTGCGACAGTGAGAGCAGCGCGTTGCTGTTCCTCACCGCGAACGTATCGGCATAAGCGGGATTGGATGAGAATGAGCCGAGGAACGTGTTGGCATAGCCGTTGGTTATCTGCAGCGCCGTTCCCATGAGGATGCAGAACATAAAGAACGTAGCCATATGCCTGACCTTGAAGAGGCTGAACGCGCTCAGTCCGAATGCGTCACGGATACTGCGCTCAGCCTTGGCGCCGCCCACCGGACACTGAGGCAGGGTAAGGCTGTACAGGCACAGTACCAATGAGAGTACTCCCGATAAGATAAGCTGCGTATATGAGTCCTGCATCTGCACTCCGCCGATCGATATGAAATTGACCGCCAGCATGCTGATTATGAAACCCACGGTGCCGAACAGGCGTATGGGCGGATAGTCCTTGACCGGATCGCCGCCGGCCTGCCCTATCACGCAGTAGGCAACGGAGTTGGTAAGCGCCACGGTAGGCATGAAGAATACAATGCTCAGAGCATAGAGGCTGTACAGCGGGCCGAACTCAACCTGCCCCGCGTTAAGGCAGTAGAGACCTGCCGCCAGCATGAACCCGCCGGCCAGCAGATGGCAGAGCGACAGGGTTTTCTGCGCCTGGATGTACCTGTCGGCCACAATACCCACAAGTGCAGGCATAAAGAGTGACACCGCGCCGTTTGTGATGAAAAACCACTTTATCTGACTACCCAATCCGGCCTGTGCCAGATAACGGCCAATCGAAATCAGGTAAGCACCCCAAACCGCATACTGCAGGAAAACCAGCATCACCAGACGCAGCTTCACGCCCAAACGGAGATTCCCTCTATTCTCATTCATATTTTCCAAAAATCCTTAAACTTCAAATAATCAGCATCAAACGCGGCACGAATTTAGCAAATCAAATTCATTCGCAATAAAAAAACGCCTAAAACGCATTTAAAATGGCCCCACGAGCCTTTCAGTTAGTAAAAATTAGTTAACTTTGCACGCTATTATACACATACGCGTACGCGATGGGATACAAAAGGACATTGGTTCGTTTCATCTTAACAGCTGTCATTACGGCATTTTGCGCCATGATGACACTCCCTGCGTATGCTGAGAGACACTCCAAGGCCGATTACCTTCTGCATGTAGGCGACACCGTAGTGCAGCGCATCATGCCCAAGCCTGAGTCCGACAGTCTCTACATTTCAACCATCTACACTGAGATCCATTTCAGGCTCAACAAGGCCGACCTGGACATAGACTACATGGACAACGGTCTTGCCCTGCTCAGTCTGGACAGGATCATTGACTCACTCGGCATTGAGAACATATCGGCCATTGAGATCATATCGCAGTCATCACCTGAAGGTAGTCTGGAACGAAACACATGGCTAACCGAGCACCGTTCAAAAGTCATGATGGAGTACATGAACCGCGTGTTCCCGGACCTCAAGGACAAGATATCCATGAACAAGGTCACCGAGTCATGGGAGAACCTGGCACAGTACGTGTTCCACGATCCCAACCTGGAGGAGGAGACCAAGCAGAAGATCCTGGACATCATTGACTCCGAGAAGTTGAGCGTGGCCGCCAAGAAGTCACGACTCAAGAACACCCTGGGCAGCAACCCCAAGACCGGCGATGTATATACCTACCTGACCAAATACTACTACCCCGTAATACGTAACTCAGGTATCTACATCCTGCATATGCTTGAGCCGGAGCCCGAGTTCCACCAGGATCCCGAGCGTCCGTATATTGAGGAGAAGCCGGTCAACCCGCAGGATATCAACTACAAACCCATAGAGATACTGCCCGAGCAGCCCGTCCGCAAGCGTCCCGTGCTGGCCGTCAAGACCAACCTGCCCTACTACGCATTCGGCAGGAAAGACCTGGGATGGGCCCCCATCTACAACATAGAACTTGAGTGGTACCCCTCAGAGCTGGGCCGATGGACATGGCTTGCCGAGTGGGAGTTCCCATGGCATTCCGTACCGGACAAGCACCAGTATTTCCAGATCCAGAACTGGCAGATTGAGGGCCGACGCTATTTCAAGCAGGCCTCACGCCACAGCGGCCATTACCTGTCGGCCTACGTAGGCATCAACTACTACGACATCTGTTTTGAGCGCAAGACCGGCCACGGATACCAGGGTGAAGGATTCGGAGGCGGTCTGGGCTACGGATACGTCATACCTCTGGGCAAGAACCCCAACACCCGCTGGAAGATGGAGCTCTTTATCAAGGGCGGATTCTACATGTCATTCTACGACCCGTATGACGCAGGATCACCCTTTGCCGGCAAGTACTATTATGACTGGATAGACTCGCCCTCACTGTTCATCAAACGTAACAGGATATTCCGCTGGTTAGGCCCCACAGGCGGCGGTATATCACTCAGCTATGACCTGGTGCGCAAGACCCCCAAGTCAAAAGAGAAGAAATAAGTTCTTTTTCAGTAATCATAACATGAAAAAAATCTGCTCATTCATTGCCGCAATCATGCTCTCCATGCCGTTTATGGCACAAGAGGCCGAGATAATAAAGAGTGGCTGGAACTTTGGTCCGCTGCCCGTAGTAGGATTTGACTCAGACCTGGGTTTCCAGTACGGAGTCTGCTGTGACATATTCAATTACGGTGACGGCACCAACTACCCGCAGTATGACTACAAGATCAACGTGGAGGCATCGACCTACACCAAAGGCTCCAGCATCCTGCGCACATACGGAGACTTCAAGACACTCATCCCTGACGGCAAGCTATTCTTTGACATAACCTATTTCAACGCACCCAAGTTCGGATTCTACGGTTTCAACGGATTCGCGCAGAAATATGACCCCGACCAGCTGGCATGGGCTCCCGGCGCAACCCCGCAGTCCGATGCCAAATCAGGCTACAACTTCATGTCCCGCAACCAGTTCCGCGCCTTGGTAAGCGTACGCAAGACCTTGGCCGATAACCTGAGCGCCGCAGCCGGTGTAGCATTCTACCATATCACCACAGACCGCCTGAACCTTAAGGACTACGACGGTCAGAGCACCCTCTATGACGAGTATCTGGCCAAAGGCCTTATCCGCAGTGATGAGAAAGACGGCGGAAACGTAACCCAGCTGCGTGCCGGACTGGTATATGACAGCCGCAATCATGACAGTGACCCCACCAGAGGAGAGAACGTTGAGGCATCGCTGGTATACAGCCCCGACCTCATTGACGGCCGCGGATACAGCAACCTGGGATTCCACCTGAGCATGAGCCAGTTCATGTCGGCCTATAATGACCGAATCACATTCGCATACCGCGCCCTGGTACAGGCCAACCTGTGGGGCGAGATCCCGTACTACTTTACCAACAACATCAACAGCATGTTCTTCCGCAAGATGTACACTGAAGGTCTGGGCGGAAACGCATCGGTACGTGGTCTTAACCGCAACGGCGTGCTGGGTAACGGATTCCTTATGCTCAACGTGGAGCTGCGCTGGCGTATCTATGATTTCAAATTCATAAACCAGAACTGGCAGATTGCCACCAACCCCTTCTTTGACGCCGGTAAGATACTGCAACCCTACCGTCTGGACGAGCAAAAGGAGGCCGGCATGTATAACGGTGACGAGTATGCGCCCCACTACACCGCCGGACTGGGCATCAAACTGGTCATGAACCACAACATGGTGGTATCATTTGAGGGAGGCAAGCCCTTCAGCAAGAATGACGGCAAGGGTCTGTGGACCAATATCGGATTCAATTATCTCTTCTAAGTGATGACCATACGCCGCCTGTCCATACTGTCAGCGTTACTGGTACTTCTTGCGCCGGGAATTGCAGCACAGGACAGCAACCGGCAGACAGCAAAGGACGGATGGTCCGTGAACCCGGTTCCCGCGCTTGCCTATGACTCGGATTTTGGCATTATGGCGGGCGGTTTCCTGGATATAAACTACTACGGAGGCCTGTATCCCAATTACAAGCACCGTCTCTGCATGGAGGCGCTCACCTACTCCAAGCACTCCAGCTTCTACATGCTGCAGTATGACACCAAGTACCTTATCCCGGGTATAAGGACATCGGCCAAGATATTCTTTGACAACAACCCGCTCTACTGGTTCTACGGGTTCAACGGCTCCATACATGACTATGACCGCAACCTCAACTGCAACCATGACAACGGCATAGCCTACTACAGTTATGACCGCAAGTTCATCAACACACGTCTGGAGTTCAGCGGCGGGTTCTCAACACATCTGGACTGGACAGCCAAGTTCTCATACTGGCATTACTGGATAAGGGAGCTCAACTGGGAGGGGTATGACTCAGACAACACCCTGTTCCGTGAGTACCGCCAGATGGGCCTGATTGAGGACTCCGAGTCAAACGGAGGTGACGTGATGGAGTTCCAGGCCGGACTTAAGTTTGACACACGTGACATAGAGGCAGCCCCCACCCGCGGCATCTATGCCGATATAAACGTAGGCTATGCCCCCGATATATTCAGCACCGGATATGACTATCTCAAGCTGGCAGCCAGGTTCCGCCAGTACCTGAGTCTGGGCAGCGAACGCATGGTTCTGGCCTACAGCATGGCCTATCAGGGCACTCTGGCCGGCAATCAGCCCTTTTACACGCAGTCATACATAATGCATTTCAAGCCATCCGACGGTCTGGGCGGCGCTACCACCCTACGCGGCATACTTTACAACCGCGTCACCGGCAATGACTATCTGTGGGGCAATTTTGAACTGCGCGCCCGCGTGATTGACATGAATCTGATAGGACGCCGCATATTCGGTGTCATCACCCCCTTCTTTGATGCCGGAGCCATAGTGCGACCGTTCCGTTTTGACCGCCAGACCGATGCACTTTACAGCAAGTATACTGATAAGTGCGCCGCTGACAATGTGACAGCCATGCCAAAGGATGAGTATCGGTCTTCACTTCTCAACAAGGCCCGTGAGCTGCATATGAGTGCGGGAATCAGCGCCCAGCTGGTGATTGACTACAATTTCATCCCCACATTCACGTTTGGCATACCTTTTGATAAAAGAGACGGTGACTACGGTCTCTACATGACGTTGGATTATATATTCTAGGAAATATGACTCAAAAAACTCCGGTCCTGCTGCTCACCGGTTATCTGGGCAGCGGTAAGACAACCCTTCTGAACAGGATTCTGACCAACAGCAAGGGCATAAAGTTCGCGGTAATTGTAAACGATATAGGTGAAGTCAATATCGATGCCAGCCTTATACAGCAAGGCGGCGTGGTAGGCATGAATGATGACAGCCTGGTAGCCCTGCAGAACGGCTGCATATGCTGCACCCTCAAGATGGACCTTGTGGAGCAGCTGCACCAGATCATCGCGCTGCACCGTTTTGACTACATCGTGATTGAGGCCAGCGGCATCTGTGAGCCCGGCCCCATTGCCCAGACCATAGAGTCCATCCCCCGCATGGAGTCCAAGTACACCAAGGACGGCGTACCCCAGCTGGACTGCATCGTAACAGTGGTCGATGCCCTGCGCATCCGTGACGAGTTCGGTTGCGGCGACAACCTGGTAAAGAAGGACATAGGCGAGGAGGACCTGGAGAATCTGGTAATCCAGCAGATTGAGTTCTGCAACATAGTGCTCCTGAACAAAGCATCCGAGGTAAGTGCCGATGAGCTGCTGCGTATACGTAAGGTGGTTCGCGCCCTGCAGCCCCGCGCCCGCATACTGGAGTGTGACTACGGTGACATAGACCTGGACAACATACTCAACACCGGTGCGTTTGATTTTGAGCGCGTGGCCACCAGCGCCACCTGGATCCAGGAGATTGAAAAGCGTGGTTCCGAGCTTGAGCATCAGGATGACGATGACAACGACGATGACGATCACGAGCATCACCACCACCATGATGATGACGATGACGATCATGATGAGCATGAGCACCACCACGACCACGAGCACCATCACCACCACCATCACGACCATGAAGGCGGTGAGGTTGAGGAGTATGGCATCGGCACATATGTATATTATGCACGCCGCCCCATGGATTTGAACCGTTTTGACTGGTTCGTGTCCAAGAAGTGGCCCAAGGGTGTCATCCGCACCAAGGGTATGTGCTATTTTACTGATGAGTTTGACATCTGCTACCTGTTTGAGCAGGCCGGAAAACAGATGAGCCTTAAGAATGCCGGACAGTGGTACGCCACCATGCCCGAGAACCAGCTGGCCAACATGCTGCGTTCTGACCCCACTCTGGCCGCCGACTGGGACGAGCAGTACGGTGACCGCATGCAGAAGCTGGTATTTATCGGCCAGAATCTGGATAAGGCCTACATCAAAAAAGAACTTGACGCCTGCCTGGTAGACTAACTCAAAGGGGACGGTTCTGTTCGCGTAGGGGACGGTTCTAAACGCGAACAGAACCGTCCCCTACGCGAACAGAACCGTCCCTTATGCGTTCACATATGGAAGAACTTGAAAAAATATTAGAAGAGCACGGGATAAAGCCCACGGCCAACAGGTTGTTGGTGTTAAAGGCGCTGGCTGACTGTCACCGCCCCGTCACTATGGCCGAACTTGAGGATCAGATTGACTCAATTGACAAGTCCGGAATATTCCGCACCCTGACCCTTTTCAATGAGAACCATCTGTTGCACCAGATTGATGACGGCTGCGAGGGTGTGCGCTACGAGCTCTGCCATGCCACCGGTGAGACCGATGACGACCGCCACGTGCATTTCCATTGCGAGGTTTGCCACCGCACATTCTGCCTGGAGGAGATTCCTGTTCCGGCAATTGACCTGCCACAGGGATTCATGGCAGAGACCGCCAACTTCATGATTAAAGGCATCTGCCCTGAGTGCGCCGGCAAAGGCAAGACAACCCACACCCATCACCACCATTAATGGAAAAGGTTCTACTACATACATGCTGTGCGCCTTGCAGCGGAGCCATCATAGAGTGGATGCTACAGAACGGCTACAAGCCCACCATCTACTACTGCAACCCCAACATATACCCCTATGAGGAGTACATGGTACGCAAGCAGGAGTGCTCCCGATATGCCTCAGCGCAGGGGCTTGAGATAGTGGATGCCGATTATGACCACTCTGCATGGCAGTGCTGCATTTCCGGTCTTGAGGGGGAGCCCGAGCGCGGCAAGCGCTGCCTGGAGTGCTTTAAGATGCGCCTTCTGAGCGCCGCCAGGTATGCATCGGAACATGGTTTCACCTTATTTACATCCACACTGGATTCCAGCCGATGGAAACGCCATGACCAGATTGTGGAGGCCGGCAATTGGGCTGCCGCACAGTTCCCGGGACTGACATTCTGGGACAGGAACTGGCGCCAGGGAGGTCTGCAGGAACGCCGATCAGAGATAATCCGTGAGCAGGATTTCTACAACCAGCGCTACTGCGGCTGCGAGTACAGCATGCAAGCCATGCATGATGACAAGAAACAGACACGCCAGCGTATCAAAAAGCTAGTATCGGTGATGACACCTGAGCAGAAAACCTTTCAGTCTGCCGCCGTCTGGGAACGCCTGGAGCAGAATCAGGCTTTTAAGGATGCAACCGACATACTGATTTACTGGTCTATGGATGATGAGGTACAGACCCCTGCATTCATAGATAAATGGACCGCTGCCGGCAAACGTTTCTACCTGCCTTCAATACAGGGCGATGACCTTATTGTAAAGCTGTATGACGGCACGCTCCGCCCGGGTGAGCAGTTCGGGATACCCGAGCCTGACGGCGAGCAGGTTCATGACCTGAGCCCCATCACTCTTGTACTGGTTCCCGGCCGTGCATTTGATGCTCAGGGTAACCGCATGGGACGCGGCCGCGGATTCTATGACCGCCTGCTACCACAGCTGCCGCACGCCGTCAAGGTCGGCGTATGCTTTGACTGCCAGAAACTGCCATGCGTGCCCACTGATGACAATGACTTTAAAATGGATTTTGTAATATGATACTCTGGTACTCCGGATGCGGAAACAGCCGTTTTGTGGCCGATACCCTGGCACGTGAACTGAATGACAGCAACATGCTCTTCATACCCCAGGCAGCACGCCAGGCTGCAGCATTGGAGTTTGGCCCCGATGATATCCTGGGTATCGTTTTCCCGGTCTATTCATGGTCTGTGCCCAAGCTGGTATCGGAGTTCCTGCGCACGGCCTGTATAAAAGGAAAACCGGCCTATATATTCGCAGCCTGCACCTGCGGTGATCAGACCGGACTTACATGGGAGCACCTTAAGAAAGATCTCAAAAAGCAGGGTCTCACACTCGATGCATTCTTCTCATTCCAGATGCCCGAGACCTACATTAACCTTCCCGGTTTTGAGCTGGATTCTCCTCAAAAAGCGGAATCAAAGATCAACGGAACCAAGGAGAGTCTGAAAGAGGCCGTAAGACTCATAAAGCAGCGTGCCCTGGGCAATTTTGATAAGCTCAAAGGAGGATCATCATTCCTTAAATCAAACATCCTAAAGCCCCTCTTCTACGGCCTGCTCATAACCGACCGCAAGTTCACGGTATCGGACGCCTGCATCGGCTGCGGCATCTGCGCCAAAAACTGCCCCCTGCAGAACATCACAATAGAGAATGACCGCCCCAAATGGAACGGCCATTGTACCAATTGCATGAGCTGCTACCACCGCTGCCCCAAGAACGCCATCAATTTTGGCAAAGCCACAATCGGCAAGGGACAATACTATTTCAAATTGACAATTGAGAATTGACAATTGACAATTGAGAATTACACATAACCTGCACTACAAGAAAAGGCTTGCAAAAATTGCAAGCCTTTTCTAATTCTCAATTTTCAATTCTCAATTCTCAATTCTTAAAGTACCTCGAAATCAAGAGACTGGAGGTCCTTGTCGGCTGATGATGAGCCGTAGAGCAGCTTGTACTTGCCGCTGAATGTTGAAACCTCATCAATTCTCTCATCATAGTACTGGAATGACTTGCCGGTCAGTGTGATAACGGCGTTGCCGGTCTCACCTGCCTTAAGAGTCAGACGCTGGAATCCCTGCAGACCCTTGATAGGAGCAGCGGGGTTGTCAAGGCTCTTAACGTATACCTGAACAATCTCAGTACCCTCACGGTCACCGGTGTTGGTAACAGGGATGGTGATGGTTACGCTGCCGTTCTTCTTCATTGAACTCTTTGACAGGGTAGCCTGACCATAGTTATAAGAGGTGTAGCTAAGACCGTAACCGAACGGATAGAGAGGCTCGCCACGGAAATAGCGGTATGTACGGTTCTCCATTGAGTAGTCTGTGAACTCAGGCAGCTGGTCTGTAGACTTGTAGAAGGTAACAGGCAGTTTGGCGCTGGGGTTGCAGGTACCGTTCAGGATCTCAGCAAGTGCCTGGGCACCACCCTGACCGGGATACCAAGCCTGGATAAGGGCATCGAACTGATCCTCAAGGCTGCCGAATCCCATGCATGAGCCTGCGCAGTCAACAAAGATGGTGGGCTTGCCGGTAGCGTGCATGGCACGGATAAGACGCTGCTGAACTGCAGGAATCTCAATATCGGGCTTATCACCGCCCTCACCCTCCATAGAAGGAGTGATACCGCCGATGATGATGATAGCGTCAACGTTCTGGGCTACGAGGCTCTTACCAAGATCCTCAAACTCGGCAATCTTCTGTACGCAGAACTGTGCATTCAGACGGGCAAACTGACCGGTAGCATGGGTGTACTCAATCTTGATATCGTAGGTCTGGCCCTTGCTAACCTTGAAAGACTTCATCTGCTGCATGCCGCCACGGCCACCAAAGCCGCCGAATCCGCCAAAGCCGCCGAATCCGCCGCGACCACCCTGGCCGCCCTTAGCCTCCTCAACCAGACGACCGTTTACATAGAGCTTGTAACCGTTGTCTGAGCTGATGTTGTAGCTCATATCGCCGGTGAACGGAGCAACCAGCTTACCGGTAAGACGGGCCGATATGTTATCGGTCTGATCCAGCCCCTCAACAAAGTTGTAGGCACCAAAGTTAGAGAAGTTAACCTCTGTGTAGTTGCCGGTAACGGCAGGAGCGCCCTTGAAGTCTGTGTTCTTCCAGAACTCACCCTTAAGACCCTTGCCACCGTTGATATCCTGAGTGTAGTATGTGGTGTAATACTCGTTGCGGATCTCGCAGGCACGGTCATAAACGATCTCGGTGTTGGGGAAATACTTCTTGATACCGTCCAGCAGAGTGCGGGTGTGCTCCTCGGTGGGGCTGCCGCCGTACTCACCGTTCATCATGCTGCGGTCATCGGCGTTAGGACCAACAACAGCCAGCTTCTTGATGTTCTTGTCAAGAGGCAGGACACCGTTGTTCTTAAGCAGAACCATTGACTGGCGTGCAGCCTCAACTGCAAGCTCGTCATTTTTCTCGCTGCTGATAACATCCTCACCGAAGTTTGCCCAAGGCAGCATCTCGGCGGGATCAAACATACCCAGCTCAAAACGGCCCTTAAGTACGCGGCGCAGAGCTACGTCAATATCGGCCTCGTTGATCTTACCCTCCTGGACAGCGCCAACAAGTGACATGAATGCCTTACCGCACTCCAGGTCTGTACCTGACAGGACAGCATCAACAGATGCGCTCTCTGCATCGGGATGGGTACCATGCTGGTTCTTGTTATAGAAGTTGTTGATGGCATCGCAGTCTGTCAGCACGATTGCCTTATAGCCCCATTTCTCACGCAGGATATTTATAAGCAGACGCTCGCTGCTGCAGCAGGGCTCACCCTCATAGCGGTTGTAAGCGCACATAACCTCCTGTACGTTACCCTCCTGAACCAGAGCCTTGAAGGCGGGCAGGTAGGTCTCCCACAGGTCACGCATTGAAACCACTGCATCATAGCGGTGACGCTGGCTCTCAGGACCGCTGTGTACTGCATAGTGCTTGGCGCATGCATGAGTCTTGTAATACTTCTTGTCATTACCCTGCATACCCTTTACGTTGGCCACACCAAGAACGCTCATGTGGTAAGGATCCTCACCGTAAGCCTCCTGACCGCGGCCCCAACGGGGATCACGGAAGATGTTCACGTTAGGACACCAGAATGTAAGCTCAGGATTGCCGGGTACGTAGTTGGCACCCATCTGAACATTGAAGATGTCATGATTTGAACGGTTCCAGTTGGCACGTGCCTCATCGGACACTGCGCTGAATACATCATAAACCAGCTGCTCATTGAATGAAGCACCCATACCGATAGGCTGCGGGAATACGGTGTAGCCGCCCTGACGAACGCCGTGGCAAGCCTCTGACCACCAGTTGTATGACGGGATACCCAGACGGTCAACTGATACTGACTTGTTCATGATAAGTCCTATCTTCTCCTCAGGAGTAAGCAGTGACATAAGGTTATCAACACGTTTGTCAACCTTGAGGTTGGGATTCTGGAAAGGATACTCGTACTTTCCACCACTGCAAGAGAGCATAAAAGCTGCTGCAGCCAAGGCAATTAAGCCTGAAATTCTTTTCATAAGTTATTAATTGTGTTTATTCGGATTTGTCCTCCTAAAAAAGTCCCGCAAGTTACTAAAAAATGTGATAATCAAGGGCATTTATCACTTCAAATCAACAGTCCGCAAAATATAGCCGCGTGTATCGTCCAGATAAGTGACATCGGCACGGATACGGGTCTTTCCGGACTCAAGCCGCAGACGTCCGTCACTGGCCTGGCCGTTCACGCTCCACCTTACAGACTTGACGGGCCGGATGCATAATGAGAGTTTCAGGTCCACCGTCTGGCCCACGCTGTAATCATCGGGCAAAAGTATGACCGGATTGTAAATGACGCCGCAACTTACGTATTCCTGATCCGGGACAGCATCCCGGCTACCCTTCACCTTGGTCCATGAACCATCCGGCTGTTTCATGCAGAAAATGAATGCATCTCCAAGTTCCGGGGTAACGGTAAGGACATCATATTGCGTAGTAAGGTTTACCGTGGTAGGTTCAATGTCGGCCTTTAAGTTCCAACCCTCCTGCTTGATATTCCCATCCTTATCAAACAGGCAAATCTTGAATTCATAACTTCTCTTATCAACTGAACTGGTAACGAATTCACCCACAGTGAATGTAAATCTTGAACCCACTGTCAGGCCCTTAGCATCAGTATTGGGTCTTAATCCATATCTGCCCGTCCTATTGGGCCTCAAATTGAACAGTTCCTGCTCTGTCTGTTCAATATGAACGTTATCAGGACAAATTCCTATAATAGCATCCTGATATTTATTAAAATCCATGAGAGGATAATCGCCCAGGTCAACGGCAAAAAAACCATTGGATCTTCCGCCCCACCCCCAATTAAAGTGGAGTTTACCCGTATCATCATATCCGTCGCAGACAAAAGAATGTCCTCCTTTTATACCTTCTCCTCCATAAAAAATCACCCTATCCTCATCAATCTCCTTCTTCATGAGAGCAAGCCATTTGTCAGCATCATAATTGCTTTTATACAGCAATCTGATTGACTCTGATGAATAGGACATATTCTTTACCATTCCATCCTTGGTATAAATCTCAAATGCGCCGGAGCCTTTTGCAGAATAATCCATTACCGACATCACACCGCAGTCATGCAACAGTTGTGCCACCTGGGTCAACTGATCCTCCGTCCAGTCCGATAAATGAGTCGGGCAGTCAGACAGCGGCATATCATCCCAGTTGTAAGTATGACTGTTTAAGGAGTATGCGGGTATATATGTGCCGCCCCCAGTCGTATAACCGCCAATCACGCCCTTTCCATGAGCCGGCCACTTATTGTAACGCATGATGATAGCCGTAGCAGTAGCCACGCAACCTGCAAGAGAACGCTCATTCTCTCCTTTTGCCACCGGACATAACATATTGTACGGCTCTGTCTGGTCCCAGTTGGCCGTTTCCAGCACTTTACGTCCGGTTGCCCCATCCATTACAGTCTGGGATTTCCAGGCCGCCTGAACCTGTGCCGTCGCCTTAAAATCAGATTTGCGGATATCATCAACACTTCTCTCCACTCCATCAATCCACCATTCCAGATTCTCAGGCATATCCGTACTTTGGAACTGCCCGTTATCAGAATAGGCCAGAACCGGGCTGATACGGTCATCGGCCGATATAATCATCCACCCGCCGTCAGGATTGTTGAACACGTAGAAACGGGGCAAAACCTCTTTTCCGTCCCTGGATGCAGCTCTGAGTGTAGTAGCATCATCCGCCTGGGGCTGCACGCTCATACCCATTGCCTTCTGTGCGTATCGGGCAGCGACGTCCTGTCTTACAAACTCCGCCTTAACGCTCAATACGCAGGCCAGAGCAAACGATAAAATGACAATCTTTCTCATAACAACATCACTAATCCGTAGCCCATATCCGTAATGAACCAGGCTGTATCATCAACCACCTTAATACACTCCATAACGCCCGTCCAGGTATACTCTTCAAGTTTTCCCTGGCTTGACACCTTCACAATATATTCATGTCCCTCAACGGGTTTGCCCTCACAGTCACAGAGTATAATAAGATGTGACTCAAACCTACGCACATCCATCACCTGCATATAGCGATCACTGTAACGATACCATAACGAATACTGGTAATCAGAATCCGGTCCGTTCAATACGTAAACCGCCGTATCAGGATCCTCAATCTCATACCACCCGTAATCCGGGCAACGCATAAGACTGCACTCATCATACTCCTTGGTGAACCCGTCCAGACAATCGCCGTCATAGAGCATAATGCAGTTGTCCAGACCTGAGCGGACGGGGAATCCTATCAGGTCACCGTGAGCTCCGGGCACAACGCTTATGTCATCAAACAAACAGCTGACCACGCTCATCTCCTTACCGTCCTGCTCAAATACCGCCCTGTCACCATCAAAACGCTCCTTGATTGTCACGTCCCTGAACAGCATTCGCCTGTACTCAAACCGGCCAATGTCAGCGCTCACAGACTCAAAAGTTCCCTCCGTGCAGGGCAGATTCTTGGTCTTGTCTATAGTGGCAAGACTGGTATTGAAGTATTTGATATACTGTTTTCCGTCCGATGCACGACTCATCATGCCGGTAACAGGGCCCACAACGGTATTGCCCACATCCAGTTCACAATCATCGTAGGTCCATACATGGACGGCACGTGTGGAGTCCTCCAGAACCAATCCGAAAGTACCGTCATCCGAGTAGTCAACCGCTGTCACGGTAACCTTATTCAGATTGGCCAGGAACTCATAATTCCGTTCATCGGCACTTATCTCCATCATCTCCTTGAGGCTGATATAACGCAAGCCCGACGGCATGGACGGGATTCCGTTCGTAGTCCACGGCAGCACGCTGGCATTCAGCTCCTTAAGGATATTCACCTCCTGGGTTGACTCCGTAATCTGTATATCCTTGAGCTTTACCACCATGCCCGGGAACTCCTGCAAGCGGCTTGACTCATCACTTATAATGTCAAAACCAATCTTCTTGCCGGACTCAAGCGTAACCTCAAAATAGGGAGTAACCTCCTGCGGGATATACATAAAGCAGAATGCGTCATCATTACCGGGGCAACGCAAGGCGCTAATGACATCGGTCTGTGTGGTAGGTTGCAGCTGTCCGGTAACCAGGTCCAGTGTACCTACATTCATGAAACGGCCGGCCTTGACACCTGTAATCCTCTGTCCGGTACGGTTATCAAAAGATATTACCATGGACGTCATGGCATGCTTGGCCTGCAGGGTCACGCCCCTGTCTTTGGGACCGCCCGATGCATAAGCCGTAAGCAGGTTGGCCTTAAGGATCTTATCCATGGAACTCTGGTCCGTAGGGATAGTTACGGTCACAGACTCCTGCCCACTGTATGACTCGTCATAGGGAGAGTAGGCAAAGAACCTGGCCGATTGGGTCTGGTCAAATTTCCACTTGATATTATTCTTGGATACTATCCTGCCGGTTGTTGACACGGTAAACTTGATGTTGTCAAGCCCCACGGGCTCACCCACAAAAAGTCCAAACTCAAGTTCCGTATCCATATTGGGATAACCGCCCACACCCAACATCGTAACAGACATGGGTGCCCCCCACTCAGGCCTGTTCTCCTTACATCCCCAGAACAGGACCATGAACAGCGCGACTGCCGGCAGTATGCTCTTGAATCTCATAAGAATCTATATCTCCAGTTGAAAACAAAGATACATTAAAAAAAGTAAAAAACGCCCTACACCGGTAAACAATCACTCATGACGTCCGTCATAAGGTAAACAACAGAAAAACACACACGTTATTTCAGTTAGCAACAAATGGATTTGAGATAACAGACAATAGTTTAGTAATTCAAGGACGGTGCCGCCTGACAGAAGGTAGCACCGTCTGTCCTTTTTATCACTTTACGGAGTATAATACTTCAGATGTCACAAGCTTACCCTTTTGATAGGTATCATGGCGGGCATAACCAATATCCTGACAGTACCAGGTATCCGTTATCACTTCACGGCGATAACCCGGGCCTGACTCATCCCTGCTTTCCTTTACCACCATGCATTTGAAAGTGCCGCCAGGCAAGGAGATGGTCTCCTCACGCAGGACCTTGCGGTTATGAACACGTACGGTATATGTCAACGGCCCCACCTTGACCTTTGCAGTCACTGTGGGCAGAGTATCACCCGGCTGCATATCGGACGGAATGACCGAGTACCCGCCCTTACCGATGGCATTGGCACCGATACGGGCCTTTACATATGATGCCACTGCATCGCCCATATTGCCATGCACATTCCCCTCATCATCAACATATACGGTCTCCAGCACTTCACTGTCATACATAGGTTTACCGTTTGCCTTAAGGAACCTGGATGATGTGGTCACCTTACGCTTACCGTGAGCATCATCAACATCGGTCACAATGAGCATATGTCGCCAACAGAACTTGCCGTCTTTAACATATTTGCGCACATACTCCAACGTAGTACCTGCACTGTCCGGACAATAACATTGCGCCTTAAGGCCACTACAAGGAATAAAAAATATCAACAAAAAAATTTTTATCCAAATCCTCATGATAACGGTTTGATTATGCAAAAATAGTTTTTTTTAGCAAACAAGCGCGTGATAATATCGTTACTTTTGTGTGAGTTTACCATCGGTGGCAAACGGTATAATTCAAACAACTAGTAAAACGTAACCCATGCAAAAATCCAAGCTATTAGGTTTTATAGCCGCGATGGTTATTGCCCAATCAGCCTGCAGCAACCTAAAAGACACTCTTGCCGATATGCCGGTGAGCGAACCTGCCCAGCTCATTGACAAGGGTCTTGAAATGATCCTGTCATATAAGGAGTCAGGGGTCGCCATGAAACAGACCGCATCTTTTGAGCCTGCAACGCATCAGTCAGGCACTCCCGCCGACACCATCTGCATGTCATATTATGTAAGACAGTCTTTCCCCACCGTACAGATAGCACAGTATGCATATCAGGAGGCTGTAGACTCACTGCCTGATAAAGACATAAAACAGATGAGGCTGGCCATGAACGGCACCGACGTCTCATATTACATACCCCAGTATGAGGGATCCACCAAATCCGTGGTCAGGACCTACATGAATCTTCTTTACAATACCCGCAAGCTCATAGAGGAGAACCCGTCACTGGACCAGGAGAGTCCCAACACCGGTTTCCATTTCCCAGACATATCAATCATCACACCCATTGATGATGAAAACAATTCAAACGGGACCGATGAAAACAACACCGATGATAACGGCGAGGATGACAAGAAGAGCTACGACCCCCAGTATTACGAATCTGAGGACGGCCTGCACATAATTTTCTCCTGGAACCAGTACACTATCGGCATACACCACTCATATGACGTACGGTTCGGCCTCAGACAGAGATACGGACGTACAGACACCATATGTACCCAGTATCATGTAACTGACACATACAACAGCACACAGTACGCAGAATGGCAATATGAACTGATTGATTTCCTGGATCAGAGCAAATTCCATTACGTCCTGGACGGAGCCGTCATCACCTACAACGACCCTTTTGAGGTAGGTGTAAGCAAGGCCGTCATCAAGTACTATTTCCTGGATCTGCAGGACAGGCTAATCCGATTCCAGTAACCCCTTATTTTGCAGCGCGTATCAGTACGCATGCGCCGCCACCCGGAGCAAGCGGCAACTCAATCACGCTCTTTCTGGTAACAGCCTTGGGAGCCTCAGTGCGCAGTGTCTCGCGGTTGGTCTGGTAGTGGGTGTCATCGGCATCGGTACTGATCGTAGCCGTAAACTTGCCGCGTTTGGGCAGGAAATCCAGAGGTACGGTCAGGGTGCGTGCATCCTCATTGGTCGCGGCACCAATCAGCCAGTCGCCATCCTTGTTCTGACGGGCCATCACGATGTACTCGCCTATCTCACCGGCCAGCGTGATACTCTCCTGCCAGGGCTGCTTCTCGGCACTCAGGAACTCCAGCAGTGACGGATATTTCTCATAATACTCAGGGATATCGGGAATGACCGTTGCACCTGACCATGTGATGAGCGTACGTGCAATCTCACCGGTAACCGTTGACGGCACCTCCTGGTTGTTGTCCTTACGGGTTGTTCTGCCCTGATGCAGCTCTAGGAAACCGTTGTTCTGGTCAATAGGACCTGCCACCATATTTACAAAGGCCGATGTCACAAAAGTCTTGGGCTGGAAGATCTGGCGGCCGTCCAGCTGGGCCTTGCAGTACTCACGCGTAACGGCATTGGGCCAGGTGCGCATCTGGCCGAACGGATGCACCGGATAGTCGTGATAATCAACCATCAGATGATGCTTGGCGCAAAGGGCCGTAATCTCCTGTGTCTTGCGGTTTTTCTGCTGCGCGTTACCGTTCATGAATCCGTACTTGACACCTGTGGCACCCCACTCCTCATACTGGGCCAGGGTCTCCTCAATGGGATAGTTGGTGCCGGCCACATCATTCAGGTAGAGCCAAACGCCCACGCCCTTGTCCTTACCATATTTTATAATACGCTGAACGTCACGCGCCTTATCACCCTTGGTGGGGTCTGAATCCTTCTCAAACTCCGGGCCGTACCAGTTGGCATCCAGCACCAGGCCCTGGAAACCCTGCTCTGCTGCAAAGTCAATCATGCGGGTCCATGATTCATAGTTCATGCCGTAGTGGTAACCCTCCCAGACAGCGCCGTCAATACGCCAGTCCCAAAGGTAAACGCCCGGACGTACCCAACTGAAATCCTGCTCCGGCTCCGGATTGAGCAGCTCCAGCAGGTGTGAATCAACCAAGTCACCGGGAGTCTTGCCTATCATCAGGACACGCCAGGCACCCATGAACTCATCCTCAAAACCGGTAATCTTCTCAGTAATCACCTCAAAACGGGTGGATCCGGTCTCGGACTGCAGTCTCATGGGCCATCCGCCGGCGCTCAGATCGGCCTCATGAAGGGCCAGGTACAAGTCATCGGCCGCCTTAATGGTCATTACAGGCAGGCGCTCGCCGTTGGCATCGGACAAAAGTTCCGGACCTACGTTATGACGCTCGCCATTATAGTACCATGCAGTAAAATCACCGGCAAAATTGAACTCAGTATGCTCATAAAGGTTGGAACCTTCATTCTTCGTCATTCTCTGCGGCCTCATCCTGAATGCCACGCCGTCATCATAAACGCGCACATCAAGCACCAGGATACCTGTCTGTACCGATGCACCCGCAATCTGGAAAGACTGTGAGTTATAGACATCCTTAACCACTGACCGTTTTCCCCACAGAGGTCTCCACACCTCCTTTATCTTGACAGGCTCAGACTGCTGTGGCATGATGGTTGCAATATCAAAGAAATTGTCATCACTGTGTGTGATACCCATTCTGGACCAGTTTATGACAATATTTCCATCTACAGATATACTGTATCTAAGATCTGTACCAATGACTCCGGTAAAACTGAAACTAACCCTGCCATCAGGTGATTTCAACTCATAAACCTGTGACTGGGCACTGATCTGACAAAGGAATGAAACAGCAAACGCTGCAAGCAAAAGGATTCTTTTCATAATTGGTTTTCATTATTCTGGTTCAAAGATAGAAAAATGTGGAAAAGGGGACAGTCCCCATTTCCACATTTTTTATATTTGCACTCAATATGAAACACATACAATACAGAACCCAAGGGACCTGCTCACTAATGATAGACGTAGTGGCCAGTGATGACGATGTAATTCAGCAGGTAGCATTCCTGGGCGGCTGCAACGGCAACCTTCAGGGCATAAGCCGACTTGTAGCCGGCCAAAAGATAGATGATGTGATAGCCCGCCTCAACGGAATAGACTGCGGCGGCAAAGGCACCTCCTGCCCTGACCAGCTGTGCCGCGCCTTGGAGCAACTCAAAACACAGTAAAAAGTGCACGGGAGCCCCGCCCAGCTGCATCAAGCAAAAGAACATCAGAAGAACGATGCAATTTGCTCGGATTTTTCCCGACAAACGAATTGTCGCATCACTGGTGCGACAATTGTCTTGGACTCATTTTCTGATAGTTATACCGATAAAAAATGTGTATATTCGCAAAAAGAACGGTAAAGTATAGAAGTATGAAGAGAGTGATAGTGATATCGACCAGCCTGAGGGCGGGATCAAACAGCAGGGCTCTGGCGGAGCGGTTTGCTGATGGCGCAAGGGATGCCGGGAACGATGTTGAGCTGGTATCGCTTGTGGGTAAGAATATCCAGTTCTGCAAGGGGTGTTTCGGCTGTCAGAAGCTGGGCCGATGCGTGATTAAGGATGATGTGAATGAGATAATGGAGAAGGTCATCAGTGCCGATGTGGTTTGTTGGGCTACTCCTATCTATTACTATGAGATGAGCGGACAGATGAAGACGCTGATAGACCGCATGAACGCCATGTACCCGTTGGATTACAAGTTCCGCGACATATATCTGCTCACGACTGCCGCCGAGAATGAGGAATATACACCCAAGCGCGCCGAGAGCGGCCTGCAGGGATGGATAGACTGCTTTGAGAAAGCGGCACTCAAAGCGCACCTGTTCTGTGGCGACGTGAACGATGCCAACGACATCAACGGCAATCCCAAACTTGATGAGGCTTACAATCTTGGAAAAGGAGTTTGAAAAATGTGGAAAAGGGGACAGTGACTTCGTCGAGCTAAACCTTGTGGAAAAGAGGACTGTCCCCATTTCCACACTGCTTGCTGAATTCCATATCGGCTACAAAAATAATCCATTCAAGGTGATTTTATGGAATTTTAAGTATTTTTGCACACAAATCAATAATCTCCTAATATGAAAAAAACTTTGTTAATGATGATTGCAGCTTCATTCCTTGCAATCCCCACACAGGCTCAGCTTCTAAACAGACTTACCGACAAAGCCATTAAAGCAGCCGAAAGAGGCGTTACCAAAGCCGTTGAAAAATCTGCTGAAAAAACCGCCGAGAAAGCAACCGAAAAGGTTCTTGGCTCCGCCGAGAAAGCCGTCGAGGCCCAGGTGGACCGTCAGGTAAACGAGCTGAACGCCACCACCAACGAGCTTAACCGTTACAATGACTCACTGGCCGCTGCCAATGCTGAGTTTGCCGCACAGCACGGTGCAGCAGCCGGCGCAGGCGTACAGGGACTGATGGGTTCATATATGTCACTGATGGGCGTAGCAGCCCCCACATATGAGGACAAGGGTGATGAGGTCCAGCTCTCCTGGGACTACATATCATTCAAGATGGAGTGGCTGGCCAAGTTCAAAGGCGATGAGTGCAATGACTCCAAGATGATGTACACATTCCAGACCCCTGAGCTGGCCACACAATACTACCGCGAGCAGACTGCCGATATGGATAAGGATGCGGCCAAACTCTGGTCAGTAAATGACAAGACCGTTACCCAGGACAACACCGCCGAATACAAAGGTCAGGACAAGGTAGCCGTCAAGGCCGCCATGCAGCAGATTGTCCTCAGCATGGGCGGTAAGCTGGAATAACACAAAACTATCTGTTCGCTTTGTGTGGAAAAGGGGACAGTGACTTCGTCGAGCTAAACCTTCCCCATTTCCACATCGACTTTGTAAACTTTGATACCCTGAAGCCTGTGCTTGAAGCACTCTGAAGGGAGCCAAAGGGGACGGTTATTGGACAAGCCAAGCGTCTCCTTCGGAGCCGAGCGGACTTCGTCGAGCTAAACCTTCTATTTGGCTCCTTTGGCACCCTCTGGCACCTTTATTTGTTTTTGAGGATAATCAGTTGTTTGTTGCGGGTAGAGAGCAGGAAGGGTTGCTTTCCTATCACTTTCAGGCCCAATACTCCCACAAGACTCTGTTTTTCACCCCTGTCTACATACATTGAAGGGGGAGCGAGTACAGTCTTAACAAAGCGGAACTTCTTATCACCGATCTTAATTGTTGTACGTCCCACTTTGGGGTGTTTACCTCCAACTTTGTTGACCGATGGACGAGTAAGGAATGGTTTGGCCTCTTCGGGCACTATGCATGGTTCCGCTCCTGTATCCAGGGCCAGACGGTATTGACGAGTCTTGAATCGGCTCCGAACCTGCGTTTCTACAAAAACCACATGGCTGGCTTCTTCCACCTGAACAGGAATGGTTGTCACTACTTTGAAAAACCTGGAGAGAATACTATCTGTCTTCTCAGGATGTATCAATAGAACTGACTTTCCTTTCCAATCAAACATTATGTCATAATTGACCCACTGAGCCATTCCAAAGACGCCATGAGTACCACTGGTACCGCCGTAACCCAAATCCAGCAACGGCGCCATAACCGGCCCGGTCTCCAGCTCTCCGATCTTGATATTGTCAATCCTGGCTATACCATAAGACTCGTTTATCTTACCATGTGACTCAAATCCCAACAACTTACTCAGGCTGTCTCCTGGAGCAGCAGGGGCAAACTGAGAGTGAAGCAATGTCTGGGAACAGCCGGTATCAAACATGAAACGATACATGTTATTCCCAATACGCACCCTCACGAATGGCTGATACTCCAGCAGGCCTCTTTCAAGGCCAAGATGAACGACATCGGGCCCATCAAAAACAGTGGTGAGCATGTCATACATGATGGAATCATTGACATCAGTCAGTCTTATTATGCCGTTCTGTGCACCAACCGGCAGTGTTAGTAACGCTAATGCAAACGATAGGATTACGGACTTGAAAGGTTTCATATTTTTCCACTTTATTGTGTAATGTATTCTGATAAAAAAGCAATCATTTCCGCGGGAGTCACCACAATTGGAGTTTTTGGAATATCGGTATACAAAGGTAAGGGATGTCATCAATAAATGAGTAATTTTGCATGTGGAAAAGGGGACAGTCCCCTTTTCCACATTTTACATCAGGTTAAACTATGAACGTACTTATCATAAACGGAAGCCCCCGCAAGAAGGGTCTGGTATCACAGATGCTGGATATAATGCGCTGTGAGGCGGAGAACCGCGGTGACCGCGTGGAGACCGTGTTTACAAATGACCTCAACGTAAAACCCTGCATAGGCTGTATGGTATGCCGCAGTAAGAACAAATGCGTGCTTGGTGAGGATGATTCACAGCGCGTTATAAAGCTCATGCACGAGGCCGATGCCGTCATAATGGGCGCACCCTGTTACTGGGGCAACATTCCGGGACAGATGAAGCTGTTGTTTGACCGTATGGTATACGGCATGATGCGCGACACGCCACGTTTCCCGGAGCCGCTCCTAAAGGGCAAGAAATGCATTCTGCTGAGCACCTGCACCACCCCATGGCCCTGGAACGTATGGTTCAAGCAGTCACGCGGTGCCATTCGCGCCATGCGTGAGATATGCCGATACGCGGGTTTCAAGATTGTCATGACCATAGACCGCGGCGGTACAGTCATGCATCCGCAACTGACCGATAAAGACAAGGCCAAGTGCTGCAAAGCAATTTCGCTAATTAAATAAAACACAATAGATTATGGTGAAGCACATTATTCTCTGGACATTGAATCCGGAGTTATCGGAAGTAGAGAAGAAGGCTGTCAAGGCCGGTATCAAGGAGGGTCTCGAGGGACTGGTTGGAAAGGTTCCCGGACTGATTGACGTCAAGGTGCAGATTGACGGCCGTCTGGATTCATCGAACGCCGATGTCATGCTGGACAGCACCTTGGAGAGCTATGACGCCCTCAAGGCATACGCCAAGCATCCCGCCCACGTTGCAGTGGCCGACACCAAAGTCCGCCCCTACACCGTCCAGCGCAGCTGTCTGGATTTTGAAATGTGAAAAAGGGGACAGTGACTTCGTCGAGCTAAACCTTCCCCTTTTCCACTTAAAAAACGTTAACGGCTACGTGCGCGCGGAGTAAAAAGGTGTCAATTCTGTAAATTTGTGGTTCAAATAAGAAACCACTTCAATTCAACATGAATAAGACAACCAAACGTGTGCTTATTGCCGTTATCGTGATAGGCCTTGCCGTATGGGGCATTATCAGTTTCAAACCTAAGAAAAACAGTGATATTCCTGCCGGACCGATGCCCGGAGCCATGGGAGGCCCTGCAGCAGCACTGGGTCGTGGCGGCCAAACCTTACTGGTACGCTACGCAATCATGCAGCCCACAGAGCTTGTAGACGGAATCAACATCAGCGGTAGCCTCATCCCCAATGAGGAGGTTAACCTCTCTTTTGAGACATCGGGCAAGATTACCGATATTTTCTTTGAGGAGGGCAGCAAAGTCAAGAAGGGTCAGGTTCTGGCCAAGATCAACGACGCTCCCCTGCAGGCACAGCTCAAGAAGCTGGAGGCCCAGTATCAGTCAACAGAGGACCGTCTGGCCCGCCAGAAAGCCCTCTATGAGAAGGAAGCCGTAAGTAAGGAGGCATACCAGGAGGCCGAGGCCAACTTCAACAAACTGCAGGCCGATATAGAAGAGTGCCGCGCCAAGCTGGACCAGACTGAGCTGAAGGCTCCGTTTGACGGAATCATAGGTCTGCGTCAGGTGAGCGTAGGTGCATATGCATCACCCAGCATAAACGTGGCCACACTTACCAACACAGAGAAACTCAAGGTTGAGTTCGCCATCCCGGAGCGTTACGCCGGAGTTCTGCAGAACGGCGCCAAGCTGACATTCACGGTCGAGGGCATTGACGAGGTATTCCCCGCACAGGTATACGCCACCAACTCCAAGGTTGACCAGGGCACCCGCACCTATCTGGTACGTGCCATCTACGACAACGTGGGCGGCAAGCTGGTTCCCGGCCGATACGTAAGCGTAACCCTGAACACCCGCACATTCGATGACGCCCTGGCTGTTCCCAGCGAGGCAATCATATCCGAGATGGGTATTGACAAGGTATTCCTCTACAAGGCCGGCAAGGCCATCCCGCAGGAGATCACCAAAGGTCTGCGTACCGATGCCATGGTACAGGTGCTGAGCGGCCTCAACGTAGGCGACACCGTGATCACCAGCGGCACCATGCAGCTGCGTACCGGAATGAGGGTTGAACTCAAATAATCTCAGGCCCGATGAACATCTCTGAACTTAGTATCAGGCGCCCGGTACTTGCAACAGTATTGGTGCTCATAATAATACTGTTCGGTATCGTGGGTTACACCAGCCTTGGTGTGCGCGAATACCCTTCAGTGGATAACCCCATCATATCGGTATCGGCCTCCTACCCCGGAGCCAACGCCGAGGTTATTGAGAATCAGATTACAGAACCGCTGGAGCAGCAGATCAACGGTATCCCCGGTATCCGCTCGCTCTCATCGGTCAGCCAGTACGGAAGCAGCCGTATCACCGTAGAGTTTGAGCTCTCCGTAGACCTTGAGACCGCCGCCAACGACGTGCGTGACAAGGTATCGCGCGCCCAGCGAATGCTGCCCCGTGACTGCGATCCCCCTACAGTATCCAAGGCCGATGCCGACGCAATGCCAATCCTTATGGTTGCCCTCCACTCCGATAAGCGCTCGCTGCTGGAACTCAGTGAGTTGGCCGATCTTGTGGTTAAGGAGCAGCTCCAGACCATCCAGGACGTAAGTTCCGTAATGATCTGGGGTGAGAAACGTTACTGCATGCGCCT
>Ga0265298_10000127_pt1 | contig 114048 bp, 82 predicted proteins | sample AusTroGonzalo_MG_3_FD_193486 | JGI IMG/M metagenome (GOLD analysis project Ga0265298, IMG submission 193486) | Bovine rumen microbial communities from tropical cattle in Woodstock, Queensland, Australia - Gonzalo_01 | ecosystem: Host-associated > Mammals > Digestive system > Stomach > Rumen ...
GTTGTACACGTTGTAGCTTACTGCGTAGTACTCACTCCAGCTGTCGCATTCATCCTTCACCTTCACATAGTAGGTGTGGCTGCCCGCTTCCGTGCTGCCGCCCGTGTACTGAGAACTGGTCGCTCCGTCTATGTCGTGGCTGCCGTCGTTGGCTGTCGCCCACTGGTAACTGATGGTGCCGTTGGTGTTCGTCGTCACTGCGTTCGCGTTCAGAGACGGTGTCTCGCTAGAGCAGTAGTCTGTCTTCGTCGCTGTCGGGGCCGCCGTCACCGCGTTGTACACGTTCACTGTCACCGTCTTTGTGACTGTTGTGTTGCAGTTTTTATCTGTCACCTCTACGGTGTATGTAGTTGAGGAACCAGCTGTAGATGTGCTTGGTGAATAAGAGCTGGTCAACACTCCATCGTCGGTCTTAAGTACGGTTTCTCCGTTCTTCCATACTATCGTGTAACTGCCAGAACCAGCTGTAGGAGTCTCTGTTAATGTCACAGAGGCATCCTTGCAGTAAGTACCACCACCCGTAACATCTGCTGCCATCAAATCCGGCCATACCGTTACATAAAAATCCTGGGTTTGACGCCATTCTGATTCTGTCCCACAATGCTTCTGATCTGTCACAGTCACTTTGTAGTGGGTGGTTCCAGGTGTATTGGTGTTGGGATAGTATGTGGAATACGTTCCTACACCCACCCATTCCGAATTTTCATTTTGTTTTTCCCATTTGAATAAATAATTGCCACTACCTGCGATGGGTGTCGCATTCACTTCCACTAAGCTATTTTTACACGTGTCTATATTACTTATAGTAGGTAATACTAGTTTCGGCCATACCGTAACCTTTGCTCTTAGTATCAACTCATTACATTCTGAGGCTGCACCATCGTCGGTAATAACTACCTCATAGTAGAAAGTACCTGCTTGATTTATAGGAGCCTGATAGATATAAGTTGTTGCACTGGGAATATTAGTATAAGAGATTCCGTCTTCCGACCGCTTCCATTGATAAGATATATTTCCCACTACACCCTTCAAACCTGTCACCGCAAGAGATACTTGATTATTTGAAATACATGTCTCCACATCCTCAATGGGTTTTGCTTTCAAACTTCCATCTATCCTCACATATAAAGTCACTATACTGTCACAACCCTCCGCGGTTTTAAATGTATGCGTTACAGTATCAGTTTTAGTAATATTATGTTCATACCAGTTAAAGTAATTGCAAGCTATTGCTGTCGTATCTCCTGTTGCAGCTTTCTTCATCAGCACCGGTTTTTTTGCCTTACCGATACAACCATTGGTGTCAGTAACCGTCACTGAGTATGTTGTAGGGATAGAAGGACTAACGGTAACCCTATTTTGATTATCCAGAATGTCAATACCTGAACCAATATTGAACCACTCAAAAGTATACGGATTACAGAGAGGATTTTCTGTTACTGTAGCAATCAAGTCTGTGCTTGTTCCAGGACAGATACTATCAGGACCGCTAATTACTACCAAAGGTGCATCGTTTACTATCACCCTAGCAACTAACACTGATTTTGAAACTAAGGGGCAAGCATTATCCGTTATTTCTACACTGTAGTTATATACACCTGGCACATTCGCAGTAACCAGATATCCATTGCTATTACTACCCAGTATAAGGCTGCCATTGCAATACCACTGGTAACTATAGTCGCCACTACCACCCGTAAACTGATAATAAATCCTATTGCCATTAACACCACTTTTTTCTGTCGACATAATAAAAGTGACAGAACTATTAGTATTCTTACAATATACTAATGTATCTGGAACGATATCTGCGGTTATACCCTCAGAAACCCGAATTATCGCAGTGTCGCTCTGATGACATCCATTCAACATGGCAGTGACAGGGAAAGTAATAGCTCCTGAAAATTCTAATGCCCTAGTCTTCACAGCATTACTATGTAAATCAGATCCCTCTTTGATCATGGAATTATCCTCCCATAAATAAGTAGGTCCTGGGGTCAACGCAGGAACAGCGTCACCGTGAATATTCTCACCCACTACCGACCATGTGTAAACAGAGGTGCCGTTGAAGAAATCATTGGCACTTGCCACCAATTGCAAACCATTTGCTGTTGGACAAATGGTTGTATCTACCGGAGTTGCCTGCAAACCGAAGGTACTGTCGGGAATAATCAGGGTCAACTCGGCAGAATTCTCTTTGCCACAACCATCTTTTACCGTTATCTTGAATTTCCTGTGCTGTACATAGTCATCTTGCCTATATATTTCTGTCTGGATACGATTAACAGTATTCACTTTGAAATCATCGTATATAGTATCTCCATATTGTTCCGGATTACCTAACTTGATTTTCTCGACAATCTGGATTTGTTTAATGGCACTGTCACATACATCCCAACTATTTGCCTTTATAATATCACGAACATTATCCGGAAAACGATAACTACAATTACCCACCGGCTTACCCATCACCTCCAGATTATAAACTATGGGCTTATCTACGTTTACCACTCTCTGAATAAGCGTCACCTCCAGTGCTGAATCACATTCATCCTTAACACTGTAAACGGTTCTTCGCTCACCACCACAGCCTTTGGGGGTGTATTCATCACTTACCAAATTCATTGAAACCTGATGACAGTCTTTGAAAACAAAGAAAGCTCTCAGACTATCCAGGGTCGTTGCCACAGAAGACAATTCGGACACACACTGTACATTCTCTCTCAAAATGGTGTCACACTCAAAACCATTTACAATCGATACAGGAGGCAACGTATCTTTAGCCACCTGTATGACGGTGATAGTGGTTTCATTGACCAAACAACCATCTTTTATATGGAAGATTCTTTTCAAGGTGTCCACACCACAGCCATTATGGACTATTTCTCTGGATTGACTCACTAATACAGGTTCTCCGCAAGCACTCGAAACAAGGGGGATGCCACACAACTTGTTTAAGTCGCTGATACTGTTTATCGACACTTTATCCGTGTCGCACAAGCAGGCAATATCAGGCAGTCTGTAAGGATTGGACGATACTATAATAGGATTAGCATTTGCACTATCAACATGGATGTAAATACCTTCTGAGGTAGTCTTGCAACCACGTGCATCTGTAACCTCCAACAACATTTCGTATGGCTTATTTCCGCATCTATTACCCTCTGCATCGACAGGTATATATATGGGAGCAACTAAAGAACTTTCACTTGAAGTGTCCTGGGGATTGTCTACTACTATATATCCATTTCCCGTCCAATTATAAGTATAGGGTAACGCTAATTGAGCCGTATTATTCACAGTGGCATAAAGAGTATCCCTACTGTTGGAACACGCAGAAATACTATCAGTAATGCTAATGTTGGGCGCATCATATATTGTCAAAATGAGTGTATCTACACTTTCACATCTTATACAAGTTGTTGGAGATTCGCACTCGTATTCCTGATTATATCTATATAAAGTTCTACATTCGTGTTTACCCTGACTTACAGTATCACTTGGAGAAATCTTCAATCCATGCCAATAAAAAGGTGACGTATTGCTGCAAACACTCTTCCTTTCCACCTGATGCACATTGGGATAGACGGTAAGAGCTATCCAACCAGTAGCATCGGTATAATCTTCATGACCTGCTGTTTGCTCAATTTCAATTTCTACCCCATGGGTACCACTCCCAACAATCGTACCCGTTGATCCTGCTTTCACCTTTACGTTCCTTCCATCCACTTTTCCAAAGAAATCTGTTCCCACAATCAATCCTTCTGATTCAGCACAAATGGCTGTATCTATTTTAGCAGTACATTTTTTTAGGACTTTCAGCATTAAGGTTATAATACTATCACATCCGTCTACCGTAGATCTAATTCTTCTGATACAATAATCATCATTACCGTCATCATCACCTGCACCCGGAACAGTATCTAAATATACAACAGTATAATCTCCACCACCTCCATCTGACTGTGTTAATTTGATACCTTTGTTATTTTTACCACTGAAATCAATAGGATCCACCGCGGATTTAAACTGAGTTTTATTGATTTTATCTCCACACACCACCTCATAAACCGTATCCTTGTCATAGGTGGGGTTCACCATCACCATTTTATTATAGATAAGTGTATCGGTGCCGTAAACCACCGCCGCAAGATTTGAATGAGGACCAGGCTCATTAAACTCGGGTATTATCAAGTCTGGATTCATAGGGGTTTCGGTTCCAGCATTATCCAGCCAATAAGCGTATGCTTCACCATTATATCCAAAGTCACGAACTAAACGAACACGTTGTTTACTATCCACATTGACGAGTATCATTTCACCCGTCTGAGCAGCCATAACCCATGCCTGATTACTATTATACAACAGACTGGTCCAGTAATTATAACCACTGGTTAGGAAATCCAAGTTGGTATTAGCTGGAGCAAGCCATCCAAGTCCTTTATTTTTTTGGATAGACAATACAAAAATGGTCCAAAGCTGCATTTGGTTGGGAATATACCAGCCATTAAAATATTTATAGTCTGGATTATTATCAACCATAGCCTTAACAAGAGGAGATTTATTCGACAAATATAAAGAGTCTGTGATTCTTCTGCCTTCAAATCTTGTTTCGGCCGCCTTATCGGAATTGGACAACTGATATTTCTTTACATATTCCTTACCTCTATTAGTTACCGAAAATTTACTGATAGGTTTTTTATCATACAACTGATATGTTGTTCCATCCTTCAAATCATGCAATGCCATCGCCCAACCACAGGTAGGGAAGTCCGGATCAACATAACATACTATTCCCTGCGATCCATCCGAAAACGTAATCAGCTCACCAACTTGGCGCACCCCCTGGGCCGAAAGAGGAGTATATAATCCCCCTGTCACCCAAAGGAGCAGTATTAAAGTTAGTAAGTGTATTATTCGTTTCATCAAGTATCTTAAATTACATTTCCCCTAATTATTCATGTATCTGATAAATTGCATTTCCTTCAAACTGTATAATCGCACGGGCAAAATGCAAATATATCCAATATATATTATTTGATTGCCTATTAGCAAATTGAAAATTCAAATGCATTATTGTGTTCTTGCTAAGACCCCATTCTGGATTAATAGAACTTTCCACAATCCAATCACCCGGTATAATAATGTTTATATACTTATTGTGATTAAAATTCACCAGACCCTTATAAGCAATACGATAAACAATATCATTACCCTTTTCAGTAGAAGTATGATATTTGCTGTCAACTTCTGCTCTCATAGTCGAAGAGTGAGTTTCATCTTTATAAAAAGTAAGTGTATCTTCTTGAGGCAAACTATCGTAAGGTAATACCACCTTGGGCAATACTGCCTCCTTCAATTTCGACATGGTTTCATTCACAATATCCCGTCGGGCAAAGTAGCGATAGAGTTCTCCAGCAGCAGGCAGATACCATCCTTTATGCACTCTTCCGGTAGGAGATGTAGCCGTAGGGCTATAACAACTACTGTCGGAGTCGTAATAATAGCAGTAGAAAGCGGCCGGAGCATGGGCTTTGAATCTATCATAATTATCAGAAGGAGGAGATATTTTATATGCACTTTTCCTTAAATTAATAGTTCCTTGATATCCTTCAACGTCCTGAAGAGCATCAACTTGTGTATTGTATTTATGTTGAGAACTTACATTAGCATTATTAACACTGGCATACTGGCAAGTGGTGTCAGCGGCATTTCTCAGGGCAATGGCGCGTCCCTTCGTACCGGTTCCATCCACATCAAACACCACTCCCATGGCATGAAGTTCTGGGATGGAGCTCGCTTGCAAAATAAAGGTGTCGGGTGGTAAAGTGAACACACTGTCAGGGTTGGTGGTCAAGAAACACAACACATCTCCTACCGCAGTTTCCCTAGCTTCCTGTGGAAGCAGGGAGGTAGGCACTTCTATATTCTCAATGTGCAATGTCATATTTGTTACATCCTCACATACCGTATCATTAGGGGAAGCACTTATTTTCACATCCAACACGGTAAGATACAACCTGGCTACACTATCGCAGTTGCAATCCCCTACCGACACCACTGCTTCATATACGCCCGACTCCCAATACTCTGCTCCTGGATTTTTATCCCATTTGTAAGGCAAAGCCAAATTGGTTACCACTTTCTCTGTTACAGAGGTTAGTGGGGGTGGTGTCACATAAAGTCTGAATTCTACGATGGAATCGCAACCCGTGACCTGAGATATCCCAGGATATATATAAGTTTTGGGGCCAAAATGAGCCATATCAGCCTGTGCTTGCGCTAGTTTGCCCATACTGCTTAACACATTCTTGTGGGCTGTAGAAATAGGCAAGTCGCAGTTGCCCTTACTCTGCTGACATACCGTGTCTTCATAAACAATTCTGATTTCGGGACGTACATCCGCCACTGCGATACCAGGCTCACGTTGAATAATTGCCGACCACCCTGAGGTAGGCTGGGCGACTCCCGACACAAAATACAGCATCATGGTATCACAGTTGGAAACCAAATAATCGGGTATAGGATCGTTTTTCTTTAACACACTCAGTATCGTGGAATCCGTTAAATGGGTACCCGAAACCACATACAAATGTGAAGAACCGGATAAGTCAAGTTCATCAAAATGAATGAGCACCCTACTTCCGTCATTGGTAGCAAAAATATGCTTAATAGACTCGTTAGCGGTAAAATTGCCCGTAGGACCACCAGAATCATAAAACCGGTACACATCACCGCATACTAAAGAAGTGGAACCATTCTGTGTCAAGTTAATAGTTTGATTGGTAATACCATTTATGGCCGGACATTCATCGCCTACCAATGGCACTGTATTAACAAACAACAATCTGCGACTTTCCAAATACTGAAGCTCGTCAGATTCGGCATATTGACTACCACTAATAGTATCGGGCAATCCGTGAGGTATGGTCATAGAATAATCGTCGTACCAATTGATGATATATGAATTGAATCCGGCATTTTTCTTTCTCGCTTTCAAAACCGCATTGCCCCCATAACACACTAAGGTGTCTTTAGCCTCAATAGAGCAAAGCATTCCCGCGGTTTGTGGCTTCATATAGACATATACCGTATCATCAGGATCCGCCACATCATAGTCACAACCGGCACTGCTGTCCTGCACAATTCCCACCGGGTATACCTTGGTGAACGAGGTAACAATGATACTATCGGAAATGATATCGTATGGAGCTCCCCGATATTCCCTGGTCTCAGAAACACCCATTTCGTTGACGAATGCGATGTTGACGGTAATGCTGTCATATCTATCATCGTTTACCTTATAGTATGCTTTGCCTTTAGTAGTGTCTGTAGGTAACAATTTAAAATCGAATTTGGCGCTCTTTCCAGGGCATATTGTATTGCTTTTGGGAAGGATGTCCACACTGGGAGCCTTGTCTATGACAAGATAAACACTGTCTTGAAGTCGTTCGTAACAACCTGTCTCGTCAATAGTCACATGATACCATCCGGAAGGCATACCATGATGAATAAACAGATTTGGATGGTAAGTGCTGCCAAAATGCTGAATACTACTGGTAGCCGTGTCCAAATACCACCAGTCGTAAGTAAAGAAATCAACCATGTGCAAAGCATTGACAGACACGATGTCACCCTCACAAACATAGGAAGTGTCACTGTCGGTATTCTCAAACCATACCTTCTGCATGGTCTCCAGGGTTTTGGGATAGATATCGGGAATAGTGGTAAGTGCGTCACAAGCATCCGTAACTATACAAGAAAGGGTATCGCTACCGTTAAAGGGAACATCATAGAACTGACCAGTGGTATTGATGTCTATAGCAGAACTTGGATCAAAATTACGCTTGCCATACAATGTATATGTAAACGGCAACTTACCGTTTATCACCTTTACATACACGTTGCCTACCGGATCATCTGAGCGGCACAACAAAGCCTCTGCATAGACATTCAAAAGCATGCCACCGGAATAATAGATGGTATCGTTAGCAAAGACAGAACTCGCGTCACATAAGCGATCATTAGTATTGTCGGGGTTGGGATAAGGAGTCAATTTGAAAATGTAGGTACCCGGTAAAGATAAGGGTATATGATCACCTATATGATAATCGCAAGTATTACAATACCCCCCCGAAGGACCCTTGACTTTTATAATGGTTGTACATGGATCAATTTGGGTTGCCATATTGTTCTTTCGTCTGATTCGTTGAACCTCTCCTCCCGTATAGGTAACCAACAGGCTCGAGCAGTCCTGCTCTTCAATATGAGAAGGCTCGCTTACCACCACCGTTTCATATATCTCACCAAAATCCGCATTAATGCTTATGGGATTAGAAGCCCCACAGTTACCCGACTGAATCACAAACTCATATCGTCCAGAAGCCATACACGGTTCCCCTATGGTCAGACTTCTTCCCGCTATACCTCCTGTGATGGTAGCAGTGTTATCAGCTCTGTCACATTGCAAATCAACCCATCTTCCCGTGGCATAATTGTAGGTATATTGGAAATTATAGAAATTGTTGTCTGGACTTGTGGTTAGTTTGATAGTGGTTGTACCCACAGGCTCAGCTTCCGGGATACCAACTTCTTCCAAAGTAATGGTGTTATCACTTTCACAACAATGACCACCACTTTGCCTACTAATACGCCAATCATGCTTCTGGAATGTCGTATTGGTATCGTAGTTAAACACTACTTCATCGCTGTAAAGCACACAGCCATACGCATCCGTCAATATTCTTTGGACATTCATCCTAACGGTAGTAGTATCAAACTTAATAACACCACTCCCAGAAGTATGATAGCCTGTCGGATACATATCCCTTAAGTCTGTCAAGGAAAGCGACGACCAGGTATTAATTTGCCCCACCTTCTGCACAAAGATGGTATCATGTTCACCGATTTTATAGGTCCATGTCAAAGAGTCTGTAAAGTGATATCGATATCTTTCATCCTCATGTTTTTCTACGTCTCTCTCACGAACCGTAGTATAATGTGATGGCTGATAAGTTTCGTAATGGATGGAATATTTCTCCAAATGTCGATAATACCTATTGTGACAGCTGTTGATAGCTCTGACAGAATCTCTAACATAGGTTGAATCCTTTTTAAAGTACTCTTCCTGAGGACCATATATAACGAACGCTAAATGCTGATCCTGCGGACCATCTTTGCAGACTCTATTTTGCAAACTGAAAAAGAATCGTTTATTAGGACCCCACATCTGGCAAGCCCGGGTTACATTAGCAACAGTATCCCTAAGTCTTATCTTAGTACTCCCACTTTCCGGGAAGGGTCGAAAATTTGTATTCTCTCCAAAAGCCGTCACCCAATCACCAGCACCATTTTTTTCTTGCATGTAAAACTGGTAAGTCATCTCTCTTGTTGCTCTCCGCATACAATACTCATGGTTAGTAGAAGTAAGCTCCACATCAATCTGAACGATATTGTAAGTTTTGGAAGGGCCGGAAGAAAGCACCTCAACATGATCCAAAACTGGAGGAGTAATCGAATCCACAATTTGAATGGCATACTGACCTGCATTGCCGCACGAATCTTTCATCTGTATTCTCCATCTCCCCGGAGGCAAACTGTCCACAGAGTAGTATTCCCAATAGTCCGACTTCAAAGAATCTTGTCCGCTTTGTGGTCCCAAAATTTCTCTACCCCATTTTTTCGAGTATTCCACATAATTATCTTCCCCATATTCCTGCCATACATACAGCTGAAATGGATAACGACCTCCAATAATCTTCACCTGAATACGCCCACTACTGTCACAAGTAAATGATGGCATATAACCATACTGATCGGGCATATTGGCATACGCCGCAAGCACAGGTGTATGTGGTTCTTTGTAAGAAGTACCTATGGTAAGCAGCGTATCAAACACATAATGAATACCAGAACCATCAGGCTCCGACCAAGCTTCAAGGCCGATGTGATACGTGCCGGCCACACTGATATGGAACACCCCCTCGCCACCGGTATATTCGGCATATTGCGCAGAGTCAGTTGGATTGACCTTCTTGTAAATTCGAACATCCCACAAATAAATAGCATGCAGTTCTTCTACAGTTCTGATTGTATCCCCATTAGTTTTGAGAAATCCATAACGCACCTTTCCATCAGTACCGCAACGGGCCGAGTCGGTCACAAAATACGGCACCACCTTATTCGTAGGCCAAGGCTGACTACCCGACTGTGCATAAGTAAAAGTCTGTCCATTTAGGAGAAAAAACAATGTAAGAAAGCAAAAACAAAAAACGCGACGGAGGGTTTTCCGTTCGGCGTTATGGTTCTTGTATCGTGTCAATATATTTAGTCTCAATAAGTTATCCATACATGTTTTTCTTCTTCACAATCTCCCTATATACTTTATCTTGTTAATTTAAATTAACGCACAAATATACACATTTTTTTGCATACAAAACAAGGGGGGCTGAAATCATTTTTTCCATGTTCAATTGTTGATAACTCGGGGTCTGAAAAACATCTCTTTTTGGGGTCCTTTGTTGATAATTTGTTGACAGGTTTTTCAGGGTTCAAGAGGTTCAAAGTTCAAGGTTCAAAGTTTCAGGTTTCAGGTTTCAGGTTTCAGGTTTCAGGTTACAGGGTTCAAGAAGTTCAAGAGTTCAAGAGTTCAAGGGTTCAAAGTTCAAAGTTCAAAGTTTCAGGTTTCAAGTTTCAAGTATTTGAACGATTCTTAAAAACATTTTTGAAATATTTGAAATTCACATTAAAAAATTTTGTACTTTTGCAAATGCTATAAATATCCAAAATCTATGAACAATGAACAACAAAACCTATGACCCCAGCACCATGAGTATCAGCGACATCCAGCAGGTTGTTGCGGCCACTACTCTTCAGATGCAAGAAACAGACCGTAAGATGCAGGAGACCGACCGCCTCATTAAGGAATTAAGGGAAGAACAAAAAGAGTCGGCCCGACGAATGGAGGAATCTGACCGCCAACTTAAGAAAAGAATCAACGAGCTGAACAATCAGTTCTTTTCGCAATCTGGACATATTATTGAAGGCCTCATGGAGCCCTCGGCTTTAAGAATGTTTCAAGAGAAAGGTTATGATATTGACCGTTGCTGGAAGAATTTCAGCAAATACGATAAAAATATGGGCAAGAAGTTGGAGGTGGACCTGCTTTTACTTGACGATACTATTGCCATTATTGTGGAAGTGAAGGTCAGCTGCACCTGCAAGGATATTGACCATTTTATTGAGCAGATACAGCCTTTCAAGCAGGTGTGTCCCGAATATGCCGACAAAGAAATCTTGTTAGCGGTAGCAGCGGTCAATTATGAGCGTGGGGCCGATAACTATGCCCACGAGCAGGGACTGTTCGTCATACGTGTGTTCAATGACAACATCTTTGCCCTTGACTCTTCGGACGGCGATACACTGCGCACGCTTTGATTATCACACCTCCCTGAGGTAGGTTTGACCGAAACTCAACCGAGACTCAACCGAAACCATACCGAAGAAACACCGAAGAAATACCGAGGATATATCAGAGTTACATTAGACCTTCCTTAATCTCACGTTAAAATCAAACCATAGAGTAATTCTAGGGAAACTCTAGGGTAATTATAGGTCTGCCCTGTAGCAGCTCTCAGATTCCTATCTCGTAGTCGGCAATCATCAGTATTTTTCAAAAAATCTCACACATTCCACCAAAATTTCGTATTTTTGCCGCCGAATTTTGAAAGGGGTGCTTAACAGCTGAGATCATACCCAATGAACCTGATACGGATAATGCCGGCGTAGGGAGCAATTGCAGTAATCTTATTTCTAACCTCTTTCGTTTTAAGTATTAACCCTAAAACGCAAAGAAATGAAGTATTTCGCAAAACAAAAACAATCTTTCACCTCACTGAGGAAACCCAAATTCTTGAACATCGCCATCATCTGCTTGCTGGCTATGCTGGCAGGAATGCTGAGCGCACGGGCCCAGAGCCTCACCGACTCGCTACAGCCCATCCAACTGGAGGGCGTGGGCATCAGTTGGACCAAACCCAGCGGCGAGGAAATGTTTTCGGCCACCAGCATCAACAAGGACGAAATCAACAGCAACCTGGGCAACGGCAGCATCAACAACCTCTTTGATATGGTGCCCTCGATGACCACCACCTCCGACGCAGGTACTGGCCTCGGCTACACTTACATGCGTATCCGCGGTATCGACCAGACCCGTATCAACATCACCATCAACGGCATAGAGCTGAACGACGCCGAGTCGCAGGGCTCGTGGTTCGTCAATCTGCCCGACTTCGGATCGAAAGTGCAGCATCTGGATGTACAGCGTGGTGTGGGTACCTCCAACAACGGCTCGGCCGCCTTCGGTGCCACCATGAACTTCTCCACCCTCGATAACCTTCACCAGCGCTACTTTGAAATAAGCAGCTCGGCCGGCTCATACAACACCTTCCGCAACGCCATCACCGTAGGCACCGGACTCATCGGCGACGTGTTCGCCGCTACCCTCTCCTACTCCAACGTGCTGAGCGACGGCTATATCAACTTCGCGTCCGCCAAACTGCACAACCTCTTCTTCTCCAGCGATTTCTACCTGAAGAACAAGAAGAAAAACAAGAACTACGGCAAGCTGAAGCTGAATCTTATTTATGGTAACGAGAAGACCGGTCTGGCCTGGGACGGTGTGCCCAGTAGTATGCTCAACATCAACCGCCGCTACAATAGCTGCGGCCTCTATACCGACCCCACCGGCATCGAACATCACTACTCTAACGAGACCGACAACTACCAGCAGCTGCACACCCAGCTATTTTATGACTACTACAAGCGTATCAACGACCGCAATTTCATCAGCGTGAGCGCCGCCGGCCACTTCACCCGAGGCATCGGCTACTACGAGCAGTACAAACAAGACAAGAAATACTCTAAATACGCCCTCTCCAACCCGATTATTGACGGAGACACCATCAAACGAGGCGACTTCATCACCCAGAAATACCTGGACAACTATTTCTATGGGGTAACCTTCAACGTGAAACAGGATTTCCTGAAAGTGGGCAAGAATGAACCCAACAACAAACTCGGCTGGTCGGTAGGCGGTGCCTTCAACCGCTACGATGGCAAACATTACGGCATTATAAAGTGGGCCCAGTTTGGCGGTGTGCCCAACGGCTACCACTGGTACGACGGCACCGGCATCAAGACCCAATTCAACCTCTACGGTACCTTAGACTATGCCCAAGGACCCTGGTATGCTTACGTGGACCTGCAATACAGAATGATTAAATACGACATCGACGGTATCGACGACAACCTGATGGACGTCACCCAAGACCACCTGTGGCACTTCTTCAACCCCAAAGCCGGTGTGAGCGTAGACCTCGACCGCAACAGGCACCACAGCCTCTACCTCTCGCTGGCCCGTTCGCAACGCGAACCCACCCGCGCCGACCTCGTGGACAGCCCCAAAGACCGGAAACCCGTGCCCGAAACCCTCTACGATATAGAGCTGGGCTACCGTATGCAATACAAGAAATATGCCTTCAACGCCAACGCCTACTTTATGTATTATGACAAACAACTGGTGCTGACCGGCCAAATCAACGACATGGGCGCCGCCATCATGACCAACGTGGACAAGAGCTACCGCTTGGGTATCGAGCTGATCTCAGCCTATCAACCCATCAAATACTTCACCTGGAACATCAAAGGAACCTTCAGCCTAAACAAGATTTTGGACTACACCGAATATGTGGACGACTGGGATAACGGCGGACAGCAGGCAAACTATCTCGGCACCACCGACATCTCGTTCTCGCCCAACATCATCGCCTCCAACGAGTTTATCGTGACCCCCGTAGACAACTTCAACATCAGCCTCACCACCCAGTTTGTGAGCCGCCAATATATCGACAACAGCAGCAACAAGCAGTACTCCATCAAACCCTTCTGTGTCACCAACCTCAACCTCAGCTACTGCTTCCACACCAAAGCGGTGAGAGACATCGAACTGTTCTTCCGCATCAACAACCTCTTCAATGCCAAATACGAGAGCAACGCATGGGTATACCGCTACCTTTATGAAGGCGTTGAATGCTACGACGACGGCTACTTCCCCCAAGCCACTATCAACTTCATGGGCGGAATCAGGGTGAAATTTACCAAATAACAACTTTCAACTATCAATTATCAATTGTCAATTATCAATTAGAAAAGTGGATCCAGCAACAATCATAGAATACACCGGCGTAGCCATCGGCTTCGCCTACCTCATTTTGGAGTACAAAGCCTCCTTCTGGCTATGGCCGGTGGGCATTTTGATGTCGCTATTCTATATTGTCATCTTCTACCAGTCGAAATTCTATGCCGACGCAGGCATCTATGCCTACTATCTGGGAGCCAACATCTACGGACTGCTCGAATGGCGGCGAAACAGCAAGGCCGCCAACGGACAGGAAGCTGTGGAGGAGATGCCCATCACCCATACCCCCAGCCGCAAGATACTGCCGCTGACCCTCATCGGCCTGGCCCTCTGGGCAGCCTTGTGGTTGCTGCTCAGCCACCTCACCGACAGTCCCGTGCCCGCCGGCGACTCGTTCACCACCGCCCTCAGCGTGGTGGCCATGTATCTGCTGGCCAAGAAGCACATCGAGCACTGGTGGCTGTGGGTGGTCGTCAACCTCGTCTCCACCGCCCTCTACACCTGGAGAGGACTCTACCCCATGGCCGCCTTCTTCGCCTTTTACACCCTCATCGCCGCCCTCGGCTATTTCAATTGGCGGAAACAAATGAACACACGCAACTCATTGTAAACAAAAAATGTAGAGACGGTGCGCACCGTCTCTACAATAATTTCAACCATTATTATTCGTATTTCAAGAAAATATTGTAACTTTGCAAGATTAAAAATCTTTGCAAAGATGGAACGATTATATCAGATATTTCAGCAGTACCCCCGCATCTGCACCGACACGCGAAACATCATCCCCAACTCGATTTTCTTCTGTCTGAAAGGAGAGAACTTCGACGGCAACAACTTCGCCCTGCAAGCGCTGGAGGCGGGTGCCGCCCATGTGGTGACCGAACGCCAAGACCTAAGCGGAAATGAGTGCTGTACCGTGGTGGACAACAGCCTGAAGACCCTGCAACTGCTGGCCCAGCACCACCGCCGCCAACTCAACATCCCCGTAATCGGCATCACCGGCACCAACGGCAAAACCACCACCAAAGAGCTGGTGGCCGCCGTGCTGTCGCGCAAATATAAAACCTGCTTCACGCAAGGCAACCTGAACAACCACATCGGGGTGCCCCTCACCCTGCTTTCCATCACCCCTGAGCACGAGATAGCCATCGTGGAGATGGGAGCCAACCACCCGGGCGAGATTGCCGACCTCTGCCTACTGTCGATGCCCAATCACGGCCTCATCACCAACATCGGCACCGCCCACATCGAGGGCTTCCTCAGTAAGGAGAATATCATCACCACCAAGAAGGCCCTGTACCGCAGTGTGATGGAGCATCACGGGGTGATCTTCGTCAACATCGACGACGAAATACTGACCCACGACCTGAACTACCAGCCCCTCGTGACCTATGCCTCACAGAAAGCGGCAGACATCACCGGACGAATTGCCAAAAACGACGGCCTCATCAGCATCGAGTTGTTCGGAAGAACCATCAACACCCAGCTGACCGGCGCCTATAACCTATATAATATGCTGGCTGCTGCCACCGTGGGCCACTATTTCAAGGTGAGCGAAGACGACATCTGCACCGCCCTTGCCGACTACCAACCCGCCAACCACCGCTCGCAAGTGGAGCACCGCGGCAGCAACACCATCATCGCCGACTACTACAACGCCAACCCCACCAGCATGACCGCCGCCCTGAACAACCTCATCGGCATCGACCACCCGCACAAAGTGGCCGTCATCGGCGACATGCGCGAGCTGGGCAGTGTGAGCCACGAGGAGCATGCCCGCATCATCAAACTGTGTCGAGATAACCGCATCGAGACCTACTTTGTGGGCAGCGAATTCGGGAAGCAGCTAACCGGCGACCCTCATAGCTTCGCCGACGTAGAAGAAGCCAACAGCCACTTCACCGCCCATCCGCTCAACAACGCTCTGATACTGGTAAAGGGCTCGCACAGCATCCATTTGGATAAACTGAACCTATTACAATAAACATATTCTCAGAAGATGCAATACAACCACGTTATCGGACTCATGTCGGGCACCTCGTTAGACGGGCTCGATCTGGCATATTGCATTTTCCGCCAAGAGGAGACTGACAGCAGCTGGGCCTACGAGGTGCCCAAAGCCGTCACCGTCCCCTACCCTCAACCCCTGCGACAACGGCTGGCCCAAGCCATGAGCCTCTCGGGCTATGAGCTGATGCTGCTCCACAACGAACTGGGCCGCTTCATCGGCCAACAAGTCAAAGACTTCATGGCCGACTTTGCCGGAGAGGTGGAACTGGTTGCCTCGCACGGCCACACCGTGTTTCACCGACCCGACTTGGGACTGACCACCCAAATAGGCAACGGAGCCAACATCGCCGCCACCTGTGGGAAGACGGTAGTCTGCGACTTCCGCACCACCGACATTGCCCAAAATGGGCAGGGTGCCCCCCTGGTGCCCATCGGCGACGAACTGCTGTTCGGCCAATACGACATCTGCCTCAACCTCGGCGGCATCAGCAACCTCTCGTACCGCCACAAAGGACTGCGTAAAGCTTACGACATTTCGCCCTGCAACATTGCCCTGAACCATCTGGCACAGCTATGCGGCAAAGCCTACGATAAGGACGGGGAGATTGCCCAAAATGGGCAGGTTGACCACTCTCTCCTTGAGAAACTCAACCAGCTGGACTACTATCAAAAACAAGGCAACAAGTCGTTAGGCAAAGAGTGGATCGACAGCCGGTTTCTACCGCTACTGGTCCAAAGCCAGCTGAGCGTTCCCGAACAGCTGCGGACGGTGTGCGAGCATATCGCCCAGCAAATCGCAAAAGCCTGCAACGCCACTGAAGGAAAGACCCTGCTCGTCACCGGTGGAGGAGCCCACAACAGTTTCCTCATCGAGCTCATCCGCCAGCAATTCCACGGCAAGCTGATTATCCCCGACCGCGAGACCATCGACTTCAAAGAGGCCATCATCTTCGCCTTCTTGGGATTCCTCCGCCTCAACCATCGTCCCAACTGCCTCGCCTCCGTCACCGGCGCCTATCAAGACTCCTGCGGCGGCGCAGTGTACTACAATAGTTAATAGATAAGAATTAAAAGTTAATAGTTATCACCCGTGATTACATATAGTAACCCCTCACTTAAAGATTACAACACCTTTCATATCGACTGCAGGTGTGAAGAGTTGCGCATCGTAGAAAATGAAAGCGATGTGGATGAGCTGTTCCGCAGCGGTGTCTTCCACCACCCCTACCTGATTATTGGTGAAGGCAGCAACATGCTCTTCACCAAAGATTTTGAAGGCACCATTATACGCCTGGCTACCAAGGGGATGGAAATCATCAACGAGGACGACGAACACGTATATGTAAGGGTAGCCGGCGGCGAGAACTGGTCGGACTTTGTACGCTTCGCTATCGAACAGGAACTTTACGGAGCAGAGAACCTCATCGGCATCCCCGGACTAGTGGGCAGCTGCCCCGTGCAAAACATCGGAGCCTACGGCAGCGAGGTGAAAGACATCATCTATCAGGTGGAGGGCTTTTATCTGCCCGACGGCGAGCCTTTTGTTTTTTACAACGAAGAGTGCAACTTTGCCTACCGCGACTCCATTTTCAAAAACGAGCTAAAAGACCGCTGCCTCATCACCGAGGTGGTCTTCCAACTTGATAAAGAAGAACACTACAATCTAAGCTACAAACAACTGAAGGACACACTGGAGCAGAAAAACGAGCCCATCACTCTCCAACTAGTAGCCGACACCATCATTGATATCCGCAACAGCAAACTACCCGACATCACCCAAATAGGATGTGCCGGCAGTTTCTTCAAAAATCCCGTCGTCAGCGAAGCACAATTTGCAGAAATTTCCGAAAAATTTCCCAATTTGGTACACCACCCTGCCCCCAACGGTGTCAAATTGGCCGCCGGACAACTCATAGAAAGTTGCGGCTGGAAGGACCGTCGGGAAGGCGATGTGAGCGTATATCCCAAACAGGCGCTGGTCATCGTAAACTGGGGCTCTGCCAAGGGAAAAGAGGTGGTTGACTACTACCAGAAAATCATCAAATCAGTGGAAGAAAAATACGGTATAAGCATAGAACCGGAGGTGAGAATAGTGAAATAAAAAATTTTTTTGAGGAAATGATTTTCGTATCAAAAAAAGTTGTATTTTTGCAGTCTCAAATTAAGAGAGAAAAAGGAAGATAAATTTTAGTGTTATGGCAAAGAAAAATAAAGAAGCAAGACAACAGGTCATTTTAGAATGCACCGAGCAGAAAGCCAGCGGCGTTCCGGGTATGTCAAGATACATCACCACTAAAAACAGAAAAAACACCACTGAAAGATTGGAACTGAAGAAATACAATCCCTATCTGAAACGTGTTACTGTTCACAAAGAAGTTAAATAATAAAATCTATAAGAAATGGCAAAGAAGGTTGTTGCAACATTGAAGAGAGAAGGTGGCGTAGCTTACACTCGCGTAGTGAAAATGGAACGCTCACCCAAAACTGGAGCCTACACTTTCAAGGAAGCTGTAGTTGAATCCACTAACGTAAAAGACTTTTTGGCTAAAAAGTAATATTTTGTTTTCATGGTTAAAAAAGCTGGAAGATCCCCTCTTCCGGCTTTTTTGTTTTTAAATGCTTGCATTTTCAGGAATTTTATGTAACTTTGCAAAAATTTCTGTGTATGGGCTTTTTTTCAATATTTTCCAAAGAAAAGAAAGAAGAACTGAACAAGGGACTTGAGAAGTCCAAAGAAAGTTTCTTCGCCAAACTCGCCAAAACGGTAGCCGGAAAATCCAAAGTAGACGACGATGTGCTCGACAATCTGGAAGAGATTCTGGTCACCTCTGATGTGGGAGTAGAGACCACCCTAAAAATCATCGACCGCATTGAGAAGCGTGTTTCCAAAGACAAATATCTCGGCACCAGCCAACTGAACACCATCCTTCGTGAGGAAATTGCCGGTCTGCTGTTGGAGAACGATATGGAGGGAAAACAGGACTTCACTATTCCCGCCGACAAAAAGCCCTATATTATCCTGGTGGTAGGAGTGAACGGAGTGGGTAAAACCACCACTATCGGCAAGTTGGCCTACCAGTTCAAGAAAAAAGGCTACTCGGTTATGCTGGGTGCAGCTGATACCTTCCGTGCCGCTGCCATCGAGCAGCTGGAGGTGTGGGCACAACGCGCCGATGTGCCCATTGTAACCCAGAAAATGGGCTCCGACCCTGCTGCTGTCGCCTACGACACCGTAGCCTCCGCCCTCTCAAAAGGCTCAGACATCGTACTAATTGATACCGCCGGCCGTCTGCACAACAAAATCAACTTGATGCACGAGCTGACCAAAATCAAGAATGTGATTCGTAAACTCGTTCCCGATGCACCACACGAGATACTGCTGGTTCTGGACGGTTCCACCGGCCAAAATGCCATCGAGCAAGCCCGACAGTTTACCGCGGCTACAGATGTCAACGCGCTGGCTATCACTAAACTGGACGGAACCGCCAAGGGTGGCGTAGTTATCGGCATCTCCGACCAGTTCCAGATTCCAGTCAAATATATCGGTGTGGGCGAGAAAATCGAGCAACTGCAGGTTTTCAACCGTATGGAATTTGTGGATTCACTGTTCCCCGAACAAGACTAACAGGCAATGAACATCACCATTGACAAGGATTCAGGTTTTTGCTTCGGGGTCATCAACGCCATCAGGACAGCGGAAGAATACCTCTCAAGACACCAGCACCTATACTGTTTGGGCGACATCGTCCACAACAACGAAGAGGTGAGCCGTCTGGCCTCCAAAGGTCTGGAGGTGGTCTCGAATGAGAAGTTTGCCCAACTTCACGACACCACCGTGCTGATACGTGCCCACGGAGAGCCCCCTGAAACCTACCAATTGGCCCAACAAAACAACATCAAACTGATTGACGCCACCTGCCCCGTGGTGCTCCATCTTCAGCAAAACATCAAGAAAAAATACGAAAGCAGTGGCCCACAACAGCAAATACTGATTTTCGGCAAGAAAGGCCATGCGGAAGTCACAGGACTGCTGGGACAGACCCGACGCAACGGTATCGTTATCTCCTCAGCCGAAGACCTCGAGCAGATAGACTATACTAAACCAGCGGCCCTTTATTCACAAACCACCCAGAGTTTGGAGGACTATTACCGGCTGATTGACACCATCAAGCAGCGCTATGCCGCCCTGAACCACGAAGAGATGTTTGAGTATCACGATACCATTTGCCGGCTGGTTGCCAACCGCTCACAACACATCCGCGAGTTTGCCAGCCAACACGACATCATCCTCTTCGTTTCTGGAGAAAAAAGCTCCAACGGCCTGTATCTTTACGACATCTGCAAGAAAAGCAATCCCCGCTCGTACTTCATCTCTCGCATAGAGCAGCTGCAACAATACCAGTTCCAACCTAACGAAAGCATAGGTATCTGTGGCGCCACCTCCACCCCCATGTGGCTGATGGAGCAAATCAAGCAAGTGATTCTCAACAACACGGTTTCATGCGTAGATTAAGCGTTTTTTTCCTACTGTTGCTTTGCGCATGCTGCCTTATCTGCTGCAATACAAATAAAACAACAGATACAAACACTCCCTACAAGGATTTCGTCTATATCGAAGGTGACCATTTCATGCTCAATGGAGAACCTTGGTTCCCGCTGATGATGAACTACAAGGCACTGTATAAATATAATGGTCTCTCCGCACGAGTGAGTCACGGCAGCTACTATTTCAGCTCCCTGGATCAAGATTTCAAGCACATCTCCGATATAGGCTTCAACTGCGTGCGGATATGCCTGGATACCATTCCCAATAAAGGAAATTATCAAGCGCTGTATAAAGCCACCAAACACATGCTGGATACCGCCGCACAGTACAATTTGAAGGTAATGTTGCTCATCAAACGCCCCTTGGAAAAAAAACTGGTACGCTTTACGGAAGGCCTGCTCAAATATTTAGCCGACAACCCTACCCTTTGGGCTTACGATTTCTTCAATGAGCCACTGTATTTCGACCCTGTTCAACATAGAGACAAAGAAGAAGCCTACAAAATTGTTGACCAATGGCGCACGATGATGAGACAGTATGCCCCCCATCAGCTATTCACCATCGGCTTTGCTGAGCCCATAGAAGTTTTCAGTTGGGACCCCACCCTCCTTCCTGTCGATTTTGTAGAGATTCACACCTATAATCCGCTCCGTATAGCCAGCGAGATATACTGGTACAGCGAAAATTGCAAAAACAAACCCTGGATGGTAGGCGAAACCGGACTACCCGCCGACAATATCCGCATCAGCTATGAAGAGCAGCGACAGTTTATGCTGCAGACCTACCAACTAGCACGTCTGCATCACAGTGCCGGCTACGGATGGTGGTACTATCGCGACAACCCCGACGCTCCCGTTTTTGAAGGACAATATACCGGACTGCTTGACCCCGAAGGCAAAGAAAAACCCGCCGCTAAAGAAGTGAAAAAACTAAAAGAACTTCCCATTCCCGCCACAGAACAAAAAGAGCCTGCCAACTACTATAATATGCTGGGCTATAATAATATTGTATTAAAAGGGACCATCCTCGATGAAGAAACCGAACAACCCGTATGTGGGGCGGTTATTCGCGGCTGGACTAAAGACTGGATAGGGATGAACACCTATACCGACACCAACGGAAATTTCACACTATACAGCAATGATTTCAATATACACTTCGCCTTTTCCGCACCAGGAATGAAAACCCTCATGCTGTATCGGGACGATATTGAATATCATTTCACCGACCGAGAGGCTGCCAAAAAATGTTCATTCGACTCCCTACCCCAACAGCAACTGGAATATCACAGCATCGATTATCACCACTTTTTTGATGGCGACACGATGACCCTACAATTCAACCCCTCGCACTTTAACCAGAGCAAGATTGAAGGGAATTTCGGAGTTGTAAAACTGAAAGAGTTGTAAACTTTTAGAGTTGGAATGCTCCCTTACTTCAGAAATTCATTGACTTTATCCATCATGATGCCGATGCGGATATCGAAGGCTTCACGAGTTGCATAACCCACATGAGGCACCATCACACAATTGGGTGCATCAAACAAAACGTGTCCTTGTGGCAATGGGGGTTCCTGCTCGTAGACATCGATACCGGCACCTGCCAGACGATTTTCTTTCAACGCCTTAGCCAGCGCATCCATATCCACCACATTACCCCGAGCTGTGTTGATCAGCACTGCAGTAGGCTTGCAAAGAGCCAACTTGTCGGCAGAAATCAAGTGATGTGTTTCGGCAGTCAGCGGCACATGCAGGGAGATGATATCCGACTCGCGCATCAGCTGGTCTAATTCCACATAATGGAAGGTGTCGCTTTCCAGTTCCTTATATTTCGTACGGCTCCAAGCCAGAATCTTGCATCCGAAACACTGCAGCAGTTCTGCTGTTTTACGACCAATGGCACCTGTACCCACAATACCCACAGTTTTACCGGAGATTTCTCTTCCCAAGAAATTTCTGCGATTCAACAAATGGCGGGTATCCGCATCCAAAGAAGTAATATGACGATACACATCCAGCATCAGACCTATTGCCAACTCAGCAACAGCTACTGTTGCATAACCCGCCGCATTTTTCACCACGATATGATGAGCCTTACAATACTCAAGGTCGATGTGATCCAAACCCGTGAAAGCTACTGCCAGCATTTTGAGCGAAGGGCACTTGGACAGCACCTCTGCCCCTAACTTAATATTAGAGATTATAACGATATCAGCATCAGCCATACGCTCGGCCAACACGTCAGGATTTTCATTACGATCGGGGAAACAAACAAAAGTGTGTCCGCGACGGGCGAAATCGGCTGCTAACTGTTCGGCCAGCGATTTAGTGATTCCTATGGGTTCTACTGCAGTAATTTTCATAATATTGCTAATTTGTTTGGTTTGCTTAAAAAAAAGAACGCCTTATGCAAAGCGTTCTCTTATGGGTTATAAACGAGGTTGGACTATTAACCTCTTTTTTCTTTGATACGTGCTTTCTTACCGGTAAGGTTACGCAGGTAGAAAATACGAGATCTGCGAACAACACCGTGTTTGTTCACTACGATATCGGAAATCAAAGGAGTTGCGAAGGGGAAAATTCTTTCTACACCAACACCTCCTGAAATTTTTCTGATGGTAAAGGTTTTGGTAGCTCCGGTGCCTGCAATTTGCAAAACAACACCCTGGAATTGCTGAATACGCTCTTTGGAACCTTCAACGATTCTGTAAGAAACGGTGATGGTATCGCCAGCCTTAAATTTCGGAAACTGCTTGGTTGTCACGAAATTATCTTCTACATACTGAATCAAATCTTGTTTCATCTCTATTTTATTTTTTTATTTTATATCCGCTTTATTTTGGGGTTGCAAAAATACAAAAAATTTCAATACACAACACACTATTTCAAAATTTTACAAAAAAACATTTTTTTATTGCATGGAACGATTTTTTTTGTAGCTTTGCAAAAAATATTCCTAAAATGAGCTATATAGAATTTGACAAGACAGAATTGGTCAATATTCCCTTCTCGAAAAAGAAAGAGATAGTGCGCTGCAGCCGTACCGGAGCCTTTGCTTCCACTACACTGCTGGGCCTCAACACCCGTAAATATCACGGTTTGTTTATCCTTCCGCAAGAGAATGTTGACGGTGAGCGTCATGTGCTGGTGTCAACGCTGAACGAGAGCATCATCATTGACGATATGGAATTTCACCTGGGAATGCATCAATACAAAGGAGAGATTTACGACCCGAAAGGCAACAAATATCTGCAAAAATTCAACGCCGACATCATTCCGGTGTATTATTTCAGGGTAGGAAAATTTAATTTCACCAAAGAAATTCTTTTTTCAGATACCGATGAACGAATCTTCGTTAAATACACTATACTGGATGATTTCGAGTCGGCCTCTTTCCAATTCCAACCCCTACTGGCCTTCCGACAGATTCACCATCTGACCCATCAAAACGACCAGGCCAACACCAGCTACGAAAATGTTGAAAACGGTGTGAAATATTGCTTGTACGACCACTACACTCCCATTTACTTGCAGAGTTCAGAGTCTATTGAATACCAACACAACCCGAATTGGTATTACAACATTGAATACGAAGAAGAGCTCAAAAGAGGGTATGATGGACACGAAGATTTGTTGAACCTGGGCCGTATCAATGTACCGGTAAAAAACAAAGAGTTGTACTTCACCATTGGCACTTCTCCAATTGACCCTGCCACTATCGCAACTACTTTCAACGAAATTTTAGACGGCCACCGTTCCCGCAACAGCTACTTAAACTGCCTCAAAAATGCTGCCGAGCAATTCATCATCGAACGCAACGGCAAGACCCAAATCATTGCCGGCTATCCATGGTTCGGTCGTTGGGGTCGCGATACCTTCATTGCTGTTCCCGGGTTGACACTCTCAGTGGTGAAGAAACCTAAAGTTTGCAAGACCATTATCGACGACATGCTGTCGGAGATGAAAGACGGCCTGTTTCCCAATATTGGCAGCGGAGAGCAAGCCGCCTACAACTCGGTAGACGCTCCCCTGTGGTTCTTCCGAGCCCTACAGCAATATGCCTCATACACCCGTACGGAGAAGAAAATCTGGAAAGAATACGGCGGTGTGATGCAAGATATTCTGAATGCCTACCGTAACGGCTCGATGTACAACATCCGCATGCTGGAGAACGGACTCATCTATGCTGGCAACGAGCATGTGGCCCTCACTTGGATGGATGCCGTAGTGAACGGCAAGCCTGTCACCCCACGTACTGGCTGTGCAGTGGAAATCAATGCCCTGTGGTACAACGCCATCCAATTCAGCTTGGAAGTGGCCCGCTTGGCTAAAGATCACGCCTTCGTAGAAGCCTGGGAGCCCTTAGCCAAGAGTTTCCCCGACACTTTCAAAGCCACCTTCTGGTCAAAGGAGATAGGTTATCTGGCCGACTATGTTAACGGCGACTACAAGAATTTCCAAGTGCGTCCCAACATGATGATAGCCGTATCGCTGCCCTACGTTCCCATCAGCGAAAAAATCAGACAGCTGGTGCTGAAAAAGACCTGCGAGGAACTGTTGACAGAAAAAGGCATCCGCACCCTTTCGCCCAACGACCCCGACTACAAGGGCCACTATCAAGGCAATCAAGCCGAACGCGACGCTGCCTACCATCAAGGCACTTGCTGGCCTTGGCTGCTAGCACCGTTCAGCGACGGTATGCTGAGCGTATACGGGCAAACTGCCGTTCCCTTCCTGGAGAACATCTTCTACAACTTCGACAACTGCATGAAAGATTATGGTATCTCCACAGTTTGTGAAATTACCGACGGAGACCCGCCACACAAACCCAACGGCTGCTTCTCGCAAGCATGGAGCGTTGCTGCCTTACTGTATCTTAAATGGCAGATTGACAGAAACAAAAAATAGCAATTTACATTATTGAACAAGAAAAATATACACTGATGAAAGTTCTAATGTTTGGATGGGAGTTTCCCCCGCATATTGCCGGCGGCTTAGGGACAGCCTGTTATGGGCTGACCAAAGGATTGGCCGTCAACGGGGTGGATGTCGCTTTCGTCATGCCCAAGGCCTCTGGTGATGAAGACCAAAGCTTGATTAAGATTATCAATGCTAGCGATGTGGAAGTGGATCCCCGCTTCTCCCCATTCTTCCAGCAAAGTGGTGAAACCACCTATATCCAAGTTAATTCGCGACTGATACCCTACGTTGGACTGGACGACTACTATAATGTCATCAACCAAATAGACAGCGGTGTTTTCGCCGATGGAGCATACAGCGGAAAACGCAAGTATGAATTCTCTGGCCGTTACGGTAGCAACCTGATGCAAGAAGTGGACCGATATGCCGAGGTGGCTGCAGAAATTGCACGTCACGAGCAGTTTGATATCATCCACGCCCACGACTGGCTGACCTACAAAGCTGGTATCGCTGCCAAGAAAGTAAGCGGGAAACCTTTGGTAGTACATATTCACGCTACCGAATACGACCGCTCGGGGGAAAACAACATCAATGATATCGTTTACGGACTCGAACGCTATGGTATGAGCGAAGCTGACAAGGTATGTGCCGTCAGCGACCTCACCAGACGTATCGTTATCGAGAAGTACAACATACCTGCCGACAAAGTGGTCACCCTACACAATGCAGTTGTCCCGAATGACAAAGTGGTGGAGCGTTCCAAAAACGTCAAAGAGAAAATAGTCACCTTCCTGGGTCGTGTCACCTTCCAGAAAGGACCTGACTACTTTGTAGAGACCGCCAAGAAGGTACTGGACAAAGACCCCGATGTACGTTTTGTATTGGCTGGTGACGGCGATATGATGCCCCACGTTATCGAACGTGTAGCCGAACTGGGTATTGCCGACCGTTTCCACTTCACAGGCTTCCTGCGGGGAGAGGACATCGACAAGATGTTCGGTATGAGCGATGTGTATGTCATGCCATCCATCTCCGAGCCCTTCGGTATCTCACCGCTTGAGGCTATGCGTGCCGGTGTTCCCGTGGTCATCTCCAAACAGTCGGGCGTTGCCGAAGTGCTGCAATACGCCATCAAAGTGGACTTCTGGGACATCAACGCCACTGCCGACGCCATCTACGGCTTGCTGCACTACCCTGCCCTCTCGAAACTGTTTATCAAAAACGGCAAAGAGGAAGTAGATCATCTGAAATGGGAAAATGTAGCCCGCAAGCTTAAAGACATATATCAACATTTAATTTAATAACGCTTTCAAACATTATACCATGCATAATATTTGTTTCCATTTCCATATCAGTCAACCGTTCAGATTAAGAACCTATCGGTTTTTCGATATCAACCAACACCATCAGTATTTTGATGATTATCAGAACAGCTATTTGGTCAATCGTCTGGCTGAGCGATGCTATCTTCCCGCCAATGCTATGCTGCAAGAGCTTATTGCCAAATATGGCGACAAAATAAAGGTAAGCTTTAGCATCTCAGGAAGCTCCATCAACCTGTTCCAGCAGTATTGTCCGGAAGTGATTGACAGTTTCAAGCAGCTGATTGCCACCAAAAATGTGGAAATCACAGGAAATACCTTCACCCACAGTCTGGCCTCCCTGCACAACAAGACCTGTTTTATGGAGCAGGTACATTTGCAGGAAAAACTGCTAAAGAAAGTATTTGGAGTGAAACCCACTTCCTTCTGTAACACCGAAATCATCTATTCTGATGAGATTGGCGAATGGCTGCACGAAGCCGGTTATGATGTGGTGCTGACTGAAGGTGCACGCCATATTTTAGGATGGAAGAGCCCCTGCTACCTCTACTGTAATCCTTTCCAGACCGACCTCCGACTCTTGCTCAGAAGCTACCGTCTCTGTGACGATATCACCCTGAGATTTGAAGAAAAAGACTGGGATGGTATGGGACTGACAGCAGAAAAATATATCAGCAACCTCAATAAGATTCCTAATGACGCACCTTTCATCAATCTCTATTTTGACTACGAGACCATTGGCGAATATCATACTGCCGACACGGGTATCTTTGATTTCTTCAAAGCCCTGTTCTCACAATTGATTGAAAGCGAAAGATATCGTTTCATCACCCCAAAAGAAGTGACCGACATGAAGGTACCTTGTTCAACCATGCATGCTCCCTGGCCCATTTCCTATTCCGGTGACGAGAAAGACACTGCCGAATGGCTGGGCAACGACCTGCAGCAGGAAGCCTTCAACCAGCTTTTCAAGTTGGAGAACCTTTACAAAAAATCCAAAAACAAGGAAGCCAAGAGCAACTGGCTGCAATTGCAGGCGGCAGACCACTTCAATTTTATGAGCACCAAATGGTTCGCTCACGACAGCGTACGCAGGAATTTTGACGTATATCCATCCCCCTATCAGGCCTTCATCAACTACATGAACGTACTGAACGACGTCAAACTTCAGTTAGAAAACAAGTGATTACTAAATAATTACAACAACTCATAGGACCTTATAAAAAAACTTCCAGAAACTGTCAAGGGTATTAATTTTTTTCGTATTTTCGTGTGCAGTTTCTTCAAACAAAAAAAGAACACTTTAACCAAATTTACTAACACATAAAAAATTAAAATTATGGCATTTAAAGGAGCATTAGTCATCAACACTGAAAAGTGCAAAGGTTGCGAAGTGTGCATCACTGGCTGCCCCAACGGCGTCATCGCACTCTCGAAAAAAGTAAATGCGAAAGGATACAACTTTCTTGAAGTTGTGAATGCCGATGCATGTATTGGCTGTGCCAACTGTGCGGTTATTTGTCCTGACGGCGTTATCGAAGTATATCGCGCCAAAGAATAACAGACGGGCAAAAGCAAGAATCAACAAAACAATTAACAACTAAACAATTTACAAAATGGCAAAAGAATTAAAATTAATGAAGGGTAATCAAGCCATTGCAGAGGCTGCCATTCGTATGGGTTGCGACGGTTATTTCGGATATCCTATCACTCCCCAAAGTGAGGTTCTCGAGCACCTGATGGCTGAAAGACCATATCTGACAACCGGCATGGTTGTGCTTCAAGCCGAAAGCGAGTTGGCCTCTATCAACATGGTTTACGCCGGCGCATCCACCGGAAAACGAGTTATGACTTCTTCTTCCTCCCCCGGTTTCTCACTGATGCAGGAAGGTCTCTCCTACATTGCCGGTGCTGAACTGCCCGCATTGTGTGTCAATGTTGTTCGTGGCGGCCCAGGTCTGGGTACCATCCAGCCTTCACAGTCCGACTATTTCCAGACTACCAAGGGCGGTGGTCATGGTGACTACAGACTGATCACCCTCGCTCCCGCTTCTGTACAGGAAATGTACGATTTCGTGGAACTCGGCTTCGACTTGGCATTCAAATACAGAAACCCCGCTGCTATCCTTTCTGACGGTGTTATCGGTCAGGTAATGGAAAAAGTTATGGTTGACGACTACAAGCCCCGTTGGACCAACGAATATATTGAAAAGAATTGCCCATGGGCTGCTACTGGCCACCGTGCTGGCGGCAAGAGCACTATCGTTACTTCTCTTGAACTCGAAGCTCTGAAACAAGAGGCTATCAACGAGAGAATCCAGGCTAAATACAGAAAATGCGAAGAAGAAGACGCTCGTCACGAAGCTATCCAGTGTGACGATGCTGAATACCTGTTCGTTGCTTACGGTTCAGCCGCACGTATCTGTATGAAAGCTATGGAACTGGCACGCGCCGAAGGTATCAAAGTTGGTTTGGTGCGTCCTATCACCCTGTGGCCCTTCCCAACCAAAGCTGTTGCTGAAATCGGTGGCCGCATGAAGAAGATCCTCAGCGTTGAAATGAACGCCGGCCAGATGATTGAAGACGTGAAACTGGCAGTAAACTGCAACGTTCCCGTTGAACATTACGGCCGTTACGGCGGTGTCATCCCAACCCCGGTTGAGATTTTCGAAGCTTTGAAAAAAATGGTAAAATAATTTAATGCATTAGAAATTATGACAAGAGAAGATATAATCAAACCCGAAAACTTAGTGTACAAACGCACCTCTGTTTTGAAGGATGCCACCATGCACTACTGCCCAGGCTGCGGACATGGTACTGTTCACAGAATCATCGCCGAGGTAATTGAGGAAATGGGCATTCAGGACAATGTCGTCGGTATTTCACCGGTAGGCTGCTCTGTTCTGGCTTACAACTATTTTGATGTTGACTTCGTGGAAGCCGCTCACGGTCGTGCTCCTGCCTGCGCTTCAGCCATCAAACGTCTCCGTCCCGATACTTTCGTATTTTCCTATCAGGGCGATGGTGACTTGGCTTCTATCGGTTGCGCTGAAGTAATGCACGCTTGCAACCGTGGCGAAAACATCACCATGATTTTCATCAACAACGGTATCTACGGTATGACCGGTGGTCAGATGGCTCCCACTACCCTCGAAGGTATGGAAACCGTAACCTGCCCCTATGGTCGTGACCCCGAAATCATGGGACACACCATGCGTCTGACCGAAGCACTGGCTCAGCTCCCCGGCACTTACTATGTAACCCGTCAGGCTGTTTACACTCCTGCACTGGCTCGTAAATGCAAGAAAGCTATCCGTCAGGCCTTCGAGAACCAGAAACTCAACAAGGGTGTTTCTTTCGTAGAAGTTACTTCCAACTGTAACTCAGGCTGGAAAATGACTGCCGTACAGGCCAACAAATGGATGGAAGAAAACACACTGAAATACTTCCCGCTGGGCGACATGAAAGTAGACGGCAAGTTCGATCCTAAGTTCATTGAACGTGTGGCTACCTTCGACCAACCCAATGAGACCCTTTATTCATTGAGAAAAAAATAATAACCTAAATTCACAAAGCAATGACAGAAGAAATAATTATAGCAGGCTTCGGCGGTCAAGGTGTACTCTCAATGGGTAAAATCCTGGCTTACGCCGGCATTATGCAAGACAAGGAAGTCAGCTGGCTGCCTTCCTACGGACCTGAAATGCGTGGTGGTACTTCCAACGTGACCGTTATCTTAAGCGACGAGCGTATCTGCTCTCCTTATTTGAACCAGTTCGATACCGCCATCATTCTGAACCAACAGTCAATGGACAAGTTCGAGAGTTCCGTTAAACCTGGTGGTCTTTTGATTTACGACCCCAACGGTATCACCCATCACCCCACCCGCAAAGACATCAACATCTATCAGGTGGCCGCTGCTGACAAAGCTAGCGAACTGGGTATCTCAAAATTGTTCAACATGATTGTACTGGGTGGCTTCCTCAAGGTAAAACCCCTGGTAACCCCCGAAATGTTGCATAAGGGACTCGAAAAATCTCTGCCCGAACGTCACCACCACCTCATCCCCAAAAACGAAGAGGCAGTGGAAATCGGCAAAGGTTTGCTGAAACCCTATCACACCTTATAATCGGCAATGCCGAATAAAAAAAAGAGAGCCATGCGGCTCTCTTTTTTTTTACTTCTCTTTCAGCAGGTCTCTGATCTCTGTCAGTAACAGTTCCTCTTTGGTAGGTTCTGGTTCTGCAGGAGCAGCGGGAGCTTCTTCCTCTGCGGGTTTCTTCACCACAGAAGTAGCCTTGTTGATCAGTTTTATCATCAAGAAAATACAGAAAGCGATAATGATAAAGTCAACTGTAGTCTGGATAAAATTGCCGTAATGCAAAGTAACAGCCTCTTTGACCACTTCTTCACCATTCATTACAGCGGGTTTTAACGTGTAAGACAAAGTTGTAAAATCGACATTGCCGATTAAAGCACCAATCAACGGCATCAGCACGTCGTTGACCAAAGAAGTGACAATTTTGCCAAAAGCACCACCGATGATCACACCGATAGCCATGTCCATTACATTGCCTTTCATGGCAAATTCCTTGAATTCTTTTAGAAAGCCCATAATAAAAATTTTTAGTTAGTAACTCTAGTTATTTTCTTTCTGCAAAAATAGAAAAAAAACTCTCTTGTTGTACACCAAGAGAGTTTTTTTAACCAAAACAAATTCCCAATGGGAAAATTCATGCTTATTCAGCAGCTGGAGTTTCTTCAGCTGCAGGAGCCTCAACGGTTTCAGCCGGAGTCTCAACTTCTGCCTTAGGAGCAGACTTTTTGCTACGTCTGGTTCTAGTGGTTTTCTTCTTGACTTCAGTGGTGGTGTATGTTTCGTTGTAGTCCACCAATTCGATGATGCACATCTCTGCGTTATCACCTTTTCTGAAACCGGTCTTCAGGATACGGGTATAACCACCGGGGCGGTCGGCCACCTTCTGTGACACTTCTCTGAACAGTTCGCTGACGGCAAACTTGTTGTGCAGGGAAGCGAAAACCATACGTCTTGAGTGAGTGGTGTCATTCTTGCTGCGCGTAATCAACGGTTCCACAAATTTCTTCAACTCTTTAGCCTTGGCCAGAGTGGTATGGATGTGTTTATGCATGATCAGTGAGGTTGCCATATTGGACAACATGGCAGCTCTGTGCGCGCTTGTTCTTCCTAAATGATTAATTCTTTTAGCGTGTCTCATGATTCTTAATCCTTATCTAATTTATACTTTGATATATTCATTCCAAATTCCAGACCTTTCGATTTCACCAGGTCTTCCAACTCGGCCAAAGATTTTTTACCGAAATTTCTGAATTTCAACAAATCGCTCTTGTGAATAGCAACCAGGTCTCCCAAAGTTTCCAGCTCTGCGGTCTTCAAGCAGTTCAATGCACGCACTGAGAGGTCCATATCCACCAGTTTCGACTTCAGAATCTGACGTGTCAGCTTGGAAGCGTCGTCAAATTCCTCGTTGGAGACGCTTGTTTCCGGAGAGTCAACATCAATCTTCTCGTCGGAGAACAGAACGAAGTGCTGGATTAAAATCTTGGCAGCTTCTTTCAGGGCGTCTTTCGGATGGATGGAGCCGTCGGTATCGATTTCGAACACCAACTTCTCGAAGTCGGTCTTTTGCTCAACACGGTAATTCTCGACGGTGTATTTCACATTCTTGATGGGAGTGTGAATAGAGTCGATGGTGATCACATTAACACCTTCGTGCAAAGACTTGTTTTCTTCGGCGGGCACATAACCACGACCCTTGTCAATCGTGATTTCCATAGAGAGCACCACCTCGGGTTCCATGCGGCAGATAAGCAGATCGGGATTCAAGACTTGGAAATAGTTCAGGAAACGGTTCATGTCGCCGGCAGTGAATTTGTCCTGACCGGAGATAACAATTTTGGCGGTTTCCGAATTATTGTTTTCAATCTTGTTCTTGAAACGGATCTGTTTCAAGTTGAGGATGATGTCAGTTACATCCTCCATAACACCCTGGATAGATGAGAACTCCTGCACCACGCCTTCAATCTTGATGGAAGTGATGGCATAGCCTTCGAGCGAGGAAATTAACACGCGACGCAGGGCATTTCCGATGGTCATACCGTACCCTTGCTGCAGAGGACGGAACTCAAACTTACCATGGAAGTCGTCTGCTTCAATCATGATAACCTTGTCGGGCTTTTGAAACGATAAAATTGCCATTTCTATTTTGATTTTATTGTTATTTACTTCTTTTCTTGTATTCCAATTTTGCGGGTTGTCTCGCTCGTCACTGATTCCCCAACACTAACCCCTATTCGCTATTATTTGGAGTACAATTCAACGATAGCCTGTTCGTTGATGGTTTCAGGAATTTCCTCTCTTTCGGGATAGTTCATGAATTTACCGCTCATCATATTGCCGTCCCATTCCAACCATGAGAAAGAGTTGGTCTTACCGCTCAATGAGTTGGTAATCACTTCCAGAGATTTTGAACGTTCGCGAACTGCAACGATGTCGCCGGGAACGAGCAATGCGGAAGGGATATTGCAAATCTGACCGTTGAGGAGGATATGTCTGTGGCTGACCAGCTGGCGAGCTGCTGCTCTGCTGGGAGCGATACCCAAACGGAATACCACATTGTCGAGACGAGACTCGATGAGTTTCATCAAGTTCTGACCGGTGATACCTTTTTTGCGGGCGGCAGCGTGGAAGAGTTTTCTAAACTGGCGTTCGAGAATACCATAGGTATATTTAGCTTTCTGTTTTTCCTGCAGCTGCATACCGTATTCCGACAGTTTGGAACGTCTTCTTGACTGTCCGTGTTGTCCGGGAGGATAATTTTTGTGTTCGAAATATTTGTCAGCTCCATAAATAGGTTCATGGAACTTTCTTGCTATCTTGGTTTTAGGTCCAGTATATCTTGCCATATTATTGTAATTTTAAGGTTCTTTACTAATAAGATAAATTATACACGTCTGCGTTTGGGAGGACGGCAACCATTGTGCGGAAGTGGAGTCACGTCGGTGATTTCTTCCACCATGATACCGGCAGCGTGAATAGTTCTGATAGCGGATTCTCTACCACCACCAGGTCCTTTGACAAAAACCTTAACTTTTCTTAAGCCAAGATCGTATGCGACTTTAGCGCAATCCTGTGCAGCCATCTGGGCAGCATAGGGAGTATTTTTCTTAGAGCCTCTGAATCCCATTTTACCGGCGGAAGACCAGGAGATCACCTGACCGTCGTTGTTGGTAAGGGAAACAATAACATTATTGAACGACGCATAAACGAAGGCCTTGCCCATTGCATCAATTCTAACAACTTTTTTCTTGGTTGATTTTGTATTCTTTGCCATAATACTATTTTTTCTCTTCCCTGATAATCAATTAATACTATTTAGTTGCTTTCTTCTTGTTTGCAACAGTTTTCTTGCGGCCCTTACGGGTACGTGCGTTGTTCTTGGTGCTCTGTCCACGTAACGGTAAACCGATACGATGACGAATGCCTCTGTAGCATCCAATGTCCATTAAACGCTTGATGTTCATTTGAACTTCCGAACGCAAAGCACCTTCAACCTTCATCTCATTGATCATTCCACGGAGTGCTGCCAACTCATCATCATTCCATTCATTTACCTTTTTGTCATGGCTGATACCGGCTTTGTCCAAAATGGCGGCGGCTGTGCTTCTGCCGATACCATAGATATAAGTCAAACCGATGACGCCTCTTTTGTTTTTCGGTAAATCAATACCTGCAATTCTTGCCATAGCTTAAAATCTATTTTTAATGTTAATACTTATTATCCTTGACGTTGTTTTTCTTTCGGGTTCTTTTTGTTGATAACATAGACCACGCCGTGTCTTCTCACCACCACGCAATCTTCCGATCTTTTTTTAACTGAAGCTCTTACTTTCATCTCTTTTATTTCTTTATGTTATTTATGATTTATGTCTGAATGAAATACGCCCTTTGTTCAAATCGTAGGGGGACATCTCCACCTGTACCTTGTCACCGGGCAGAATCTTGATATAGTGCAGTCTCATTTTGCCTGAGATGTGCGCGGTAATCAGGTGTCCGTTTTCCAACTGGACACGGAACATCGCGTTTCCCAGTGACTCGATGACCACACCGTCTAATTCAATGGATGATTGTTTTGCCATATATCTGATTCTGTTTGTTTATATTTTCTCTTCCGTTCCCAACACTTCCCCGATGAACTTGTAAGTTGATAAAACTCTGGTACCGTTTTTGGTGATGGCCAACTGATGCTCGTAATGGGCTGCTGGTTTGTGGTCCATGGTTCTGATGGTCCACTCGTCGCGCTCGCAGTAAATCTTGCGAGAGCCCATGGTGATCATCGGTTCGATGCAGATGACCATCCCTTCGCGGAGTCTGTCGCCCTTACCGGGTTTGCCGTAGTTGCACACATCCGGTTTCTCGTGCATATTGCGTCCTATTCCGTGTCCGCACAACTCACGCACCACCCCGTAGCCGAACGACTCGCAGTAGGTCTGCACCGCATGGCCGATATCGCCTGTGGTGTTGCCCGCCACAGCCGCTGCTATCCCGCGGTAGAGAGACTCTTTGGTACGTTCCATCAAAAGTCTCTTCTCTTCCGACACATTGCCTACCGCAAAGGTGTAGCAATAGTCGCCGTGATAGCCGTTTAGGTAAGCCCCGCAATCTACCGAGACGATGTCTCCTTCATTGAGCACCATCCCGTTTTTAGGGATTCCGTGGACCACCACATCGTTTACCGAGAGGCAGAGAGAGGCAGGGAAACCGTTATATCCTTTGAAGGAGGGCACACCGCCATTGTCTCTGATGTAGGTTTCCGCTATTCTGTCGAGGTAGAGGAGCGGAACCCCCGGTTTAATGTACTTGGCCACTTCGGCCAGAGTTTTTCCAACAAGCAAAGAACTTTTTTGTATTATTTCAATTTCTTCATCGCTTTTCAAGCGAATCTTGTTAAACATATTCATTAGTAAGCACCGCCGCTGTAGCGACCTTTAATTCTGCCGGATTTAGTCAAGCCGTCGTAATGTCTCATCAACAAATGGCTTTCGATTTGCTGCAGAGTATCCAGAACAACACCCACCATAATCAAGAGGGAGGTACCACCGAAGAACTGTGCGAACTGCTGGTTCACGCCGAACAATCTCACGATAGCGGGCAGGATAGCCACGATAGCCAGGAAGATTGAACCCGGCAGGGTGATTCTCGACATGATGTTTTCAATCAGCTCGGCAGTCTGTTTGCCAGGCTTGGTGCCGGGGATGAAACCGCCGTTCTTCTTCAGGTCCTCAGCAATCTGCTGCGGGTTGATAGTAATAGCAGTATAGAAATAGGTAAAGAGGATAATCATGAGGAAGAACACGATGTTGTAACCCCATCCGTTGTAATCGATAAAGCTGTGCCAGAAACCACTGGTTGACTGCTCGGTTACAGAAACGAAAGTCAAGGGGAGGAACATGATAGCCTGGGCGAAGATGATAGGCATAACGCCTGCTGCATTCACCTTCAGAGGCAGGAAGTTTCTCACACCACCGTATTGTTTGTTACCCACGATTCTCTTGGCATACTGAACGGGAACACGACGGGTACCCTGAACCAGCATGATACAGAAAGCGATAATCAGCATCATAATCACCAACTCGAGGATGAAGATGATAGGACCACCGTTCATGTCGCCGATACGTGAGCTGAACTCAGCTTTCAGAGCGAAAGGCAGACGGGCGATGATACCAATCATGATGATCATGGAGATACCGTTGCCGATACCATTGTCGGTAATACGCTCACCCAACCACATGATAAACAGGGTACCTGAAATCAGGAGGATAAATGAGGTGAGGGCGAAGATGGTCAAATGACCGAAAACGGGGGTAAGCATAGAGGGGGAGATAGCTCCGCTGAACTGACCCTGAATCTGGGCGATGTAAGCCGGCCCCTGGATGGCAACCACTGCCACGGTGAGGTAACGGGTAATCTGGTTCAGTTTCTTTCTGCCGCTTTCACCTTCCTTTTGCAGACGCTGGAAATAAGGAACAGCCAGGGTCAGCAGCTGGATAACGATAGATGCGGAGATATAGGGCATGATACCCAGGGCGAAGATGGAGGCATTGGAGAATGCACCACCTGAGAACAGGTCGAGCATACCCAGCAGACCTTCCTGTGCCGACTTGGTAAATGCCGAAAGGGCGCCGGGGTTGATACCCGGAAGCACCACGTGAGCTCCCAAACGATAGATCAGGATGATAAAGAGCGTATAGAGAATTCTCTTTCTCAGATCTTCAATCCTGAAGATATTTTTGATGGTCTCGATAAATTTTTTCATGAGCTAATATAAATAAGTATAAATTTATTTTTGTTACTCAGCTGCGGGAGCCTCTGCTTTTTCACCGATAACGGTCACCTGACCACCGGCGTTGTTGATAGCATTCTTGGCAGTTTCTGAGAAAGCGTGAGCAGACACTTTCACAGCGGCTTTCAATTCGCCTTTACCCAGAATCTTAATCAGGTCTTTCTTCTTGGCCAGACCGTTGGCTTGCAGGGTTTCGGGAGTGATTTCAGTCAAACCCTTGTTCTCTGCCAACTGCTGCAGAGTGCTGATATTGATAGCGTTGTATTCAACACGGTTGATGTTCTTGAAACCTCTCTTGGGCATGATTCTGTAGATAGGCATCTGACCGCCTTCGAAACCAATCTTGCGGCTGTAACCTGATCTTGACTGAGCACCCTTGTGGCCTCTTGTAGAAGTACCACCCTTACCAGATCCTTGACCTCTACCTACTCTTTTTGACAACTTTGTTGCGTTTTCAGCTGGTTTTAAACTGTTCAAATTCATCTCTTCTATGTAATTTCAAGATTAATAACTAAATTAAATTTCTTCTACGGTCACCAAATGCTTGATGGCGTTCACGATACCCAGAATCTGAGGAGTAGCGTTGTGTTCTACGGTCTGGTGCATTTTTCTGATTCCTAATGCTTCCAATGATCTTTTCTGGCGCAATGGTTTGTCGATAGCGCTTCTGACTTGTGTGATTTTAATCCTTTTCATCCCTTCAATTATTATTTTTTGTTGTTAATTTCGTTGTCCATTTAAAAGCAAAATAGTGCAAATTTGGGAGAAAATTGCAACTATTTGTTCACATTCAGACATTCATAAAAGCCCTCGGGCACAATTCCAGCATTATTATAAAGTCCGTGAAATCAAGTAGTTGCGAGCATTCTGAGGTTTGGTTTTCTACTTCTTCTATTTCACTTCAAAAGGTTGGCAAATATACACTTTTTTTTAATGCCAAAGATAGTACAAAATATTTTTATTGAAATTTTTTTCGAGACCTCCATAATGGACTGTCACTCACCACAAGACCAGCTAGTTGACCGAGGTTGCATCAGGGGCTGTTCTGGGTCTGATGTAACATTCACATGGTCTCGGTATGGTCTCGGTATCCTTTCGGTATGGTTTCGGTTGAGTTTCGGTTGAGTCTCGGTCGAACCTACCTTAGAGGTGCTTAAAAGTTGATCAAAAGGGGAGCAAAAGGGGAGTAAAACCTATAGCAGCTATTTTACTATGATTGCGTCACTTACAAACAACCCTAAAAACGGATGGTCTCAGACGCATAAATGCGAATGCAAAGATACAAAATTTTCTCCAAAAAAAACGAGCTCATTAAAAAAACCATAGAAAAACATCGTCCATCCGCCTTCCTTTGCGATGATCGCAGAGTTTGAAAAAGTCCTGAAAGGACTACATTCTATTAACCCCATACAAGGCCGAAGGCCGCAGTGTGGGGGTCTGGCGATACTCTTTTCCTCCCTTGTGTGTCGGAGACACACTACTATTTTTTTTTGTGTAATAGTAGCGTACCTTTGGCACGCTGATTTTTAGAGGTTTGTCACGTCCCCCATACTGCACTTCGTTTAGTATGGGGTTAATAGAATTACGTGCATTCTGCACGTTTCCAGACCAATAGGTCTGCAGAGTTTAGTGGGAAAAAACATCGCCCGTCCGAGCACAGGTTATAAACAAAAGAAGTTCAAAAAAAGTTCAAAAAAATCATTTGAACGAATAATATTCTCAATTTTTTTTATTACTTTTGCACGGTTAATTGTAACATAAACCGAAAGGAATAGAAACAACAACATTATAAACCTTATTATTAATTTAAAAATCAAATGCTTATGAAAAAAATCTTTACACTTTTAGTCGCTTTTGCAGCCATGAGCTATTGTGTAAACGCTCAATCACTTTTGTCAGAAACCTTCGACAGCGGTGAAGTTCCTTCAGGTTGGACTGCCGTTGATGCTGACGGTGACGGTTACAACTGGGGAGACGCTGTTGAATACGGCGGTTTCCAAGGACACGATGGATTGTCCATTTCATCCGCTTCCTACGTTAACAATGTAGGTGCACTGACTCCTGACAACTGGCTGATTACCCCCGCAGTTAACTTGGTAGGCAATTCTACTTTGACCTTCTGGATTGCAGCTCAAGACGCATCTTATCCAGCTGAACACTACGGTGTGTATGTTTCTACTACCGGAACCAGCCCCGACAACTTCACTTTGTTATTTGAAGAGACCATGAACGCCAATGGTGGCCCAAGAGATCAGGGTACCTGGAAACAGAAATCTGCAAACCTCTCCGCCTACACTGGCCAGACCGTTTACATCGCTTTCCGTCACTTCAATTGCACCGATGCATTCTGGTTGGATCTCGATGATGTTGAAATCAGCCTGGGAACTGGTATTGCTGACGTAAACAGCGAAGTTAGCGTTTATCCTATCCCCGCTAAAACCATGGTGAACGTGAACGCCAACTCCAACATCAGCAATGTTGAAATCTACAACATCGCTGGTCAGAAAGTGAGCGATTTCACCGCTAACGGTACTTCAGCTACTATCAACACCGAAAGCCTGTCAAACGGCATGTATCTGATGAGAATCAACACTGAAAACGGCATTATCAACAAGAAATTCTCTGTTGCCCGCTAATCAGTAGATTATTATTATCACAGAATGTTCAATAGAGGCGGTGCATGCACCGCCTCTACTTTTTTTATATTTTAAGATATTAGCATATTAATTTTTTGTATCTTTGCAAAAGATATTTTTCTAGTATAAATATTGTAAAGCAACAACATCAAAACAACCAAATAAATTAATTATCAACTAAAAACAACAGTTATGAAAAAAATCTTTACTTTGTTTTTTGCGCTATTTACCCTTGCATTTTATGCAAATGCGCAAGTTCCGATTTTTTCTGAGAACTTCGACAGCGGTATGCCTGCCGGATGGACTCAGATAGATGCCAACAACGACGGTTATAACTGGGAACACAGTTCAAACCCCGTTTCCTATTTTGTAGCAGGCACCGACCTCTCAGGTAGTGGTCACGACGGCTCCACTGGTTTTATTCTCTCCGGCTCTTACAGCAATGTAACCAACCAAGCTATCACTCCCGACAACTGGCTGATTACTCCCGCCATCACACTGACTGCCGCATCCAACCTTTCTTTCTGGGTTTGCGCTCAGGATGCAAGTTATGCACAAGAGCACTATGGTGTGTATATTTCCACCACCAACAACACCAGCACCTCCGATTTTACACTTCTTTATGAAGCTACCATCGGAGGAGGCAGAGCTCAAACTGCTTGGGAAAACCACATCATCAACTTGGCTTCCTACACTGGTCAGACGGTTTACATCGCATTCCGTCACTTCAACTGCAACGACATGTTTGTCCTCAATTTGGATGATGTTGAGGTCTTAGCTCAACCTACCGGACCTACTATCGTAGCTGATCCTACCGCTATCGACTTCGGTTCAACAAGTTTGACTTCTCCCGTTACCGCTACCGCTTCCATTACCGCTTACAACCTTACCGCAGGTATCACCGCCACCACTGCCGCTCCATTTGAAGTGTCAGCCGACGGCACCACCTACGCTGCTACCGCCACCATCGCTCAAGCCGGCGGCACCCTGTATGTGAAATACGCTCCCACTGTAGGCGGAACCGACAACGGTACTGTAACACTGACCAGCGGCACCGCTACTGCCAGCATTGCCCTGACCGGTAACGCAATAGACTGCAGCAACGCTCCTGTACCTTATTACACTGACTTCACCAACGATGCCATGAACCAATGCTGGACTATTGTTGATGCCAACAACGATACCAATACGTTTGAATTCAGCTCATACGGTTATGCTATTTATCTTTACTCAGAAACCAACAATGCCAACGATTGGTTGATTTCTCCCGTATTCCAACTGGGCAGCACCGCTATCGTTGCTTTTGACTATGCAACAAATGGACCAACAGAAAAGTTTTCCGTATATGTTATCGGTGCCGGACAAACCTACGCCAATGCAACCCTGGTTCTTCCCACACAATCTGTTTCCAATACTTCATGGGAGACCCAATATGTTGACTTGAGTGCTTTCGCTAACCAAAGCGTTCAGGTGGCCATCAAATGCGAATCTGATGCCGACAACTATGCATTCGGTATCAACGAATTCAATGTTTTCGACGTAGTTCCCAGCAGCATGGAACTTAGCACTTATTCTATCGACTACGGTGTTCTTCCTTCCGGCTCTACCCTTACCGCTATGGTTGGAATCGCCACTGTCAACGTAAACGAGGCCATCACCGTTGCTACCGCCGCTCCTTATGGCGTTTCTTTGGACGGAACCACCTTCACTCCCTCTGTTACCATTCCCGCCAACGCTGAATTGGCTGTTATTGACACCGTCTATGTACAATTTGCTCCTACTGCTGCCGGTAGTTTCAACGACCTGGTTATTGTGAGCACCACCACACTCGCCGATACCATTGAACTTACCGGTATCAGCATCGAATGCAATGTGGTCACCACCTTCCCCTTCACCGAAGACTTTGAAGAGACTTCCACTACGGCTGCTTGCTGGCTGATTCAAGACGCCAACGAAGACGGCAGAACCTTCAGCATTTCAGGCGGTGTGGCAAGATATCAATATTCTAGCGCCAATACAGCTGACGACTGGTTGATTTCTCCTGAAATGACCTTCACCGGAACACAAATTGCAAGTTTTGAATATTGGGCTCAATCCTACTCATATCCTGAAAGATTTATGGTAGCAGCCATCAACGGAACTACCGTCACTCCTTTGACAGGTAATATTGATGTAACCAGCACTACTCATGAAACACAATATGTTGATTTAAGCTCTTTGACCGGCAACTACCGTATCGGTATCCACTGTATCTCTGATCCTGATGAATACTACCTCAACATCGACAACTTCACAGTATCTGACGCTGCCGTAGCTAGCATCAGTGCAACTCCCGAAATCCTGTATTTCAACAGCCAAGCAGGTGTAGCTTCCGACTCAAAGGAAGTGGTTATCAACGGTATTGGCTTGAATGATGACATCACTGTAAGCACTACTGCTCCATTTGAAGTATCAACCGACAACAATACTTTCAGCGCCTCCGTTACTATCGCTGTAACCGAAGTGATAACAGAAGAAAGCATCTATGTTCGTTACAATCCCACCGCTGCCGGTACCCACAACGGAAGCGTTACACTGACCAGCGGAAGCGCCAACGCTACAGTAACTCTGGAAGGCACTGCAGTTGACTGCTCAACTCCTGAAACTCTGCCTTACGTTGAAGACTTTGAAAATGGATTGAGTGACTGCTGGACCTTGGTTGACGCTGACGGCGACGGCTACAACTGGATGACTCAAGAAATTTTTGAAGGTCATAGCGGTCTCTGCATTTCATCCGCTTCTTGGATTAGCGGTGCAGGTGCACTGACTCCCGACAACTGGATGATTACTCCCGCCATCAATCTGAGTGCTCCCGCCACCCTGACTTTCTGGGCTAACGCACAAGATGCTGCTTATCCCGCAGAACACTATGGCGTATATATTTCAACTACCGGTGTCAACCCCACAGACTTCACCTTGTTATTTGAAGAGACTATGGACGAAAACGGTGGTCCGAGAATACAGGGTGCTTGGAAACAGAAGAGCTGCAACCTCTCTGCATACGCTGGACAGACTGTCCACATCGCTTTCCGTCACTTCAACTGCACCGATATGTTCTGGCTCAACATCGATGATTTAGAAATCTCTGAAGGCGCAGGCATCGAAACCGTGGAACACAACGCTGTGAAAGTATTCCCCAACCCCGCTAACAGCTACATCAATGTGAATGCTAACAGCAACATCAGCAATGTAGAAATTTACTCCATCTCTGGCCAGAAAGTGGCTGATTTCACCGCTAACGGAACTCAAACTGTTATCAGCACTTCCAACCTGAGCAATGGTATGTATCTGATGAAAATCAATACCGAAAACGGCACCATCAACAAGAAATTCTCTGTTGTTCGCTAATCGGTAATTTCATACCTAAAAAAAATAGGGCTGCCATTCGGTAGCCCTATTTTTTTTGTATATTTGCACCATCAAAAAATGACTCGATATGACACTTGGTATTCTAGCAGCAATGGAAGAAGAAATCGGTCTGGTGACCGAAATGATAGAGCATCCCGTTCACACTGAATTGGGAGGGCGAACCTTCATACAGGGCAAACTCAACGGCATAGACTGTGTGGCCAGCTTCTCGAAATGGGGCAAAGTGGCCGCCACCATCACCGCCACCCTGATGATAGAGCGCTTCCACGTCACTCAGCTGGTGTTTATCGGTACCGCCGGTGCGCTGGCCGACGACCTCAACGTAGGCGACATTGTGGTGGGCCGCCGGCTGGTTCAGCACGACCTCGACGCACGCCCCATCATCCCCCGCTTCCACATCCCCCTCACCGACCGCCTGTACATCGACAGCGACCCTACCCTTTCGCAGTTGGCCGTGGGCAGCATACAGCGACTGATAGAGCGCGACTTCGCTGAGATAGTAGGACACGAGGCACAACAGGAGTTCAGTTTCATCAACCCCCAACTGAAAGAGGGTGATATTGCCAGCGGTGACCAGTTTATCAACAGCAACGAGAAACGCGAAGAACTTATCGGTCTGCTGCCCGAGGTGCAGTGTGTGGAGATGGAAGGAGCCGCTGTAGCGCAAGTGTGCTACGAATTCAAGACCCCCTTCACCGTTATCAGAATCATCTCCGACAAAGCCAACCACGATGCCCGTGTGGACTTCGTACGCTTCACCAGTTGTATCGCCAATATTTATTCGCGGGCAATAATCGATGAACTGACGAAAGATATCAATACCCCAAAATAAGGTATTATATTTACGTCACTACCCCGCCCTACGGGCACCCCTTCTAAGAGAAGGGGAATATAATTTGTGGTAATACTTTGTATATATAAAAAAAATTTGTATATTTGTAGGATAGACCAAAAAAAGTTAACAAGTTAGTAATCACAAAAATAAGATCTTATTATCATGTCAAAAGTACTTTTTTTAGGAGATGAAGCCGTTGCTCAGGCAGCGTTAGACGCAGGCTTATCCGGAGTTTATGCATATCCCGGCACTCCATCTACCGAAATCACCGAATTCATTCAGGAATCGAAACAAGGCAAAGCAGGCCAGGTGCACAGCATTTGGGCTGGTAACGAGAAGACCGCTATGGAATCAGCCATCGGTATGTCCTACGCCGGCAAACGTGCTATGGTGTGTATGAAACACGTGGGCCTCAACGTGGCAGCCGACCCGTTTATGAACTCCTCCATCACCGGCGCCAACGGAGGTCTGGTGGTAGTGGTGGCCGACGACCCGTCGATGCACTCCTCTCAAGACGAGCAGGACTCTCGCTACTATGCCAAATTCGCGTTGATTCCCTCTTTCGAGCCCTCCAACCAGCAAGAGGCTTATGACATCACCTATGCCGCTTTTGATTTTTCAGAGAAATATCACACTCCCGTGCTGATTCGTCTCACCACCCGCCTCTCCCACTCCCGTGCCGGTGTGGAACGCAAGGCCGAGCGTCCGCAGAACGAACTGCACATCGAGGAGAATCCCAAACAATACATCCTGCTGCCCGCCAATGCCAGAGTGCACTACCGCAACCTGCTGGGCAAACAGGAAGCTTTTGAAGACGAAGCCTGCAAATCACCCTTCAACAAATATATTGAAGGCAGCAACAAGAAATTGGGCATCATCGCCTCAGGTATCGCCTACAATTATCTGATGGAGAACTTCGAGAACCATCAGTGCCCTTATCCCGTGCTGAAGATTTCGCAATATCCCATCCCCTCCAAGTTGGTGGCCAAAATGGTGGACGAATGTGAGACCGTATTGGTAGCTGAAGAAGGCTATCCTTTCATTGAAGAGCAGGTACGTGGACTGCTGAACCGCACCGGCAACATCATCGGTCGACTGAGCGGAGCCCTTCCACGCGACGGAGAGCTGAACCCCAACCTGCTGGCCAAAGCACTGGGAATGCCCGACAGCTATGGTGCCCCCGTTCCCGAACTCGTAGTTCCCAGACCACCCGCCTTGTGCCAGGGATGTCCTCACATCGACTCATACAACGCCATCAACCGCGCTATGGAAAAATACGGCAAGGGCAAAGTATTTGCCGATATCGGCTGCTACACCCTGGGCGCACTTCCTCCCTACAATGCCATCTACACCACCGTCGATATGGGTGCTTCCATCACCATGGCCAAGGGTGCCGCCGACGCAGGCGTACGTCCCTGTCTGGCTGTGATCGGTGACTCTACCTTCACCCACAGCGGTATGACCTCACTGCTCGACTGCATTTACGAGAACACTCCTGTCACCGTGATGATTCTGGACAACAGCACCACCGGTATGACCGGCGGTCAGGATTCACACGCTCTGGGCGTGCTGGGCGAGATCTGCAAGGGACTCGGCGTGAAGGAAGACCACATCCACCGCATCAAACCCCTGCCCAACCAGCTGGAAGAGAATGTGAAGTTGATCGAGAAAGAGCTGGAATACGAAGGTGTGTCTGTCATCATTCCCACCCGTGAATGTATCCAGACCCTCAGCCGCCGCATGAAGAAACAGCAGGCCGCCAAGAAATAACAAGAACAATAAAAACAAAGAAGATTATGAAAATAGACATTATATTAGCAGGAGTCGGCGGTCAGGGTATCCTCTCCATCGCCACCATTGTAGGCCACGCAGCCGTTAAAAGAGGAATGTTTATGAAGCAGGCCGAGGTTCACGGAATGAGCCAGCGCGGAGGTGACGTGCAGTCACACTTCCGCCTCTCCGACCAGGAAATCGCCTCCGACTTGATTCCCATGGGCAAAGCCGACCTCATCATCTCTGTTGAACCAATGGAGTCGTTGCGCTATCTGCCCTGGCTGAACAAGGAAAACGGTTGGCTCATCACCAACAGCCAGCCTTTTGTCAACATCCCCAACTATCCGGATTTTGACAAGCTAAATGCCACACTGGACCAACTGCCCAACAAAGTGGTGATTGATGCCGACAAGATTGCCAAAGACCTGGGTTCTGCCCGTTCGGCCAACATGGTGATTTTGGGTGCTGCCTCTCCCTACCTCCAGCTGCCTTTCGAAGAGATTGAGGCTGCCGTGAGAGACACCTTCGCCCGCAAAGGTGAGGATATCGTCAACACCAACATCGCCTGCTTGAAAGCCGGCCGCGAATACGCCGAAAAGAACCGCTAATCTTCCCCTAGTACACTCGCCGACTCATAATGGACAACCTATCTGAATTTCTGAAACGGAACTTCCACTTGTTCCTGTTTGTCATTCTGCAGATACTTTGTATCATTATGATGACGCAACATGTCAAATACACGAGCTTTGGCGTCTCAAGGATTTGCCAGCGTGTAGTGTCGCCCATCAACAAAGCCTGGTACAATGTACTCAGGCATTTTTCGCTTAATTACGAGAATGAGCAGTTGGTGCAACAGAACATAAAGCTGCTGGACGAGCGCGACAACGTGTTTGTGGTGCAGGACGACTCGCTCTATACCGCCTTTTCGGAAGAAGATACGGTAAAACACCAGAAGAGAATGCGGCTGTACGACTATTCCTACGCCAACATCGTGTATAAGACCACCGACAAGACACACAATATTATTATCATAGACAAAGGTGCCGCCGACAGTGTAACCATCGATATGGCTGTACTGTCGGCCAATGGTGTCTGCGGGGTGGTAAGCGATGTCACCGAGCACTTTTCCTCTGTCATCATCCTGCTGCACCCCGATGCCCGTATCAGCAGCAAGCTGCTACCTGCCAACATCTACGGAACCGTGTTATGGGACGGTATCAGCCCGCACTATGCCCAGCTGACCGACATCCCCCAGCATACGCCGGTAGAAGTGGGCGACACGATAGTGACCAGCGGCTACTCCAACATCTTCCCGAAAGACATCATGGTGGGCACTGTGGCCAAAGTGGAGGAAAGTGGCCACAGCAGCTTCCTGAACATCAAAGTCAAGCTGGCCACCAATTTCAAGAACATCAATACGGTGTATCTGGTGAGGAACATGTATGCCACCGAAATCAACAAACTGAAAGCCAACGCCGAGAATCATGAATAATGTAGTAGCCAACATATTGCGTTTTCTTGTGGCGATTATCGTCCAGGTGCTGGTGCTCAACAACATCCACCTCTTCGGCTGCGTCAATGCCTACCTCTACCTGATAGCCCTGCTGATGTTGCCCTTCGAGCTTCCCCGCTGGCTACAATACCTCATCGGCTTCGCCACAGGCTTTATCATCGACATGTTCACCGTCACCTACGGCGTCCATGCTTCCGCCTGTACCCTGATGATGTTTGTAAGACCCTATCTGGTGGACGCCCTCAACGGCCGCAAGACCGACAACGCGGTAGACAAGCCCCAGCCCGGCTACAAAGACTTCCGCTGGCTGTTGGCCTATACCGCCATTCTGGTGTTCGTCCATCAATTTGCGGCGGTCATGTGGGAAGCCTTCACCTTCCGCCATTTCTGGAAGAGTCTGTTAGTCATCTTTGGCAACACCATCCTCAGTAGCGCGGTCATCCTATGCTGCCAATACATTTTTATACCCGACAAAAAAACAAAAATATAATAAGCTATGAAACCGAAATTAGTTGTAGGCAACTGGAAAATGAACAAGTCGTTCGACGACGCACAAGACCTGATTCTCGCCATTCAGGAATCCCTGAAAGACATGAAATTGCAGACAGAGGTAGTACTGTGTCCGCCTTTTGTATATGCAGAACTGATTACCGATATTGCCGAAGAGGAAGACAGCCAGTTTTATGCCGGTGCACAGAACTGCAGCGAGCATGCCAGTGGCGCATACACCGGCGAAATTTCCGCCGAGATGTTGGCCTCTATGGGCATCGAGTTTTGCATTGTGGGCCACTCTGAAAGAAGGAAATATTTTGGAGAGACCAACGCCATTATCGCACAGAAAATCAAGCTCTTGCTCGAAAACGACATCGTTCCCATCGTGTGTTGCGGAGAGCTCTTGGAAGAACGCAAAGCCGGGAAACACACCCAGGTGGTGCAGCAGCAGATAGAAGAAGCCCTGTTCGGCCTGGAACCCAAAGAGTTTGAGCGCATCATCATCGCCTACGAACCCGTATGGGCCATCGGCACTGGAGAAACCGCCACCCCCGCACAGGCACAAGAGATGCACGCCTTTATCCGCTCGCTGGTAGAGCAAAAATACGGCACCGAGATGGCCTACAACACCTACATCTTGTATGGAGGCAGTTGCAATGCCAAAAATGCTGCCGACCTATTTATGCAGGAAGACGTTGACGGCGGCCTCATTGGTGGTGCATCGCTGAAAGCCGACGACTTCGTGGCAATCATCCAAGCCGGTGAAAATGTGTTGAAGGACAACTAGCATTTTTAACATATTTTTTTCTTTTTCACCAAAATATATATCAATATATTTTGTATATTTGCATCGTGTTTTATTATGCAATATAGTATCAATTTAATACCTCAAACAATGAAAAAAGCACTACTACTCTTACTGGCCATCCTATTAGGATTCAACACATTGAATTCATCGGCACAGTCTCTATTAACCGTACATGACGGTGTTGACCAATGCGGCTACGTACCCCTTTATGGTTTTTATGCCGATGCCTATCTGAAGTCAGAATTCATCATACCTGCTTCCGACATTTCCAATATGCAGGGGACCAACATTACCAGTCTGACTTTCTATACTACGCAAGAGAATATATCTTGGGGAGCCGCAAGTTTTGTAGTGTTTTTGGACACGGTGGCCGAGACGACACTCAACTCCTTCTTAGTGAATGCACCCGGCACTCCCATTGTTTATTCGGGCAGCCTAAGTGTAACCAATCATGAGATGGAAATAGTCCTCAACCAACCCTTCGGCTATAATGGCGGCAACCTGTTGGTTGGCATCTATTGCACTTCACCGGGAGACTATGTTGCCAGCACCTGGATGGGTGAAGACGTCGACGGAGCATCAGTACAAGGATACAGCTACTCGAGTCTGAATAGTGTGAACCCCACCCAAAGGAATTTCATTCCCAAGACCACCTTCACCTATTTGGATCCCTCCACCAGCTGTTTTGCCCCCATCAATCCGACTATCTCGAATACCGCCACCACCTCTGCTACTATGTCGTGGACTTCAGGCGAGGGTCAAAACACCTGGGAGGTCTATTGTGACACCGGAACGGTCGACCTCAGCCAAGTAACATGGACTACGGTAAGCGACACTTTCTATACCTTTACCGGCCTGAATGCCAACACCCAATACACCGCTTACGTAAGAACGGCATGCGGCACACAGACAAGCACCGTACGTTCGGTATCATTCTTTACCGCAAACAATCCTATTAACGTACCTTTCGTCTGCACTTTTGAAGAAGACAGCCTCAACAGCTTCTGGACCATTAAGAACGGCATCCAGACCAATCAATGGTATATCGGCACCGCCGTCAACAACACCCCCGGCGGCAACAAGGCCCTTTACATTTCCGATAACAATGGAACAAGCAACACCTATACCAACAATGCTGAAAGTTCCGTATGGGCATATCTCGATGTCAATTTCCCCGCCGGCAACGAATTCCTTCTTTCATTCGATTGGAGAGCCCAGGGAGAAGGAACGATGCCTTACATATATGACTATCTGAGAGTGTATATCGGCCAACCCTATAATGTGACACCCGGTTCAATCCCCAGTAGCAGCTACATCACCACCCTTGAAACATTTAATCTTCAAGACAGCTGGCAAACTGCCAATATAGTGTTATCAGGCAGTTATGCAAACTCCACCCAAAGAATCTATTTCTTATGGAATAATGACTATTCTGATGGTAACAATCCTCCCGCCGCCATCGACAATTTATCAATCACGGGCGTCAGCTGTGTTCGTCCCAACGATGTTACGGTCAACAATATTAACCCTACCTTCATCACGGTTGATTTAACCCCAGCCAGTGGAATAGTTGCTGGATGGGAGATTTTATGCACCGATGGCAACAACAGCACAGTGACCGTCAGCACCACCAACGCTACCGGCACACTCGTCAGCAATCTCACGCCAGCCACCATTTATAATATATATGCAAGGACCATCTGCGGTGAAGGAGATACCAGTGTATGGACCGAACCCGTCAGCTTTATGACCGCCTGCGCTACTATCAGCACAATGCCTCAATTATGGGACTTTGAAGGCGATAACTTGGGAGGCACCAGTTCATACCCGCTTCCAGTTTGCTGGAACAGATTGAGCGACAATAACTATCCCAGTGTGTCATACTCCTCCTCTTACTATGATTATAGTAAAGTTTTATCTACTGGTTCCAATCCCACCAACCAAATTGCCATACTACCTGAAATCAACACGTCCATGTTGCCTATCAACAGTTTAACAGTTGGTTTCGATGCCTTTTATTACGCCTATCTGGACCTTGAATCAGCCATGATTGAAGTAGGTGTGATGACAGACCCCACCGATTCCACCACCTTTACGACAGTAGGTACCGTCAGCCTCGATAACGGACTGTCTGATTTAGAACAGGAATTTCTGATTCCACTAACCAACTACACTGGCAACGGTTCCCATATTGCGCTCCGCTTCAACGCCAACAGTGCCAGCAGCAGTGCTTTCATTTATGTTAATGACGTCACATTAGACTTTACCCCTTCCTGTCCAAGACCCGAACAGGTGGCCATCACCCAAAAAGGATCCAACTATGTTATGCTTTCCTGGAGCTCGGATGAAACACCCTTTAACGTATATTACAAACCGGCTGACTCCAGCGACTACATCCTGGCCAACCCCAGTCCAATTGTAAATACCCAATATACACTGACCGGTCTGACAGAAAACACCACCTACGATCTCTATGTGACAAACGTATGCACCGACCAGACTGAAACCCCCAGCCGTCCCATATCATTTACCACTTTATGTACTGCCATTCCTGTCACTCATGATTCCCCATTCTTTGAAAACTTTGCCTCGCTGACCAGCGGAATTCCAGATTGCTGGATCAATGAAGATGGCACCACTACCACCGATTCTTACAAATGGAATTATTATAATGATGATGGAGTAGCTTGCGTCAGATTCAACTCTTATAACAACCCCGAACACCGCACCAATATGCTGAAGACTCCCGCGTTGGACCTCACCTCATTGACCAATCCGGAGCTCACTATCACCTACAAAAACCCCCAAGGTGGCGATTTCTCCATATTCTTTTCTACCGATGGTGGCGCCACCTACACCACTGCTATTGCTACGGATTTGACAAATACAGCAGAGTGGACTGAGGCGGACTACCTTCTTCCCGCCAATGCTGACAATGTAACCATCGTGTTCCAAGGAACCTCCAACTATGGTTATGGTGACGCTTATATCTATCTTAGCGAAGTGTGGGTAGAAGAAATGTTTGTTTGTTCAAGACCTGAAAACTTCACCGCTGTCAACACCACCGAACATAATACCGTCACCCTCGGCTGGCATGAGACAGGCTCTGCCTCCAGTTGGGACGTAGCCTACGGACCTACCGGTTTCAACGCTGACTCAATGGCTACGATGACACATGTTACAGACACCTTTGCCACCATCACTGGCCTGACCGACCTGCAATACTATGACTTTTACGTACGCGCTGCTTGCGAAGACGGTGAACATAGCCATTGGACTGGTCCTATTGTAGCCGCTCCCGGTTGCTTCACCTTCGGTATCAACGGCAGCAGTTCGATTACCTCCTGCGGTATTCAGATTTTTGACAACGGTGGCCCCAATGATAACTACAGCGCTTACTGTGATTACACACTCACCATCTATCCCACTGACCCTGACTCGGTAGTATCGGTTACCGGTAATTTATCCAGTGAGCTTAACTTCGATTATTTATACATATACAATGGTAGCTCAGCGGTGGGTAATCCTCTTGCCACACTCAATGGCAGACAAGAGAATTTCGGTCCCTATACCTCCACATCAGGACCTCTGACCCTACGATTCACTTCTGACCAAAGTATTCAGGATAGTGGTTTTGTAGTTATAGCTTCCTGTGTAGCTGCTCCCGAATGCCTTGCACCTTATGATCTAAGCGTCAATCCTTCTGCCCACGAGGCCCTGATTACCTGGTCGGCACAAGCAGGTGCTGTGGTTGAGCTATACTACAAAAAACACAATGACAATGACTACACGGTGGTCACTGCCTCCCAATTCACCACTGAAAACAGCTACCTGCTGACCAACCTGCTTTCAGCCACCGAATACGATGTGTATGTAGCCACTATCTGTAGCAACGACACCATGGCCTCTGAGGTTCTTCCTTTTAGTACCACTTGTGCAATCATCAGCGATTATCCTTTTGTAGAAGATTTCTCCGAAACTTCCCCATCGCTCTCATGTTGGGCGACCTTAGATGCCAACAACGACCAAAAAACATTCTCCTACTACAGTTTTTATGAATGCATGTATTATACCTATCATACACAACATACCGCCAACGACTGGCTGCTTTCACCTACATTCGTGCTGAATGGCGAACAAATTGCCGAATTTGATTATTGGACACAACCCGGTTATGAAGAAAAATTCCAAGTGTTTGCCATGACTACTGAAACCGAAATTGCATTAACCCCTGTGATTGCCGTACAAGACCAGAACCATCAGACTATCACCATTGATCTGAGCAACTTGAGTGGTGAATACGTAATTGGCATTCATTGTGTATCCGAACCCAATATGTACAATTTGTATATTGACAACTTCAAAGTACAAAATGTTACCGCTCCTGAACTTACCGTGAACCCAACCTTCATGCATTTCCACTCGAATGTAGGCGTTGCTACCACGGCCAAAATAGCTATGGTATCAGGTATATCCTTGACTAATGCTATCACTGCTACCACCACAGCACCCTTTGAGCTGTCAACCGATGGTACGAATTTCAGCACCAGCGTCACCCTTCCGGTAAGCACAATGGTAACAAACGACAGTCTCTATGTGCGTTACAACCCGACAGTTGCTGGTAACCATAATGGTGCTGTCAACCTGACCAGCGACACCATAAGTGCCGCCATCACCCTGAATGGACGCGCAGCAGACTGCGAAAACATCACACTCCCCTACTTTGAAGACTTCAATAGCTACAACGATGGAATCTCTGCCAACTATAACTGCCCAGAAGGTTATCCTGACGGTGACATGCCTTTGTGCTGGTCATTCCTGAACAGAAGCACCTCTACGACCACCTATCCTATGGTGTTTGTCTCATATTACCCCGACTACTCGGTAAACGGCAACTGCGTGTTCTTCAGATCAAGCAGCACCACTCCCGCCTACGCCATTCTGCCCTATTTCCAACATGATATTCACAACCTGCAGCTGAGTTTCAGCTATAGAAACGAAGGAACCACTGATTACAATGGAATACTTTCAGTAGGCTATATGACCGATATCAATGATGCCAACAGCTTTACCGAAATAGCCAGTTTCCCAAGAGTCATCTTCATGACTGAGGACACAGTCACTTTCAACACGGTTCCCAGCACGGTTACCAATGCCTATATCGCCTTCAAATATACTGGAGGCACTGCTAACAATTTTTACCTGAGTATCGACGATGTGTTGGTGGAAGCATTGCCAGTTGATCCTACCGTAATCACAGAAGCCGCTTCTGACATTACACCTTCCAGCGCCAGAATGAATGCCACTATCAACAACCCCGACAACGTGACCGTGACATCCTGCGGTTTCGTATGGAAAGCTGTTGACGACACTGACTATATTACCTACATCCTGCCAAGTGTAAGCACTAACATGAGCACCCTCCTGACAGGCCTCACCGAAAACACCACCTACACTTACAAAGCATTCATCGCCTACAACGGCAACACCATTTATGGCGATGATGTCACCTTCACCACAGAGATTGAACCCTGCGAAGAACCCACCGACCTGCAGCTGAACAACATTACTGCTAACTCAGCTATCATGACCTGGAACGCCGGTGACGACGAAACAACTTGGGAAGTGGGCTACAAGTTGGCCACCTCAAGCCAGTGGCAGGAAGCTTTGGTAACCACCACCAGCTACACCCTTGAAGATCTGACTCCCTCAAGCACCTACAATGTACGTGTGAAAGCCATCTGCGGCGAAGAGAACGAAAGCAACTTCGTCACCAGCAGCTTCACCACGGGTGTGGGTATCAACAACCTTGCTCTGTCACAGAGCATCAGCCTGATGCCGAATCCCGCCGACCACTACATCGAGCTGAGCATCAACAGCACAGTGGAAGTGAAGGAAGCAGTGGTCTTCAACGCCTTTGGCCAGATGATTCAGACGGTGCAGCTGACTGACAATCACGCCCGCATCGACCTGAGCAACATGGCCAGCGGTATGTACTTCGTACGCGTCAGCGGAGATACCGCTACCGCCACCAAGAAGTTCATCAAGAAATAACAACAATAAGAAGGCATCTGCGTCCTCGCAGATGCAAGAATGTAGAGACGGTGCATGCACCGTCTCTACAAGTTTTATAAAACACGAAAAACGATGGAAAAGACCAATGTAATGCGCATTCTGACCCAAAAGGGTATCGAATTCACCGCCCACGAATACGACCAGACGATGACCGACGGAGAGACCATCGCTCAGCTATTGAATGAGTCGCCCGAGTCGGTTTTCAAGACCTTGGTGACCGTAGCCAACACCGGCGAGCATTACGTTTTTGTGATTCCAGTCTGTTGCACCTTAGACCTCAAAAAAGCTGCAGCAGCTGCCGGCGTAAAGAACATTGCTATGATCAAGCAAAAAGAGCTGCTACCTCTCACCGGCTACATCCACGGAGGCTGCTCGCCCATCGGCATGAAGAAGCCCTTTCCCACCTTTGTAGAAGAAAGCGCCACCCTCTGCGACAAGATCTATTTCAGTGCCGGCAAAGTCGGCTACCAGGTGCAAATCGCCCCCTCCGACCTCCTCCAACTCATCTCCGCAGAATATAAAGATTTGGTATAATATTTTTTCGTATCTTTGCAGATTAAACTATACTGAATATGGATATCAAAGAGCTAAACGTTAACACAAGCAACAATACCAGTCAAAATCACCCATGGGAATATGCACGCGCCAAAGTTGTCATGGATATTCTCAAAAAATTTTCTCCCAAGGAGAAACAGGGAAAATATGTGTTGGATGTGGGGTGTGGGGATATCTTCTTTTTACATCAATACTGCCAAAAAAATCCAAACAACATACCTGTCGCGATTGATACAGCCTTCAATGAAGAAATCATTCAATCCCTTTCTCAACAATACAAAGACATAAATGTATTGCTTTTTGACCATATCGACAAAGTAGATCTATCTGGAAACCATGCAGATATTATTTTCCTCATGGATGTAATTGAACACATTGAAGATGATGTAGCTTTTGTGAGAGCACTGTCTCAAAAACCATTTGTCAACGACAACACCATCTTTCTCATCACTGTTCCAGCCTTCAACAAATTATACTGCAGTCATGATAAATGGCTGGGACATTACCGCAGATACGACCAGAAGATGTTGCGCGACCACATGCAGAAAGCAGGACTTGAAATTATGTCAGGAGGTTACTTTTTCACCACCTTACTTTTACCCAGATTACTTCAAAAATGGTTTGAATCTGCAAAGAAAGAAGAGAATGAAGTAACCGGTATTGGTGGTTGGGATGGTGGAAAATTCATTTCCAAAGCATACGAACTGTTCCTTTTGTGCGACTACTACTTCTTTAAGTTTTTCAGACTTTTTGGCATCAAATTTCCTGGATTATCAACATACGCAGTATGCAGACGACAATCATAATACCGTGTTACAATGAAGCAAAACGCCTTAATTGTAAGGCATTTTCAGATTTTGCACAACAAAATCCAGAGATACTTTTTTTATTTGTGAATGATGGCAGCAAAGACGAGACCTTATCCGTTTTGCAGAAGCTAGCTCAACAACAGTCCAACCTACAATACCTCGATTTAAAAACCAATGGTGGGAAAGCAGAAGCTGTTCGTCAAGGAATGCTTTATGCCGTAAAGAATAGTAATTCAGATTATATCGGCTTTTGGGATGCTGATTTAGCCACTCCCCTCTGGGAAATCCCCAATTTTATCCATATAATTTCCACTAAGGGTTTTGACATCGTCACAGGTTTGCGTTTGGACCGTCTTGGCGCACATATCAAACGAAAGAAAATGCGCCATTATCTTGGCCGGTGCTTTGCAACCACAGCCTCTATGGTCTTGAGCGTGCCCGTTTATGACACCCAATGTGGTGCCAAATTATACAAAGCCAGTATTGTATCCTCTCTTTTCGAACAAGCCTTTATTACCAAATGGCTCTTCGATGTTGAAATATTGGCAAGATACATCAAACAATTTGGCACTGCTCATACTGAAAAGCATGTTTATGAATATCCTTTATGGTCTTGGGAAGATGTAGGCGGTTCCCAACTGAAAGCCAAGGATTTCCTTAAAGGACCACACGAATTGTTAAAAATCAAAAGAAAATACAAATTATAATGAAAAGTTTTTTTGCAGAACACAGTCGTAATCCATGGTTTTGGTTTTATATTTTATTGATAGTAAGTCTTGGCATTTTACTACCCATCCTGAGCAGAGATGCGGGCAATTCCGGTGATGAAGACAGATTTCAAATTCCACAAGCTAAGAATGTAATCAATTATTATGCGACTCATGGGGAAGACACGACATGCATGAGTTTTGAGAACCTCAAATATTATGGGTCCTCTTTTGATGTCATCGCCGAATATATCGACGATTCGTTTCATATCGACAACATAAGTCAAACACGACATACGCTTAATGCGATTTGTGGTTGGATAACAATCCTTATGGTTGGCCTTATAGCATACCTGTTTGGTGGCTGGAGAGCTGCTGTATTTGCTTCCATACTGATGTTCTTATCCCCCAGATATCTTGGTCACTCCTTCAATAATCCTAAGGATGTACCTTTTGCGGCAGGTGTCATTATGGCTATTTATGGAATGGCATTGTTCTTCAAGCAATTTCCTAAAGTCAAATGGTACACCTATCTTATTCTAATAATTGCCATTGGCTACTCCATCAGCATACGTATCGGTGGACTTATTTTATTTGGATACTTTGGTTTGTTCGGATTGATTTATCTCATTCACAGCTTTGCGGAAAATAAACGTCAATTGAAACTTTCCAACAAAAAGAATATTGCAGTAGCAGATTATATTTCCGGGAAAATGATAGGAAGAATGCTAGTAATGGGATTGGGAATATGTGTTGTAGGATACTTCGCCGGTCTTCTGTTATGGCCCTACGCCATGCTATCACCTATTAAAAATCCGATGGAGGCATTTTCCGCTATGTCTTCTTTTGATACCGCCTTGCGTCAACTCTTTGAGGGTTCACTGCAGTGGTCGGATGTGTTGCCGTGGTATTATACTCCGAAATATATTTTCATGACCATTCCTATTGCAGTAATTGTAGGTTTGGTGCTGTTTTTCGTGTGCTGCTGGCGTAAGAAGGAAGACCGCTTCTGGGCGTTTTTTGTGTTCTTCACCTTCTTTTTCCCCGTGTTCTGGATTGTTTTCACCCGTGCCAATGTTTACGGTGGATGGCGTCATGCCATGTTCGCCTACCCGCCTATGGTAGTAGCTGCCGGCTGGGGTTTCGATGCGCTGGTGAAATGGATTGAGGATAAAATGGGCATTGAAGCAAAAGACAATAAAGACGAAGCAAGATCCGTTTCCACAAAGGGCATTATCGTGAATGTCGCATCTGTGGTAGTGCTGGTAGTGCTGCTGATTGGTCCCATCCGTCATATCATCAACAACCATCCTTACGAATATGTGTATTTCAACGAGTTGGCAGGAGGCATGGACAAGGCATACGGTAATTACGAGATGGACTACTATTATCACTCCACCCGTGAGGCTTCCGAATGGATTATCGCCAATGCTGAACCTAACCCTGACGGATCCAAAATCAGAGTGGCCACTTGGAGCATATATCCTGTTAACTATTTCTTCCGCAACGACACTGCTCGTTTCGCGCCTTTCTTCTGTCGCTGGTACGAGAAAGGAAACAACGATTGGGATTACGCCATATTTACTATTACAGGCATGGCTCCCGAACAGATTACGAACAAAGGGGCATTTCCTCCCCCGGATTGCATCAAGACTATCGATGTGGACGGTAAACCCATCTGCTTGATTCTGAAACGCCAGTCAAAAATCGATATGTTAGGCAATCAATACAAGTCGAGAAACCTGGCAGACAGCGCCATTCTCTGCTTCAAAGAGGCTTTGGTCATCAATCCCTACAACGAGGCTGTGCTCAACAATATCATCGAATGCTACTTGATGAAAGGACAACTCGACAGTGCTAAAACATACATCGACCAAGAGCTGGCATTCCTGCCCAAATATGAGACAGGCAATTACTTCTTGGCCCACTACTACATGACCAAAGGCGAGATGGACAAGGCCATTGAAACCTGCAAATTCATCATCGACTGCAACTTCAAGTTCACCGGAGCCTACCACCTGATGTGCAACATCTATCTACGCCAGAACGACGTAAAAAATGCCGAGAAAGCATTGTTGCAACTCATCGAGCACGACCAACTGGACAATACCGGTGTGCAACAGCTCATACAGATATACAAAGCCGATGGTTTAGACGACAGAGCCGCCTACCGCAAGTTGTACAAGAAAATGGCCACCAGCCTCGACAAACGTGGCAAGAAGGAAGATGCACAGATATATTGGGATTTGTATCGACAACTAAGGTAGGATATTAAAAAAATTTGTATTTTTGCAATCTTAAATCAAAAAAGCAATATTATGAAATTCATTGTATCAAGAGATGTTCTTTATAAAAACCTGAATGCCATCAGTGGTGTACTGGGTAGCAACAGCACAATGGCCATTTTGGACAACTTCCTGTTCACCGTCAAAGGCAACACATTGACGCTGACCGCTTCCGATTTGGATTCCACCATGACTGCTGTCATAGAGCTGACCAATGTAGAAGGCGAATGCTGTGTGGCTGTTCCCTCCAAAATTCTGTTGGAGACCCTGAAGCTGGTGGGTGAGAATCCTATCGTCTTTGTCATCAATGAAGAAAACAACGAGGTAAAATACACCATTGCCAACGGTGAATACGAAGCTCCCTGCTTCCCCGGCAACGAATATCCGCAGATTCCCACCATGGGAAATGCCGAATCATTCGAAATGGAACCGCAGATACTGCAAAGAGCTATCAGCAAAACGCTGTTTGCCACTGGTAACGATGAATTGAGACCCAACATGATGGGTGTTTTCTGCGAGCTCAACAATGAATGCATCACTTTTGTGGCTACCGATGCCCACAAACTGGTGCGCTATCGCAACACCAAAAACACCAGCGAGAATCCGGCCTCTTTCATCCTGTCGAAAAAACCTCTTGCCCATCTCAAGACCATCTTGTCGGGCATTGATACTCCCGTAAAAGTGGAATACTCTGCCGACACCAATCATATCCAGTTCTCTTTTGGCAACTTGCAGCTTTATTCCTCACTGAAGGAAGGCAAATATCCCAACTACGAGAATGTGATTCCGAAAGAGAATCCCAACACCTTGGTAGTGAATCGCGAGGAGTTCCTGCGCTCTATCAAACGTGTGGGTAACTATTCCAACCAGTCCACCTTCCAGGTGCGTGTGTCGCTGTCGGAAGAAGGCACCAACATCACCGCTGAAGATATCGACTTCTCCAATAAGGCCGAGGAAAGCATTGCAGGCCTCTACAGCGGCGAGAAAATGGACATCGGCTTCAACTCTAAGTTCCTCCGCGAGATGTTGGAGAACATGGACGGTTCGGAAATCCGTTTGGAAATGTCACGTCCCGACCGTGCAGCCCTCATCCTGCCCGTGGAAGAGTTCTCAGCAGAAGAAAATCTGTTGATGCTGATTATGCCAGTAATGTTGAATTACTAAAAACATACCGTAGAGACGCAAAATTTTGCGTCTCTACAATTAATAAATAACGGTGGCCGTTCTGTCGCTGCTTTCCATACGGGAAGGAGAGGAAAGTCCGGGCAACACAGAGCACCATGCTTCTTAACAGGAAGGGGTTCCGCAAGGAATCACAGACAGGGCCGCAGAAAATAACCGCCCGACATGTCGGGTAAGGGTGAAAACGCGAGGTAAGAGCTCACGACGCCGGTAGTGATATTCGGCGGGGGTAAACCTCATGGGTTGAAAAACCAAATAAACCGGGGCTTGAGGGTGGCTCGCCCAATCCCGGAGGGTAGGTCGATTGAGCATTATGGCAACATAATGCCTAGATAAATGACAGAAGATTACAGAACCCGGCTTACAGGTCACCGTTATTTGTTTTGCGGACGCGATAAATCAAGTCCCTACAATTACCTGGTAAATACATATTGGATGATATTGGCACCCATCTGTAATGCTTTGGTGCGGGTAGCTTCGCTGTCACCATGCACAATGGCATCTTCCCAACCATCACCCAAGTCACACTCGTACGAGAAGAAGCATACCAACCTTCCTTCCCATATCAGGCCAAAACCCTGAGCCGGTTTTCCATCATGCTCGTGAATCTTCGGCAAGCCTCTCGGAAAATCATATTTCTGATGATAAATGGGATGATTATAGGGCAGCTCCACAAATTCCAATTCAGGAAACACCGCTTTCATCTGGGTTCTGATAAAATTGTTCAAGCCATAGTTATCGTCGATATGTAAGAAGCCTCCTGAGATAAGATACATCCTCAGATTCTGAGCTTCCTCTTCACTGAAGACCACATTACCGTGTCCCGTCATGTGAACGAAGGGGTATTGAAACAGGTCGGCACTGCCCACCTCAACTACAGCAGGATCCTTATCAATAGATGTGCCCAGATTCTTATTGCAGAAAGTAATCAGGTTGGGTAATGAGGTGGGATTGCTATACCAGTCGCCACCCCCACGATATTTCAGCAAAGCAATTTTTTGTCCATAGCCAGCAAAGGCCATTAACAACAGAACTGCTATCACAAAAAGATTCTTCCTTCTCAACATATTATATCCCTCCATTCCATTTTCTCATAAACCACTCCACTGCCAACAGCAAGATGATACAGGCGAAGTACATCCACGAACTGAGCAGCAGACTATACTTTTTACTGTAATTGGCAATGGGCTTGATATTATCGTTACTCTTGATTTCTTTCTCAATCTGCTGCATATCCTTAGGCAGGAAGAATTTGGCACCTGTGGCCGTAGAAATGCTCTGTAACAGGCTATGGTCGGCCACAAGGTTGGTAGATTCCAGCAGCACCTCATCTACTGAGAAACTTCCCGATTTTGAATAACTGTTCTTGCCGTATTTGGTAGAGCATATCCAGCTGTACTCCCCTACCGGCAGCTCTCCCATATTCAACACATACTGGTTGTTTTGCTTGGACAGTTGCTGCTCATATTTCTTCCCGTCTTGATCAGTAATGACAATAGCCACATCCGCATCATTCACCAACTCGTAGCTTTCGTTATACAATTCAGCCGTTATTACTACCGGCTTGTACTCCTCATACACATTTCTTGCCGATACACGGAACAAACTCTTATCTGCCTTTACCGACAAGTAGGTGGCAATTTTATTGATAATCTCGTCAAACTCACGATGGCTCTGCGTGTACAGATAGTCATACAGTTTCCATTGCCAGATACCGGTACCGCAAATCACACCCGTTTTTACACCATTATGGTCGTTAAACACCACCAATGGGTACTGCGTATTCACCCCATTGATTTTCTGGTATAGGAAAACATTAGACGACACCATCGCCTTATAGTCGCCGAAAATAGTGGTCATAGGTGGAAACTTCGGCAACAACTGGCGTGCTTCCTCCGAGAAAGTGAATGCGGTAAAATTCTCATTATACAAAGGCACTGCATTATTGAACAGGTTCTTGTTCTGCTGGATGCTGATACCTGCATTCAGATTATTGAAGGCCGATAAGTTGGTGTGGCCACCTACAATATACAAACTGGAAGTACCGGTTTTCTCAATTTGAGCCAACAAATTGGCGGCAGGCTGACCTATAGAAGGCAATTGGTGCAAGACTATCAGAGAATAATCGTCAACATTAGCCCTAAAATCCTGCACAGAGGAAACCGTTACATCATAATTCTCAGTATTCTCCAATGCCGACTTGATAGCCGCCACATCGGGATGAGGACCATTGTAAACAATGGCTATCTTCTCTCTAGAATCAATTACATCCACATAGAAATAAGCCACATTATTCTTATAGGTTATTTCTCCGTCCAGTTCAGTAAGTGTTACCTTATACTTATGCAACCCCTTTGTAGTAGCCTGAAGATTAGCGCTTATCGTCTCAAAGAACTTGCGACTATTGATATTCAGGTTTTTGGTCATTAGTACCTCTTTTCCCTCTTCAAGGGTGAGGGTCACCTGTTTGTTGGCCAACTGGTTGGCAGCCACCTTTATTTCCACTGGGAAATAATTCCCTTTGAGCGCCTGCTTGTTATGATTCACTCCTGCCACAAACAAATCTGTGGTCGTCTCAGTGCTTCCCAAACCAACGGTATAAACAGGATACGACACCGAAGAAGCCTTGTAATAGGGATTACTGCCTGTATTCACAATACCGTCGCTCAACAAAATCACAGAACCTATATTACGGTTTCCATACAGCGTAGCCACTTCGTTGAAGATAGACGATAAATCTGTTGATTTATCCGTATAATCCAAGAAGTCCAAACTATTATTTTCCTGCAGTTGGTTTTTCTCTCCCACGACATACAAGCGCACATCATACTTGTCGCCAAAAGAATTCACCAACTGCTCGAGCTGCTTGGGAAAATCATGACGATAATAAGCCGAATCCTTTGTAAGAACTACCGATTCAGAGTTATCTACCGCAAAAACCAGCAAAGGCTTGTCCAAATCCTTCACCACCATCTTTAGCATAGGTGCCAATAGCAGAAAGCATATCAGCGATACTGCCAATCCCCGCAGACACGACATGATAATCCGGCTCTTTTTGTCCAGGTCAAGGGTGGTGGATTTGTAATACAGCAACAGGGCACATCCTGCACCCACCAACAAGCAAAGGGGAAGAAACCAAAGAGAGTACTGAGAGAGCAACGACATAGTTCAGGGATTAGAAATGCTTGATACCAATAATTTCCCTTACATCTTTGATGGTCTTTTCGGCACTTGCACGAGCCTTCTCGGCACCCATACGGGCCACCTTGGCTATGTATTCGTCATTATGACGCAACTCTTGAATCTTCTCGTAAATGGGGGCGGTAAACTGCACAATATCCTCTGCCAATTGCTTCTTCATATCCCCATATCTGATTTCGCACTGATTGTACTTTTCCTCAAAATACTTCAGTGTTTCGGGAGCTGACACTGCTTCCATCAGGGTAAAGAGATTCTCAATAGCCTGAGGCTTCGGTTGGTTAGGCTCTGTAGGACCCGAATCAGACACAGCCTTCATCACTTTCTTGCGAATCACAGCAGGATCGTCGGACAAATAAATGCACGAAGACTCGTTGTCAGACTTCGACATCTTGGTAGAGCCGTCCAAACCCGGAATCTTCACCAGTTGCTTACCGAAATTGTAAGCCACCGGCAATTTGAAGTAATCCACTCCATAGATATGGTTGAAGCGCTGAGCGAAATCACGAGTCAGCTCCAAGTGCTGCTCCTGATCCTTGCCCACCGGCACCTTATCGGCCCTGTGAATAAGAATATCGGCAGCCATCAACACGGGGTAATTCAGCAGACCCGCATTCACATTGTCGGGCTGGCGACGCACCTTCTCCTTGAAGGAGGCCACACGTTGCAGCTCACCCACGTACACATTCATCGACAGCAAGACGGTCAGCTCGCACACCTGTGGCACATCGCTCTGCACATAAATGGTTGATTTCTCAGGGTCGATACCGGCGGCCAGATAGTCAATCAGCACATTCTTGATATTCTCGTGCAAATCTGCAGGATGCGGATGGGTGGTCAGGGAATGATAGTCTGCTATAAAGAAGAAGCAGTTATTGTCGAACTGCATTCTGGTAAAATTCTGTAATGCACCAAAATAGTTGCCCAGATGCAAAAATCCGGTCGGTCTGATGCCACTTAAAACTGTATCCATAATCGTTGTTTTATTCACATTAAAAATAATCTGCAAAGATACAATTTTTTGTTGAACTAATTAGCTGTTGAGCACAACTAAAAAGTATGATACCTACATGCGAAAAAGACTTCCACAATGTGACAGCCTTAGGCTCATTGTGCGATACTTGAAATAATTTTCGTATTTTTGCCGATATTAAAATTTAACGCTATGGAATCCATCAAGAAAATATACAAGAAAGGTTACGGACCCTCAAGCAGTCACACCCTAGGACCCAATCGTGCAGCCATCACCTTCCGCGAGAAGAACCCCACCGCCGCCAAATTCCGTGTCACCCTGCATGGTAGTCTAGCCGCCACCGGCAAAGGCCACCACACAGACAAGGCCATCATTGAAGGCTCTGCTCCCATCCCCGTAGAACTGATATGGAAACCCGAAGTAGTGCTTTCTTTCCACACCAACGGTATGCTTTTCGAAGCATTGGATGCCGAAGGAAAAGTTTACGACAGCTGGACCATCTACAGCATAGGTGGCGGCAACTTGGCCAACGAGGAAACTCAAGAAAGTGTGGAACATATATACACCCACAGCCACATGAGCGACATATTGGCCTATATTGAAAAAGAGGGACTTACCTATTGGGAATATGTGGCCATGCACGAGGGAAAAGACATCTGGGATTACCTGATGGAGATGTGGGAAAGCATGCAACATACCATCGAGGAAGGTCTGCAAGCCGAAGGAGTCATCCCTGGAGGACTGCACCTAAGAAGCAAGGCTAGACAATATTTTGTGAGAGCTTCGTCTTACAAGGCCTCATTACAAAGCCGTGCCTTAGTCATTGCATACGCATTAGCCACCTCCGAGCGCAACGCCATGGGTAGCACCATTGTCACCGCCCCCACCTGCGGTGCTTCAGGAGTATTGCCGGCCGTATTGTATCACCTGAAAAAGAACCACGGCTTCACCGATATAGAGATTTTAAGAGCCCTGGCTACCGCTGGTTTGTTTGCCAACATCATCAAGACCAACGCCTCTATTTCAGGGGCCGAGGTAGGCTGTCAAGGTGAAGTGGGCAGTGCCTGCGTAATGGCTGCTGTAGCCGCCAACCAGTTGTTTGGTGGCAGTCCCCAACAAATAGAATATGCCGCTGAAATGGCCATGGAACACAACCTCGGCCTCACCTGCGATCCCATGTGCGGTCTTGTTCAGGTTCCTTGTATCGAGCGTAACGCCATGGCTGCCCTTCGCGCCCTCGATGTCAACATCTACGCCATGATGAGCGACGGTAACCACCTCATCAGTTTCGACAAAGTAGTGAAAACCATGAATCTGACGGGAAAAGACCTGCCCTCACTGTACAAAGAAACAGCCCAAGGAGGATTAGCCTTGCTGACGGAAGACGAGCCCGAAGAGGAAAAATAAGTATCAGAAGCTAAAGTTTCTTTGCCTCTTGCCAAAAGACTTCCATCTCATCTAGGGTCAGGTCACCAATAAAACGACCTGACTCTTTTGCTTTCTGCTCGATATACTGAAAACGCTTGATGAACTTGCGGTTGGTCTTCTCCAAAGCATCCTCAGGGTTCACCTTGATAAAGCGGGCATAGTTGATAAGGGCAAACAGCACATCACCAAACTCATCCTCTACCCTATCGGTGTTTTGAGCCACCTCAGCCTTCAACTCATCCAGTTCCTCTTCCACTTTGTCCCATACCTCCTCAGTATTATGCCAGTCGAAACCAACTCCACGTGCTTTTTCCTGAATACGATAGGCCTTGACCATTGCCGGCAGAGCGGAAGGAACACCTCCCAAAACCGAGCGATTACCCTCTTTCTTCAATTTGATTTTCTCCCAATTATTGCGTACATCCTCAGCGGTAGCAGCTTGTTCATTGCCAAAAATATGAGGATGGCGAAGTATCAGCTTCTCGCAAATACCATTGGCCACATCGGCAATATCAAAATGATTGTCTTCTGAAGCAATTTTGGAGTAAAAGACAATATGCAACAGCAAATCGCCCAACTCTTTCTTCAAGTCATTATAATCCTTCTCTATAATAGCATCCGACAACTCGTAGGTTTCCTCGATAGTGAGATATCTCAAACTGTCGATAGTCTGTGTACTGTCCCACGGACATTTCTGCCGCAGTTCGTCCATTATATCCAGTAGGCGCTTGAACGCCAGTAATCGTTGGTCTTCCATAGTATTTTTATAGTTTTGAATAATATTTACGTCACTACCCCGCCCTTCGGGCACCCCTTCTAACAGAAGGGGAATTTAAAACTGGTCTTTTGCTTTGTCGAATAAATCCTTCATCGTCGGGTTGCCACGGATAAGCTTCTTGATGGTTAAATCCTCCGCCTTGTCGTTTGCCAAACGCAAATTGTTTTCAGAGCCAATCAAGGCATCTTTAATCTTCTGTAAATGATCGATAGATTTATCTATTTCCTCTATAGCCTTTTGGAATTTTTCGCTTGCCAAACGATAGTTACGGCCAAACTTATCCTTGAAATCCAGCAATTGTTGCTCGAAGTTTTTCACATCCACCGACTGGTTTTGTGCAATCACCAGTTGTTTTTTGTACTCAATGCTTTTCTTTGAAGTTTGCACCAACAGGGTAATCAGCGGAATAAAGAACTGAGGACGGATGACGTACATTTTGGGGTAACGGTACGACACATCCACAATGCCCGTGTTGTACAGTTCGCTGTCGGGTTCAAGCAGGCTGACGAGTACCGCAAACTCGCAGTTCTTGGCAGTACGGTCAGTATCCAGCTTTTTAAAGAAATCCTCGTTTTTATGTTTGGTAGCTGTCTCATCCAGTTCGTTCTTCATCTCAAACATGATGGACACGTACTCAATACCATCCTCATAATCCCTGAAAATAAAATCGCCTTTACTACCGCCAGAGGCATCGTTATCTTTCTCGAAATAAGCATTAGGGAAAAGCGGACGTACACGGTTAAACTCTGTGCTGCAATGGATTTCCAGTGTCTCGCCCACCATCTTCGTTGACAGGCGGGTCTTCATGTCCTTGTAATAGTCCACCTGCTCCCTCACCATGCGCAACTCACTCTCATACTTATCTTTCTGAGCCGCCAGTTGGGAAGCGGTTTCCAGTTTCTGAGCTTCCACTCCCGACTTTAGACCAGCAATTTCCAGTTCTTTTTGTTTGAGCATCTCACTAGATTTCTGCTGTTCTTTCAAGACAGCCACTTTCTCCTTGCTTTCGCTCTCCGCTATCTTAGCCCTCAATTCGCCAACCAGCTTCTCACTCTCTGCCAATGCCAACTTTACCGCAGTGGTTTTCTGTTGTTCTGCCGCCTGCAAGTCATTTTTCAGTTGGGATATCTCAAACTCAAGCTGTTTCAGGGTACTCTCTTTCCCATTCAGCGCCATAATGTATCTCTTCTCCAACTCGGCTTTCAGTCTTTCCTGTTCAGTCTTTTGCTGATGGCTCAACTCGGTCATACGACGACTGACTTCGCTGTCAAACTCCGTATTTCTCACCTGATTGACAATATAGGCGTAATCAGCCTCATCTACCGAAAAGACCTTACCACAATGGGGACATTTAATTTCTTTCATCAACTCACTTCTTTATAATCCTATAATACAAAACGAATGCAAAAATACGAATTTTGAAGTATTTCTCAACAATTTTTTACAGAAATCTATTGTCCTATACTTCTCTCCAATTCAACCAAAGCCACCATACAATCATAGACGCTAGTCGCATAGTCTTTTTGTATCTCTTTATATGAATGCTGAGCGGTCAACACCTCCAACAAAGAGGTTTCACCACGTTGATAAGCATAAAGTTTGCCATTCAATACCTGTTGAGCACTAATCATCAAAACTTCATTATAATTCTTGACTTTTTGAAGAGAAGCCTGATAGACATTATATGCTCTGATTACCTCGCTCTGTATGGAATTTCTAATAGATTGGCTTTGTAGTTGAGCCTGCTGTTGTCGAAGCACACTCGCCTTACGAACTCCCGAATTGACGCTCAACACTGGCAAAGGAATCGTTAGCCCCACACTGTAACCCATATATTCGGGAGCAGGCGCCTCCACATTGCGTACTCTCGTGTTGTAATTAGCACCTAATACCAACTCAACGTCAGGCATCCGTTCTCTTATGGCCAACTTCTCCTCTTGTTTAGTTAACGAGACCAACTCCTCTGCAGCACGCAAGTCCGAACGATTCTTAAAGGCACTATCCAACAACTGCTGAAGTGTAAAGTCTTGAGTTGGCATTTCCAAACGGCCTTCAATACTACGTGTACCCCTTGAAGGGTTTCCACAATGTTCGTCCAGCACCACCAACGCATTCAGATAATCCGTTTGTCTGCCCTTGAGTTCCTGCTGTGCCTGGAATTGTTCCAAACGACTTTGCAGCATATCCAATTCTGAAATCTCTCCCTTAACGAACCGCAAACTATCACCTGTAAACAAGGTGGAGGCATACTGATAAGCCTGAGAGTCAACTAACAATAGTTCTTTTGCCAAAAGGGCACTATAAAAATCGATAGTAGCGTCTGCTTTCAAATTACACCAATAGTCATCGAAAGATGCCTGAGATACAGACAATTTCTGTTTTGCCACTTTAACTCGACCTGAAAGTTTGCTAAAGGAAATAGATTTGCTGAGTTCAGCCGATACCGACTGTCCCATAGCTATTGACCAATCACTATTGTTTCCATACTCAAACGAAAGAGAGGGGTCTTCCACAGTGCGAGCAGCCTTTACTTCTGCTTGCCCGATAGCCATATTAAGTTCCTCTGACACATAATCGGCATTTTTACTTTTAATTAGGTCGATATAAGTATTATAGTCCAAAGACTGGGTGCTCGCTTCTACCATAAAAAGCACAAATACTATGCCTAAAAAGATTCTTTTATTCATGTTCTTTTCTTTTTTCAATCAAATAATAAAGGGTGGGAAGCACAAAAAGTGTTACAACCGTAGCAAACAAAAGTCCATAGACAATCACCGTAGCCAACGGACGCTGAACATCGCTACCTATACCTGTAGATATTGATGCCGGGAACAGGCCAAAAACGGCCACCGTAGCGGTAAGAAGGATTGGTCGCATACGGTGTGCTGCTCCTTGAATGGTTGCATCGCGAAGGGCGACCCCTTCTGTGCGTAGATTGTTGATATGAGAAATCATAATTAATCCATTTTGAATAGCCACCCCTATTAAGGCGATAAAGCCAACTGCCGAAGACACGTTGAGGGTCATACCCCGCACATTAAGAGCCAACAGTCCACCAAAGAGTGCCATAGGAACCACAATCATTAACAATGCGGCTTGACGGACCTTGCCAAAGGCAAAAATCAAAAGGATAAACATTACTCCTAATACCAGTGGCACCACAAGTCCCAAACGGCCAAATGCCCTGTTTCGATTCTCAAACTGCCCTGCCCAGTGTAAAGAAGTCAACTCATAATCATATACTACCTGTTCTTTAATTCTTCGGTTGGCTTCGTTCACAAATGTGGTCAAATCGGTTCCTCTGAGATTCAGACGCACGAGTGTATATCTACGATTCATCTCTCTCATAATGGTATTGGCACCCAAATCCATACGAATGTCTGCCACTGCCGACAATGGGATTTTTGCACCTTCAGAAGAAGTAAGAAGCAATGCTCCTATTCTCTCGGGGGTATTGCGATAATCCTCGGCATAACGACAAGTCACATCATATACCTTACTACCCTGATAGATTTGAGAAATAGCCTTTCCTCCAACAGCCAGTTCTATCAGTTGTGCCACATCCGACACATTCAGTCCATATTGAGCTATCCTGTCACGATCAACAATAATCTGAAGTTGAGGAGTTGGTGGCTCTTGGTCAATGGCGACATCTGTAGCTCCAGGTATTTCCTCAAGCACCTTGACCACCTGTTCTGCCACATCTCTACTTTGATCGTTATCGTCAGAATAAATTTTCAAGGCCAAATCACTGTGTGTACCTGCTATCTGGTCCATCACCATATCGATAATCGGTTGACTGAACCCTACCTGATAACCTGGCATTTGTGCAATTGAATCAGACATAGCTTCTACCAATTCAGCCTTAGTACGTTTACTCTTCCAACTATTGTATGGTTTAAGACCAATACCCACCTCGATATGCGACAAGCTGAAACATTCTGCCCCCTCATCATCGCGTCCAAGCTGGGTCATCACGTATGATGTTTCATCGAAAGCTTTAAGCGTATGCCGCAGATCATCTGACATTTTCTTGGCCTGATCAATTGAAATACCCGATGGCAGCTGCACCTGAACCCAAACAGAGCCTTCATCCAAGGTTGGAAGGAAGTCCTTACCTACAGTAAAAGCCAAAATCCCTGAACCAAGCATAATAGCCACCAGTACCCCAACCATTAGGCGACCTTTCGAGATAATCTTTTCAACCCTATGTTCGTAAGCCGCATTCAGTTTTTCAAGCCAAGGATTACGGTAAATCTTGCGGGGCTTACGGTAGGTCATATAGGACAAACACGGTGTTAGAAGTAAAGCCACCAACAAGGCACCAAACAAGGCATAACCCACTGTATAGGCCATAGGTGTAAACAACTTGCGTTCCACATGTTCGAAAGCGAAAAGCGGCATATATGCTGTGATAATAATGATGGTGGAGAAAAATATCGATCGTCCCACCAATCCTGCACGGTGTTTCACCATTTGTTCATCTAACGGCATTCCCGGTCGGGCTTCTCGTTCTTTCAAAATCATTTCCATCATCACAATGGCACCATCCACCAAGATTCCAAAGTCGATGGCTCCCAACGACAACAAATTAGCTGGCACATTGGTAATCTTCATCAAAACAAATGCTACCAACAAAGCAATGGGGATAGTAATGGCCACTAATGCAGCCCCTCGCCAATCTCTCAAATAAATAAAGAGTACCAATATCACCAAAAGCATACCTATGAGCAACGTATGCAACACTGTCTTCAAGGTTTCACCTACCAAATCAGTACGATCGAGATAGGGATGAATTCTCACCCCTGGAGGAAGAACTTCATCATTGAGTTCATCCACAGCGACATGTATGCGGTCGAGCACCTCTGAGGGATTCTCACCACGCAACATCTGCACGATACCTTCCACTGCCTCATCATAATCACGGTGATCATCACTAAATCCCAAAACACCTTTTCGTTCCAACATTCCATATTTCAAATCACCTAAATCCCTTAAGAAAATGGGTATTCCATCATGCGACTTGATTACTATATTACCCAGACCTTCCAAATCACTGACCAACCCGATACCACGGATTACATAGCTAAGACTTCCCTCAGAAATCATGCTACCCCCCGCATTAAGATTGTTTTCCTCGATTTTTTCTGTGATATCATCAAGGCTTATACCATACGCCGTAAGACGTTCTGGTTTAAGTTCAATTTGGTACTGAGTGGTAATACCTCCGAAGTTACTCACATCGGCAACGCCTGAAATTTGTCGCAAATATGGGATGATTATCCATTTGTGAATATCGGTCAAGCTTCGTAGATCATGACTACCATCTGGACTCTCCACTACATAGCGGAAGATTTCACCCGTAGGCGAAGTCAACGGGTTTAACTCTGGTGTAGCGTCAAACGGGAGTTCAATACCAACCAAACGTTCAGTCACACGCTGACGTGCCCAATAATCATCTACACCATCATCGAAAACCAACACAACTGTAGATATACCAAAAGCATTCTTACTTCTCATAGTGCTCAATCCTGGAAGACCATTGACTGCCCGTTCCACAGGAATGGTAATCTGCTGTTCGATTTCCTCCGCAGCCAGACCTGGAACTTGAGTCACCACTTGTACCGTTGTATCAGAAATATCCGGATAAGCATCAATAGCCAAACCGTTCCATGCCAAAATACCCACCAAGCAAAGCAAGGAAAATATTGAAATCATCAATATTTCATGGTCAATCGACCAATTAACTAGTTTCTTAATCATAATGATTTCAATTTTTTATTTGCAATCAATAAAATAAAATGCACCTTGGGTAATAATCTCATCTCCTTCCGACAATCCGTTTGTCACCAGCAATTTTCCACCCTCTACCGACTGAACCTCTATCACGGTTTTGACAAAGGTGTTTTCCGCGATGCGGCGCAACACGTACCTGCCTTTGCTGCTCTGCAACACAGCTGATTTATCCAACATGATATGCTTCTGACCCTTCAATGACATGTTCACATTGGCATACATATTGGGCATCATAAGACCCGTACTGTTATCACACTCGATATAAGTCTGCATGGTTCGGGTTTCAGCATCCAACATCCCATCGGTATAAGCCACTCTACCCTTAAATACCATATCCTGACGTGAGGCTAGGCGAACCTCCACATCTTCCACACCCTCAACATACGGTGATTCCATCTCGCTCACGCTAGCCTTGACCCATACTTTGCTCAAATCTGCCACTACCACCTTCGCATCCTCATCTTCTCTTAGATATTCTCCCATCACCAACTCATTGCGCAACACCGTACCACTGATAGGAGAACGGACTATCATAGGTTTTCCTACCGTGGCATCATCCAAATCTATCTGATACTCTTTAGCCACAGCCACAGCGTGACGGTACTCCTGCAAGGCCATGGTGTAGTTCTGTTGAGCTTCGTCCAGTTCTTTCTCCGATGCCACCCTGTTTTTATACAAATCACGAACTCTCTCCAAAGACTTCAAAGCAAGCTCCATATCTCCTTTTGTCTGATTGTAATTCTTTACCAACTCAGAATAATTAGAAGACGAGAGTTCAAACAATGGCGAGCCCGCCCTAACTTTCTGCCCAATATAAACCAATGACTTCACGACACGGCCACCAAAAGGGGCTGCCACTTCAGCGTATGCCGATGGGATAGCCGTTACCACACCCGTTGAACTCAGAACTAGATTATAATCTTGAAGTTCAATTATTTCTATCTCAATTTTATCTTTTAGCGGAGAATCGGAGGATAGAATCAAAGTATCTCCACTCATTTTTACGCCATTCTCAATGACTTCTGATTCATCATTTTTATTGTTGGAACAGCTTATAACAAGCACCGCACCCAACAGCCACAACATTGTTTTTCTCATATTATATTTCGCTGATTATAGACCTTATTTCTAAACCTCTATGGCTAGAAATCGATGGTCAAAATGATTATTAAATTTTCCGGGAAATACTACAACTCATAATATCAATCACCCATGATGATTAATAATTTTTGATACTATGAGAAGAGATCAATACATCTTCTACAATACAGGAGGGGCACGCAGCAGAGAAGCCGCCACATCGCAGGCAAACACTAACTTTGAAGGTGCTATAGCTACGATAGTGCTACAAAGAAGATGTACATTCATTGGCATGCTGAAATACACAGCCTCAGTTGAGGTACGATCCTGCAATTGATCAAGCAACAGCAACTCGTTTTCAGAATGTCCATGCTGATGATTGGTATATGGGTGTGAATGAACGATAATACGATTCTGGAAAAGATGTGAATGGATAAAGATAGTAGTACCTGTAAAGTATCCCAGATACAATACAAGCATCAAATAATGCACTACCTTAACTGCTCTTCGTCTTACCATACTATCACAAGTTCATCCGTATCAATATTATATAACTACAGCATTAAAGATGCAAATATACGACATTTTTTTATATGTATAAACTATTTCGCGCCACCTCCCAATGCAATATAGAGAGCGATAAGGGCACGGGAACCTTCGTAAAGATTAGCCGCTTCGTTAATCTGCGCAGATAGAAGAGTCTCCTGTGCAGTCAACACCTCCAGATAATTCGCCTTACCGGCATCCATCAACTCATGTGTGCCTTTATAGGCGTCTTGCAGTACCTCAACCTGACGTTTATAATAAGAGTCTTTCTCGCGAGCAACTTGACAATCCGCCAATGCTTCATTCACCTGGTTACCGGCATTGATGACGGTCTGCACATACTTTTGTGCCATATCTTCTTGTGTCAATTTGCTGATTTTAAGGTTTGCTCTCAACTTACCTTGGGCAAAAATAGGTTGAGTAAGAGAGGCAAGGGCATTCAGTAACAGCGCACCCGGATTGGGTATCATACCCGAATTATTGCCCCATCCCAGCAAACCCTGCAACGAAATTTTGGGGTAGAATGCTGCACGAGCAGCCTGTGTGTTATAAAACGCCTCTTCCAGCACATGGTCGGCCGCTTGGATATCAGGACGGTTTGACAGCAACTGTGCCGGTACACCCGTACTGACACGTTGTGGCAATTCGTAAGAATTCCAACTATTGCGGTCGATATGCTGCGGCGTGATGGCCAACAGTTTGCATATCGCGTTCTCCACACCACGAATACGGCGACGAACATCGACAATCTGGGTCTTCACGTTCAAATAAGAGTTTTCCATCTGGTTGACAGCGGTAGAATACGCTTTGCCATTCTCCCAAAGAGTCCGCTGGGTTTCCAATGAGAGGTTCCATAAAGAATCGGTAAAGATCAGAATATCCAACTGACGATCAAGGAGTTGCAACATGCAATATTGCTGTGCCACGGAGGAGACGAGATTGGCTTTCACCACCTGCTCACGTGCCTGTGTCTGCCACAGAACCGCCTGTGCCTTGCGTTTCTGATTGGTATTCACCGCGAATAAATCGAGATCCCAATTAATCTGCAAAGGTAAATTGTATGTCCAAGTAGGCTGCAAACTCCCCTCATTTAGGAAAGAATTTACCCCAGCAGAAGGCGCGAAAGTGACGGATGGAAGGTAGCCCAATTTGGCCGCTTTGAGAGAAGCCTGTGACTGCTCTACAGCGATACGCGCTGAATTCAAATCAGTGTTGCGGGCTATAGCGGAATCAATAAGTTTCTGCAACAACGGATCGGTGAAGAATTCGCGCCATGAGAGCGTCGCAATGGAACTGTCGGCCTGCGCCTCCATCACATCTTCCGTGGTACCATAGATTTCGGAGGAAATCTGCGATTGTGATTTATATTTGTTGTAAATCTTGCAGCCAGTGAACACGAAACACATTACGCTGACGGCTATGATGATGAATATTCTTTTCATTGCGCTGACATTTTTTCGTTATCTTTCTCTGAAACGACCACTTCTTCAGTCTGCACCTCCACCGTAGTTCCTTGGAACTTCTCGTGCAGTGTTTGGAAAACGATGAAGAAGGCGGGAACGACAAAGAGCAGTGCCAAGGTACCCACAGCCATACCGGCAGTGACACCAAGGGCAAGCACACGGTTACCATTAGCACCTGCGCCACCAGCGATGATGAGTGGAATCATACCCGCAATCATGGTGACGACGGTCATTAAAATAGGACGCAAACGTTCTTCACAAGCAGCAAAAGCGGCATCATGGATGCTCATGCCCTGTGCACGTCGCTCCGAAGCAAACTCTGTGATAAGAATAGCGGTCTTCGCTAGCAGACCAATAAGCATGATGACACCTGTCTGCAGATAGATATTGTTCTCCATTCCCGGCAGGTGGAGCCGCGAAACCAGCCATACTATTCCGAAGGAACCCATCAGACCGAAGGGGACAGAGAGCAATACCGCCCACGGCGTGAACCATGAGTTATAAAGCGAAGCTAGGATGAGATAGATGAGGATGGCGCAGATGACATAGATAAGAGCTGTGGCGTTCGAGCCGGCAGCCTCCTCTACCTCACGCGACATACCGCCATACTCGTAACCATAGCCCGTAGGCATCGTCTCCTTGAACACCTCCGCGATAGCCTTATGTGCATCACCCTCCGAATAACCGCTGGCACTCATCACACCGCAGGTAATGCTCTGGAACAAGTTGAAATGGTCTACAGAGGCCGAACCGACAATCTCCTTGAGGGTAACAAACTCAGAAATAGGCGCCATCTTGCCACCACGTACCCGAACAAAGATATTGTTCAATGAGGAGGGGTCGAGACGATACTCCGGTGCAGCGTTTGCCATAATACGATATACCTTACCGAACTGGTTGAAGTTACCCACGTATGCACCACCGCAATAGGCACCAAGAGTCTTCAACACAGTTGCGGGAGAAACACCGGCACGATCGCACTGCGGTGCGTCAACACTCACCTCGTATTTTGGAAAGCGCTCAGAATAGGTAGACATCGCCATCATAATCTCTGGACGCTCATTCAGCTTGGCAATGAACCTCGTGGCATCGGCGTTGAATTCCGACATAGGTCTATCCTGCATATCTTGCAGCACCAAGTTTACGCTACTGCTTGAGCCATAACCCGGCACCTGTGGCATTTGGAATGGGATGACCTGAGCGTTTTTAATCTCCTTGCAATCCATTGCGAAACGCGCATAAACGAGCATGATGTTGTGGTTCATGCCTGGACGGTCGTCCCAATTCTTCAAACGGATAATCAACGTGGCGTAACAGCTACCCGAACGGCCAGCCATCATACCATAGCCACTGACAACAGCGTAATTCTCCAACTCGGGAATTTTCTTCACCTTCTCCTCCACTTTCTTCACAATCTCCTCTGTCTCATGCAAGGTAAAGCCTTCTGGTGCACGTACTTCGGCAAAAAACACACCCTGGTCTTCCTGAGGCACAAGACCTGAAGGCAAACCACGCATAGCCAGAATCAGCAGCACGGCGGCACATGCCAGCAACAGGCCCGCCATCCACGGACGTTTGATGAACCTAGAGACACCCGATTTGTATTTATTGAGGATAGCATTATAGCTAACCGTATATGCCTTTTTGACATAATAGTTCAGATTCTTCTTTTCCTCCTCATCTTTTGAGTAGCGCATCATGATGCCACACAAAGCAGGACAAAGGGTCAGAGCTGATATACAAGACAAGCCAACCGCTGAGGCCAGGGTGACACCGAACTGCAAGAAGAACGACCCAGAGGTACCAGGCATAAAGGCCACAGGGATAAACACGGCCATGAAGACCAGTGTACAAGAAATCACCGCTATGGACACGTCGCTCATAGCCTGGCGTGTGGCTTCGCGAGCATCTGATATACCTCCTTCCATCTTCGCCATCACCGCTTCAACCACGACGATGGCATCATCCACCACCGTTCCGATGGCAAGCACTAAGGCAAATAGTGTCAATATGTTTAATGAAAAACCCGCTACTTTCACGATAGCGAAGGTACCCAACAGCGACACGATAATCGACAGAGAAGGGATAACCGTTGCCTTGAAACTCTGCAGGAAGAAATAAACAACAAGTATAACGAGGATAATGGCTATGACCAGTGTTTCCACCACATTGTGGATGGCTGCGAAAAGAAAGTCGTCAGAAGTCTCCAAAATCTCGAATTCTAGTCCAGCAGGCATCGTAGGCTTCAGATCCTCATAAAGCTTGTTGATACGGGCGTTCACTTCTGTGGCATTGGCACCTGGAGCCTGGAACACCATATAGATAGTACCCGGCCTGCCGTCAATATTAGAGGAAAAATTATAGCTCACCGCACCGATTTCCACATCCGCCACATCACTCAATCGTAGCAAGTGACCGCCATCGCTTGTGCGCAGCACAATGTCATTGAACTCCTCGACAGTTTTCAGCGTACCCTTGTATTCCATGGAGTACTGATAAGCGTTTTCGCTCTGCTCACCCAATGAGCCAGTGGCAGTAACAAAACTCTGTCCGCTGATAGCCGCAAACACATCGTTCGGTTCCAGACCATACTGCGCCATCACATCAGGTTTTAGCCAGATTCGCAAAGCGTATGTATTGCCAAGTGACATTACATCACCCACACCGGTAATACGCATCAAGCGGGGACGCACATTAATATCGATGTAATTGGCGATAAAGTCCGCATCATACTTGCCATCAACACTTTTCAGTGCACCAATATGCAGAATATTGCTCTGCTGTTTCATCACCTGCACACCCACTTTCGTCACATCTGAAGGCAACAAAGCAGTTGCTCTGCTGACACGGTTTTGTACGTTTACAGCAGCAATGTCAGGATCAGTGCCCTGTTCAAAATAGACTTGAATTGAAACATCACCAGATGACGATGCCGAGCTGGTGATGTAAGTCATACCAGGCACACCATTGATGTTTTCCTCCAATGGCTGCACCACCGACTTCATGATGGTGTTTGCGTCAGCGCCAGTATAAGAGGTTGAGACTCGCACCGTTGGCGGCGCGATGTTCGGGTACTGCTCAATGGGCAATGTGACAATACAAATCAAGCCCACCAACGCGATGACGATCGCTATGGCGCACGCCATCACATATTTGTTGATAAAAATGTTTCCCTTCATGGCTTAGTCCTTGTTTGTCGGTTCATCTGGGAATATCACCTGTTCTCCTTCCTGCACATTATTCGCACCTACAGTCACAATCTTGTCGCCAACTGTCAAGCCGCTCGTCACGATAAAGTCTTTACCATTACCCGCATCTACTACAGTCACAGCGACAGCTGTAGCAGTATTGTCATCCTTCACCTTATATACCAACGCTTTGTCTTGCAGTCGTACCACGGCATATTGAGGAATCACCATCACATCCTCGTGATTGTAAGGCATAACGATGGCACCCTGAATACCGCTATACAGTTGGCCATCGGGATTGGGGAAAGTGGCCTTACAGGCAATGGTACCTGTAGCTGCATTTACCACACCGGTAGCGCTGGTAATACGTCCTTTGTGCGCATATTCTGTGCCGTTCTTCATCACAAATGTCACATCAGGAAATAATTTCAGTGCATCCTCTACCTTCCCTTCATAACCCTGGGCCACAGCCTCTTCCAACACCGATTCGGGCACTGAGAACACTGCCTGCATCATCGTATTGCCGCTGACAATAGTCAGGTGAGTGCCTGGTGACACCTGTATACCTTCAGCAATAGGAATTTCACCTATAATACCATCCACGGGGGCAGTAATGGTGCAAAAACCCAAATTCACCTTAGCCCGGTCTACAGATGCTTTGGCCTGGCTCACAGCCGCCTGCGCCTGCCTATATGCGTTTTCCGAATTGTCCAGCATATAGCTGCTCACAATATTCTTCTCAAACAGATTCTTATTGGACTCGTACTCCAGTTTCGCGCTACGCTCAGAGGCCTGGGCCGCCAGCAAGTTTGCCTCTGCCACCTCCAAATCCAGCTGTGCATTGCGCGAGTCAATAATAAACAACGTTGTACCCTTCTTCACCTGTTGACCTTCGCTCACACAGATTCGCATCAGCTGACCGCTCACCTGAGGTGAGATAACCACATCAGATTGTCCTTTGAGCTTGGCGCTTAACTTCACAGGCACGGTAATGTTCTGTTTCTCCACGACCATCGTATCGTACGACGTTTTTGTTTCCTTAGGCATGTCCACTCCACAGGATACCAGTCCAATCATGAGGCCGAACATGCATAACCATTTCATTGACTTCATTTTCATATCTTTCTTTGTTCCTTATTATATCTATTTTATACTCCTGGATTAATAGGAGAAAAACAACTTGCAAATTTAAACAAATTTCCCGAATTATACACAGACGTATAATCATTATTGAAGGGCACGATTTATCGCGTCGGAAGAAAGACTTTTTTCCACTCCCCCGGTTGGAGTGAACCCAGGCTGAGATTGCCTATTTGAACACGGATAAGTCGTAAAGTTGGGAAACCAACTGCTGCGGTCATGTGCCGCACCTGACGGTTCTTGCCTTCGGTAAGGGTAAGTCGAATCCAACTAGTAGGGATACTGGCACGATAACGAATAGGAGGCACGCGATCCCAAAGATCTTCTGGTGGTGAGACCCGTTCTGCCTTGCAGGGTCTAGTACGGTAACCTTTAATGACAACACCCACTGCTAGCTTTTGCAGAGCCTCATCGGTAATTTCTCCATCAACCTGAGCAAGATAGGTGCGAGGATGGGCATTTTTGGGATCCAGCAAACGCTTAATCAGTAATCCATCATCAGTCAGCAGCAAGGCCCCCTCGCTATCATGGTCCAATCGTCCTGCAGCATAGACTCCTGGAGGAAAGCCAAACTCATTGAGGGCACGATGACCTGCCTCGGGAGTAAACTGACTCAGCACACCGTATGGTTTATTGAATAAGATTACCATAATCTTCAAGAAAAATCGTGTAATTTGCTGTTTTAAAACACGTAGAGACGTTCCATGGAACGTCTCTACAGAAGAGCGGAAAACGAGACTCGAACTCGCGACCCTAACCTTGGCAAGGTTATGCTCTACCAACTGAGCTACTTCCGCAAGAAGTTTTGAGCGGAAAACGAGACTCGAACTCGCGACCCTAACCTTGGCAAGGTTATGCTCTACCAACTGAGCTACTTCCGCTTATATTTCATCGTACCTCGGGCGGGACTTGAACCCGCACGCTCGCAATGAGCAAGGGATTTTAAGTCCCTCGTGTCTACCAATTCCACCACCAAGGCATCCCTTCAAAGAACGAGTTGAACTTCAAAATTGAGGGTGCAAAAATACAACTTTTTTCAATATGTTTTGCACCCCCAATAAATTTTTTTTTAGGCCTTCATCATTTCTGCATAATATTTGTAGAAATAGGGAATAGTTTCGATGCCTTTAAGGAAATGTTCAACCTTGTAATTTTCATTGGGTGAATGGATTGCATCAGAACCCAAACCAAAGCCCATCAGGATGGATTTCACGCCCAAAATCTTTTCAAAACCGGCAATAATGGGAATACTACCGCCGCTACGGGTCGGAATCGGACGTTTTCCAAAGGTAGTTTCGTAAGCTTTTTCGGCAGCTTTGTACGCAGGCATGTCAATTGGTGACACGTATGCCTCTCCACCGTGACATGGAGTAACCTTCACTTTTACGCACTTGGGAGCCATCGATTCGAAATGTTTTTGGAACAACTCGGCTATCTTCTGTGAATTTTGGTTGGGCACCAATCGCATAGACACTTTGGCATGAGCGGTAGAGGGTAGAACTGTCTTTGAACCTTCTCCGGTATATCCACCCCAAATACCGCAAACATCCAAGGTGGGACGAATACCAGTGCGTTCGATGGTAGTGTAGCCTTCCTCTCCATGCACTTCTTCTATCTCAAGAGACTTCTTGTACTCTTCCAAATTAAAAGGAGCCTGAGCCATCAGTGCACGTTCTTCGTCAGAAACCAGCAGTACATCATCATAAAAATGAGGAATAGTGATTCTGTTTCTCTCATCAGTCAGTGAAGCAATCATCTGGCACAGAATATTGATGGGGTTAGCTACTGCGCCACCAAAGATACCTGAGTGCAGGTCAGCATTCGGTCCTGTCACTTCCACCTCTAAATAGGTCAAACCACGCAAACCTACCGTGATAGATGGAGTATCAGTAGCTATCATAGAAGTGTCGGAAACAAGGATAATATCTGACTTCAGTAGTTCTTTGTTTTTCTCACAGAAACCATACAAGCTGGTACTGCCTATTTCCTCTTCGCCTTCCAACATAAATTTCACATTACAAGTCAGCTGTCCGGTTTTTACCAGATATTCAAAAGCTTTGGCATGCATAAACGACTGTCCCTTGTCGTCGTCAGCACCACGGGCCCAAATCTTACCATCTTTGATAACAGGCTCAAAAGGTTTGGTGTGCCACAACTCTTCTGGATCAACAGGCATCACGTCATAATGACCATAAACCAATACAGTGGGAGCCTTGGGGTCTACCATTTTCTCACCGTAAACCACAGGATTGCCATCAGTGGGCATCACCTCAGCCTTATCGGCTCCTGCAGCTAAAATCAATTCTTTCCAACGCTCGGCACAGCGAACCATGTCGGCTTTATTCTCCGCCTTTGAACTGATAGAAGGTATTCTAATCAGGCTAAAAAGTTCTTCAAAGAAACGGTCTTTGTTTTGTTCAATGTAATTTTTTAAGTCGTTCATATTTGGAGGTGTTAAAAGGTTATTATACTTAAGTGTCTACCCTACTCTTCGGGCTTTAATCTTTACAGACTAATTGCCGAAAATCTGCTGCAGAGCTTTGGTGAGGGATTCGCCTCTAAGGTTTTTGGCGAGTATTCGTCCGTCCTGATCCAAGAGGAATGTACTGGGAATAGAAGACACACCGTAGATACGGGCAGCCTCAGACGACCAATATTTCAAGTCGCTAACATGATTGGACCATACCAACCCATCGGCAGCGATAGCTCGTTTCCATGATTCCTTATCTCGGTCAAGTGATACGCTGAACACCTCGAAGCCCTTATCATGATACTTCTGATACATTGCCACCACATGCGGATTCTCACCACGGCAGGGACGGCACCAGGAAGCCCAGAAATCGAGCAGCACAATTTTTCCTCTTAAATCCGACAGTTTGCGAATGTTACCATCTGGATCGGGGAAAGCCAAGTCGGGAGCAATAGCACCTACCGAGGTAGCTGTAGCAGGAGAGGTTTCTATGGCATATCTTTCCTTCACCAATTGGTGATTAGGATATTTGGCATACAGCGCTTTAACCACCTCATTGTGCAAAGCCATATTCTTCTCTCTCGGGAAATTATCCAAGAACATCAATACAGCGATATCGTCCTTGTTCTTCAAAATCAATTCCTGCAAGGCTTTTGAATCCTTTTCACTTTCCTGATTATACAATGTCTGGTACTGCTGAACAATACCACTGATAATATTTTGTGACTGGGTGTAGATATTTCTACCTTGCTGGTTAGCTGTAGCAACACTCTGTTCGAATGCAGCCTTGTCTTTCTGAGTCTTTGCATAATTATCGTTTACCAAAGCTGCCACTTGGTTACACCAGTTAGCCTTATTCGATTTCTTATCAAAAGTTCCGTTAAAGACCATACTGTCACGTGCTGCCAGCAATTGTGAAGCCTTGTCCACAAAAGGTTTATAGTTATTGTTGATTTCATTCTTTATTCCATCCATCAAAATCAGATATTGGTCAACATTTCTGAAAAATTCAGTATACGAAGCCACCCTGCTGCTCTTAAAATCATATACTGTATAAGCAGTCTGATTGAAAATATCGGCTACAGCAAACGACTCTGTAATCGAATGCAATAACTTGTTGGTATAGTAGCTACAGTCGTTCATTGTTTTGGCAGCCACTTTGCCGTTGGGACAATACTTGTCGGTCACACTCTTCAAAGAGTCGATTAATTGTGCCGTTTCCACAACATTTTTGCAGACATCCGTATTAGTCTGATAAAAACGGCTGAAATTCTGCGAGAAGCCATGAAAATACAGCTGGTTTTTATCCGTCTGCAGAGCATGGTTCACACTGTCCAACAGTTCCTGACTTTCTGCCAACAAGGAAGTCACCTCCTTGGCAAAGCTCATAGATTTCGAGCCTGACACAGAAGGAATTTCACGCAGATTATCAGCATTAATCACCACTTCCACCACCTCGTCTGGTGAAAGCACAATCAAAAAGTTCTGTTTCTCGGCAAAAGAAAGCACGTAAATATCATTATCCTTTACGCTCGATTTCAACTCAAAATTGCCATCTTTGTCGATATCAGCCTCTCCAAAAGTAGCTGGATTGTTGCCATAGGCCAACTTCAAAGTCACTTTGGAAAAAGAATTATTTAAGACTTTGCCTTTGATGACAGGTGATTTGGGAGCCGCAGCAAGAACAGCAGTATTATTTAAATCTGCAGCAACACATGAAAAAACATTGGTCAGCATTAAGGTAGCCACCAATAAAATAAGAACATACAGTTTACAATTTTTCATAACAGGTTAATCCTTAGAATTAGCCTGCAAAGATAATGAAAATTTCCATACAAAAGTCCTAGATAGTCACCAGTTGAACAGTGGCTCTACTACGCTGTTCAACCAACACTTCTTTCCCTGTAATTATCTTTGAAACAATATCATCAGTATAATGACGTATCGTTATCAACTCGATATTCAGATTGTACTTCACCTTATATTTGACAGACAGGTCCTTGATGAGTTTTTCGATTTTATGGACTTTGTTGTCGCAGCAGATGGAAAAACTCAACGCAGAGTTCTGCATCAGGTTAATCTTAATCTTGTTTTTAGAGATAATGGCGAAAATCTCGTCCAAATTCTCCACCGCGATAAAGGAAAAGTCCTTCGGGAAAATAGAAATCAGCACCTGATTGGTTTTGAAAATATAGCAGGGAATATGATGCTTCATTTTGTCGGCATCTATTCGGCTGCCACTCTCCTCGGGATGCATAAAAGGCTTTACATACAAGGGAATTTGCTTGTTTTGCAAAGGCTTCAAGGTCTTCGGATGGATTACACTGGCACCATAGTAGGCCAATTCTATAGCTTCCTCGTAAGAGATTTGCTCCAACTTAACTGCATCCGGGAAGAATTTCGGGTCGGCATTCAGCAAACCGGGTACATCTTTCCAAATAGTCACGCTCTCCGCACCAAGTACATAGGCAAATATAGCCGCCGAATAATCAGAACCCTCTCGACCCAAAGTAGTAGGCAACATTTCTTCCGTGCCACCAATAAATCCTTGACTTATGACGATATTTGCTTTACCGTCAGACAGTATCTTTCCCACCTTTCCCTGAATCAGCCGTGCCGACTCCTCCCAATCCACCTTACCTTCACGATAATTATGGTCAGTACGTATCAATAAGCGAGCGTCAGCCCATTCATTTTGCACCCCCACCATATTCAGATAAGTGGAAATTAAGGTAGTAGACAGTATCTCGCCAAAACTTACCACACGGTCGTAATCGTAGTCAAAGTTACCAGAATGCGGTCCGGCCAAAAGTTCGTCCAACTCTGCAAAGATATCATTCAATTTATCCATCAGTGGACTATTGTCTTCCAGATTCAGTTCTCTGACAATCGTATAATGATTCTCACGCAATCTGGCCGTCAGATCCTGTAATTGGCTTTTGTCGTAATAAAAAGCATCCAGTACCTGTTCCAGCAGATTGGTAGTCTTGCCTATGGCTGAAATCACCACCACCAGTTGTTCCCCTGAGGTATGGTTTCTCAGTATTTTTTCAAGGTTACGAACACCATCTGCGTTCTTTACGGAGGCTCCGCCAAATTTATATACTTTCATTTTTTTCATTCTTTATTACAGCACGAAGAGTTGTTCCCACAATGCCCAGCATTTTAGCATCGATATTGTCGATATTATCATAGGTAGTATGCCAAACAGAGCGAAAACCCGTTCCCGATGTATTATCCTGATGAATAACGTCAATCATCTTGATATGGGCTAATTTATTCACATAGTAATGATCGTCAGTAATGGGATTGGCCTGCTGATTGATAAAGCAAGAGCCATAGCCCAACTGATAAGCAGTACCCCACACCTTTGACACGATATCTTGAGCAAAATAAGAGGAGAAATACTCGTGGTAGAATTTTGCATCGGGAGCTCCCACCATATCCAATAATATGCCATAACGAGCGGTATAATCTGGCACATGCTGGTTTTGAGCCCAGTACTGCGAGCCCAAGCACCACCAGTCGCCAGGTAAATTCACTCCCGAAGGAGTACCGTAATCTTCCGCATCAAAAAAGATAATATCCACTCCTATTTCAGGACGGTCCTGCTGCAACTGACGTGCCAACTCGAGCAGCACTCCTACCCCACTGGCCCCATCATCTGCCCCATCTATGGGCTTGTTGCGATTAGCTTCTATGGCATCATGGTCGGCCATTGGACGGGAATCCCAATGAGAGGCCAGCAAAATTCTATCCTTTTTATCCGGGTCAAAGCTACCGATAATATTCTGCGATTTCAGCTTTTTACCATCGTATGCGGTAGCCGTAAAATGCTGCACATACACAGTATCGCAATAAATCTGCAGTTTGCCAATCAGATAGGCAGCACAGCGGTCGTGAGCCTCACTGTTAGGTGTGCGTGGACCGAAATCCGTCTGGGCCTTTACGAAAGCAAACGCACTATCGCTGTTAAAAGCAGGAGCCTCAACTGTCAGCTTCTGCTGATCTTTCTTTTTATCCTGCTTCTGTCCACAAGAGAAGAAGAGAAGGGAAATAGATAATATGATTGTTAGTTTCTTCATTTTAGATTACAACACTGTTAATTTTCCTTTATACAGATAAGTTTTTCCACCGCTGACAATCCACAGCGTATAAACATAGGTACTGCTTACTACATTTCCGTTGACTTTACCATCCCATAGCACCAAACGGCCATCCATTTCAGTAGGCAGATTGCCATAAGGTGTTGGCGGATAGAAATCGCCTGCAACATTCTTCTTTCCTTCGTAATAGAACACCTCTTCGCCATTACGTGAATACACCATGAACTTCACGTCGGTGATAAACCTCAGCACAAACTGGTCGAGATAGAAATAGTCGTTCTGCACGGGGCCTTCATTTTGGCTGCGAGTCGGAGTGATGCAGTTGGGCAGGAATATATTCGGCACACAGGGTTCTATCTTATAGGTAGCTGCGGCCTCACATTCTGTCGAACGGTCGACAATGCTCACCGAATAGGTACCATCGCTCATAGCCAGCATCTCATCGGTGGTGCTCATTACCGAATCCATAAAGGTCCAAGTGTACTCCACTGCATTCTGCTGCACATTGTTCACATTAGCCACCAATGTAGCCTGGGCACTGTCGCAAAAATCGCCCCTCTGATGAATAGTTACCGTAGGAGTCAGCACATCAAAACGAACCTTTACAATGCTGTCACAACCGTTCCAAGATCTGATATTGTACTGATCCAGCGCGCTCGAATAGTTCACCTGACGGTCGCCCACGGCATTCAAGTCCCAACGGGTGGTCACATTGTCGTAGCCAAAAAGTTCAGGCTTATAATAATACGGCAGCTTACTCTCGCATGTGCTTACTGTATCACTCGCATACTGAGGCTCCATATACTCTGGCAATAGAGTGATAGTAGTATCGATTGTAACCGACTTACAAATTCTCTCATAGTCTTCAATATACAGAGACACGTGATAAGTACCGGGTTGTGTATAAATATGCTCAGGTTCAAAGCCATGCACCACCGGGCTACCGTCTCCAAAATCCCAAGTACACTGTTCGGGGTTCAACTCCAGATCTTGCCAATTGGTATCCACTCCGCCATTGCCATCCGGTTGAATAATACCTATCTTGCTGGAATTGTGCAACACTACACCATAGTCACAGTGCCTCTCACTTGTCTGCACTTTGGGTTCCATTGTAAAAGAAGGTTTCAAATCATAATACCTGACCGTAGCCTGATAGGAAAATGGCACACCCGTTTTGGATTCCGTTTCACAACGATAATATGGTTTTGCAGGATCCGGTTGAAGTTTGGGATGGTATAAAGTACTACCTTGCAACACGCGGTTGTCAGAAACATCGCTAGGGTCAAACCATTCAACATGAGCCGAATCAGCACCATTATACCAAACATACTTTTCTTCATCGAAACCCCATGGCATACTTAGATCCAGTTCAGCGCCGCCACAATATTTAACCTGCAATTCTCCAGGCACCATCTTGGCTGTAAAACGGCAATATGCGAAATGAGCACTCATACCACATCCCATTGCAACAAGACGTAAAACCACAGTCTGTCCAATATAACGTTGCAAATTAAAAGCAACAATGGTATAAGGGTAACTTTTAACATCATAATAATCTGATGAATAATCAGGATAACTCGACTCGCACTGATGTATCTGACCAGAAGGGCATGTTTGCAACGATACTTTGCCATACGGACCATTCAGGGTACTCGGGGTCTGACCGGCAGGGGGAGTTTGGCTGTATGAAGAACCAGCAGGAGCTTCCACAAAGAATCGAGAATAGGGCCAATTAGGGTTATTATAAGCAGCTATCCCCGCATGTAAATTGCCATTTGTCAAATAGTCATTTGGATAATAGCCTATATCTAACAGTTGCCCATTAGCATTAAGTAAACGGATATCCACATACGGATTTTCTTCCCATGAATGTCCGGGACTCTGCATCACGTATGAAAAATTCAACAACAACACCGACAAAGAATCAGAAACCTTAAATTTATACTCTATTTTCTGACCCTGGGCATTATTACCCGACCCATTGTATTTTGGATAAAACAACTGCATATACTGGCGTTCAAATCTCAACACACCACCTGTAACTGTATCACTATTCCACAATTGTGGAAATTTAAAATTCCTAAGATAAGAACTGGTATTGGGCAGCTGATAACACGAAAAACAATCTCTTGTTGTCAAATCCGCATCAGTATTAGCTGAGTAAATTCTATGTGTCGCCATATTCGAATTTGCATTATTTATACCCTGAATCCAGGAAGCCTCATTATACGAATATGAAGGCGTACTGGTCACATACCAACATTTTACCCAATCGTTGGCTGTCGGATTTTGTGGATTGCTTGGCAGAACCATAAATGTTCGCGGAGAGAACTGCAGAACCCCATTAACAACACTGTCCTGCTGACCCATAGCCAAACCCAATGTCAACATGCTTACTATTATACAAAGTATTCTTTTCATGATATTAGATTTTATACTCTATTCATTACCACTTAGTTCAGAGACGACAAATATTGATTTTTGTTGCATCTCACTGATATTTCTTTCTTTCCTAAAAAACGAGACAATAGGAACCCTCTCCAAGTCTATCGTATGAAACGCGCTGTCTATCTGCTTGAACAATCCAGTCTGATTGCCAAACAAAATATAATAATCACCCTCCAAGTCTTCTATGGAATGTACCTCTGCTCTATACACTTTCACATTTGGGTTATCATTGGCCAACGAACTGCAGAAAGCCGCATTTCCATTGGTATAAACCTCTGCAGTATCAGAAAGCAGAGCATAACTGAGAGAATCGTAGGGATTGTTGATGCCCATCGAGTCGAGTGTAGTACGAAGCAAATCCAGTTTTTGTTTTTGCATACTTAAAAGACTGTCTTGTTGCGCCACATAATATTGGGTAAACCATTGTTCCGCCACCTTCGACGACTGGTTATTTAAGTCCAAAGTATATCTTTCAGCCGCATTATGTATTCCTCCCGAAACCTCATTAAAATAGCATAAAGTCAAGGGGCGATTGAAAATAATATGCCGCAATGGTAGGCAAGTCAAAAAGAAAGCCATAGCCACAATCACTGAGTTGGTATAGCGGTCGTCTACCTTTCTCAACACTGCCTCGTAACCCAACGTGGACAACATCACTACCAAAGGCAAAAGCATAAAAAGTACCGAACAAACAATATCAGCCCCCACATATTTGGAGGAGAATGCCCACGCAATATACAAAGTGGTGGAAAGCAGTGCAAAAACAGTAAACAGAGAGAATTCTTTCAAAATGGTTCTGAAGAAAACAACGCCAAACATCAAGCCAAACAGTATCACGAAAGGAGTGGTAACAAACATATACTTAAGCACATAGTTAGCAGGACTTTCATCCACACTAATCATACGTCCTTCAAAGAATTGGGGCAGTTGTTGTGAAGTGGCCACAAACATTTGCATAAAATTGTCACCATTATGCAAGTCCTGAACCTTGAATCCCGGAGAGAGGAACAAATTGAACAGCACTACCAGCAGGCAAGTACCCCCTACTATCATCAACAGCGTCAATAGAGAAATCCAATACTGACCCGTAAAGAATTTTTTGATAGGGTTTTTCACCACGAAATATATCACCGTGAAAAAGAAAAAGAAAAAGCAAAGTGAAAAACCGCTTATGGAGGTAGTGGTGGCCAGCAACATACCCAAAAAGATAACCAATACACGAATCCACCTGACTAAGGGAAAATCATAGCAAAGCTGCCAGATTTGCATCAGCGTAAAGAAAAAGGCTAATGCAAAGAGCGTATCGTTGAAATTGCCGAAGGTATAGCCCAACAATCGTGGGGTACAAAACATCAGCAAGGAACAGAAGAAAGCACTACGCCAATTGATATTCTTGGCAAAGAACAGGCCTGTCACCAATATCAATAGCCAACCCAAGAGAGCCGACAAACGATGTTTCAGGCGGAAAATATTCTTGAAGCCCAATGCATGAGCCACTGTGACCAACAAAATATCTGATGTCTGCCCTTTGGTGACAAACTGGGGCATAGTTTTAAATGTCTCGTCACCCGTCTGGTAATATTTATACACCGCTTCCGAATACTCGTTTTGCTGCCACTCGCGAGTGGAAATACCCACATTACGACTGAAATAAGGCATCAGAAACAGCAAAGCCAGTATCAAAATAAAGAAGGCATATTTAAACCCATCATCTTTAGATTTAATGGTAAACGAGAAAAATCTCTGCCTTATATCATAGCGATCCTTGGGGCGACGGATATTTACAAAGTGAAATTCCATCGGTTCTTCCTCAAAAATATGATAAGGATAAAACCAATGAAAGACATCATTCATCAAAATGACTATCTTCCTCCACCATATTTTCAGCACCTTATTCATCCAGCTTCTTCACAAACATTTCTTCTTTTACATCATCATAATCCAACAGCACCTTGCTGCCCTCGGGAAACGACTGCATCAAAATTTCCTCTGCCAGCACATCCTCCACATTCTTCTGGATAGCACGTTTCAACGGGCGAGCTCCATAATGGGCATCCCAACCCTGAGTAGCCAGAATATCTTTAGCCTTATCTGTCACCTCCACCTCCAAGCCCATCGCACTGACTCGCTTCAATACTTTCTGCAACTCTATGTCAATAATCTTGATAATATCGGGTTTCTCCAAGCTATTAAAATAAATGATATCATCAATACGATTCAAAAACTCCGGAGCAAAATTACGCTTCAATGCATTTTCCAGAATACCCTGCGCCACTTTGTCCTTAGCAGCATCGGTAGCAGACGTGCTGAAACCCACTCCTGTACCAAAATCCTTCAACTCGCGCGAGCCGATATTGGAAGTCATGATGATAATGGTGTTTCTGAAATCCACCTTACGACCTATACCATCTGTCAACTGACCATCGTCAAACACCTGTAATAGCACATTATAGATGTCGTGATGAGCCTTCTCTATCTCGTCAAGCAATACGATGGAATAAGGCTTGCGACGAATCTTTTCAGTTAGCTGTCCACCCTCCTCATAGCCCACATATCCAGGAGGCGCACCTATCAAACGCGATACGGTGTGCTTTTCCATATACTCACTCATGTCGATACGGACAATAGAGTCTTGCGAATCGAAGAGATATTCGGCCAACACCTTGGCCAGATAGGTTTTACCCACTCCCGTAGGACCTAAAAAGATAAAAGTACCAATAGGCTTGTTGGGATCTTTCAGTCCAGCACGATTGCGACGGATAGCCTTGGCTATTTTCACGATAGCATTATCCTGACCTATCACCTTGCCCTGCAGCTCATCGGCCATCTTCATCAGACGCTCACCCTCATTCTTGGCGATACGCTGAACAGGCACTCCTGTCATCATGGCTATTACCTCCGCCACATTCTCCTCGGTTACAGAAGGACGCTCAAGATCTTCCTTCTCTTCCCACTCGCGTTTCAAGTCCGTCAGTTTGGTTTCCACCTCTTTGATTTTGTCACGATAGCCAGCTGCAGCGTTGTACTGTTGATCTTTGATAGCATCGTTTTTCAACTGATTATACTGTTCTATCTCTTTCTCCAGTTGTATCAAGTCTTCCGGAACCTTGATATTAAGCAGATGCACACGCGAACCAGCCTCATCCAAAGCGTCGATAGCCTTGTCAGGCAGACAGCGATCGGTAATATAACGGTTGGTCAGACTGACACAAGCCTTGATGGCCTCGTCAGAGAAGCGCACCAGATGATGATCCTCGTACTTGTCTTTAATATTGTTCAAAATCACCTCAGTCTCTTCCGGAGTAGTCGGTTCGAGCATGATTTTCTGGAAACGGCGTTCCAAAGCACCGTCTTTTTCAATATACTGTCGATACTCGTCAAGAGTGGTAGCTCCTATGCACTGCAGTTCGCCACGTGCCAATGCCGGCTTGAACATATTGGAAGCATCAAGGCTACCAGGAGAACCACCAGCACCCACCATTGTATGCAACTCGTCAATAAACAAAATGACATTCGGATTCTTCTCCAACTCGCCCAAAATAGACTTGATACGCTCCTCAAACTGTCCACGATATTTGGTACCGGCCACCAATGAAGCCATATCCAAACTTACCACTCTTTTTCCATGCAAGGTTCTAGAGACCTTACCCTGTACGATCCTCAGTGCAAGACCTTCGGCAATAGCTGACTTTCCCACACCAGGTTCACCAATCAAAACTGGATTATTCTTCTTGCGGCGACTGAGAATCTGAGCTATACGCTCTAGTTCCTTCTCGCGCCCCACTATGGTATCGAGTTTTCCTTCTACCGCATAGCGGGTAAGGTCTTTACCGAAACTGTCCAGCATGGGGGTTGCAGAAGCCTTGGTGTTCTTACCCGGACGGGTGCTGCTGCGACGATCATCGTCATCATCATACTCATCGGTGCCTGCCGACATAGGAGTATCCTCACCCTGTCGAGCTTCATGACGCATTTCTGATGCCAACGAGTCGTAAGACATGCCTGCGCGTTTTAGCAACATTTTCACCACACTGTTCACTTCGTTGCCATTATCTCTCAATATAGCCAACACAAAATGCTGAGCCTCTACAATCTCGCTACGGAACTCACGAGCCAGCAAAAACGCACGTCTCAGAGTATTTTCAGCCTGCACATTCAGTTTGATATTTTCCACTGGAACATCGGTTTTGTTCTCGTCATTCTCAATCAGTTCCTCCAGTTTGGTTCTGATATTCACCTTGTTAATCTTGAAAACATCAAACAATTGCTGCAGTTCCGTAAACTGGTCATACTTCAGCAATGCTACCATAATATGTTCGATACCTACCGATTGCGAACGGTTGGTCAACGCAATTTTCTTGCCCTCTTCTATAGCAGTTCTCAGTTCTTCCGAATACTTTACGTCCATGATATTATTTTTTGCAAAAATACAAAATATTGTTGAATTGTTGAACTGTTTATTTGTTGAATTATTGAAATAATCTTATTTGCACATTTGCAATTTATGCACTATTTTTGCAGAGTCAAAACTAAACACGATGAAGACCCCTTTATTGTCCACCGCCTATCTGCCACCCATCGAGTATGTACTGAAATGCATAGAAGGAACCGTAAGGCTTGAAGCCTGTGAACACTATATCAAACAATCATACCGAAACCGCACACTAATTGCCACCGCTAACGGGGTACAGGCATTATCGATTCCGGTAGTACACCTATCCTCCAAAATGCCCATACGTGACGTGCGCATAGACTACGCCACCCCTTGGCAGCGATTACATTGGAAAAGTATCGACACCGCCTATAGCGGCAGTCCCTATTTCCTTTATTTCCAAGATTATCTCAAGCCCTTCTACGAGAAGAAATACGACTTTCTCTTCGATTTTAATCTGGAACTGACCCAAGTTCTCCTAAAACTGCTCGGTTGTAACTTCCAGCCCCAGCTCACCAAAGAATTTATTGCTAAGTATAATCCGCTGGATGAAGTAGAAGACCTTCGGAACGCCATTCATCCCAAGCGCCGTCAGGAGGCTGGCTATCCGTTTCCGCACAAAGTCTACACTCAGATTTTCGAAGACCGACTGGGTTTTGTACCCAACCTTTCGATTATCGATTATTTGTTCAACGAAGGGAATTCAGGTGTTAGGGGTTAGCCAGCTTTATGCTAACCCCTAACACCTCTTCACTCACTACATCACTGTTAATTTTCCTTTATACAGGTATGTTTTTCCTCCGCTGACTATCCACAACGTATATACGTAGGTGCTACTTACTATATTTCCGTTGACTTTACCATCCCAGAGCACCAAACGGCCATCCATTTCAGTAGGCAGGTTGCCATAAGGTGTTGGCGGATAGAAATCACCTGCAACATTCTTCTTTCCTTCGTAATAGAACACCTCTTCGCCATTACGTGAATACACCATGAACTTCACGTCGGTGATAAACCTCAGCACAAACTGGTCGAGATAGAAATAGTCGTTCTGAACGGGGCCTTCATTTTGGCTGCGGGTCGGAGTGATGCAGTTGGGCAGGAATATATTCGGCACACAGGGTTCTATCTTATAGGTAGCTGCGGCCTCACATTCTGTCGAGCGGTCGACAATGCTCACCGAATAGGTACCGTCGCTCATAGCCAGCATCTCATCGGTGGTGCTCATTACCGAGTCCATAAAGGTCCAAGTGTACTCCACTGCATTCTGCTGCACATTGTTCACGTTAGCCACCAATGTAGTCTGGGCACTATCGCAAAAATCGCCTCTCTGATGGATAGTTACTGCGGGAGTCAGCACGTCAAAACGCACCCTCACAATACTGTCGCATCCGTTCCAAGATCTAATATTGTACTGATCCAGCGCGCTCGAATAGTTCACCTGACGGTCGCCAACAGCATTTAAGTCCCAACGGGTGGTCACATTGTCGTAGCCAAAAAGTTCAGGCTTATAATAATACGGTAGTTTACCCTCACAAGTGCTCACAGTATCAGCCGCATATTGTTTCTCCATATATTCCGGCAATAGAGTGATAGTGGTATCAATTGTGGCCGACTTGCAAATTCTCTCATAGTCTTCAATGTACAACGACACGTGATAAGTACCAGGTTGTGTATATACATGCTCAGGTTCAAAGCCATGCACCACCGGGCTACCATCCCCAAAATCCCAGGTACACTGTTCGGGGTTCAACTCCAGGTCTTGCCATGTAGTATCCACTCCACCATTGCCATCAGGTGCTATAATACCAATCTGGCTAGTATTGTGCAACACCACACCATAGTCACAATGCCTCTCGCCCGTCAACGCTTTGGGTTCCATTGTAAAAGAAGGCTTTAAATCATAATACCTGACCGTGGCCTGATAAGTAAACGGAATACCCGTATAAGACTGAACCATACAACGATAATACGGTTTTGCAGGATCTGGACGAAGAATGGGGTTGTATTTGGTACTTCCCTGAACCACGGTGGAGCTACTGGGATCATCTGGATCAAACCAGTTGGATGCATTGGTGGTGGCTGAATCCACACCGTTATACCATTGGTATGTATTCACATCGAAACCCCATGGTATACTCAAATTAAGCGAATCACCACCACAATACTCCACCTTCAACTCTGCTGGAATCATTTTGGCTGTAAAATAGCAGTATGCCCAATGGTAACGGGAGGTGCACGCATGTACCCTTACACGAAAATCTACCGCAGTATGCGAACGAGCCTGAGAAGATAAATCATAGGCCACAATAGTATATGGGTAAGTATACGTATTATTAACCCCACTCTGACACTGACACCCTGATTGAACTGGACAACACATTGGAGTAACATTCACAGGGGTATTATCAGGATCTGAGGTACCATTTGAGCCTGGAGTTCTAAACCAGAAACGGGAATATGGATGATTCCAGTCATAATTACCCAATGATAAATAATTATTGGTACCATGCTGCAACACTGCAAATTCGACACCTGGATTGTCCGCATATTGAGAGTGCATTGCATCTTCTGTTACAAAAGTAAACTGCAAAAGCAGCACAGGATTCTCGAGATCCGGTACAAAAGAATACAACATCTGCTGGGAATATATTCCCGATGGGCTGCTACTGTATGAGCCTGACATTCCCATTTGAATAACAGTATCAACATAGGTTCCAGAATATTGGTCAGAATTCCAAGCATCGGCCATTATCGGCATGTTGAATGCCGGTGTATTCTGGCAATTGCGAAAACATGCATCATTGGCTGGAGACACTGTAGAATCGGGTGTAACCACAAAGCGGTGACTAAAATTGCTAGAATTAGGACGAATACCCATATTCTGGGTATAATTAAAGGTACTTGAATAACTTTCACTAGTATTTGAATAGCTCGGTTTCACCCACGAGTCGTTCCAACTGCTGGACGAACTTCCCGTTTGAGGAGTCAGATACATAAAACTTCTAGGCGAACCTTGAAGCACACCATTAACCACCTGCTGACCCATAGCCATAGTAGCGATACTAACACTCAATAACAGAGCAAATAGTTTTTTCATATTCAAAGTTTTTATTTTGTCAAAAAACACATTGAAGAGAACCTTCACTTAATCTGACGACAAAAATAAAAATTTGTTGCATTACTTTTGTTTTTTTTCTCAAAAAAAATTCAACCATCAAAGTTTTATAACAAAGGGATGCACCGTAGCACATCCCTTTCTGTTGTCAAACTATATTAAAAAGTTTGAATTTACCAATTTACCAAGTGACCAACTACCGTTTGATGATCTTCTGAGTGGTCACTGCTTTATCGCTGTGGATGCGGACGAAGTAGATGCCTGCGGCATAGTTACACAGCGACAGGGTCATGGTCTCGTCAGTAGGAACCATGGTGTTCAGCAACTGACCATTGGCAGAGAACAGCTCAACCGTTCTTGCATTCAGACCAGACAAGTCAAGGGTCACATCCCCGCTAGTGGGATTGGGATAGATGCAAACACTCACCTCAGAAAGAAAATCTATAACACTCGACGGCAAAGGCAGCAATACAATAGAAGTGTCTACCAACGCAGAAATGCATTCTTGTTGATAGTCTGTGATATGCAACGACACCGTATAGGTTCCAGTATCTGCATATACATGTGATGGCTCAAAACCATAGACATCTGGAGTTCCGTCTCCAAAATTCCATACACATTGCTCTGGATTCAATTCCATACTCTGCCATATAGTATCCACTCCTCCATTACCGTCTGGTAGAACAATGCCTATCTGGCTAGTATTATGCACCACTATACCCAAACTACTACTATCCCCTTCCGTAAAAGTCACAGGCTCAACTGTGAAAGAAGGTTTCAAATCATAATATTTAACTGTTGCCTGATAAGTGAAAGGAATACCCGTTATTGACTGAACCGTACAACGATAATAAGGTTTTGCAGGATCAGGATGAAGAATGGGGTTATATTTGGTACTTCCCTGAATCACAGTAGAACTACTGGGATCATCAGGATCAAACCAGTTGGATGCATCGGTGGAGGCTGAATCCACACCATTATACCAGGAATATGATTGCTCATCATATCCCCAAGGAATACTCAGATTCAATGAATCACCACCACAATAGTCCACATTCAATTGGGCAGGAATCATTTTGGCTGCAAAATAGCAATATGCCCAATGGAATGCCGCACTACAGGCCCATTCTCTAATCCTGAAATCCACTGCCTGATGGTTTCTTGCCTGTTCCGATAAATCAAAAGCCAGAATGATATATGGGAGAGTATAAATATCGTTCGCTGAACAGTTGCAAGAACCTTTAGGTATAATCTGAGGAGAAACAGATGCTGGCAGGGGTGTGTTTCTGGGGTCTGGAGTACCTCCATAAGAAGAGTTCAGTGGTGTTCCAAGCCAGAATTGGGCGTAAGGATGAGAAGAATCATAACTACCAATGGAAAGTATATCGTTGGTTCCATGATTCAATAGCACGAATTCCACTCCCGGATTTCTGGGCGCATGACTTTCGTGCAACGCATTTTCAGCCACAAACGCAAACTGCAACAACAATACAGGATTATTCGTATCAGGTACAAATGAGTATAACATCTCCTGGGCGTACACACCCCTGTTGGTTGTACCGGCAGGACCTCCCATCTGAATCACCGAATCCACGTATGTTCCAGGATACTTGTCTGAATTCCAAGCACTAGGCAATATTGGCATATTGTAGGTTGTAGTACCCAAATTCACTCTGAAACAATTATCATTAGCAGGAGAGACTGTGGAATCCTCGGTCGTTATAAAGCGATGCGAAAAATTACCAATGGTTATGGCGCCGTCTGATCCTCCCGAGAAATTACCATTACTGTATGTTCTGGGTTTCACCCACGAGTCACTCCAACTGTCGGACGAACTTCCCGTCTGAGGAGTCAAATACATAAAACTTCTTGGTGAACCTTGGAGCACACCGTCAATCACCTGCTGCCCCATAGCCACACCCAGTAGTAATGTACTTAACAATAATACTATAATCTGTCTCATAAAATTGACCATCTACCGTTTAATGATCTTCTGGGAGGCCACTGCTTTGTCGCTGTGGATGCGGACGAAGTAGATGCCTGCGGCATAATTGTTCAGCGACAGGGTCATGGTCTCGTCGGTAGGAACCACAGTATTCAGCAACTGACCGTTTGCAGAGAACAGCTCAATAGTTCTAGCATTCAGACCCGAGAGGTCGAGAGTCACATCTCCGCTAGTGGGGTTGGGATAGATACTCACCTGCTGTTGTGCATCATGAATACCAACAGTAAATGTATAAAGGCCAATGGCAACCTCACTATTCAGCATACCGGCTTTCATAGCAATAGCCTTAATGGTAATGGTATTATTCTCTATATAACATGTGACAGGATTGGTATATTCATTGGAATTCTCATCAGGTTCAGTACCATCCAGTGTGTAATAAATGGTAGCACCATCTGTTACGCAACTGATAGAAATATCAAAATTTCCACAATCACCACTATAATATTCACCAGGAGTTGGAGTAAATACCGGAGTAGCCACCTGTTCCAGAACTTGGACGTCAAAGTCATTGTCATCGCGAGGATACAATCTCACTTCTCCATCACGGATAGCCACAAAGCCAGTGATACTTCCAAAACTACCTGCTGCAGGATCGTTGTCAATAGTATTGAAGTTGTCGTAATAGTTCATTGTATCCGTACCATTCACAAACCTGTTGTTATCAATAAAGGTCACATTTTCGACGGTTACCAAACGGCTTTCGTAAGTACTGTACTGTGATACCAAAGTTGGGATAGTAGCCACCAAAGGTGTTACAGTACCGGTATTGCTGGTTGCCGCTGCCGTATTACGAGCAGGCACCATCTCAATCATACCATGATACAAGGAATAGCTTCCGTAAATGCCTCCGCTAATCACATCACCCTCGTTATAAGTGGTAGTGATAATAGGATTGTTATTGTCATAAATCATCAAAGCTGCTGATGCATCTTCTACAACCATGTATCTGCCACTGCGGAATACAAAAGTTACATCACCTGTAATCTTATATACAGTACTGCTAGTAGCTGTGCTGCTAGCCTTGAATGCAGCAATATTGGCCACTTCAGGCGGGAAGTTGTAGGTAACAGAAGCCACGAAGCTGGGCTCCATACCTTCCTTCCAAGCTTTAGCCTTCAAAGTGGTGGTAGTACTGATAGCAATAGGAGCGGTATATACCGTTGAGTTTACGGTTGGTTCGGTACCATCGGTGGTGTAACGAATTACAGCGTCAGTGGTAGCGCAGGTAATAGTGGCGTTGACGGCGTCATAAAAAGTGCCACTATTCGGAGTGATAACAGGAGTTTCTACCATATCGGCCACAATACCCTCAACACCAAAGACCACCACACTGTCGATAAGCAGCTTGCTGGTACTTCCAGGAATAGTTTCGGGTAATACCACAGCAAATTTAAGACGTACAAAGTTGTACTCACCCGTTTCGCTTACATTAAAACGATAATTGTGTTTACTAGTTGTAATGTTGTACAAAGAATCGCCCACGTATGTGTTACCACCGTCTATTGAATAAGACACCATCATCTTCAGACCATTAGTTTGCTTAGCAGTAAAAGTGACGTATGTCACATTGTGCAAATCAAAATTAGTATAGGTATAGCCCAGAATATTGGCAGCACTGGTGTACCAACGCATCTGCATAGACTGTGCACCACACATGTGCTCATTAGTAGAAGGTGTTCCATAAACAGTACCCCATTGATGACCATCAGCACCTGTCAAAGCAACTGTAGGATTATTATAAACATTGGAAGCTACAAAGCCTTCGGCGGCCTCGAAACCAACCGTGTAAATAATGGTATCGATAGAAGGAAGCACGGGAGCCTCCACGGTGTAAGTAGCGGTTGTAATATCGCTGGAACCCCAACCTTCTAAGAAAGCGTATGCCTTGACAGTATATGTACCTGGAACATTCAAGATGATGGGCTGGTTATAAATTGGAGAATACACATCCGGATCAGTTCCATCCAGGGTATAAGCGATGCCTGCGCCCTGAACATCATCAGACATGACCACTGTGATAACAGTATCAGTGGTGCCACTGGCAGGTGTAATCACCGGTGCTGGCAGTTGAGCGGTAGCCACCAGGTCAATCTGTGCACTCAAGGTGCCGCTACTTACTGTCACCATACCAAAAGCAGGACCAAATCCCGTGTAGGTAATAGTGAATGAAGTATTACCCACATTGGCCGGGAAAGAGGTTGCTGACAACTGGAAATCATTATTGTTGCAGCTGATAGTGATAGGTTCTGTCAAGGAAGCACTATAAATATTTACGGTGCTTGTCAAATTGTTGGGACCGAAAGCAAGGCTTGTGGGATCAACCGACAATGTGGGAGCATTAACAATAGTATAAGCAGCTTCGGATACTGGGCTGTCCTCCCACATAGCATCATTCATAAAAGCTTTTGCTTTGACTGTGCGGGAAGAATACAAGGTAAACGGACCCTCATACAAGGTAGAGGTAGCGCTTGGTTCTTCACCATAGATGGTATAGCGGATCTGTGCACCTGTAGTAGCGCAAGTTAAAGTAATCACTACGCTGTCGGCATAGGTACCGGATTCGGGACTAAATACGGGAGCCTCTGCCACCTGAGTAGTCTCGGTGAAAAGGTCGAACACACCACGAGGATAAATCTGAACGTTATTGTTATGTTTTCCCATAAAACCTGTCACACTAGTCACCGTACCAGGGGCCAAAGTCGTATCGAAAGAAATAGCTGAGAAACGTTTGTATAAGGTCATTTGACTCTCTCCCTGAGTAATGGTAGTAGAATTGCTTCCTGTGAAACCATTGGGGAAAGTCACATTTTCGATAGTCACCAGCTGAGCGTCGTAAGTGTCATAGTTGGCCAGCAACTCAGCCATTGTCACCACGGTAGACTGTACCTCGCCAGTATTTTGTGTAGAGGCAGCGGGATTCATCAAAGGAACCATCTCAACTTGTTGATTATATTTGGTATAGGTTCCTAAAACACCTCCAGAGATCACATCACCCTCAAGATATTGATTGGTCACCACAGGACTTCCATTATCATAAATCAACAGACCTGCGGAAGCATCCTTCACATACATATAGGCTCCGCTACGGAACACAAAAGTCAAATCACCGTTGATAACATACGGCGTAGTATTGGTAGTGGTATTGGCTGCTTTGAAAGCAGCGATGTCAGCCACCTCTACAATTACAGGGATATTATATACTTCTTGAGCCATATAACTGGTATCAGTACCCACAAAAGCCACCGCTTTCACGGTAGTGGTAGTAGTGATATCCAACGGAGTGCTGTATACCAAACCATTGGTAGCAGGTTCACTGCCATCGATAGTGTAAAGAATAGTAGCACCTGAAGTAGCACAGCTGATACTTACTGTTTGAGGAGTATAATAGGTACCTCCATCGGGAGTGAATTCAGGGGTAGCCACAGTAGTTGCCTGAACCTCCTCGTAACGATAGATAGTCACTGCATTTTTCACATTGCTGGTAATTGCATAACAAGAGAATATTGGAGGGTTTGTACCGTTAGGGTTATAACGCATATAAACCTGTGTTATTGCAGGATTCTGAGCCACAATGGTTATACTGTCATTGGGAAAAATATTTATCTTCCAGTCTCCTGCTCCATTCGTAGGAAGAGTTTCTGTGGTTCTCATATAATTACCACCACCAGCTGCATACAGATATCCCCCATTTGCATCTGGATCAAACAAAACAAAAGCACCGCTAATATCACTTTGTTGCAAGATAAGCATCTGCACATCGCCAAGAGGCACTGCCTGATTACCTACTTTGTTGATATCCACAGCGGCACGGTTGTTATTATTTTGCGTAGTACCGATAGCCTTATTGTAATCAGCGGCAGCAATGATAATGGTGTCGCCTACCGACAAGGTGGTGTTGTGAGTCACCTTCACCCACCCTCTGTCAGCGAAAACATTTCCGATGGTCAGCAGCATCGCCAGCACGACCGACATAAAAACTTTGAGAAAATAAACTTTTTTCATGTTTGTGATGTTTTAATTTATATTATTATTTATCGTCATTTTTTGCCGTTGCAAAGATATAAATTTTTCCCGACACATGAGACAAAAAGTTTCAAACCATGTGAGTGTTGCTTCAGTGTTGTATCAGACCCCTAAGCATGTTAAAAGCAGTTTGACTGCGCCTGCGAGACGCAGTCGCTTCTATATTGAAAATTTTTGTATCTTTGCAGGTTAAATTAGATATAAACCAAGCATCATATTATATGGCAAAGAAAATCAAGGTAAAGGCCGAAGTAAAAGAATTCGAGGGAAAGATTGAAGAACTTATCATTCAAGCACTTTTAGAGAAACAAGGCGTCAATATCGTCAGCATAAACCTCAAAAAAATCAACCACGTTTTTTTTGATTACTTCATCATTTGCAGCGGCAACTCGAAGCCCCATGTGGAGACTTTGTGCGATTTTGTGCAAGAGACCACCAAACGCTATGCCAACACCCTGCCCAAACATGTGGAGGGAACCGCCAACGGCGAATGGATTTTGCTGGACTATTTCAATGTGGTGGTCCACATTTTCCAACCTGGTGCACGCGAGTTCTACAATTTGGAACAGTTATATAATGACGCTGAAATACAGACGTTAAACTAAGAATTAAGAGTTAAAAGTTAAAAGTTAAGAGTTAAGAGCGACTGATAATGGCTTCGAAAAAGACAAACAATAAAAATAACAACAACCGAAATCCTTTTGGGTTACAGAATGGCAGCGGCAATAACAATAACAACAAAAAGCCTAAGTTCACGCTGACCTATATCTACCTGATTGTGGCAGCCGTGCTACTGGCCTACTGGTTTTTCAACTCCGAGATGCCCGCTTCTAAAATCGACAACAGCCAGTTCAACAAGATGGTGGTGGCCAAGGACATAGAAAAACTGGAATACGTTAAGAAGTCCGACCGCGTGAACATCTATCTAAAGGAGGAGGCCATCAAGACGAAAAGCGACTACGAGGAGTTCCGCAAAAACAATAATATCAGTGGTCCGCAATACTATATCGTAACCACCGACTACCAGGTGTTCAATGAGAACCTTCGTGCCATCCAAGAGAAAGCCGTCAACAATGCGTTGGCAAGCGACAGTACGCTGGTGCGCAGCCAAGTGGAGCAAGAATACGAGATACCCACCACCGAGGATAACAGCCGCAGTTGGGGTTTTGAATTTATCTTCTGGATACTACCCACACTGCTTATTCTGATGCTGATTTTGTTCTCCATGCGCTCGATGCGAGGCGGCGGTCCCGGAGGCGGTATGGGCATTTTCAACATCGGCAAGTCAAGAGCACAGTTGTTTGACGAGACCTCGCAGCTAAACGTCTCTTTCAAGGATGTGGCCGGACTGGAAGGTGCCAAATATGAGATTGAAGAAATCGTGGATTTCTTGAAGAATCCGCAGAAATACACCGTCTTGGGAGGAAAGATTCCTAAGGGAGCTTTGCTGGTAGGCCCTCCAGGCACTGGTAAAACCCTGCTGGCCAAAGCTGTTGCCGGTGAGGCCAAAGTTCCTTTCTTCTCGCTGTCGGGTTCCGACTTTGTGGAGATGTTTGTGGGCGTGGGAGCCTCCCGTGTTCGCGACCTGTTCAAGACGGCCAAAGAGAAAGCCCCGTGCATCATCTTTATCGACGAAATTGACGCCATCGGACGCGCAAGAGGCAAAAATATCATGAGCGGCGCCAACGATGAGCGCGAGAGCACCCTTAACCAGTTGCTGACCGAGATGGATGGCTTCTCGAGCAACACGGGCGTCATCATCCTGGCCGCCACCAACCGTGCCGATGTGCTCGACCGAGCTCTGCTACGTGCTGGCCGTTTCGACCGCCAGATTCACGTGGAGCTGCCCAACCTCAACGAGCGTAAAGGCATCTTTGAGGTGCACGTGCGCAAACTGAAACTCAACCCCGATGTAGACCTTGACTTCTTCGCCAAACAAACCCCCGGTTTTTCTGGTGCCGATATCGCCAACGTATGCAACGAAGCTGCCCTTATAGCTGCCCGAAACAACAAGAAGGACGTGAGCAAGGAAGAATTCTTGGCCGCCATCGACCGTATTGTAGGTGGACTGGAGAAACGGGGCAGCATCATCTCTCCGCAAGAGAAGAAGGTGATTGCCAACCATGAGGCGGGACATGCTACCGTGAGTTGGCTGCTGCAGTACGCTTCTCCGCTGGTGAAAGTCACCATCGTGCCCCGAGGCAAATCGCTCGGTGCCGCCTGGTACCTGCCCGAAGAGCGACAGATAACTACTTTCAACCAAATGTTTGACGAGATGACCGCCACTTTGGGTGGACGTGCCGCAGAAGAAGTGGTCTTCGGAGAGGTATCCACTGGAGCCCTCAACGACCTTGAACGGGTGTCGAAACAAGCATATGCAATGGTGGTATACTACGGATTGAACGAGAAACTCGGCAATATCAGCTATTACGACTCCACCGGCCAAGCCGAATACAACTTCACCAAGCCCTATAGCGAGAAAACCGCACAAGAGATTGACGAAGAAATACACAAACTTATCGAACGCTCGTACAACAAGGCCAAAGAAATACTGATAGCCAACAAAGAGAAACATGCCCAGTTGGCTCAGTTGCTGCTCGAGCGCGAGGTGATTTTCGCTGAAGACTTAGAGAAGATCTTCGGCAAGCGCCCCTTCGACAATAATCATGAACTGGGCGAAACTACCACCGCTGACACCAACTCTTCCCAACCTCAAAGCGACAACGAGCCAGTCAATCAGGACGCAAACAAAGAACTGCCGCAGAACCCCGCATAAAATGCAAGAGTTATGGAAACATTAAGCACAGAAAGCAACCTCACCACCTCGAAAGAGTCTATCCGCAAGGATATCAGACATGCGCTGTCGTCAAAGGGAGTCAACCGCTACCCCGACCCTGATCTGTCGGACGACTTTATCAAGCCCAGCGACGACTTAATTCGCGACTTTGTGGTCAGGTTCAGAGCCTTAGGCGGCAAATATGTTCCCTGCACCAAAGACCAGTTTGCCATCAGACTGGTGAAACTGCTGCAAGGACAGAACTATCCCGTGTTGCTGAACACCAAGCCCCAACTGTCGGGCTTGCTTAAGAACAACAACATCAACTTTGTGGATGCAATTGATGTAAACACCCCTGCTGATGCAGCCATTGTCTATAGCGACGCACTCATCACCCATAGCTGCAGCTTTATCTTCTCACCCCATAACTCGCTTTACCCTTCCATCAAGGGACTGGCCTCCGACATCATCATTATTGCCTTTGCTAAGGATATCGTGCCCGACCTGAAAACCGCTTTGGAAATACAGCTGGGACGCAACGAGGGCAACCTCTACGAGATGAACGAAATCATCAGCCCCACCCCACTCACCGTGCGCGACAACCAAGAGATCCGCACCCCGCTTACACCGAGGTACATCTTAATGCTGGTGATGTAAGAGTTAAAAGTGAATAGTTTTTAGTTCTTGTCTATGCCTACCAATCCACTCGTACTCCCGTGGCAGACGCCGTTTCAGACTCCTCCTTTTGATAAAATCAAGGTAGAGCACTACGAGCCAGCCTTCCAACAGGCCTTAAAGATGGCCCGTGATGAGATAAAAGCTGTAGCAGAAAACACTGAAGCGGCTAATTTCGAGAACACTGTAGCCGCATTGGACCGCACTTGTGAACTCGTAAACCGTATCTCCAATATATTTTTCAATCTTTTAGTCTGCAACACCTCTAAAGAACTGCAGGACTTAGCCCAACAAATTCAGCCCGAGCTAACCGCCTTCAGCAACGAAATCACCCTAAACGAAAAGCTATTTCACAGAATTGAACAGGTATATGAGCATCGCGATTCCCTCAACGAGGAGCAGCGGATGCTAACTGAAAAGAAATACAGAAACTTCATCCGTCACGGTGCCAAATTAGACGAGCAAGAGAAGGAGCAATACAAACAGTTGACCCTGCGCCTGTCGCAACTTACCCTACAATTCAGCGACAATGTGCTGGCCTCTACCCACGCCTTTTCCAATATCATCACCGACAAGAACCTACTCTCGGGGCTACCCCAAAGTGTCCTTGAGGTGGCCGCTGCCAAAGCAAAAGCCAAAGGTCAGGAGGGATGGCTGTTCGATCTGACCATGCCCAGCTACACGGCCCTTATGAAATATGCCGACAACCGTGAACTGCGTCAGGAGTTTTATCTGAAATACTCCTCCAGAAGTTATCATGACCTACACGACAACAGTGCGTTAGTGTACGAAATAGCTTCGCTACGCAAGCAGATAGCCCACCTGCTGGGTTACAGCGACTATGCCTCTTACGTGCTGACCGAACGAATGGCCAAAGATAAGGAGCATGTATACGAACTGCTGCAGACGCTTGAGAAACCCTCACGCCAGGCTGCCGAAAAAGAGATGCAGTCGGTAGCGGACTATGCCCGCCAGCATGGTTTTAGCGGTGACTTCCAGCGCTGGGACCTGTCTTACTATTCCGAGAAACAGAAGAACGAACTCTTCAGCTTCAACGAAGAAGAACTGAAAGCCTATTTCCCCTTGGACAAAGTTATTGAAGGAGTATTCGGTCTGGCCCACCAACTGTATGATTTAGGTTTTAAGGAAGCACATGACATACCTGTCTATCAAAAGGACGTAAAAACCTATAAGGTACTCCGAAACGGGCACATCATAGCCATTCTCTATCTGGACTTCTTCCCACGGGAGAACAAGAAGGGAGGCGCCTGGATGACCTCCTTCCGAGAGCAATACAAAACAGCTACTGGCGAGAACATCATCCCCCTGATATCGCTGGTGATGAACTTCACCCCTCCCACCGAGGACAAGCCTGCCTTGCTGACCTTCAACGAGCTGACCACCTTTATGCACGAGTTCGGACACGCCCTCCACGGGATGCTGTCCGACGTAACCTATTGCAGCCTTTCGGGCACCAGTGTACCCCGCGACTTTGTGGAGTTGCCCTCTCAAATCAACGAGAACTGGGCTTCCGACATCCACTTCCTGCAATCCTTTGCCCGCCACTACCAAAGCAGTGAACAGATTCCAGAGGCGCTGGTGCAAAAAGTCAAAGCGATGGAGAACTTCCAAGCCGGTTACCTCTCATGCCGTCAGCTAGCCTTCGGTTTTTTGGACATGAAGTGGCACGACGAGCAGGAAGTAAGCAGCGACCTTAAGCAATTGGAAACTGAGGCTATGCAGGTGGTCGATTTCTTCCCCAAAGTAAAAGGTACTTGCACCAGCACCGCCTTCACCCACATCTTTTCGGGAGGCTATGCAGCCGGCTATTATGGCTACAAATGGGCGGAAGTATTGGATGCCGACGCCTTCTCGCTGTTCCAAGAGACTGGCATCTTCAACCACGAAACAGCTACCCGCTTCCACGACTGCATCTTATGCCGAGGAGGCAGCCGAGAAGCCATGCAGATGTATGTCGACTTCAGAGGTCGCGAGCCCAAAGTGGAAGCACTGCTAAAACGCAGCGGGTTGTTGTAAAGAAATAATGGGAGTGCTACCAGACTACTGAAAGACACAGCAAAATAGCAAGCACAAGCAAGTAAATAAAGCAAAAAGGCATCGCAAAGAGGAAAGAGTCGAAACGGTCAAGCACTCCTCCGTGACCCGGCATAATGTTGCCCGAATCCTTCACCCCATACGTACGCTTAAACATCGATTCTATCAGGTCGCCCGTGGTACCAGCCAAGAAGGCTATCAGACCAAGACCTACCCACACCAACACATTCGTCGCCGTATTTGAAGAGAATAACAAGGTATCATGAAAATACGGAATAAACGACAGGCTGGCAGCCATACCGCAAGTAAAGATACCTCCAATCACAAAACCCTCCCACGTTTTCTTGGGTGATATTCTCTCAAACATCTTATGCTTGCCGAACAGCGAACCACCGCAATAAGCGAAAGTATCGGAGGTCCACAACAGGATAAACAAAGCCAGCACCACTTCCTTGTGGTCCAATATAGCATTCGTAACACCCGCCAGCGAAAAAGGAATAGCAATCCAGAAAACAGGCAAAAGAGTATGTACAATATTATTAAATGCATGTCCTTCTTTGCGGAACAGCTCAATGGCCATCACTAGATTCATAAAGACATAGGCCATCACCCAACTTATTTCTGTAGTATTGATGAAATAAGCACCTTGAATTAGCAACACCGTAATCAATATACCCATCACCTTATGAGGCTTTACCCCTGAGGTCTCCACTATAGTCATATACTCATAAACTGCCAGCACCGCCAACAAAGTGAACAGAATAAACTGGTAATAGGCCGGCACGAAAAAAGAACCCACCATCAGGACTACAAAAACGAGACCTGAAAGGGTGCGTGTGAGGAGAGATTTGAATTTGGGGGACATGACTTTTATGAGATTACAGGGTGAAAAATAATGTGCTATTGTGTTAATGCGCTAATGTTTTAATTCATCAAGGTGCAGGTGGCGAAGCAGACTACCCCGTCGCCACTTCCCACAAAGCCCAGCTTCTCGTTAGTTTTGGCCTTGATGGCCATTTGTTCGGGCGCAATCCGCATGATACCCGACAGGGTCTGTATCATCTCGTCGTGATAGGGAGCCATTTTAGGGCGCTCAATCACTATGGTACAGTCCACATTGTTGATGCGCAAGGCTTTCTCGTCCAGTAACTCAACCACCCGAGCCAACAATATCTTGCTGTCGATATTTTTATATTGTACATCCGTATCAGGGAAATGGCTACCTATATCACTCAAACCGGCAGCTCCCAGAAGAGCGTCACAGAGGGCATGTATCAGAGCATCTCCGTCAGAATGAGCCACACAACCTTTCTCGAAAGGAATCTCAACTCCTCCCAACACCAAACGTCTTCCTTCTTCCAGACGGTGCGAATCGTATCCGAAACCCACTCTCATTGTTACAACCTATCTACTTTGGAAGGTTTATCCTGATTCTTGATTTCATCCTTCTTAAACGACTTCAGGTCGAACGACAAAGTGAAACGCAGGGTATGTTCCAGTGGGTGATGCTGTTCACTCACCGTGAACAAGTAAGATACATCAATCTGGAAAATATTGTAATGCAAACCGGCACCGAAGGTCAGATACTTACGGTTGCCCTTGTACTTGCTTTCGAAGAAACCACCAGTACGCACGAATAGCAGGTCATTGTAGGAATATTCCAAGCCGAACGACCAGGCAATTTCATACAGTTCCTCACGGAAACCGGCAGGCGCATCATAAAACGACTGGAAGATACCTTGAGCAGCTGAAACCCTATTGTTTTTACCCGCCACAATAACTCTCTCATGGGTTATACTGTCGATTCCCCATTTGGGAGGGGTAGGCACCAACAGCTTGTTCATTTCACCCAAAATCGCCAGACTGTTGTATTTGTCGAAATCCATTGTATAAGAAAGACCTATCTTCAGGTTGGCAGGCAGGAAGTCACGAGCCTCCGGTGAAGGATCCGATGAATAGGTCATCTTGTTACCCATATTGGAGATATTGATACCCAAACGCACTGTACTGTTTTCCATGCCTTTCGTTTTGAAATCCTGCTCATAGCACATAGACAAGTCCACCGCACCAGCCAAACCCGGCTTTCCACTCGAGCTGTACATATCGTAGCTAGCCGTTATGTTGGAATATATAAAACGCGGTGTCAAAGCCATAGAGAACACATCCGTCAGCTTACGGGCATAGGTAACATCAATGGCAAACTCATTCGGACTGGGGTTGGCGTATACCTGACCATACTCATCGGTAAAGTCGATAGTTCCCAAATGGAAATACCTCAACGAAAAGGCGACAGCATCCATATCCGTAATCTTCCAGTAGGTACCCAAATAAGCCAAGTTGATACCCAGCGACTTGCTCAGACTGGTCAACCACGGGCTATAGGAAAAGGAGATGCCGAATTTGCTTTTGCTGAAAACATATTTCGACGGATTGTGGTGCTGAGAGTTGGCATCAGCCGACGAACAGCTACCAATATCACCCATACCAGCCGCACGAGCATCGGGGGCAATCATCAAAAAAGGCACCGCAGTGGTGATGGGATTGAAATATTTTTCCATTTTTTGGGAAGGAGTCATCCTTCTTCCGATGGGGTCGTATTGCGCGTAACTTATTGTTGTGATTACCACTAAAGCACTCAGCGTCAACAAGATTCTCTTCATATCCATTCAATTTTTCACGTAATAAATTAGTATAACGACGATGTATCAATTTTATTTTACAAAAGTACAATTTTTTCTATTTTCTCAGCATATTTTCCGTCAGAGGTACGAACTTTTAAACGATAGACATATGTTCCCTTGCCCAACTTGTCTCCAAAATCGTCCAAACCGTCCCATTCGATGGCTTTGCTTCGGTTGCCTTCCGAGTACATGCTGGTGCTGATAGTCTTCACCAATTTGCCACTGATGGTGAATATCTGCACGAGTACATCCAGGTTCTCTCCAGGGTGATTGTGCTCGAAAAAGAACGAGGTGTGTGTTGTGAAGGGGTTGGGATAATTCAGCACATGCTCCAGCGTCAGTGCCGCATCATTGGCCACCTCAAACTCCAGTTCTTTTTCTGATACATTATTTAATATGTCCCATGCTCTGATTTTCAGTTTGTGCATACCTGTCGACAAGTCCCTCAACTGATACTTCACCTGTCCCTGATTAGAGCTGTCTTTCACCGCCTCATAGTAGTCATTCAGTATAATCTGGTTTTCTGTATTGCCATCCAATACCGCCACCAAGTCGTGTCCCACTCCATTACCTGTAGTATTGATACCCAGCTCGTCTTTCAGCTTCACCAGCAAGACAGGATCGGTATTGGTCAGCCCCTTGTTCACAAAATTCTCGTCATTTAGATACACTTCTATCTCCGGGCCTTCTTTGTCGTCGTAGCTGATATTGCTGTTACCACCCACCAAAAATTCCTCGAAGCAGCCTGCAGCATCAGCATTTTCGCTTCTAGCATAATAACTGAATTTACCGTTACCATATTTATAATTAATATCCTTAGGGATGATGAAGCTCAACTCAAAATATCCGTTCTTCACGGTGTTGTTGCCCTTAAACAAGACACTCTTCTGCACCTCAAATTCGGTAGTGGGACTTTCTTCGGGATCATTAGACAGGGTGCGCACCGTCTCCTTCTTATCAAACATAGAAGTAAACAAATCACCGTTAAAGCCAGTCAGCGTATTCCCCTGCGCATCGGTCACCCTACCCTTCACTACCACTGAAGAGAGAGCTTTCAGGGTATCGGTCAATGCATTCACCGCTACCCCATTCACCGAATCCGTTACAATATTATATTTAGGGAAAGCCAACGGCATGCATGGATCACCCAGCAACACAAACATGGAGATACCATCGCTATTGCCACCATAGTCATTCTTGGCCAACATATACATATCCCCAATGGTATGGTTAGGATTGTTTTGTGTTCTGAACATCCGGTCGAACACCTTTCTAGCGAAGGTGGCATTAGTGCCTCCGTAGGCCACACGGGTAGTGGTAATCAACGAGGTAGAGCCCCCGTTTGGATTGAAGAAACAAGCTTCGGCAGGCGACACTATGGCCCGGTCGTACCAAGCAAAGTCGCACGACAGCGTCATTATCACCGGCTGATTGTAGGTATTATGCCAGTTATTGATATCCGAGAACTCGAGGATACGCTCGTGAGCCCAACCATCCTTGCCGCTATGACCCACATAAGTAAAGAATAGAGACCCACGGTCCATACGGTCGTTGATTGCCGTATTCACTGCTGGATAACGCTGTCCTCCCGAGTTGGACTTCTGAGGATAGGCATCACAATATATCTTATCTATATTGATGGTTTTATCAGCTGTTTGTACAATGTTGGCACAAGCTTCCGCGGATCTAAGATGTTCATTATTGTCACCATCATCTGCTACAAAACAAATCACATTGCGCCAATCAGCCAGATTGGAAATCTGCGACGAACCTTCCGGCACCAAATTACGGGAGGCGGTATAATTGATGCTTTTCGTCACCGCCACATTGGCCTGTGATACAGAGGATACCGGGAAGCGGCCTACCGCCACATCCAACAATCCATGAGAGAGAGCCCCCTCGCCATCATCAAGTATGCCAAAGAAATCATCATTAGCCCGGAAAGAGCCCTCAACAATAGTAGTTCCAGAAGGACGCTGGTAGTTGGGAACAAAGATGGAGGTACCCGACACACGTCCCCGATAATCGTAAGAAGGACGGCCAAACAACAACAGATATTTGGGATATGCGCCCGAAGACTTCTCGTGAATCATCTTCATATAATCTCTAATAGCCACCGGATCTTGGGCACCAGAGGAGAACTCGTTGTATATCTGTGCTGGGGTGACCAATTTCACAGTCAATCCCTGTTTGCGGCGCTCAGCAGCTAATTGCTCAGCCTGACTCCAGAAATTGGGGTGCACAACCATGATCATATCCACCTGACTTTCGGCACTATGCAGATTCTGGTTGACGACAGCGCCAACAGTGACCACCGACTTGTAAGACGAACCATCAAAGGCCACAAACTGGCGGTAAACTGTGTCGGCCGCCACAAACTGGTAATTCGAGCCGTTCCAAGTGCCTGGAAGCTGAAACATTCGCGACGGGTCAGTCACATCCAGCACCTTCACCGAAGCATTGGCCCCTGACAGCTGATAACGACTCACCACACCATTGGCCACATGCTTGCCGTTGTTGAAAAGCAACTGTCCTTGATATAGTGACAAGCTTCTTACCGCCTGTATGGCAATATAGTCAAAATAACCCTTTGTCAACGACGACGAGCGGTTGAAGCTTAGGCTAACCGACAAAGTGGACTGAGTCGGGGTGTAAGGGAGTGTTGTTTTCGCCATACGAGCCACTGCTCCAGATGCAGCCGAAATAGGCAGGCTCCCAATGGATGTTCCATTGACTGAGATAGAAAAGGAGGACGTAGATGCAGCAGATGAGGCTGCCGACAGGGTAAACTGAGCCACTTCGCTTTTGACATTAGGAACAGTCAACGTATAGTTGCGTTGCATGGTCACATCAAAAAGATCGCCAAACCACTCCTGGCCCGTTTCATCCAAATTAACGGCATCCACCTCATAATACTGATAGTCATAAAAATCAGACACTATTTGTGTCTCCGGCAGAGTTTCTTCAGCCGCCATAGCCACCCGCTTGCGCTCACCTGCTCCGCTTATACCTATAAAATAATAACTATAGTCAGCATAAATATTGTAATCGTGGGTAAACGAACGAGTGCTTCGGTCGAAGGAAATACGGTGGGGCGATTTGGCATAAAACACTACATAATCGCCTGCTCCCAGCACTCCGTCACCCCCATCGTAAACCATAATCGGCAGTTCCAATAAATCGTCTGGCCGTTCAGTGCCGCACACCTCCGA